>Ga0209915_1001068_pt1 | contig 44914 bp, 42 predicted proteins | sample ThiBiot_750_plan_FD_183952 | JGI IMG/M metagenome (GOLD analysis project Ga0209915, IMG submission 183952) | Wastewater bioreactor microbial communities from Cape Town, South Africa - Thiocy_cont_750_plan (SPAdes) | ecosystem: Engineered > Bioreactor > Thiocyanate-remediating > Anaerobic-Aerobic... | reverse complement strand
TTTTTTTTAGAAATATCATTTTATTTTATTTTTCTGGGTTCAATTTGGTTCTTTTATCTGTTATCTGTGTAACTTTCGATGAAGATATTCGACGAAAGATAGATAAAGAAACGATATACACGCCTTTTTTTCGTTCTTGCAAATTGATTGGCGAGAGAAGAGGAAAGAAAATCTGGACTTTAGTACTCGTTTTGTTTTTATTTTTATCATTATCGATTCTTGTAAACGAATAAGTTGTGTATTTGATTCAATCTATGGCACCATTTACATTTACACTCTTTGCACCATATAATAAACAAGCTGCATTGAGAGTTTGATAGTTAATTGAATTTAATTGAATAATTCATTTTGCATTTCTAGTTGAAAAATGCCAATGTTCGAATGTTTGGAGTAGATATTCGTAAGATTTCATGATGAATACTCGTTTTGAAAAAGAAAAACCCTCAATTTCTAGTTATGGAAAAAGATGAATCCGATGGATATTTTCGAGCAACTGTTGATTTAGCTGATGGAATTTTTCATTATCAATTCAAAAGTAAATCGTTGTTATCGAATAGTTTTACGCTCGAAGAAAACAAAGTTTTCTTTCTAGTTCAAACAAAATCCTGGTTTGAAAAAGAGCCCGAACCAGCACTACCTAATTACGATGACGATGAATATCGTGAAATGAGTTCGTTGTTTATTTATTTTTTTAATTAAACATAAAAACGATGATATATTTCGATAGCTCAAGAAGAAAAACAAGAAAAAACCGAAGCTTACGAGAAGTTACTCGATGAAATTCGAGAACGAAATCGGCAACGTGAACAAGAAGCAACTTTCACAGAAATCTGGTACACATTCGTCGATCCCTATGCAACTGATGTCGACGAACGAGGAACAGGTTAATTTTCCATTATCGAATTCAAAATCTCGATTTTTGTGATTAGATGATGCACATAAAGCTGTTGGTATTTTAACAATTAAAAATGGCAAACGAATAATCGGTGAGAATGAAAATCAATTTGAATGAATTCATCTGTACTTTGTTAGATGAATACGAATGGAAGTATGATAATTGTTATCTTCCACCTGATGAGGAACTTGTCATTTACGAATTACATGTTGGAGATTTTTCTGGCGGAGAAAATGATCCTCTTGCTCGTGGAACGTTTAAACATGTTACAGAGAAGATCGATTATCTCATACAACTCGGTGTGAATGCGAGTATGACGTTGTTTTGTTGTTCGAAATATTGATTTAGACAATTTTCAGTTGAATTAATGCCGATCAAGGAATATCCGGGTAATCATTCTTGGTAAGAATATTTCTAGAAAAACACAACAACATATTTATTTTTAGGGGGTAAGAAGAATGAATACGATTGAAAATTCGTGTGAAATATCCGTTTGTTTAGATATAATCCACGTTATTATTTCGCCATTGAGACAAGCTATGGAACGACATATGACTTGAAAGAAATGATTGATGAAATGCATAAAAATGGCATTCGTGTGATTATGGATGGTGTAAGAAAATGATTTCGGAGGGAAAACTTGTTCGTATCGATTCTATTCAAGGTCTACAATCATTCGGATTGTTCATCGCCATTAACACAAATCGATCATGATTATTGGTATCATCATGATCCAAAAGACATAACCAGTAGGAAGAGACGCAAGTTTATTTTTTGTTTTGAAGAATGAACTTGAATTATTTAGTGTCATGGGGACCGGAGTGGAATTATAGTTTCTTCGATACGAAATATAATATTTGGCCGGCACGAAAATTTGTTGGTGACTCGATTCGTTATATGGTCGAAGAATTTCATATCGATGGAATCCGTTTCGATGCAGCACGTCAAATACAAAATTTCGATTTTCTTCATTGGGTTGTTAAAGAAGCAAAAAAAGCAGCTGGACCTAAGCCTTTCTATTGTGTTGCTGAATTTCTACCTGATGAACCTTGTATTGCAAATATCGATGGACCGATGGACGGATGTGCGTAATTCGATAGTGTTTACTTTGTATTTGTTGAAATCAAAAGCGAAAAATGTTGTCTAGGTTGGCATGATAGTTTCTATTGGACATTACGAGAGATTTTACTTTACGATAATACGGATATTAATCGTTTAAAAGCAGGCATCGATTGTCGTCAACAGGGATTTTTAAATGTAACAAATGTTATTAATTATATTGGCAATCATGATCATGATCGAATGCTTGTTGAATTAGGAAAAGAACGTTGTATATTTGATGAAGAAGCATTTCGACGTATACGTTTAGGTGTTGTTATACAAATGACAAGTATTGGCATACCAATGATTTGGATGGGAGAGGAAATAGGTGAATATAAAGAGAAAACTCCTGATGTTGCTAAAATCGACTGGACATTAATCGACGATCGAGAAGATAATTCGAATCAATTGAATAAAAATCTTCTAGCATTCTATCGTGGTGTAGTACTTTTACGTAGAAGAAATAAAGCATTTTTTCAAACCAATTTACTTTTTATTCACGAAGATCATAATGCAAAAGTTTTAGCTTATCAACGATGGTAAGACGAACAAAGAAAGTTAACTCATTGAAATATTCGGTTCTATAGGGCTGATTCAGGTGAACGTGTAGTTGTTGTTGTTAATTTATCCGGTATTTTCTTAGGTAATTATTCGAAAATATTGAATCTGTGAGAATAATTTCCTTTTTTGCTTTGTTATTTTAGCACATTATTGTGTTCCAAATATGCCGACAGATGGTTGGTGGCATGAATGGACATTTAATTACGATGTTCAAGTTGAAAACAATCAAGTTCATCTCGATTTAGCCGAGCATGAAGCTAAAATTCTTGTTTGGCTTGGCGATGATTGGCAACCAGCATCAATAGCTGACAAATAAACAATACACAACTCTCTCTCTTTGTCTCTCGCCCATATTAACCTATTTTTTTTAAAATTCTCGTCATTTTTTTTTGCTAATAATCAAAAATTAAAACAAACAGAGAAAAAAATATATTCAAAATATGAACCACTGACAATAACAAATAGCGTTTAGTAACAAGAGATAAATAGTTAAGAGAAGAAGATAGCTAAAGCATGAGCAAACGAAATAAGAAAGAAATCTCAAAGGAATGTGTCTAAATTGATCAAGAAATCACTACAAAAAAAAACGAAAGAAAGAAAGAAAGAAAGAAAAACGAGCACGCTGAATTAGTTTATCACAACTCTGTAGGATCGTGTGTATTGATTGGACTTGGTGTATCATTCGAATCGATATTCGTTGCTTGATTGGTTGGTATAACTTTTGGTTTGCCTTCTTCTTCCCATTGAGCCATTAGAGTTTTTATTTCTTGATCGTAATCAGTCCATTCAGGAATGATACGTGTAGCTGCGTGTAATTTCGATTCTTTTGTTTGAGGATTATTACAAAGATCGATTGTTTTGGCACGTTTTTTCGAGTCTTGATCGCACCATGTTTCACACCAGAGCCATTCTTCAGGCAATGAAAAGATATTGACTTGATGAATCATATTATTCGGTAGATCTTGATCGAGATTCGATAATGAATTCGGATCTTGACTTAAACCATAGTATTGTCCACGAAGACGATCACCGGCTGCTATTTTACGGAATTTCTTCAGATCGATAACATATAAAGCAGAAATATGATATCGTCGATGACCTAAATGACTTGCCCAATAGCCACTCTTCCAAAAACGATAACCGTCCATATCACGACGATTATCACAGAATGGAACATATCCATATGGCGCTCCATGTAAATCTAAATCTCGTAATTCAGCAAGATCAGCACGAACGACTTGATCGGCATCAACAAAAATCACTTTCTTCAAATCCAATGGAAACAAAACATCGAGAAAGAGAATCTTATAACCCCAAATAACACGTTGTTTTTCACTTGGATAGACAGTCAACCATTTCGGCCATTTATATTGAACAAGTTCATAGGTAAAATTATAATGTTGAGCGTGATAAGGTAGAAAATTTGTAAATGATGGCGAAAGAAAATTCTTTAAGAACCAAAATTTGACGGGTTTCTTCGTATTTTTTAGCACACTAGTCATCATAATACGTAACAAACGTTCGTATAAATGTCCACTAGCAACTGAGAAGATGTTAATCGTATCATCACCTGAATCATCTTGTTTATTGTTTGACGATGATGACGATGATGGTGAACCACCAAAACTAAACGAATCCCAAATACTTCCCGAACCGGAATCCGAATCATCGGATGAATCATCAAGTAGTTTTTCATTCTCTTTGCCTGGTTTTCTCGCAACATAAACTTTAATCCAACGTGCATCGAACGAATGAATTGCAACAATAACCGGTTGACTTGTTCGTGTCGATGAATCGGTGTTATCATGCGATGCAATCGTATAGATATCGTCCGATCGACCTTCACGTAAATTTAAATGCCAAACACCTGGATAAGCTTTCAATTGAAAATAACCTAAATTCGCCATGACAGTTGTATCGAATAGATTCTTTGTTCGATTGGTGCCTAAGATGACTTGTAAACCTCGAGGATAACTTTGTGTTTCATCGAAACATTGTCCTTCGATTAATAAATATTGTAATTCGAAATTAGCACTCACACCAACGGGCACATCGGCGAGATGAATATTATCGAGATCGTAGAGAGAAGTAACGGCTTCGACCATCCACGATTCGGGTGTGACCATGCCTAAGGTTAAAATCGGAGTTTCGGGTACATTGTGAAATGTTGCACTTGGTGCTTGTTGAAGATTGATATCGTAGACATAACGATAGAAACTTTTCAATGGTAATTCGGATAATTGTAATTTACAATTGAAATAGATGGTTAAATCGAGATTAACCGATTGACGAAGAGCAGAGATTAGAGAGAGTAAACGTTGACCATCACGGGATGCAGGATCGATGACAGCTTCGACGAGAAATGCTGGCTCGTCGTTATTCAATGCAGGCAGACGAAGAACGGCCTTTGATGACGGGGATATACGTGGTGTTTGTTTACGTACAACTGGAGCTGAGCTCTTCTCATTTTGACTGATAATCGATGAAATTCGCATGAGCAGATCGGATAATTGCGATGGATCTTTTGAGATTTGTAATTTTTTGACGAGTTCAACAAGACGATCATTGATTGTAGTTGATAAATGTTTATCCAAGAGAATGAAATCATCTTCAGTAAATTGTTCATTTCGATTCAATGGACCTAATATACGTCCATTGACGAGCACATTTCGCGAGCCTACTGGTAATCGAAGACTTTGCTGAAGGAAAATGCCGTGTGATTGAAAAATGTCATCATTAAAATTAGCAATTTCATGTTCAAGTGCTTGACCAGATAAACCACTGACTCCCACTTCCGACCAACTTTTCTTTCCCGTTGTTAATTCTTCAATTAAACTTTCATCTTTCAACAATTTCGAGATAAATGTTCGTGCAATCGGTGCTGGCAAAAGTCGAATAGCCGTATAAACCGCTTTCGTTATCGGATTTGAGCCAGCTTGCGATGGACTATCGAACGATGCTAATAAACCTAATCGTGCATGTGTATGACTCTTCAAATAGGTCAAAGCATTGAGAAATACTTGTCGACCATCTTGCCGATCGAGGTCACATGCAATCCAGAGAGTTATTGGATACAATGGTTGACCGAGTTCATCTTTCTTGCCGAGATACAACATACTCGCCATGATAACTGATGCTTGTTCACGAACAGTTAACTTTTCGAATTTAGATTTATCCAGAATATCATTTGCTTGACCGTTGATATTCGATAGATCGATGTAAACAGTTGGCATCGATGATGTCTGTCCGAATATTCGTTGATTCAGCCGTTTGACAACATTAGGTTTCGTATTTAGAATCTCAATGATATTATCCGTGTCTCTCAATTGACCGTGATAGACTTGTTGTTGAATTTCGAATTGCATTTTTAACATTCGTGTCGTAATCACATCTTCGAATGCTTGCGGAAGCAATTCTTCCGATGTCAATGGATTACCATTGAATAGAACATGAGGAAATGACTCTGAAAGACCACTTTGTTGAAAGTATTCATTCATTTGTAAGCGTTCGTCTTCGAATGGATTGTTTGCATCGTCGAATATCGATGATAAACTACCGGAATATTTAGCTAATTTGGAAAATGCTTGTTTAACATCGAGATTTTTACTTTTATATAATTCATTGACAAAACTTAACGCACGTGTTGGATTGGAATTTGACTTTAAAAGATAACGAAAAGCTCGATAGAATTCAATGCTATATTGATTATTAGTAACAAACACAAAGCCAATACGAATAGGTAATTCATGAACGAAATAAGCTTCGATATTTTTCATTAATTCATAGGAATTCTCGATATCCGATGGATCGAGAACGACAACAAGATTGTAAAGATTCTTACGTATCGTTCGAAGACCACCGAAGAAATTATTTCGTAATAAATCATAGTAACTCGCCGGCCATTTGCCGTACATTTGATCTTTCTCGAGATCATTCAGCCAGAATATCGATGGATGACGAAAATCTAAGATATAACTCAATGTTTGAATGTTTAATTCGTTGGTTAACAATTGTCGAACATGAGTTTTATTCAAGCCGATTAAATGAAGACGTTCCATGATTTGTCCTTCGCTTAAAAGCGTGTTTAAAAGAACATAAAGATCGATCGTATCTAATGATTGAGGAATCGAATTGATGAATAGAGCTGATTGGCCACCGTCGAGCTCGAGTATCGAACGAACTTCATCTTGATTCGATCGATGCGATTCACGAAATGATGAATCGACTTTAACTTTCGATAGAAGACGAGCTCGAGACGGGAAATTTTGCGATAATTCAACAAGAAGATCAAACGCATCTTCAGGAATTTTCTCCATAGTTGCACGATAAGCACATTGTAAACTAAGATCTTGCATTTGCCAAGCTTTCAATGGCGTCATTGGATCGGAACCATCGAGAAGATAAGTACGAAGATCATTCAATTCGCTTTGTTTATTTGGATACAATTCTTTTAATTTCGAGAAAACAAATCCGTGAATTTGTTGATCTTGTTCAGCGTTCGTTTTCGATAGAGTTTCATTGGCTTGATCGTCTCGAATTTTCGAATCATCCGTGGCTTTGTATTCCGTGCTTTTGATTTGTAATTCAACACCATAACCAGCCAAACGAACTTTTCGTTGATTATCGTCTGTCGATCGACGACTGTTATGTCGAAGAACATAATCGATTCGACCGTTTTCAACCAACGAAACTAATTTCGAATGAAACGGTTTGAACTCAATCTGATTCCCGAAATCACCGTATAGAACAACTGTCACCAGAGACGTTTGATTTTCATTCAATTTCGAATAGTGATGATCGAATGGGAGCAGAAATTTCTCTCGTTCGCTCGCTGTTTCAATCAATTGATCGATTTCATCGAGTTGACATGTGTACACGCCGTGAACATCGACGAATGTCGAACATTGCCGAGTCATGCCGGTATCGTGCGCCATTTTTCTCATCATTTGAACCGCTGGCGAGTACGATCGAAGTGCCAACGCCATGCGTAGTAAATTCTTCGTCATGCTATTCAAATACTGACTGCTGAATGCGATCAACTGCTCGTGATAGTTTTGCACAGAACCGAGAGCATCTGGTGTAAATGAATCGAACGAACTAACGTCGTTGATCAACGACCAGAAGTATTGTTGGTTTTGTGTAGCGAGATATTCGCTGGCTTCTTGATGAAGAGCCGTGTCTGACCATTTCGCATCGAGTGTGATCGAGACAAATTTATCCTTATATCCATGCGAACCGAGCCAGAAGACGAGAAAAACGATGAATATGCTTGTCCTATTGAGCATAATCTAGAAGAGTTGAAAATGAAACAAAACACTACCATTTTGTTTAGATTTAATATTTAATAATATAAGTATGTTTTGATCGAAAGAGAAACTATACAGGCATGCGCAACAACAGACTGATGAACTAATTTGGCAACTGCACATGCCAACATTACAATACATATTAACACAAAAAAGAAAAGAAAAGAAAAACACTACATTGGCTTTGCGTTATTGACACAACATGTACATGAATGAGAGAGAGAGAGAGAGAGAAAAGAATTGTTTTTTTTTATTGTTAAAGATCTTGAATAATGAAATTCGACGATGTTGGACTATTGTGTCCGTTGACTTGATTCGAATCACTGGGCTGTTGAGTTAGTTCGTGTCCATTGGATGGATAACCGTTGGGCCGAATAGGAGGCCGTATCATGGCAAAACGAGCGGTCGGATCGATGATTGCGTGTTGATAGGAATGCATCGGGCCTGCAAATGCTGGCCGAAGAGCCGGTGGTTTGGGAACAACGAGAGAATTCTGTAGTTTTCTCAAGCCATTCGCTTGAAAGATTTCTTGTTCATCGGGAAAATCTTCGTCATCATCCGATGGTCGTTGTTGTTTTTGATTTTCTACAGATTCTTGTTGGTTGTTCGTTTGTTTTTCATCGACTTGCATTTCGCCTTGTGATTGTATTTTATCGCCAGCTGAATTCTCATTCTCTTCGTCTTCGTCGTCATCGACGAGTCGTCGAATGCGATCGGTGATGGTCGATCGATGTAGAGATTTGCCATATTTGACAATTTTTCGTTTTTGTGCGATTTTCTCGTAGTCGTCATCGTCATCGACGAATGAATCGTCGCTGCCTCGACGTTTTTTGTATCTCATTCGTCTTGGCGGTGGACGACCGTTTTCGAAATAGTCCTCGTCACTGTCGTCATCGTCTTTCGCGTAGTTTCGTTGTGTAGTTGCTCGAGATGATCGACGACGATCATCCGAAAGATCATCGGTTTCGTTCGTTGTATTAAACGATTGAAAATTCTCTAATTCTGTGTCTGAAACTGAAAGGAAAAACAAGTTTTTTGAAAAGTTTAGTCGAAGAAAACGACGTACGAGATTCATCATCATCGTCGTCGTCGTCGGAGTTTTTCTTTGATTTACGACGAGTTGATGATCTAGAAGAGATTTCGGATTGAAATTCGAATGATTTGGGGTTTCTTCTACCTCGTCGGTTGTTTTCTTCGTGCCGATGTTCGACGTTTTGATTTCCATTTGTCGTCACTTGATTCTTCGTCTTCATAATCTTCGTCTTCATCTTCACTTCCACTTCCGTCCGAACTGCGAAAACAATCGAAAATCAAACGAATCTTTTCTCGAAAACAACGAACTTATTTTGATCAGGTGCAAATTCGTCGTCATTCTTCGCTGCAGACACATCGAAATCCTCGTCTTTTTCATATCCTGCACGTTTTTTCGATGTATTATCATCATCATCGCCGCCACGGTCATTATTTTCGTCGCTTTCATCTAAATTAACTCGAACTTAAAGAAAAACCTAAACGAACGAGCTGTTTTCTACTTGATTCTTTGTCGAAATCGTCTTCGCCATCGACCATCATGGCTTCTTTCATTTTCTTGTCATAATCATCGAATCGATAGTTCTGTGGTTTTCGTCGACATGATCGAACGCCGAGAACCTGCGGCTCGTCACTTTGCCGTCGGTGATCTCGTCGACCACGAGCCACATTCAACGATCGTCTCGGTTTGTCCGCTCCATCAATACTTCCATCATCTTTAAATCCATAGACGCTATCTTCATCTTCATCGTCTTGTTCTTCCTCTTCCTCTTGTTCTTCTTCTTCTTCTTCTTGCTCGTCTTCTTCCTCGTCACTATAAACAATTCCATTGGTTTTTCGTTTCTTCGACGAGCGTTTCATCATTCGATCGAGATTCAACATCACATTCGCCAGTCGATTGCTTCGTTTCGACATGCATTGATTCTTCTTCGCTTCTAATTCGTCGAGATCTTTTAAAAATTGTTGAAATTTGTCAATTAAATTATCACATAAACGTTTGTGTTCACACAACGGACAAAACCAGTCTCCATCAGGCACCGACAGCAGACTCGGCTTCAAACATTCCAAATGATACGGATCGTCGCAGTCGTCACACAACAACAACGCTTCAGGCCGGTCCGATTTCGAGCAAACTCGGCACTCGCTCGCTGCCGACGACAGATCTTCGATGAGATTATTTTCATTCAGTTGTCCGCGACGTTTAGCCACGGTTTTCGCCGAACGACGCGGAACGTACTCGTCGTCTTCGTCTTCTTCGAGCAGTTCGTCGTCGTCAAGTTCGTTGGCTTGTTTAGGATCGGGAAGATAATCATCCGAATTGTATTCGTCTTCTTCTTCTTCTTCCGAGGGTTGTTGTTCGTCGTCGGACGACCCATTGGCACGTCGACGGCCTCGACGACCTTTTCGAGATTTGCTTTTCGGTTGACTAGAAACTTTCGATTTGCCATTGGCGATTTTCTTCTTCGTTGGACTGGGAACAACAGGTTTGACTGGGCTAGATGTGGTCGACGGAGGTTTTCTCGTTCGTCTCGATCGACGTAATGCAATTGGAAGACTATCGTCTTGAAATAGTTCGTCGTCGATTGCAATCGAACTCATTGGTTTATCTTGACTAGTTTCATCATTCTTTTTCGTATCTGCGATTGATTCATTGGCATCGTCGACGATTTGCTTGCGTTTTCGTCCTTTGGCTGCGACTGGTTTGACGGTTGTTTCGTCTTTTGCAGCTGCGGGTTGTTTGGATTTGGATTTAGATTTGGACTTTCGTTTTTTTGATTTTCGACGGCCGCGAGCTGATTTTTTGACTGTTGTTTCTTCTTGATTGTTGTTGATTTCTTGTGTTTGTACATTTGAATTAGCTTCATCGGACGAATGCTGCGGAGTTTTCTCGTGTGAATTCGTTGATTCTTCGTCGGAATGAGCTTCTGCTTTGACCGATACGACAGGAGGAGGAGGAGGCGTTGCAGATTTCTTCGGAACTGGAACGCTCACTCGTTCTTTTTTTAGAGTAACTAAAAGATAAAAATGTATTTTATTGTGAAATGATTAGAGAAAACGTTTACTAATGGGAGATTTTGATCGATGTTCGACTGGTTTGAGTTCTTCTTTTTTGATCTCGGGAAGTACGGGCGCATATCGATCTTGAAATTCATTCGATGATTCCAATGCATTGAATGCTTCGTAGGCAAATTTCCATTCTAAATTCTCGAGATTTTCATCAGACAAATAAAGATTTCGGTTTGATTTTACCAGGAAATTTCTTTCGAATGACATTATCTGTGATTAAAAGTTTGATCAGACTTTCTAATTCATCTTTATCTCTAAATAAAACTCGTTGAGTTTTGTTGTTCGATTCAAAAAACGAAACAAACTTGGCAACATTTGTCCACGTTCGATCTTCATCGATATTCTCTCGAAACAATCGCATAAAACATTCAGCATCCTGTGAAAATCGAATCAGAATTTTGATTTGTTTCAAAAAAAAAATATTCATTTACCAGAATCAACCAGTAAGAAGCACCTGATCGATCGCGACCCAACGGTTGAGAACGAATTTCAAACGATGGTTTTTCTAAAACCGCAGTTTTAAACGCGGTATTATGATCGAATTGAGTTTCCAAGAGATTCTAAAATTTCAATTTATTAAAAAACAACAACAAATCAGTTTCTCAAACCTTGAGAATTCGAAGTTTAACATCGACATTCGCATGTGAATATCCGTTGGTTCTTAAATATTCGCCATCATCGAAATCGAAACGATATGCAAACTAAATGAAATCAGGAAAAGTTCTCGTTTTTCTTTCAAAAATTACTTTAGTTATAATCGAAACGAATTTATCTCGTTGTGCACCTTTGCCTAAGGAAATCCGTTTTAATAAGTTAAAATGAAAGTCAATCAGACGTCGACTGACTAAACAAAACAACGACAGACAAATTTGACAAATCAATCGATCAAACATTTTGACATTACTATTTTCTTCATCATTCAAAAGATTTTCTTCCAATAAATGCAATGGATAATCTTGAATGTCAATAAACGAACGAAATTTATCGAGAAAAACTAAGATAACACCGTAAATCGGATTGTTCAAAAGACTTAAACGTCGTTCATCATAACTAAGACGTGGTTTTTGTTCTTCATTGGTCAGCGATTCAGTTGGAACGGCTGTTGATGTAGGTAAATCAGTTGACTCAGTTGAAACAGACTCTTGTTTATCTTCATTCATTTTGGCTTGATCTACATCAAAAATCATTTAACAATTCAATGGAAATTCATTTCATATAGATATGTTTGCAATGTAAGCGTTTGATTGGCGAGCAATGGTGCGTCTTTGTTAGAGAATTCACGTGACAAGTAGCACACTCTAGATTGAGAATGAAGTGAAAAAGAATTTCTTGTTTTTGTTTTTTTCGAATCGAGAAAAAAATATTCGAGAAGAAAAAATGTTTGTCGATTTTTTTTGTTAACAAAATGTTTTTGTTGCACTTATGCATTTGAACGAATGAGACTTTTAAATAAGGATTCAATGATGAAATTATAATGTTTATTAATAATTCGAATCATTTTTCTTTTGTAAATCGAGCAGAGAAATTGTCGAATAGAGCGACATCTTATTCCGTCGAATTCGTAGATTCGACATTTTAGTCGATGTGTCTGTCTTTATCCGAGATCGATGAACATGAAAACCGAGTCTTGTTCATCGGCACATTCAAGTTTTGTAATTGTCTGTCGCTACGCTATACGTCTTTCTTCGAACGCAGACAACAAAACATGGACTATTCGCGTGTGTAATGCTGATTCATACAATCGTTTTTCTCTCTTTTCCTTGTTATTTCGTCAAAGCAAAGAAACCTTCTGTTCTTTCTAGAATTTGACTCTTTAAAATTGCGTATTAATTAGATACGAAACATGCAACTTCAAATTAAGACACTTTCCAATGAAAAATTTACGATTGAATGTGAATTAACCGATACGGTAATTGTTATTATTGAATTTTGGTTTTTTGTTGAATCGTTTCGTTTGTAGGTGAGATCAATAAAAGAAAAAATCGCTTCGAAAGATCTCAAAGATAAATACGAAGCCGATGCGGTGAAACTAATTTTCTCGGGAAAAATTCTCGAAGATGCGAAAACACTTGAATCTTATTCAATAAATCAAGACAGTTTTCTCGTTGTTGTTAAACAAACACCAGCGAAAACATCGTCAGCACCAACACCAGCAGCGAGTACACCGAGTTCATCAGCTGCAGCATCTAATGTTCAACCACCAGCGCCAACTGCTGCTTCTTCAGCTAGTGCAGCTCCAGCTCAACAACAACAACAACAGCCAGCTCAAGGAAGTGAAACTTCAGAAACGAGCGGTGCATCCGACTCATTTTTGTCGGCTGAAGCACGAGAAAAAGCTCTACAAGAGTTAACTGATATGGGCTTCGAACGAACTCAAGCTGAATTAGCATTACGAGCGAGTTTTTATCACGTAGCACGAGCTGCTGATTATTTACTTTCAGTAATTGAAAAATGTTCGAATAGCTGTTTGAATTTGATGAGTTTTTTTTGTTTTCAAGGGTGAAATTCCAACGTTTAGTGAAGCGCCAGCATCGAGTCAAGGAGGTGCTCCCGGACAACCATCGAGCGCAGGTTCAGAAAGTTCAGGTGGCAGTCGACGAACAGGACCAGGAGGAGGTAATTTCAACTCCCATCGTACAAACGAATCAAAGAAAATTTCTTTCAGTTGGAGATTTATCTGAATTGAGTCAAAATCCTCAATTTCTTGCCTTACGTCAATTAATTCAACAGAATCCTGAACAACTTCAAACACTCATGCAAACATTACAAGCTACTCAACCTGAACTCTATCAATTAATTGAACAACGACCACAAGAATTTCTCGAATTATTAAATCAAGAAGATGAAGGTGATGATGACGATGGTGATGATCTTCCTCAAGCTGGTGGACAAGGTCCACCGGGCACTGTTACCATCACACTTTCGCCACAAGATCAACAAGCAATAAACAGAGTTCGTTTTGTTGTTGTTTTTCTTCTTCTCGTCGATTAACAAATGATTTTCTTTTTTAATTTAGTTACAAGAATTGGGATTCGAGCGTAATCGTGTCATTGAAGCATTTCTTGCTTGTGATCGAAATGAAGAATTAGCCGCTAATTATCTTTTAAGTAGTTTCGATTAAAATAACAAAACATCGAACTATTTGTTATATTAATCTTGACATACATTCTAAAACGTATTCGTTTCAAACAAAAAAAACAATTTTTTTTTCTTCATTTTGTGTGCTGTACAAACAGAAAAACAAGATAACTTTTTAAAACAACTGAACATCAGCAACATTATTTAACCCATTCTTTTTTCTTTTGCTCCAAAAAATATATATTTCCGCTTATATTGTGCTTTTCGTTTGTGTTTGTTCATTTCTATCATTCTCTCTGTCTCTGCTTCTTCTTCTTCTCTTTTTTTTCTTCTTTTGATTGAACTCATACTCTAACTTCTTATTGAAACAGAAAAACAAACATAAAAGCAAGACCTAATCGAGCACACGAATTTCATCAGCGAGAAGGAAAGACAAATACGTTTTGATATTCTTTTTTATTTTATATAATTATATTCGAGAAGCAAAGACAAAAGAAAAAGAACTAAATTATAAAGACATAAGATGATAAAAAAACTTGTGTAAGTGTGCATGATCTAGGAAAAAGAAACACAAACAGAGACAGCAACGAGAAATTGTCGTTGCATACATACAAATTCACATACAGGTTATAGAGGTTTTGATTAGACAAAAAGAAAGAGGAGGAAAAAAAGAAAACATGTAAAAAAAATGCATTTTTCTGTTGCTCTTGTCACCACCACCACCACTATCATTAACTTGTAAACGAGACTACTTAATAGCCCGATAATTCGTTCAATGTCATATCGAGTTCATCGCTGACGTTCTTGTATTTCTCTTTTTCAACAAGTAATTCGTCTACGAATGAATGAATGAATAAATAAAGTAGATATATAGATGAAGAAATAAAATCAATGCACACAAACAAACAAATTTTAGGAGAAAAAAGAAAACAAACGACGACGACACAAATTGGAATGATAATTTTAATGATAATCAATAATAAGACAAATAAATCAATTTGGAAAATCACATCAATCAAAGAACATTCTGAAGGTCATTGATCATCGCATCCATCTCACGTTGCATTTCTTTGCTGCGTGCATTCTCAGCTGATATTTCGCCTGAAACACATACACATATAAGCAAGGGTAGAGGTTAACCAAAAAAACACACAAACTACAAATTAATCTAACATGCAAATTAAAAGAAAAAAATCTCTCAACTCGTCGGGCTCAATTAGATAATCTTGTACCTTGTAATTGATCTGCCTTTTTCTGTAGAACAAGCATCGTACGTGTGGTATTCTCAGCTTTGTTTTCAGCCTAGACAAACACATAGACACACAACTAATGAACATGCAGCATACAACATTTAGATAAATAAATAAATAAATAAATAAATATAGAAAAGAAAACTAAATCAAACACCATGCAAAAGGAGGAGGAGGTCGAATGTGCATTGAATAGATGGATCTATTGATGTGAGTTTTACCTTCGAGACGGTCGACCTCCTTTTGCAATTTGGCCATTGTACGTTCAGCAAGATCAGCACGTTGTTCAGCCTATTTATTTCATTGGATTTTTATTTATTTTATCAACAATTCATTGATATCTATCTAGTTGTTATTCTTTTTGACCTATTTCGATGGTTTTCTACTTACATCTTTAAGTCGTGTTGATAAATCTCGAATTTGTTCTTCATAACTTTCTTCACGTTGCATAGCCTTTGAAAAAACAAGAACGAATATGAATGATAAAAATAAAATCGAGGGACAGGGGATCGGAGGATTAGATCATTCGGCATAAACATGTTCTGTCGAACTACCTCTTGTTCGGAGACTTCAAGTGATTTCATGTTGTTACCAACAACTTTGAGTTCTTCTTCGAGTTCGAGAGTTTTTCTGAAAAAATGAATCGAAATGATGAGTTGAATTACCTTTGTCAAAAAAACTTCTTTCGAACGCATTTCATGATGCAAATGTTTCAATTCTTGTTCATATTGAGCAATTTTACTAGAATAATGGGCAAGAGAAAAAAGCAAATCATGCGGGTTAGATTCTTTTTTCTCATGCGTACGCTTCGGTTCGTTGAGCACGGTCTTCGACTCTTTCCAATTCACCTTCACGTACTTTCAATTTACGTGCTACCTGAAACACAAAAAGGCAAATTCAAATGCAAATGATTCACTGCAAAACGCGTGCAGAAAGAAATTAATTAGTAAAAATAACATCAAAAAGAATTCAGCGTGCAAAAGAAAATAAGAGAAAGAGAGGAAAACCAATCAACAACTCTGGCAAACATTGATGCATCTTACGCTTCAGCAGCTTCAGCACGATCTTCAGCACGTTCCAAATCGACTTCCATAACAGCGATACGACGAGCAACCTGCACTCAGAGTTAAAGTTATTCTCAAATATCGTTTACTCATTTGTGTGCAAAGAGAAACTCATGTGTCTTTGTTGTTGTTTTTTTCTCGTCTTCTCCTCTGACTCAAGATCGTGTCGAAACAATTTGCTAATCACCTCGTCATATTTTCGATCGGAATCCTCAGCTATAAGTTGTGCTTCAGCCAATTGCTGTTCAAGTGTAGCAATACGTTCATCATCCTGGAAGGTACGTTGTTCGAGACCTTTGCGACCACTGGAAGTTGAAAGAAGAAAAAAAAGACAAAACAAAACATGTATAAATAGCAGTTACAATAAATACAACAAAAATCAGAGAGAGCCCCAAGAAGCTAATAGTGCAATGTTAGTAAATAAAAAAAGACAGATAATCACTACGACAACTAGCAGCATATGTATTTGCTGTTTTTTTTTTGTTAAATCTATCGTCTACCTCTTCGTATTTTCTCTCATTCAAAAGGCCCAATTGTTTGGCCTCTTTGAGTAGCTGTTCGAGTGATTCGTATCGATCGCCATAACCTGATACTTTGCCGTCGAGAACAAGTCGTTTTCTAAAAATCGGTTCATGGTTCTTCGTCACTTGGGGAACATTGTGTTTTTTTTTATTAGCAAATGATGATCCTTCGATATTCTTTTCAACACTTACCGTTCACTTTCGTCAGCAGCATGCGAAGCTTCGTCGAGTTTTTGTGTAGCTTGTGTAAGACGTTCTTCGGTACGTTCGAGATCTTCTTCAACTAATTGAATACGACGTTGAAGACCGCCAACTTCAGCTTCAGCCTACGAAAATCGAATAGTTTCGTTTCAGTTCGTTGAAATAATTTCGAAAAAAGACAAAAAAAATGGTCACACTTGTTCACGGGCATGCTTTTCGCGTTCACGTTCAACCTGATACGCATGCAATTGATCTTGCGATGATTCTAGTTCATCTTTCATTTGCTGCATACGTTTTCGAACTGTTTCGATCACTGAACCTCCGCCTGTCTCATTTGTTGCTGAATTCGAATTTGTTTGCGGAGTACGATTCAACGAACGTAATGTTCCGTTGTTAAAATTTGCTGACATCTTGTGATTATCTTCGATGATATGTTTGGTCAACAGAACATTTTCTCTACTCTGGTCAACCATATTTCATGTTGTTAACGCCTCCTCCGCATCAACAATTGTCGAAAATAGATGTCATATAAGTAAGGGTGACTTCTCACGATCAAAAAAAAAAGAACGAGCTCTTTCTTTCTATCGAATGACTTACATCAGTAGCTGCTTTTTCTTTCGCTTCAAGTTTAGCATTAGCTTCGGCTAATTGTTCTTGAGCTGCATCGAGTTCAGCTTCGACTTGTTGAATTTTCTTTTGTAAAGTGTTATTTTCTTCTTCGGACTAAACGAAAACGATTTCCGATGTGGAAATTCAAAGTTCGAAATATCAACATACACCCTTGAGTTTGTCTTCTAAATCTTTTTGGTGTACTTCGGCTTGTTCGGCTCGATCGACGGCATTTTCCTTTTCGAGTTTCATCGATTGCATTTTCTTTTTGATGGAATCCATCGTTGCTGTTGTATTCGAATTTGACGACATTGTTCTAACCGGTTTGATATTATTTTATTCGTAGAGTGCAAGAAAAAAACTAAAATTTGAACGAAGAAACGCAAAGATCTAGAATGAAAGTAAAAGGCGCAAATACGACAACAATCCAATCTGTACGACATATAGAGAACTAAAAATGGATCCAAAATGCTGATAAAAAACAGCAGCAATAACAAATCTTCGATGTGTACGCATAGACATACATATATGGAATATGAAAGTATTCTCTTATTCTCGGATGGATATTTATTTGCTGACGTTTTTTTTCCTATTGTATATCGGAATGATATTGGTAAACGACGATAAAGAGAAAAAGAAATTGTGTGGTTTATTAGTTACGTATACATTTGTATATCGGCATCTGTGCATGCAAGAAACAGATAGATTTAGCCGCTCTCTCTCTCTCGTTTTTCTTTATTTTTTTTGCTTTTTCTTTAGATATTTACTGATCGTCAATATATATGCCGACTGACAATGAATAGATAGATAGTTAGACGTTACTAGATATTCTTGTTCTTTTTTCTGTTCTGTCTTCGGAAGACGAAGGTATTGGACAAATGATGATTGTAGTCGAAGCGGAGAAGTTCTAAAAATATTTACAGCTTATCATAATAACAAGCGCGAAGACAACGTGTTACTTAACGAGACTAACATTTTTTCCGATTAATGCCTTTCTGTTCTTAGGTATGATTGGTAATGGCATATCGGTATGGATAGTTATTCCATAGAAAAACAAAGAACAACAAAAAGAAGAAGAAAAACTATGTATAGTCTCTGGTTTATTGCTATTACGCTGCCTTGAAGAGCTCGTCTTCTATGTCTGCCCATCTGTATACATATTGTTGGGTGACATTCCGATTCTAAATGAGAATCAAGAAGCAATGTTGTATTCGATTTTGCATGTTATCATGAATTCAATCTTGTATGCTGATTGACTGATGTATCGTTTTTGAAAAAATTAAGAAAATAATTCAAGACATATGATGATGATGATAGATAGAGAACATTTTAATCATTTTTTATCTGAATTTTGACATTATGTGCATTTAACTATTCAACCGAGACTTTTAATGAATCATTTATCATTTTATTGATAATAGTACACATTTGACCAAACTTTAAGATGAATACATATAGAATTAGTACACTATAATCATTATTCATTGAGAACAAATCCTGTTACTCAATAAAGAATAGAAGCTTCGAGTATTATTGAATACAAAAGAAAAATGATTGCGTGATTCAAAAAAAAAAAGAAAAAGAAATATCATTGTCTATCAATCCGTCACACAATGACTACGGTGAGAACTCTTTTTTTTCCATATGTTCATCACCTTTATAACTATGTCTATGCATATATTCTCTTTTCACAATGTGAAGAATGACAAGCGTGCAATTCTTTTTTCTTCTTCATCTTCATCATCGTCGTCGTCGATGGCGAAAGAAAGACTTCAATTTTTTGTTCTTTACTTTGCTTTTTGAATGCACACACACACACACATCTAATGCTGTATAACCTCACATATGTATGTGTGTGTGCGTATATACATATATATATGCCCTCTTGTTCGCTTGCTCGTCGAGTACCATCAACAGTAGACAGACAGCGAGAAAAAAAATAGGACGACGACGAAGGCGAAGAAGAAGAAAAAGAAGAGGAGAAGAATTATAGTCCCTATTTCTCTCTTCGTATAAAAACGAATCATTCGACCACTATTTTTTTCTCTTCTTCTATACCTAAGAATCGTTCTCTGTCTGTCTGTTAGTAGTGCACTTTTTTTTTCCCATCGATCTCGTGTGTTTATGCCGGACATAACGACTAGTGACGAACCGCAACAACAACAGCCGATCAACTATGGTGAACTTGTCGTACTTGGGTAAGAAAATCCACTGTTGACTCACAATATCTAATCTAAAGTCAATATATAATAACCGATTGAAGTTTGATTTGAACGTTCGATTTCTTTTTCGAAATTTCAAAAAGGAAATCAACCTTGATCTTTCGAAGGAGTGTTAAATGATAAAGACACACAATCAAGGCGATAAACAAGTCTATGTTCGTGACTTTAGATACAACGGACAAATACCAAGTGGTGATCGTGGCCGACGAAAGAGTAAATTTCAATTACGACAACGTTTTCAAGCCAATGGTCTCAAAGCTCAACAACAACATCTCTGTCAAAATGCTGATGAAGTTCAAGTAAATAGATATCTGCTTAGGCGAGATTGTGATTTCTGTATCTGACAGAAATGATGATGTAATCGATATTGATTGAATACGAGGCGGAGAGGTTATACAAATTGATTGTATACATATTACGTGTGAAACTATAGGCTTCGTGTAAATAATCAAATCGAGTTTCTTTTTTTTTGCTTCTCTTCGTCATAGAAATTAACACAAGCAGATTTTCATTCGATTTCTTATACTTTATCGCGAAACCAAACAGTTGTTGTACAATATGCGCACGATGACGATTCGGATATGTTTCAAGTAGGTCGATCATCGGAGAATCAAATCGATTGTATCGTTATGGATACAGTCGCAGGTGCGAGAACGTTCGAAGATTTAACTGTCGCACAATCGACTATTTCACGATACGCTTGTCGGATTGTTGTTTCACGACATCCACCGTATACTGCTCGCATATTTGCAGCAGGTTTCGATGCATCGAAAAACATTTTTCTCGGAGTAAGACAACGAACTGGCAAAGTAACTCGATCGATCGATTGAAATGTACTTTTGTTTTCGTAGGAGAAATCAATCAAATGGAAAAACGAGCGTAATGAAATGGACGGTGTGACCACGAATGGAATCTTAGTCATGCATTTAGAAGGTGAACAATTTAGTACAAATTCGAAAGCAACTAAATGGAAGGAAGTGTCCGTGTGTGGAAGTGTGTTTGATCTCGGCGAAGGACGATTAAAATTTAATTACCAATCAACAGTAACGAAGAAAAAAAATATGATCGTTTGAAAATTATGTTTTGTTTAGCCACCATCGAATACGGATAATATTCTTCGAGATGGAACGTTAATCGATCTTTGCGGTGCGACATTACTTTGGAGATCAGTCGAAGGTCTTAAAAATTCACCGGTAAAGACACGATGAAACTCGAGTTATTTGTTTGTTTATGCTCTCTGTCTAGACTCGACGTTTACTCGAACTTGAAGTCGATCATTTAAATTCGAAGAAACCTCAATGTCCCGTTGGTCTCAACACTCTCATTATCAAAACGAATCCATTCACTCCGTCGACTGCAAATTCTCCGAATGCGTATGTTTACGTTCATTGCGGTCATGTTCAAGGCAATCATAAATGGGGCATTAAAAACGAGACTAACAATTCATACGAATGTCCACTTTGTCGAACAGTTGGTCCGTTGATTGCCATTTTGCCCGGCATCGAACCAGCCTTCTACGTTGTGCCGAATACTGATAATGAATCGACAACGTCTTATTGTTTTCAACCATGCGGACATATGACATCACAATCAACGGCATTATACTGGTCAAAGATTAAAGTACCTTACGGTAAACGATATTTTTTTTCGTTGTTCTCGTCGAGATTGAACAATGTTTTGTTTTTGATTTTCAGGTACGAAAGGTTTGAAATCCATCTGTCCGTTTTGTTCAATAGTTTTATCCGACACGAAACCATATGTTCGTTTGATTTTTCAAGATTCCATTCATAGACAGTGAACAAGTCTTCGAAAAACTACTAGATTTCTATTTTTATATATTGTTTTCTCATGATTTCTGTGTATGTGTATCACATGTATATTAATATATCAATATTATGCACATTATTTGTAATTATATCGAAGAAATTGTCATGTAGTTCTAGTGACATCTGTTTTGACACACAAATTCCTATGAAAACCAACGAAATCATTTCTTCCGAAATAAATAAATAATAAAAAAAACAAGCAGCTGATTTAATTTGTAGAAATCAAATTGAAAAATCTTTTCATTTGCCATTGATTGGCTGATATAAACCAATGAAAATAAACTCGAGAAAAACAAACAAGTACAGCACACATAAATACCCAAGTTCATTTACGTCGTTTGCTTTTCCTACACATCATCATCATCATCTTCTTCTAGATAAAACCTTCATTCACAAAACAGAAATAACAATCCAATGGCTGGCCCGTTATTACGCGTACTGATTCGTCTCAAACAAAATAAATATCATCGAATGCAAATCGCTGCGAGATACCGCATCATTGATCTAATCAATCAACTTGCCAATGAACTTCATCTATCTGTTGATCAATTGTTAAATATTTCAATCTATCGACATGGACCCACTGGTTGTTCGATTGTTTACCCATTAACAAAGAGTTTTAATAGTAAACATTATGATTTAACAATGACATTTGATAAATATGGTCTTTCGAGTAATGAAGAACTTCATATTGATTTAACGGATTTAGCTACGAATGAAAGCGATGATGCACATTCGATCGATGCCGAAGAAAGTTCATCGGCATCGTCGATCGTTCATTCGAATCAAGCGCAAACAACAAATAATAATCATATTCTCTCGAATAAGAAACCTTTGATCGGACAATTAATACGTTTTTCTGTGCCAGCTGATAATAGTTGTTTATTTTCGTCGATTTATTTCGTTTTACATTCAGGCAAATTTGATTTATCCTATAATAAATATCTGCGAAATTTAGTAGCAAAAAAAATCGAATCCGATCAAATCACATATTCCGAAGCGATGTTAGGTCGAACAAATTCGGATTATTGTAAATGGATTCGACGAGGTAATCGAAATGAACGATAAACATGCTTTAGCAGTTGAAAGTGTTGTTTCTTCGTTCTAGATGATTCTTGGGGTGGAGGTATTGAATTAGCCATTCTGACAAATGAATATGAAATTGAAATTTGCGTGATTAACACCGAATGTGAAGGAAGAATCGATTATTTTGGTGAAGATCGACATTTTCCCTATCGAGTGTTTTTACTCTACGATAATTTACATTACGATCCTGGTAATGAATTGAATTTTTGAATTGAAAAAGATAGAAGTGTTGTTGTTGTTGTTGTTGTTTTTTTTGCAGTATATTTAGTCACATATGATGTTGTTCAAGGAAAAGAATTAATTCAAACGAAATTTCATCGTACTGATGAAGCGATTTTAAGTTTAGCTAAGGAACTTGTCGATGAATTTCATTCGAATACGAAAGCAGCCGACGAGAATCTCAATCATTCGAAAACATTTCAAAAATCTTCGACAAGTTCAACTAATGAATCCCATTTGATGCATGTAAAAATCTGAGAATGTAAATCAATTTGTTTTTCTTTCCTCGACGAACAGTGGCACGTGCGTGTGCGAATTCTTTCTTTGCACAAAAACAAACGAATATATTCAACTAGTGTGATCTCTCATTGTATGTGTGTGCTTCTTAATACATATATATTTTTTCTCTCGCTCTCTTTCTCTTTTTCTTCGTGTTCTTTCCACAAGTACTAACGTATATTGTAAATAAATTCTATATACATGTCAATCATCACGAGGATAAATAAATAAATACTCTTATGATTTAATTCTTTTTCTTTTTTTTTCATTCAATTCAGATAAATAGAAAAGTAAGCAAAGAAAATAATATAGAAATAATAATAATAAAGAAAAAAGAAAACAGAAAAACTAATACGATGCTGTAAGTAAACATTCGTGTGCAGTGAATTTAGCTTTGCAATTGGAATGTTATTTTTGTCTAGTGGCGGAGGTTTTATCTCATCATTGACGACAACATTGCATGATCGATCGTCGGCTCTTAAAAATATCCCTATGCCCTCAAAAGGTAAATGTGACTCATAGTTGGATAATATTAGCCTATTATTTCTTTCCAATCGTTAATATGTGTATCCGTGTGCATTTGTGCGTGTCATATGTATATACCTCCGTTTCTTTTCGTCATGTGCTTTGAATCATAAAGTCCAAAGATCGAATGGCGACAAGGTTTCATAAGGAGGTCGAATTTCTGCCTTGTTACGTGGAATATCCAGGTTAGATGTCATTTCAATGTTAAGTTTATTTACAAAATGAAATTATCAATCTCTTGACTTCGTTTTCTTTTTCTCTCTGTGTAACTGACAATGAGAATAAGAGAAAAAGTGGATTCGAGAAGAGGAGAGGAAAAAAAATAAGAAAGGCAAAGAAAAATGGCAATCAGTAACGATACGAGTTCTGCTTCGTTTTTCTTTTGTATTTTATTCTTCTTCGTTTATCGATCGAGAGCATTGATTTGTCTTTTTCGAAAAAAAGAACGTACATCATGTCAAATTCGGAAGAACCTAATGATTCGAATGATGACAACACAGACATGTCAGCTAAAACTGATATTAATTCATGGAGAAAACGTCAATCGATAACCAATGCGACTAATCCTCTTTTTCAGCGACGATTAAGTCAAGGTTCACGATAAAAATATCAACAAAATCTTCGATTTTATCGTCTTTTTTAGCATGTCGAGATCGACTTGTTCGAACACCAACTGTTATCGTATGTAATCGAACACATCTGCTATTCTTTTTTTGTCTAAACACTATTGTTTCTAGGCTATGGCCGGTTTACCAGCACGTGGCAAAGTAAAAACGAAGAAAAAAAAACAATGTTCGAGCGATTTCTTTCGATTATTTTAGACGTATATTTCTCGTAAATTGGCTCGTTATTTGCATTGGATTGGCATCAAAACCAAAGGTTGGTACGATACGATTCTCTTGCCATTGCCGCACAGTGCATTATCAATAGATCCGAGTTTGTTGTCAGTCGATAAGAAAACATAAAAGACGCAGTAACCTTTTCAAGTACCGATATGATGAAAAGCAAATAGCAAACGAGCATCGATTGGCTAAATAAAGTCAAATTACTGTTTTTTTTTGCTTTCGACTCGATCGAGGGGCATCGTATTGACACACATATGGAATAATCTCGTTGTTTTTTGTTTTTTTTTTATAGTTTTCAATGTCGGTGAATACCGTCGAGCAGTCAATCTTCATGCAGATAAGGACTTTTTCGATCCGGACAATGCCGAAGCTGTTGCTGTTTTAAAGTAGCTTAAGTTTATTTATTTTCAAAAAAAGAAACAAATTTTCTCTGACATCGATTTCAGTCAATGTGCACAAAAAGCACTCGAAGATGCGTGTAATTACCTAGCTGAAGATGGGGAAGTAGCGATATTCGATGCAACGAATATTACACGTGAACGTCGACGTTTTATTCACGATTACTGTACTCAAACATTTTGTTTTCGTGTATTTTTCGTTGAATCGATTTGTGATTCATTGGAAATTATCGAAGCAAATATAAAAGTAATTGTTCTTTCAACCAAATCGAATTATGATTTTTTTTCTCTTTCCAAGGAAGTTAAATTGAAAAGTCCCGATTACTCCGATGTGTCACAAGAAGCAGCTGTTGCTGATTTTCTTTCTCGTATTCAACAGTACGAAAAACGCTACGAACCAATCGATGACAAAACTGACGAGAAAAACTTCTCGTTTATTAAAATCTTCAACTGTGGCGAACGATTTCTTGTTCATAAAATCGGAGGTTACTGACAAACTTTCTCAATCAACAACAACAGTAACAACCTTCGTTTGCTCTCTTAGGTCACATTCAAAGTCGAGTTGTCTACTTCCTAATGAATATTCATGTCACACCACGGACTATCTACTTAACTCGTCACGGAGAATCGGAATTAAATGTTCAACAACGTATCGGCGGTGATTCACCGTTATCCCCCAATGGCAAAGCGGTTTGCGATCGATTATAAACTTCTCATTGAGTTCTGTTTTTTGTTTTAGTATGCTGATGCGTTAGCTGCGTTCGTGGCTAAAGGTAAGATCAGTTCGAAAAGAGAAAAATCTGAAAGAAAATATTAATTTCCATAGAAAACATCCCGGATTTAATCGTTTGGACAAGTCAAATGCAACGAACAATTCAAACAGCTGCGAAAATCAGCGCACCCAAAGAACAATGGAAGGCTTTGAATGAGATCAATGCCGTAACTATTTTCGACTAGATTTCACTTTTCTACATCGATTTCTATAGGGTATCTGCGAAGGCTTATCGTATTTGGAAATTGCACAACGTTTTCCCGATGAATTCGCTGCGCGTGATCAAGGAAAATACTACTACCGTTATCCGGGTGGTGAAGTACGAGCGAAGGACTTCATTTGCATAAGAATTTTCTTTTTGTCTTAGTCATATCAAGATCTTGTTGCACGTCTCGAACCTGTCATCATGGAATTAGAACGTGCAGAAAATGTTCTCGTTGTTTGTCATCAAGCAGTTGCCCGTTGTATTCTCGCTTATTTTCTCAATAAAGATGCTGGTAGGAGTAAAAAAAAACTTTTTTGTTTGATGAAATTCGACGATTTCTATTGTAGACGATTTGCCCTACACGAAAGTGCCATTGCATACGTTGATTAAACTGACTCCGATGGCCTATGGTTGCTTAATGGAATGTATTCCATTGGCAGCTGAAGCTGTAAATACTCATCGAGAAAAGCCAAAAGTGAATTGATTTGACATTGAAATTGAATTTGAGTTTGTTTTTTTTTCGAAGAATTGTCGATCGGATCGAACGGTTTCCGAAGCATTGAACGAGTTTTTCGAAGAACCTATTGACACGAATAAAGTTCATACGAAAAGTGAAATTCTCTATCGAAGTAGCGGAACGAAAATTCAAACGGTTGACATTCATGGCAATGAAATGGCGGATTATGTCGGCGATGCCAATACCGATCCGAGTTTCATTTAAAATCTGAACATACGAAGCACAAAAACGGACCGCATTGTGATTTTTTGCTGAGTTTTTTTTTTTTTATATTATTAATATTCAAGTTGGCTTCTTTTCTTTTTCACCTCAGCCGGTATTCTTTTTTTTTAAACAAACAAAACATTTTGCAAAAAAAGAAAGACTTGAAATGATTGTCAACTCTTAAGCTTGAAAGACGAGCAAATCACATCGAGTTTCTTATCAAATCTGCCCGAGAGATCAAATGTTAATCAAATCGAAAGTATCGAATTCAAGAACACTTTGTTTTCTGCGAGGCTTAAAACTAAAATGACCTTTCTTTGTTTATTCTCTTCTTTTCTTTATAACTCAGATTTGTCACACTTCATTTTTCGATCGTCTGAGGGGTGGAGATGAAAAAAAAAACGAAGACATGTTCACGCATGAAATTCAATGGGCCAGAAAGATCAAAGTCTGATGCGACGACGTACTGTCGACAGCTGTTTGCACAAGCAACGATTCGTTGAACTATTTTCTTTCGTTTCGTTTTCACGCACACGCAGAAGAAGAAAGAAAAGAACGAGCGTTTTGTTTATACAGTAGCTATAGCAGACGAACCAATTCTTTCGTTTTTTTTTCTGTTTCGCAACGATCGAATCAACAGTCACTGAACGAGCAACATTGTGTCTTTGTTCAACGTATTCGTCCGTTTCGTTTCTATGTTCATTCTCTCTCGCGCGTTTCATACGAACGAATCTGAAAATCAAACGACGCGGATTATGACAACAACTTATTCAAGGTAAAATTTAGAGAGAGCAAAAAAAAACCAACTCGTTTGTGCACGTAAATTGCCCCTTTTTTTCTTCGTCTCACGCTCACGCATGGCCTTAAACCAAGAAACGTCTTTTATCGATTGTTTCAATCATTCGAAGGGAAACGCAGCTGCTCAGCGTTCTCATAATTGCATCATCATTCCTTTTGTTTTTCGAACTAATCGCATTGAACATCGAATTGTACTGTTATCCAATTATGCCGAATATTTTTCGACATCTGTCACTTAAACAATTCTTGACAATTAGATGTGAAATTGTTTATTTCATTCTATATATCTGTTTGCGTGCGATTTCGTATAGTTGATACATAATCATTTGTTTTGTTCTTATGAAAGATGAAGGAGATTTATTTCTTCTCTTTCTCTCTTTCTCATTCTCTTGTTCATTCTTCTCTTGATATTCTAAACGAGACACACACAGGATGAATTCCTTTGTATTGCTTCATTTTATTGTTCGCATTCTTGCTTCTAGAGTTTACATCAACACTCAATTAAAACTCAACTAAACTCGACACACAACCATGTTTCAACAACATTCACGTCTCTCGAATAGTGATGACGATTCGGGCTGTGCACTTGAAGAATACGCTTGGTGTCCACCTGGTCTCAAAGCTGAACAAGTTTGCTTCGACATTTACATTTCAATTTTCATCTTTTTCGTTCGATTAGGTTCGACAATTCTTCAAATGTTTTCCCGAAGACAAAGTCCCGTTTCTCAATTCAATTGGCGAAAAATATCGAACGAAAATGCTCGAAGAACAACTGCCTCCGCACGATTCCGATCCGAAATATTGTCGTTCGTTGACTGAAGACGAAAAAAATGAATTGAGAATTTTCAACGAACAACAACGACACAACGCACTCGGTCGTGGTTCGGCACGACAATTGCCCTTAACACAATCGCCAATGCCATGCCGAGGAGTATGAATTTCACTAGACAAGATAACGATTGACATTTTCGAACGTCTTTGCTTTTTCGTCTAGTGTCAAAAATTAATCGATTCAGGCTCGATATGTGTATTCGCCGAACGAGCCGGTCGAACAGGTCTTTGGCATCCTCAATGTTTTAATTGCACGCACTGCAAAGAATTCTTGGTCAATTTAATCTATTTTTATAAAGATGGTCAACTTTATTGCGGACGGCATCATGCTGAATTGTACAAGCCACGGTGTACAGCATGCGACGAGGTAAGAAATTCTAATGATGATGATTAATCAATAAATACATAAGAACGAGGAGAACAGTTGTCGTTTCAAAAGAACTAATCATTGATTATATAATCATTAAGACCGAGAGAGAGAGAGAGAAACAATATAAATACATTATCAGTCAACTTGTGTTCATATTCAATATGGCAAAACGATCTTCATTACCACTTCGTCGAAAGGTACTGAGTGATGACAAATTCCCTTCCTCTATATGTCGATATTTTGTAACTAAATCGATTAGATCCTGTCAGACTAGTCTAATGATGATCAATTAGAAGCAAAAAATATTTGAAGTTATTGTTGTTCGTCTGTTTAGATTATCTTCAGTGATGAATGTACCGAAGCTGAAGGTTTCAGTTGGCATATGACTCATTTTTGTTGTTCAAATTGTCAGAAACGTTTGGGTGGCGAACGTTACGTTATGCGTCAAAGTCAACCATTCTGTTTGAATTGTTTCGAAACGATGTATGCCGAATATTGTGACACATGTGGCGAACGTATCGAAACCGATCAACCGCAAATGGCACATGAATCTCAACATTGGCATGCGACGGACTCTTGCTTTTACTGTTACACATGTCGAATTCCTTTGCATAATCGAGGATTTTTTCCTCGTTATGGCGCTTTGTTTTGTTCGAATGAATGTGCGTCGCAACGAAATAATCGTTTGATCAATTCGAAATTAATTCAACAACAGAATAAATTCCAACCAGGTCCAGACATTATTCCAACGTCATACACTCAAGCAAATCAACACGTAAGAATTCTTCCGGGACGTCCGAAAAATGTCCATCAATCATCGTCCTCCTCCTCCTCACATCGTCGATCGAAAGAACAGACCGGCTATGTATCGGACGGTCCAAGTGTCCAACGACACAAACGTGATACCAATAGTGGTTACATGTCCGATGCGACAGGCAGTCGTCGGCAGAATCGTCATCAACCGCAAGTCTTTCTTCAATATCAAACCTCGCCGGACTCGGACTATGTTCATCAACAGAAAATCAACATGAATCGAAGTCGTTCGCGTGAGCCCATTCAATTCTACAATGATCTCAATCTCGAACAATTGGATCGTCATGGTGCAACTCTCGAAATCGCGCGTTGTTCAACATCGAAATCGTCTCGTGCTTCACTGCCCGATCTCTCACATAAATCGAAATTAAAGAACTATCCAACAGCTTCACAAGAAACTCTCGTCGAACAACAACCTGTTCGAATGAAAAACTTCGATTCAAACGATATTATGTATCCCATCTCTCGACCAAAGACCAATCTCAATGCAACAACATCAACACAATTTCCTCGTTCGCGTTCGTTGAACGGTTCAGCTCGTTTCACAAAACAACATCACGTTCGATTCGTCGATGATGAACATGAAAAACCACATAAACGTTCGCCGACGATGAGTTGTCGTTCGAAGAAATCCGCGACGATACGTCGGGCGTCATCGTCGTCGTCCGATGATGATGACAACGAGGATGTCGATGATTGGAATTCGATCTATCGACAGTTCGATATTCATGGTAATCGACTACGAAAACCGATTAACTATGGAACGAAGATCAGTTATGTCGACGAAGCCAACGGATTCAATCCAAATTTAGTGAAAAAATCGATGACTTTGAATAATAAGAAAGACAAGAAATCGTCGAGTGGTGGTCGAAGGAAAAAAGATTGTATAATTAGTTAAATTTTGTGTCTGTATAGTTTTTGATTTGTAATATTAAAGAAAAATGAAACTTCGACATGTGTTTGTGTGCGTGTCTCTCTCTCTCTCTTTCTCTATTTAAATATACGAATTTGTTTATGTATAATGAAGAAATCTTAATTTTTCTGTTTGTTTGTTTTTTTTCTCTCTTTTTGGCGAAAGTTCTTATTTTTGATTTGTGTGTGTATTTTGACACGGCAAAATAGAATAATATTGAAAGAATATTTAGAATTTCAATTAGTTTGTACTGTTGGTTGTGGCGAATGAAAATGATGAACAACTGAACGACGTTGTTTGAGATTAGTGAGGCAAGATTTGATCTGCTTTCGAAGAAGATAAAGAGTCACAATTCTAGAGAAAAGAATAAAAACGAAGGCATTTATGAATGTACTCGGCATACGTTGCGAGAGTTACAACGGAAATACAACTAATGAGGGAAATAAGAACTTTTTTAGAGAGATGCGTGGGAGTCGAAGTATCGATGATATTCGTTTGATTTTGAATAGATTCGTGTGTGAATCGAATGAGAAAGAGAATGATTAAAATGTTCATTGAGATAGATGACTTGTGGTGAACTGAATATTTACTAGATAATTGTTTATCGCGCGTAGGAAATTTGTAGTTTTCTTTTGGTAAAACATTAAGTTTTATTAGTAAAAAAGAAAGGAGAGAAAGGAGAGAAAGAGGAGAAACATGAACAATTTTCTTTTGTTTTGTTGTTTTGGAAAATTAAGATTTCAATGATGATTTAGCGTGACGTTGGCAGAATTCGAGAATTCGTTGACAAGCTTCTTCGGTTTTATCCATTGGAGTTGTTAAAACAATTCGGAAGAAATTATCGATACCGAATACCTGAAAAGAGAAGTGAATGGATTCATTTGTTTGAGAAAAGAAAATGATTACCGATGCTGGAAGACATGAAATTGATTCTTCACAGAATAATTTCGTGAAAAAATCTTTATCATCTTCGATATCTGTAAATTCTGATAATTTTAAACGGATGAGCATATACATTGCACCTAGTTTAAGAAAGTCTCATGAGGAAAACAAGTAAATTAAATCAAAAGCATGACTTACCTTGAGGCACTGTCGGTTGAAGTCCCGGAGCTTGTAGAAGTGCTTGATAGATGTACTCAGCATTGCTCTAGAAAGCCAAATGGTATTTATAGAAAAGTCGGTAGAGAAAATGATTTACTTGTAATTGATGAAGAATATCTTCAAAGTAAGTATGCGGTGTTTCATGGAGTATATGTGGCAAAGCTGCTTGTGTAACTGAATTCGGACCGAGAATGCGACTTGAAAGATCGATAATACCAGATTTAATTGTATCTAGAGAGAGAATCGATTACATAACCAATCGAGTTATGTATTTTGATTTCAAACCTCGAAAAAGATTGTGTCGATCATGAATTGCAATCCATCCGACACGCCAACCAGGACATATAAAACGTTTTGATATTCCTCCACATGAAAGTATCGGAACATTTTCGGATAGTTCAGCAAGAAAATAAAATGCATTACCAGAGAATATCTAATTCAACAACAAAAAAACAATAATACATAGAGATTCGATCGATTGTTTGTTTGTTAGTTACCATATCTGCGTAGATTTCATCGGCTATGATCGGTAGATGATGTCTTTCGCAAAGTTGGACTATTTCCGTCAGATGTTCCTTTGTGTACACAGCTCCACATGGATTACTTGGATTATTGACTAAAACAGCTCGTGTTCGTTCGTTGATTGACGATTCGAGATGAGTGAAATCAACTTGCCAATTTTCATCAGGCTAATTAAAATCAAAAATCAGATCGAATTCATTTTTTGTTCTACCTATTCTGAAAGATTAGTTACAAGTAAGTGATAGAATCTTGCTTCGATACCGAGTGATTGACATAGAGTTACGTATAGAGAAAACCCGGGTTGAGGAATTAGAATATTATCTCCTGGGTCAGCTATACCATCGATACACATTTCCAATGCATGAGAACAGCCGCTAGTTAATATAATATCCTGACAGAAAAATAATAAATTTCATTTCGAACAAAATCAGTTTGTTTTACTTCAGGTTTAAGTAGTAAATTTGGTCGAGACCAAAAGTGTGCTACGGCTTTTCGTGCCTCCAAAGTGCCTAGAAATGATAAACCTTGAAAAGAAAACGAACAAACAAACGAACGAATCTTTCTACCGAACGAGGGCGCATAACCATGCGATGTTGGCGATTGTACAGCATCGACAATCGCTTCAAGAGCTTCGACAGGTGGAAGCATATTTCCATAGTGCGTTGGATCGCCGATGGACAATGAAATTAAATCTTTTGCCGGATTTGGCGCGATTTTCATTCGATCAACAATACGTCGAATAGGGTTTATCGTATTTCTTGCACTTTTCGATGCCTGTATAGGCTGCCAGACTCCATTATTCATTCCATTTACTAGTGACTTTTCCATATTTGTGATTGTAAGTTTCTTCTTCTTTCGTTCGTTCGTTCGTTTTATCGAAGTATTTATCCTTAACGTACTGCGAGTATCTTCTACGCTGTTTGTTAAATAGAGGCACGTGAATTAGAAATGACTGTCATTACTGTATCAGAGTATGTAAATAAACATCTTCTTATGCGTCATGATCTTATCTACCTTTTTTCATTCGTTCGTTTGTATATACACACACACTTGACGTCATCTCTTTTCGTTTTTTTTTTCATTTAAATTTGAAGAAAGAGAGAAAAGATGTGTTGTTAACATAAGAGAGATAGTAGCCTTAGAAGAAGAATTTGTAAACAGAGGGGTGTGGCCCATCAAACAGGAGTTACGACCGGTGAAACTGATACCTCCATCGGTTTATAATTAACATTTTTTTTTCTCTTTCATTTGATCTGTCATATGACGGTTGAACGTTTCATAATCATCATGTAATGCGAAATATCATATTTTTATTTTTAATCTTTTATCATCACGAGCACGAGTGTTATTAAAATTCTCAGTAAGGCAAAGTAATAATTTACATATGAATAAATTCAAATTAATGTCAAGAGTAGCAGAAGTTTGATAGTACATTCAGCAAATATTGATTCGAGACGAGTTAATATTTATTTTGTCTCTCAAAATTTATCACAGTTTACTATTAAAATCGAGTCGTTATGATCGTAAAATTTGTATCACAATGATATTCATCGATATCATCAATGAGTAAAAGTTCGAATAAGGCTGGATCATTGAGAACATAGGTGCTGAATGTATGCCAGCTGATTTTCGAATTTTGTGTATTGAAATTTGTTCGATTTAAAATCGTTTCGAGACGTTGTGTGAGACCATTGTTTGGTTTGGGCAGATTAATCAAATCGAACATTTGATCGAGCAGTTGTTCTAATTGTTGTCGAGTAAAATATTTTTCTTTATTTCGATCGTAGAGATTAAAAACTAGTTTTAATTTATCTTCATTTGTTCCACGATTAATCAAAATATTAAAAAGAAAGAATTCTTCGAAATTCAAATGTTTATCTTCGTTTAAATCCAACAAACGAAATAATTTCTTGACCATTGATTTCGTCAATTGATTGTCGAGATTCTTTTGATTTTGTAATTGTTGTAAATAGAGAAGAAATTCTTTCGAACTTAAATAACCTCGTGGATAGCAGTGATAAAATCGTTCATGCCATTCTTCGAGTTCTTCGTTGGTTAAATGCGATTGATTCGTTAATGTTTGGATTTGTGTCGCGGTTAATGCCGGTCGAAGACGTGATCGAAATATACTTTTCATCTCGAATGAAGAAAGAAATATTGACACATCGATGACAAAATACAAAAATAAATCTCAACTTCCAAATAAGTATCGAAAAAAAGTGCAAAAAATATTTGTTTCGTTCGTTCTTTTTCAATTACTAATACGTATGTTATAAAAAAAAGAAGAAAAAGCAAACAATATTTTTCTCCTCAGTCCCCTTCGTGTCATTGATAGTTGTCGAAGGACAACAAAAAAAAGGAGAGAAAATATATGCATATAAGTATTATGTACGAAGGATTAGATTCGTTTGATTTGACTCAAGGCAATTATCATGAGAATATCGATTGTTTTTCCTCAGATCAAAGTTAAACTGTTGTTCAAATGTCATCATTGTTCGATTCGATGCATTTACGAGCATTTTTCAAGCACGCATTAAATATGATGTCAATTGGAATAGTGAATTAAGGAAGTGTTTAACTTCTCTTTTGAAATCAAATTTGTTTTTTAATGAGTTCATATTGAAAAGCATCAAGCCGAACATGATTCATGTTGTTACTGACTTTTCTATCCATGTAATTTCTCTGAAGCATACCTCTTTTTGTCATAAAAGTACTTTTATTGCACAGAGACAAATTATGATGTTGACAACTAAGTATAGCTTTTAATTTGCTTTGGAGTTTTTGATCTTTATCGTATTATATTTAATTAAATATTCTTTTCGAAATAAAACTTGTCAATAATTTCTGTAAATTATAGGCGAACGAGAGACAGAAACAATTTGTAACGTAGTGGAATCCAGGAATGTCTTCTTGACTCAACAATTAATGAAAAATTGAAGATAAAACTGTCATCTATTGAAAAAAAAAGCACAAGAATACTAATCTATTTCCACATACGTAAATAAAATAGAATAAAAAAGCATGAGTTGTTTCCTTTCTTCAATCACAATTTTTACTTTATACCTCGCTGCGTAAGTAGGATACTCTTTTCTTTTTATAAGCTCGATTCACGATTAAAAAGAGGTATCGAATAAATGTGATGTGAAATCGATAATATATTAGGTTTGAACGTCGATAAAACTGCATAGAAGTATTCATGATTATTTTCATGGGAAATAAATATTCATATTGAGTTAGTTGGTAATCAACTGTGTAATATAAAAAATTTAATCATTTTTCTTTTTATCATTTGTATCGAGACCTGAAAGCAACGAAGCTTTGAGTAATTATCGACATTCGTTCAAGTGAAAAGTTCAATTCGAACTGTATCACTCGATCTGTTTGGTGTTTTCTCTTATATAAATAAACAAAGAAACACTTAGGTTTTACACGAAAACAGGACGATGTTTAATGAACAAATGCTTGTTGCCGGAAAAAGAATAATAGATTCGAGAATTTTTATATGCAGAAAGCAGCCAGAGAAAGAGACTCATCTTTATTGGAATAGAAGAAAGAACGGGAAAGGAAACAAAGTTTTCTTTTTTTCTTTCTTTATCATTTCTTAATACGAATATCTAGACAAGACACTTGTAATATTTTTTTATTAGATCTCCGAAAATTGTTTTTCTTCTTCTGGTTTTCAACAATGTCGTCGTCACTAATCGATGCTCATTCACTATCATCAATTGAAAATAACTCGTTACTATTATCTCACGTTCGAACAATCATTAAATTCTACATTTGGCCGTTACTTGTTGTATTCGGTTTAACAGGCAATTGCCTTTCGATTCTTGTTCTCACTCGACGACGTCTCATTCGAACAAGTACAAACAATTATCTTACGATCTTAGCTGCATTCGATTCGTGTTATTTGATTTTTACATTAATCTTAAATTTTTGTTCACATCCAAGATTTGTCTCACATCCATTGTCTCATACGTTAACCTATTTTCTTCGGCCATTTGCTGATTTTTCTTCGAATACAGCTGCATGGCTCATCGTTTGTTTTACCATTGAACGTACATTAGCTGTTGTCAAACCGATCTACGCTAAACGTACATGTTCAGTGCGTCGATCACGTCATGTTATTTGTACGCTATTAATCAGCTGTTTTCTTGTCACTCTACCGACGTTTTTCGAACGAAATTTAGTCGACAAAACATATCACACTGAAAATAAATCCAATCTAAGTTCAACTCAAACCGAACAAGAACATCTTCTCATTAAACTTCATCGAATCTATCTCGTTCTCATTTGTGTTGTGATCATTTGGGTACCATTACTTGTTATTTGTATTTGCAATTCTATTCTTATATGGTATGTTTTTTAGTACAAACATTTTTCTCCGAAAAAAAAAGTCCAAAGGTTAATCACAGGAAGCCATGACAAGTTGATAGATAATAATTAGAGGTTGAAATAATCAACCGAAGAAACAAAAACATAAAATCTATAATTAGTTTCAAGAACGGAAGAAGAGAAGTTCTTCATCTTTTTCTTTCTTTTTTAGGTTTGTTCAACGTTCTTGCCATTTTGATGACGACATTCAATCGAATTCATTCTATGAATCGTATCAAAATTCAGCGAATTCAATTAATAAACTTGATTCATCGTTAACTCCGGCACGACGTCGTTCATCATTGATTTCAGCTTGTTCAATGACAAACCCGAGTTCGTTTCAATTACGACGACATAGTCGACCGATAAATCAAAAACGTCGTGTCACCATCGTTCTCATTGTTTGTCTCTTCGTTGCACTTTTCCTTTGGACACCGCAAAGTCTCTCTCTAACTTACGAAACATTCGTCGAATGGTACGCTGAAATGACCTACGATCATCGAATACTTCTTTTAATTTTCAATAATTTTGCCAATTTATTTTTGTGTTTAAACGCATCGATCGATTTTCTACTCTATTGTTTTCTATCGGAGAAATTCGCACGAACATGTAAACAAATATTCTTTCGTCAATTTACAACGAATATGATTATCAAAAGTCCGAACTTAAATCATATTTCAAACGATCGTGCGTCGTTTATTCTTGCCAATTCACCAAGTACAATTCATCAACAACAATTGGCAGCTAATACAACGAACAAATACTATTTTCAATTGTCGGGCTTCTATCAAAATCCGTTGGATACGAAAAATAATCGACATTGGAAGAGAAAATTTCGACAATCGATGACGATGAATTCGAAAAGTGAAAAGAAAATTTTCTATCAACAAAATCTAGCCAAAGATAAACCAATCCACCGAACAACGCACTCCATCAATGTACTTTCCAATCCAATTCTCACTTTTATCGATGAAAATAAAGAAATCGAAGATTCAAATACTAATACATTAGCCACAAATTCAGCTAAACAATCACGTTCAGGAACTCTCTCGAATGTATAATAGATTTTGCTTGTTTTTTGTTTCTCAAATAAAGAAAAACGTCTAAAAGGTTTACTCGATGAGCTCTCTTTTGTTGTTCAATAGTGACATCCATTGAATATCGATTGTTATTCGTCGTAGGCGAAAGGGGAGAGAGAGAGAGCTGAGCAAATTTATTTTGTCTGCTTGTCGTGTCATCGTTTGGTAAATACGAGAGTATCGGTCAGTCATAGAATTGATCATGCCCGGATTGGCCGATGAAACTTTAACAGAAATTCGTGATGGTAAAAAGAAGAATCTTGTTTTCGACACAAAGAAGAAACGATTGAGTTTTATTTCTAGTGTTTAATTTGTATGATGATCGAGGAGATAATCAAATTCCGAAACATTATCTCGGCGAAGCATTACGAGCTTTAGGATTGAATCCAACTGAATCAGAAATTCGTCTTCTTTTGAATGATCTCAATCGTGTTGAACGTTTGTCAATTCAGCAATTTCAGGTTATTTTCGAACGACTCAATCGACAAAAAGACGGTCCGGCACCTGCCGCCGAAGAATTCATCGATGGTCTGAGAGTATTCGATAAGGATGGAAATGGACTCATACCAGCAACTGAACTACGACATTTACTAACAACACTTGGCGAACGATTAACTGACGATGAAGTCGAACAATTAATATCCGAATTTGAAGATAAAAAAGGAATGATTATGTACGAAGAATTTATCAAAACAGTACTTCAGCGTTGAATGAAACAAACAAGCAAACGAAAAAATGACTTTATTTAATCACATATTTCTATTTATATGGGCGTTTTGATGACATGACATTATTCATCAGAAAAATAAAATATTTAATAAATAATGCATGAGAATTATTAAATTGTTTTTTTTTCTCGATTGATTATTCTTAGTTTGTTTTGTTTTCTGAAGGTTTCTCTCTTTCTCCTACTACAGTTCATTTCTCACACCTGTTCAATAATTTAATCTATCTATTGATCTCAGATATCTACATACATATGTGAAGAGCAGACAGTCAGATGTAATTCAACTTAACAAAAATGATCAACTGTAGAATAAAATTCATTCGACTAAAGTTAATCATTCATGTAAAATGATCACACGTTTTCAACAACGAAGTTCTCTATTCAAAAAAATGTATAATATATACAATTTCATTCATTGAACGAGAATACTTATGCAATAAAAATCTACAAGGATCAAATGTACGATTATAGTCATAAGATCATTGAACCGAAATTCATCAGCCTACGACACAGATTATTTGTTATGCTATTAAACACAGCAGTCGATCTACACGTTTTTCTTTCTCTTTAGATTTCAAGAGACACTCGATCAACATGTCATGCTCGATTGCTGATTCTTCACATGTTTATGACATTAATAACCTCATCACTAACAGATAGAACCAATTGAGACAGACACAATAATTAACTATTTGCCAGTAATTTGCAAATCGATTCTCTTCTTGTTCGCTTTGGTTAATAATCAAAGCATGTCATCATTTCACTTCGGAAATCAATCTGTTTTATTAGAATTCGCTTCTTTACTATCGATGAGAGATAAATTGTACTTTGTATATATAAAAGAAAGTATTTTGTTCTTTTGAAGAATGGACCGCTTTTCCTATCATGTATCATCATCAACTCGTTTTTCAGTCTTGCGATAGAACGCAAGAAGAAGAAAAAACAACAAACGACTGTTCAGTCATTTCTTTTCTCTCGTTCTCTCTTTCTCTTTCTCTCTCTAACGAAAGAGAGAAAGAGAAAGAAAAGATCTACATTTTCTCTTTTACATCTCGAAACGAAGCGTGAATACATTTTTGATATTATTAAATAGAATCACGAATTGTACATAAAAATCGATCATCGAAATACGACGAACTGTAAATTTTCCAAGTTAATTAATATGTTAACATTTTTATTTTTAATTATTTCAATTTTATCAATACCATATGTGACTGGTTCAGGTAAAAGATCTCTTCTTCTTCTTCTTCTTTTTTTTTCTCAAAATTCGATTACGTCAGATCAATTTTTTTTTCTTCACTTGCAACAGATTGATGATTGAAGTAGTCAATCAGGAACCAGTTCGTTCGTTCATTCGAGCAGAATGAAGATGAAAAATGTTTTCTTTTGATTCGACTAGTATTTAATCAATATACAACAGATATGTACACGAATTGCTTGAAGCTATTTTGACATCGAAACCGATAAAAACGGGAAATGGACATACGTATTGTTCTAGTTAAACATAGTTTAAATGGCTAAGTTCTTGTCATTAGACGATAGAGATGAGAAAAGAAGAAGAGGAGAGTGTTTCTGTCTGAAGTATGTTTCATACATTGATTTCATTTTGGCTCCCCTACGATGAGAATATAATAAATGTCTTTGTTGAAATAGGCATGAGACGTATATATGGATATTCAATTGAAATCATTCATAATGACTTAGCGATTTAACCTTGTATTAATTTGAAACTAAATGAGAGATTTGTTTGGATAGATAAACATTGAAAATGACTATTTAATCTACAGACAAAAACAAACGAACAGATAATGCTTATCGTGATATTCGAAAGAATTTTGGCTTTTTGAAACTCAATTTGTTTCTCATTGATCATTCGCTTTTTGTCGACATTCCACGACAGAATTAATCGGTTACATACTTCGTTTCTTTTATATACGTATGTGTAATTATAGGCATCGTGCTCTTTTCATGATAAATAAGATTGTATGTTCTTTTTTTTCATATTCTGATATTTTTTTTGTCTACATATAGATCAACCTAAATTCGATCGGTCACATGAAACTGTGTCTGTTGTTGTCGGTAAACGAGCATTATTACCATGTTACGTCTCAATACCAGATAATAATAAGAATGGTATTAGTCCATTTAAAGTTATATGGATGAAATTGAATAATAGTTCGATATTAACGATGGAAGATCGTGCTATCAACGGCGATCCACGTATATCATTGTTACATCCGTATGCTGCTGAATGGAATCTTCAAATCGATGATGTCGATGAAGATGATGCCGGAATTTATCGTTGTGTAATCAATACGGGCATGTATAAAACATTAGTCTTAGATGTCAAAGGTAAAAGAAAAATTTGATCAATGAACTTCTTCATCGTGATAAATTTAGTTCCACCGAAGATTATCGATGAGCTAACAACTGAGCCTTATCCAGCTCCTATCCGTGCTGGTTCGAATTTAACAATAAAATGTTATGCACATGGTAAACCAATGCCAAAAATTCGTATTCTCTCCTATGATCAATCAGACAATGCTAAAAGTATGTTATCCTCGGGGGCTAAAATCGAATTAATTGATTAAGGAAACGATAAATACCTACTTGACAATAATATTCATTTCGATTGCATCATGAATGAAAAGAAGTTAGACAAAGAAAACGAGAGGATATCATTTGATTAGAATAACATTTGCCTAATTGAAGCCAATCGAAATCTTGTTCGATATCTTCAATAACAAAAACAACAGACTAAACTTTTCAATCGTAGTATAGTGTCAAATAAAAAAACTCTAAGAGAGTGAATAATTGACGTACTCGACTTTTTCAAGGCTTCGCATTTCATGTGATTCAATGCATTTAGATCAATTCTATTTCAATGAACTTTTGTTTTTTAGTTATCAGTGATCAAAATGAAGTTACACTTTATAATGTTTCACGTTTAACACCTCGACGATACGAATGCATAGCCAGTAATGGTTATCCACCGGATGTTGCACGTTCATTTGAACTTACAATACAATATTCACCGGAAGTGAATATCTATTTTATTTCGAAATATCACGATGAATTAACCTTACCAATCGTATTCATTGATTTCAATCAAGATAAAATTCATTTAAAATGTCGAATACGAATGCATCCGGTTGAGAAAATCATCTGGATGAAAGATAATATTCAATTAAATAATAATCATCGTTTACATCAATATATTTCTACACATAAAGGAAATTATATCAATGCTGAATTAATTATTAAAGATTTTTCTTCTGATGATCAAGGTGAATATACATGTACGGCATCGAATATTCTCGGAACCGATTCTCAAAGTATGCAATTACTTCTTACGCCAACAACAACAACAACTACAACTACAACAACTACTACTACGATTACATCGAGAGTCGTCTCTCGACATCGTAAACGGCCTAAATATTCTCGAATAACAACAATATCTTATCGTTCAACAGAAATCTTGAGAGAGATGACTATCACATCGCAAGGTAAATGATGATAAATGTGATCAATAAACTCAACTTAAGAGATACAAACGATTAGGAAAGGAAGAAGAAAGAGTGATTGTGACAATCTTCTTCTCCATTACAGTTCTGATTGATGAGTCGAACGATAGACTAAGAAAAGAAAGAAAGAAAGATGATAAAGATATGCCCGAAGGATGAGAGATGTGCTAAAACTACTCAATTAATTCAATTGAAAAGGACGTTTAAGAAAAAAACATCAAACAAATTATTCGATCGGCCACTTAACTATGATGATGATCATTTGAGTTAAATAGGTCAATATATCCTATCGAATTATCTTTTTTTTTTTAGCGATTAATCCCAAATACCAGATGATGACATTATTATATATTCTACTCTTCATGGCGGCTTATTTCTAACAGAATCATTGCGTTCAACAAAGACGCCAAACGACTGTGATAATAGTACAACTTATTCTCTCTCATTTTCTCCCAGGTACGCATCGAATTCTTGGATATATAAACAAATCAATTCTCTTTGTTGTTTTTTTTTAGTAATCCAATGATGTTGCCATCCGACTGGATGTCTGCAGAGATAAACATTCGTTGTTGTCTCATTGTTTTATATTCTCAATGACGTTTTTTTCTTCTTCTTTCTTTCCTTTGGTCTGCTTGTTATAATTAGAATATGTGTGTATGTGTGTTTAATAAAGATGAAAAATAAGCAGCAAGGTTCGATGTCATACTATTTTGTTGTTCGATTGTTTCGTACATGTCTCAGTTGAGGTTAATGTTTGCACCGGATATTTGACCCCTAGTGATCACAGAAAAAAGAAAGTAATAATAATAATAATGAACTTTCTCTTTTTGTGTATGTGTTGCGCTCTGTTTCTCTTATATTTAAGCCGCTAATACTTGAAATGATTTGATTATAAATAAGTATGGTTTCATATGAAAATTTTGTTTCTTCTTATCAGTGAAATTGCTCGTCGTATTTCTGTCAATTCTAATGAACTTTTCATATTTCTGCTTTACTCAAATGACTAATGGAGAAAAAAAAACAAGATGAATTATTCGTTTTCTCAATATCAAATTTCAATCTAGATCCTTAAACAAACGTCTTTTCAATGTATGCATGTATATTTAAACAAGATGAAATGTTTATTACATAAAAAGAAAGAAAATCATCGATTGTTTACACATCTCACTCATTCGTTTTTCTTGCCGCTACTTCGATGTATGAGCTTCCGTCAACAAGCGCCAAGCTTTATTTCGTCTATTGATTGTTAATCGGCAAAGTATACATCGATATATGTATGTCGACATTGATTAACATCTCACAACATAATGGAGCCGCACACACACACACACATACTAAATTGATATTTTAAAACGGTCATGATAGTTTTATTAAGTAGAGATGACAATATGTCTTTTTGATGGATGAAATACATGCATGCATTTAAGAAAAAGATGATGATGATAGTGTCGATTTAGGTGTATTCTTTGATCTCGAGTCATCAATGGCACTTTTGACGAGTCGAGAAAAGAAAATAAACAGTTGACAAGCACGCAGACATTCGATGTGATCTGTCCAAAGATATTCAATACGTTGTCAGAAACAGACACAGATTGACTAGGGCGTTTCCTCACATGTGAAGAAATGTTTATACATACATATACATCGATGAATGCTGTTATTCATTCTGTCAGATAGAATTAGATTTATACGACAAGATTTCTTGTCTTTTGATAGATATCACCTTGAGATAGGATCGAAATGAACATTCGAAATAAAAAGCAGATGGGAAAAGAAAATTGAAAAATTGATTAGCTTTTTTTTATCTGATTGTCAAAGAGTCCTTAGAAACACATAAAATAGCTTTTCTTTTTCTTTAAATAGACAAAGAGAATGCGTAATATTCACTTCGTTTAGATTAATTTATCTTTATCTTACTGATAAATATCAGCATTTTTGTCTTCAGACACAAATATCTGGATTTATTCAATTGAAAAAACACAGCGAGAGAGAGATGATATCTCACGCCTATGCTGTAATAGTTAGTTGAATCGATTAAGTCATCCATTCACTCATTTTGAAATACCATCGGATTCAAACTAAAGTTAATGATCGCATGTAGAATAATCTGTGAAATGTCATCATGAAAAACCACGCTAAATCGTGCTTGATAATTGATTGCCTTTCGGGCGGAGTTTTTGAATACGAAAACATGATTGGTTTAAAATAACTAATACTAAACTAGCGCTGTCAGTTGTTCGTATTGATAAATAATATTTACGTATTTATTGTTCGTCAATGCATGTCTAATTTATCGAGGCAGAAAAAAAAACACATTGACGATTGATTTATTAAAAGAAGTATGACGAGAAAAAAAAAGAAGTTTTTCTCTTATCAACAAAGCAAAGCAAGCTCTCAAAAATACTCATTGCAGATTCGTTGACAAACTGTTTGCTCGACGTGTTTTTTTCGTTAGTTTTCATTTTTCATTCGTCGTTGTTATTCTTAAAACTATTACGATTTCGTCATTGAGTAAAAGCAATAATTTTTTTCTCCGTTCGCTGTCATTCATTCATTGTATCATATTTGATTGCTTACTCTTCAGATTTTCATATCAACGACCGTGTGCACGTCTTCGAGTGACCTTGATCAATAAATGGCAGATCAAAAGACAGCCATGAGCAAAAAGTACGTAGAAAAAACGAAATTCGTGTGGAATTTCTATGAATTCTGTTGTTTCTGATTAAGATTACTCAGAAGAAATCTAAGAATAGACATGAATCATTCATTTCAGACAATAAATATTCATGCAAAAAGAAATGAAATCGTTAGGTGATCATTCTCGCGTTTTTGTTTTCTTTTGTTTTGCTTATCTGCATCATAATTGTGATAAAAAAAACAAAGAACGACAGAAAGAAAAACATTACGTTATCCCGTAAATAAGACCGATGATGACGACATGCGCGCGTATACAAAAAAACACGTCATGATCGGTCATATACGCCTGTATGTATAGCCCTTTTCGTATTTATACGCACGAACAGTGTACGAAATCATAGTGCGCAAGGTCGAAATCGATTTTATCTGCGCGTGTGTGTGT
>Ga0209915_1001066_pt1 | contig 44942 bp, 34 predicted proteins | sample ThiBiot_750_plan_FD_183952 | JGI IMG/M metagenome (GOLD analysis project Ga0209915, IMG submission 183952) | Wastewater bioreactor microbial communities from Cape Town, South Africa - Thiocy_cont_750_plan (SPAdes) | ecosystem: Engineered > Bioreactor > Thiocyanate-remediating > Anaerobic-Aerobic... | reverse complement strand
ACAGAGATTTTTCCTATGATGTGATTATGTTAAATCCGATATGGCGTTTCCGACTCTATTGTTGTGTTTAGAAAACTAAAAGTAGTCCTTCTCAGATATCTATAATCATCTAGACCTAGATATTCGATAACTACCTATGCTTGAGTCGAAAAATGTGGCAGCTCATGTCGGAAGTGGCGAACCGTAGGGACGCCGACGACCGACGCGGTGCTGCCCAAATGATGTATGGTAAAACTTTATCATATACATGTATATACGTATAGTCGATCGTTTTTAATTCAAATTTTGATATGCTCGCACACTAACACATTCAGTCGAGGGTCAAGTGAATCGACTCTCGATGAACGTTACTTGTTATAAAAGACAATAAGAACAGACAAACAACACGATAGAAATATAGAGAGAAAATATAGACATGGTAAGATGTCGATCAATGACGAAAAATCTGCCAGATGTGCAATATTTAATCGTGAATACAAAACAAGAGAAAAAGGAGGTGGAATTACGACAATAGATTACGATATTATCATCAATCGATTCAATATATATTAAAACAGAAAACCAGAAAAATATTCCACTTCTGACTCAAACAAGAAAGTCTAAAATGAACATCAACTTATTTTTTATAAAGTTATAATTCAAACATTTCTTTCGCTCAACAAAGTTTCAATAAATCATTGTATAATCTACTGAACCATCTACGAGCAATATAGCTAATACGTCATTCATACCTTGTATCAAAAAGAATCTTCTATTGAGATGGATGTTTTATTAAGGGGGTGGAAATTTATTTTTGTTATATTTTTTTACATTTTTTTTCGATCATGGTAGAAGTGCGGGCATGACTTTTTAATGCAATGTGATTATGTGGGTATTAAAGGATTTCTTGGCAAATAAAGCCCTCCTTATAATTACATTTACTCTCTTTTTCGTCAAGTGGAAATAAACAGTGCGATCGGCAAAAGTAATATAAAAGGAGAAATAAAACACCTATATTCAGAAAATAATCGAATAATACACACAAACACAAAAAAAATCATCCAAATCGAATCGACTAATAGTCAACCACGATAAAATGAAATTGGCTCTTTACGTTCTAGTCTCTGCATTGATGATCCTGGCTGCCACAGCTACGCCCGCCCCATTGAAAAATGATCCCAAACGTCCAGTGGCTAGCATCGCACGTGATTTAGGTATTCAACCAGATCAGTTCGTTACCTGTTTTAATGGTGTTACACCGGCTCCTGAAGGTAGCATACCCTCATCAGCTCAAGTGCATTCAAACAAGAAACATCTTCTAAATTGCCTTCAACAATTCAATCCAGCTATCACAAATGACAAGTTAGATGCAGTCATGGATAAATATCGTCCAAGCCCTTAAAAACTTTAGTCGTGTTATTATACCTGTGCAGACAAATGCCCAAACCATTGACTGAAAGGATAGAAATTGTTCTGTTTTTGATTCATAAAATCTTCATAAAATTCATTTATTGATCTAATCAGAGAAGAAAATCGAAAACGTAGAACAAATCTTTCGTGGCTGATTGGAACCCACATTTAATTACTTTATGGCTTTGTTAGATAATACCTTATATTAGTTTCTGAAGAGCTGTGAATAGTTCTCTCTCTTTCTCTTTGAAAATCAAAATTCCATTAAGAATGCGAAATAATCAGCGAAAGTTTAATAGAATTCCAAGACTCCGACTCAGACATACACCACCTTTATTAAAACAAAATTCTTCAAATATTTCAAAATAAGAAATACAATTTCGATAGAATTCCATACTTATTATCAGAAGAACCAGAAGAATAATTTAAACATTCTCAATTCTACCCAACAATGGGGAAAAATTGGATCGTGAGACGATCCATCAAATACTGCTAAAGTTCGTCAAAAATAACAAACAATTGAAAAAAATTTATCAAAGTAAACTACTGTTTAATGAAAGAAGATAACATACTTAGAGTATACTAAAAGTAGTAAGAGTGATACTTTTTTTACTCTAAAGTAGACCTCAAAAAATTTTCCTTCTATGCTATTTGATGATACTTCACTTCACGTAATATAATGGTAGTCAATTTTTGTTAAAATTCGTTTCCTTGTCATTCATATACTCATTATACTAGATCATACCGTAAGATGCAGCGCGAAAAGCTCTACAATTTACACAAGAACACTTATTTCATAATTGCACCTTTTTTCAAAATGAACAATGTTTTGAGGAATCAGATCTTTCGCATTGTAAAAACTAATCGCTCAGAATTTTTCTCTTTTTGAAAATAATTAGAAAAAGCTTCATTGTAAACATTGTAGAACTTTTCGTGCTGCATTATCAATCAATCGTTGAAATTCTTGTTCATGTTAGAGAAAATCACAAGCAGAAATATATAAATTTTGATGAATTTTATTTTGATTTAATAAATGATTAAATAATTGTTGATTTCCATCATGACAAAAATCAATCGAACGAATTGTTAATGAACAATTTCAAATATAAATTCTCAATGATTTACAAATATATTTCGAAAGGCCAATATGATTTGGAATATTAAAATTAAAAAATTCTAAAATATGAATTGATGATCTATTATTAATAATAATAATAATGTCAAATAAAGGATCTAAATGACTTTCACGGATTGAACAACGTTCGATGATAAATTTTGATATATTTAAACAACTAGTTAAACCATTGCAAATTGTTTTTATATTTGATTGGTATCTTCATAAAATATTCCACCCATGGTTCTGATATTATCGATACATATATTTAATTGATTTGTACGTCTAATATCATGATGATATTGTTGACAAACCCATCGAACATGTCCATTAAATGTTACTATACGATACAAATTGCCTAATGTTTTCGTTAGATCATTACGAACTAAGTACATTTCAAGTTCTCGTAGATCAGCACCTTGTAATGGAGGTTTTGTTTGTGAATTTGATTTATTCATTGATGAAAATTTCGCACATAAAGGTTTCTGTATGTTTGTCAGCATATTCTTCAATTTGAGTTATTTTATCTTTAACTCCATCGAAATTGTTTGATGAATGAACATCTAAAGGAAGTATATCAGTAAGCAATATCGATGGACCTGCTAACTGTGGAAGAACAAATGTTCCAACAATAATTAATGTGGTGCTATATGAAAATCTTTCGGATCATCTGAACATTCACAAAGAAAATAATGTTGAAATCGATTGTTTTTAATTGGTAAGATAATGAAATACGTTTAAGTCTTTCCAGAATTTCACAATTGTCTCTTTCAATTTGAATGAATGATTCTTGAATATAAGCATCAGTAGAAGTTTTCGTTACTTTAGCATAAATGATTTTATTTGGATATGCTTTGATACGTAATGGTTCACAATTAATTCCATTATAATCAACAACAAATCCTAACTTACAATCATCAATAAACCAGTAGTGTCTTATTTGAAACTTGAATTCAAATTTCAAATTACAATTCAAGTTTCAAGTATGACATGTATGACTGAGTGAGATTTATCTTCGACAAATGCAAAGATATTTGCTGTAGAACCAACAATAAGTTTAAAATTGTGGACTACGTCTTATCAATGGGTGAAAACAAACAAAAATGTTATATCTATCCAGGGTGATATGAAAACTCTCTATTATATATCAGCTGGTGAACAAGCATCGATTCCACAAGCTGATCTTAAGAGATACATTGATCAAAGGAGGACGACGTTTACTGGTTTCAAAAAATCATTCAATATCTGGTGCTTAGAGATAGCTAACGATTTCAATTGGAAAAACTCGAAGTGTACTTGCCCAGGTTTTCTTAAAAACTTCATTTATAAACACATCGTTGGCATGGCTATTCGTTTAAAATATTGCAAACCATCTTCAGAAGCCAAGACTGTGGCACTTGGTGAGAAAAGAAGACGAGATAGACTATCAAAAGCTAAAGCTGCATTGCTGGTACAATAATGTTTTTACTTATCAAAATTTCTTGTTCTGCTGCTAAAAAATAAACACTTTAACTGTCAATTCACATTATAAACTAGTCATTCTTTGATTTTTTAATTGAATAATTTAGATCGAATGAAAAGTAGATATATTGATCTATTGAACTTGACGATGATTCATAAGAAACAAGCACAAAAAAAAGCCACTAGAAATATGTGATAAAATCGGGGATATAGGAAATTTTTATTAATAAGAAAGGTTTACGAAATCAGATAAGAACTAATTGTAAAAGATTTGTATTTGTTAATTTGTTGCAGGTATGATTCTATTCTCAAACAATCTCTTTATTGGCATGATAATTTTTTTGCAAAATTGTATAAGAATAGGTGAGAGTAATCTTAATGAAATGGTAAGACCACCATAAAGACCAATAAACGTTGTTAAAACATAAACTAAATTAGCTCTTTGTAAATATGAATATGAACACATTGTTGATCTACATATTTGAAAAAATTCTTCATAAGATATATTCGTAGACCATTTTTCAATAAACAATGCATCAGCTATCGAATATATGCTTGTATTTACATAGAATTTACTTTGATTTTGATTATTAAGAGCAAAACATGATGTCGAAATGTTAAAGATATTTCTTAATAGATCAATACACTGTTGATCATAAAGACATTCAAGAGTTGATTGACTCGAATGCCCGGAATGAACATAATTTCTGTATTATTTTCATAAATTGAAGCTGGTTGTGAACAATCACTACTTATTCCACACGAACAAGTTCCATTCTCATGATTATATGTCATTGGTTGTGTCGGCAAGATTGCACCCTCTAATACTTCATTGACAACGAATTTCCAACTAGTTGAATATATAGTAATCAATGCATTAGCACTTATTGTCGCAGAAGTAAGTCGAAGTGTTTGAATAAATGTCGAATGAGCATTCAATTGAAATAGTTCAATAGCAACTTGAATTTGATTAATAAAATCTTCATAGGAAATAATCTTCGTACTAAGTAATTTATTGGATAAAAATGAATTCTTAGCATTATTCAATGTATCATTTGCTAATTCACATAGAGAACTAAGTAATCGAAAATGTGCAAGTGCTGTCGTACGAAAATCCGAATAAATAAATCCATTCAATTCATTGAAATTTGACTACACGGACAAATTAACATATCTGAATGTTCAGCATATAAATGTTTGAATATTATCGACGATGGATTTGTAATTGTTTTAGTGAACATATTAATTGATATTGTTTGATATATAGCTAAGATAATCAATATTAATATGAGTAGAAATAAATATAAACGTGTTGATTGTCGTTGTATATGAATACGTTGTTCATTTTCTGATTGACCATGTTCTTTGTATAACTTAAGTGTCATAAGAATTTTTTGAATTTGAAATGGTAATGAACGAAGATATGCAAATAACAATTGACAACGAATAATACGATTATTACCTTCATTTTGTCTACTACGTTCACGGAAAATGATTGAAACTATAAATGAACTAATAATTTTAAAAGCAGTGAAAAGACCACCAACAAGACTTAAAAGAATAGTCATTAAGTAAACAAGTAGCGCTCATCCCAGGGATTCGCAGACCCTTTTCTGAAAGAGATTTACTACAAGACAGATATATAGTATTATTGATATTAAGCGTTGTTTTGATCAACAGAAGTGCCACTCACGACTCGAGGCGCTAAACATTACATAAAACATAACAAATAAATTACTCTTCTTCTGCAGAGATATTTCAACATAGAATTTTAGAAAATATAAACTCCATAATCATAATGAACTATGCATTTCATTAAAGGAATAGAGCTAATTAATTTTCATGAGGATCAGTATACTCTATTAATAGTCATTTGATTCATTCAGTCAGTTCTTTAAAGGCACAATTCTTTCAATATAAACTGAGCACATGGAGTACTCGTAAATTACTGTTCACCATAATAATAAATGTAAGCCGCACCTCGTCATTCGTCAGCGTCCCTACGGTCCGCCTCTCACGACTCGAGCGGCTCAATCTTTCTTTCTTTATAACGCATATACAAAATTTCTCGCACTGTATCAGTGAAACTTACTAATATAGCCACTTTTTTCAATACAGAAAACTGAAATCCAAAAGCTTATAAATTAATTAGCTCTCTGATACTTGATCTTGTTTTATCGCAGTTAATAGAATACTTCAATTACATCAAAACTTCCTTCTTCCCTCAAGAGACTTCATCGACAGCAATAAAAATGTTCGAGAAAACAATGAAATTGTCCTATACGATTCCCTCTGATTAAACTTTAAAAAATTGTCATTTCTCAAAATACTCACTCTTTCTTTAACAACAAGTAACGGAACATTAACGTTGCTAACTCTCTACTGCAAGGCAAATCTGAAATCTTAATCTTCTATCGGTATCTCAGTTGATCGTACATCCTCAGTTATCATCCACGTGTATTTTTTGTTGAACAACTACTAACCTTCACATTAACCCAAATACGTATAGTTTCTATACTTTATTAAGAATCTAACATTGGTGGCAATCAAAGTTTCCCACAGAAACACCAACTCATTACGCTTCTCTGCTGATGCCTATCTGATGATCTACTACCCACAGCTTCTCTATTACTCAAGTTTTTCTATCTCAAACTGTAAGACACACACATGTCATATACTCTTATTAGCAAATCTACTGGACCAATTTTATGTAACATTTTCTTTAGGAAAATCAGAATTCTTCTTCACCTACAAATATAGGCGATACAGCTATCATCTTAATTTTTCTAGCAACATGCGTTCCAGTAAATAGATCCACTCCGACAACAAGCGCAGCTACACTTGTGATTTTCTTCCAAAACTCGCTAATGTTCTCAACAAACGTCTAGCAGCTCGTCAGCGTCGCTCTGCTCCGCTATTCACTACTAGCCGCTCAAGATGTCCGCTGTAAATATCAACATCAAAATTTTGATGTTCCGACATCAGATTCGAACTCCCCGAGCCCGATAGCCTAGGATGCAACTAACTTCGGACTATAAATGGTCAATATTAGTCACTATAATACGTACTGTTTCCTGACTGGATGGGACAAACAAAGTTTTAAGACTTTTTCCTACCCATTTTAGAAGCCTATAACCCTTTCTTTCAGAAAAGGGAATATTATTTGAATAATCATCAAAATAATAATAGGCATTATCAACTTCTTGCCAATCACATGAACATCTTTTTGGTGGTGTTAGAGATTCTTATTCGAGAGAATGAGAAGAAGAGAGAGTGATATCACCGAACAAGGGTGATCGAGGGATGATATCATACGAGATATTATCACCTCGATTCACCCTGTAACAGCCCTGTTCGATACTAAGTTTATTATATTTTATTAATAATAACCTTGCTGTTCATATGCAATTGTATATGGATTCGGCTTCCTACCAAATTTTGTCAGATTTCAAAATCATAACTATAGCTATTCTCTATCGATTGATTATCAAACAAAAATTGACAAGACAACGATGGTTAGCTCTTAGTCTGCTCTTTTTCAGTGGACTATCTTATAGTTTAAGTATTGCCATTATTATTTATGATTTTTATGTGTTTTTTTGTTTTCTTCGAATTTAGACACACTGAACAATTCAACAAGGATAGTATCATCTCATGTTATGTCAGAAATGTATATTCATCCGACTGGCATTCCTATGATAGTGACATATTGTATATTGAGTGGATTGGCTGGTGTCTACAATGAATGGATTTTGAAAACGAATTATAACGAATCATTACACTTACAAAATATGTTTATCTATGTCTATGGTACTCTTTTCAATATGATAGTCGCTCTTGGTGCAACTCTGATCAACTCTAATGCAATTGATCTAGTCAATCCCTTTACTGGATTCTCAATATATACATGGTTGATTATATTGAGTCAAGCATTCAATGGTCTATGCATGTCTGTAGTAATCAAACATACATTGAACATTATTCGACTATTTGTCATTTCATTTTCACTAATTGTCACCACTATTCTCTCTATGATGATCTTCCATATCACACTTAACATTTGGTTCTTTATTTCATTTATAACTATGATTTGTGCTCTTTCATTTTATTATAAACAATAGAAAAAGTTATTAATTATTCAATAAATTTCATAAAGAACGTTTAAATGATAATGATCTCACTCTTACATCCTCAAGATATTTTTATCATTTCCTAATCAAAATATAAATCATATATATATATTGATCTTGGTTTTAATTTTCATTGTTTATCAGTCTATGATCTACAGTTGTTTTGTTCCAGTCGACGTATTTCTTTTTTTTTCAACTAAAAATACATCGATCTTTGAAATGAGATTGTATTCATTTACGTTCTTCTTTTTAATATCAAGCTTGCGACTTGTGATAAAACAAAGTATATTATCAAGTAATTCGATGTAGAAAAAAAACATATACCTGATAAAAAATATAAATAAACCAAATCGTAGGTGTTGACATAAGATGAAATTGCAACTTATGTTATCTTTCTTTATCTGTTTCTTTCTAAGTAACATAATAAAATGGGAGCGACTCGAGGAGTATTGTTATTCATAAAAACCTGTCGATAGTTTTGAAAAAAAAAGGATTTTAAATAGCTACGACAAAGTTTCTATACTAAAGATTCATTTGATCTTTAGATAATGAAAAAACAAAAAAAAGACCAAATAAATTGTAAATATTATTTGTAGATACATAATTAGAATTATTTTATTCATCTTTGGCTAATGAAGATTCATCTATTATATTTATCAATATACATTTTAATTCTATCGTTTATTAATTATACTATAGCAAAACAAAATGATGCTGCTGGACAATTTTTAGTACGTGAACAAAAAAAAGACACAATTTAAATTTTTGAAATAAATATTATGATAATATATCTTATAGATTGGTGCTGGAATTTATGATGTAACTGGTCAAGTAGCAGAAAGTAAATTTTAATTCTTGTTGTTGTTGTTGTTATTTTTTATTTTGTTTCTATTAGTCGGTTTTATGGGTTATGCCGTTCCAAAACAACGAGGTCGTGGTTTATTACAACGAATGCGTTCTCGTGCATTTATAATTGGTGATATAAATAAACAAGAAAATCGTGTTGTTTATGTATCAGTTGATAATGGAATGGGTTTTCAAATTGTTAAAACAGAAGTTGTTGATCGTTTAAATAAAACATATGGTCCTAATTTATATACAGATAAAAATATTTTAATGAGTGGTACTCATACACATTCAACACCTGGTGGAACTGGTGGTACAGCTCTTGTTGATATAACAACATTTGGTTTTGTTAAAGAAAATTGGGAATCATGTGTTAATGGTATTGTTCAATCAATAATACGTGCACATGAAAATCTTCAACCAGGTAGAATTAAAATTAATATTGGTGAAGTTGAAAATGGTAATATTAATCGTTCTCCAGCATCTTATTTAAATAATATTGATAAAGATCAATATCCATTTAATACAGATCATGAAATAACTGTTTTAAAATTTGAATCATTAGATGGAAAAAATGAAATTGGAATAATTAATTTTTATCCTGTTCATGCAGTTAGTTTAAATAGTTCAAATTTATTAGTTGCTGGAGATAATAAAGGTTATGCATCATATTTATTTGAAAAACTTAAAAATCCACCTGGAACATTACCTGGACAAGGAAAATTTGTTGCTGCTTTTGGACAAAGTAATGAAGGTGATGTTAGTCCAAATTTAAAAGGTCCGAAATGTATTGATACTGGTTTACCATGTGATTTTGTAACATCAACATGTAATGGAAGAAATGAAAAATGTATTGCTTTTGGACCTGGTAATACAATGTATGAATCAAATCAAATTATTGGACAAAGACAATTTGAAGCAGCAAAAGATTTATATGATAAAGCTGAAATATTTTTGAATGGAAATATAACTGTTAATTATCGACATGTTTATGTTGATATGCAAGTAAATAAATAAATGAATAAATAACTAAATACAAAATATTTAATTTATTTATAGACAGTACATGTTGATAGTCGTTTTACATCAACAGGACGTAATGAAACAACATGTCAAGCTGCACTTGGTTATTCGTTTGCTGCTGGTGCAACAGACGGACATGGCGATTTTAATTTTACACAAGGAACAAATTCAACAAATGTTTTTTGGCAATTTGTTTCATCATTTTTATCAAAACCAACACCAGAACAAATTAAATGTCAAGCACCAAAACCAATTTTAATTGATGTTGGTCTTATGAAACCAATTGAATGGGTACCATTTGTTTTACCTCATCAAATATTTCAAATTGGACAATTATATATTGTTGGTGTACCAGGAGAATTTACAACAATGAGTGGAAGACGATTAAAATTAACAATTAAACGAGCATTACAAAATGCAGTAAGAAACAACTAAAATAATATTTGATTTATTTATTTATTTCAAAAGGGTACATGGACATCAGATAGTCATATTGTTATTGCTGGTCTTTCAAATAGTTATTCACATTATATTACAACATATGAAGAATATCAAGAACAACGATATGAAGGAGGATCAACTTTATATGGACCACATACATTAGCTGCTTATCAACAAATATTTGATGATTTAGTAACAAAATTAGCTTTAAATCAATCAGTACCTAGTGGACCAACACCATTTGATATGAGAGGAAAAACATTTTCATATGTTTTACCACCAATTTGGGATGGTATATATATAAATCTTAAATTAAATTCTAAACTGTTGTTTTTTTAAATAGGTGTTCCAATTGGAAAGAAATTTGGTGATATTATAACTGATGTTAATTCATCATATAAACCTGGTGATACAGTTATTTGTTCATGGTGGGGAGCTAATCCACGTAATGATCTTTTTATTGAAAAATCTTATTTATATGTTGATAAATTTATTAATCAAACATGGGTACCTATATTAACAGATGATGATTTAGAAACAAGATTTATATGGAAAAGAGAATCAATTGATCATAGTATTATTACAGTTGAATGGGATATACCAATAACACAATCAATTGGACAAGATCTTTATCGTTTACGTCATTTAGGTGTTAAAAATAATATATCTGGTAAAGAACAATATAGTGGACAATCAAAAAGTTTTACTATTAATAACTAAAAAATATTTTTTTTGTACTTGAAAACGAGATTTTTTTATTTTATTTGATTGATTATACATTTAAAAACAAAATATATTTGATTTGAATAATTGAATAAATTTATTTTAAAATATTTACTTCTTAATCGCGTTCAAGTCTAATATTAACTTTTACCATTGACGAATTAGGTATTTAAGTTTAGTGAAATAGAGACAAGTTAGTTGACAATATTTTATATAAATGCATTTCAGAAAATTGAGTACAACGATCAACTCCACGTTGTGATGTGACTATCATGCGATAGGCTGTAAATGATAATGTATTCGTTGAGGGTGTTGAGGGTGAGGACAGCTTGCCATGACCGGTTTCGCCCGTGAAATAATTGCCGATTTCCATTCAATTGTTGTTGTTTTAGGTAGTATATTTTTATCTAAAACGAAATAGATTGATTTCATAAAATGGTGAATATTTTTGATGATTTATGTATTATTTGTGTTTATTTATTGATAAGAAAAGATCATATATGATAATTAGTATATTGACTAACGTTTTAAACAGTTTGATATGGATATGTGAATAAAAAGTAATTAGTTAGAATATTGTTGTTTCTTCATTTTGTAGTATCATTAAAGTTTCAATTGGATTGATCGATATTATGCAGATTTCGTTGTCGATCTTTAATCAAACTATGAAATGCGTCAGAATTATATTGTGTTGAACTTACCGAGAAAATTTAAATATTTTCGTTTGTTTCTGCTTGCCTGATCTTTTAATTGCCATTGTTTTGGTTTCTTGCGTATTAATTCATTCTTAGCATTGCATCGATTGCATGTGCCAACAATTAGTCGATTATAATGAATAAGTAACGCTCATCGCAACGACTCACTTAGTCCTCGACTGAATGGCTGATATTGCATGACATCTGATGCATGTTTTATAGAAAAAAATAACTAAAATGCGTAACAAAATATAAGGATCTCGTCTCCTTCTATTTTTTTCGCAGTAATGTAAATGATATAGGTGATAAACGATGTTCAGCTTTTAAGAATCGAATTATATTCATAACCTCGTGTACGTCGTACAATTCGAAAATCAGCTATCATAGGTGTAATTGTAAGTGTTACTATACCAATCATACTATTTGGTCTTACAATCTATATAAATGATCTAATGTCCAACGTTAATAAAAACAAGAAAAATTTAGCTGATACCGTGGAATCGAAGAATAAACCAATTTCAACCAATACTAATTGTACATGCTCAACTCCCTCGTCATCTGAATGTGATACATATTGTAATGTGAATTGGATAAATAGCTTATATCAGAACCACCGTACCAAAATCAAAATATTCATAGCAGTAGTATTCTTATTTTTTTTAATCATTTGCTCAATAACAGTGTTACAGTATATTCTATGCGTACCAAAACATCAATCAAATGCTTGCAGTGCAGAACATAACAACAGTACACCACGAAGAAAGACATATAGTAAGACATACATATCTGTGCAAACTCAAATTTTACGAGATGATTTGTTTGCGGAATTAAGTGAATATGTGTAGCCAGAGAGTAAAGAAATTATAACTAATAAATATTGACTATATTCATAAAATTTTATTTTCGATGATTTTTTCAGTATCTTTTGGTTTTATGTGTTAGTTTTTGTGTCTCTTTATTTTTATTATGATACACTGTTAGGATTATATGATGATAATTTTTTGCATAATCAATAATAAAAACTAAATAAATATTGGTTATGGTCTTCATATCTACTTGTGCATAACCAAAATAACAGACCTGATTTTGTAGGATTTCTTAAAAGACAGATAAATAGTATCTGATCATTAAAATCATTTTAGGATACTTTTTGCCTTCGTATTACTAAACCTGCTTTTTGCAGATAAAATGATACTTTACTAATATATGTTTTTTTTGTCATAATTCTATTCGTCCCGAGATTGAAATAATTAAGTAGTGTATTATGTATTTATTTCGAACAGGTTTTTAAAAAGTCACTTCATAGAATGCTCATTACAAATGAATTCAAAGCTTTTGTGACACTTATTTGGAGCTCTTCTGTCTTCTGCATGATTATAAAATGAACAAAGTTTCATTTAATTCTTATGAGATTTTTCTGACTTCAGAATAACATATAATAGTTAAATAATTCACGACATATTGATTTTGAATAAACTATCCAAAAAATTTTTTGTTTCAATTTTTCTCTACTTTCCCCCTACTTCCCCTCAGGCATATAGTAGACCAAATTTTTTACTTGAACTTTTCTAGAAAATTTTTGTGATTTCATCTGGAATAGAGTCCTGATTATTACTATAATACGATTTAATGTACTATTCACTTAATTTTCTTTTAGATATCTAACGAAATTTGCATTTGGGACGTTGATCATCTCGAAGATATGATTTTTTCTCGATATTTTCTTGTCAGTTTCTCAAGGATTAAAAGTTGTATAACATATCAAAAATTCATCTTGGTAGCTTTTGTTTTAAAAAAATGTTAGCGGACATATCGATAAAATAGGCTGAAATAATGACATTTTTTGAGTACACAAAAACACCAGATTTCTACAAATTTTTAAGAAATAACGAACTTTATGAATATTTTTTTTGTCAAACTCGATTAAATTACTGCTTCAAATGAACGGTTTTCTCGCAGCTTGTTCACAAGCAAAAAGAGCTCAAGCGATTCAGCAATGTATTGATGATTTATACGTTCAATATGAGAACAAGAATGTAATACCTGATGAATTATTATGAGATTTATTGTTAGTAGTTGCTAAAAACAACAAATCAAGGAAAAAATAAACAATCATTGATGTTTTTGTAATGACATTTAGACTATATGTTTGAAAGAATTTATTTTTCTTGTCTCTCTCTGAACAAAATGTTTCACTAATTGACGAAGATTATGTCTCGTTTATTTGGAAAAGACGTTAATGGATTTCGAATAATTTAAGATTATGCTGTAGTACGCAATCGATTCGTTCTCTGAGTTCTGTTTTGTGACTGACATTCAAAAAGGTAATAAAATAAAAATTGTTGAAAAGAGTAGAATAAATATACACACGCATATACAATGAATATGGGCATAGATATGGTAGAGGAAAGAACGGAAATATATATTGAATTTGACATTAATGTAATTATACTGTTCTAAAAGATGCAACAAGGACGATCTATAACGATATGTCATATCGTAAGCGATATAGTGTAAAAGAAAAGGACGCAATAACTACATAATATATATATTATCTATCTGGTAAGGATATATTCATTCTTCTTTTCTGATATCTATACAACTAACTGTTCTTTGGCGTTTTATCTAGTTATGACGATCATATAGAACGCATCGAATTACACAAGAGAAAGTATGCAGTAAACTTTAAAACGAATATTTTACAAAAGTTTGATTCTAGGTCTATTCCCATTATATATTTCAAGATAATAATATTCTTAATTTTTTGAATAACACGTTCGTATTAGAATTTATGACAGACATCTCCTAGTACAGTTCGACATATTGTTTTGAATCATCGGCAAAGAAAGCAAAGAAATACTTTTGAAATTTTAAAACAAATCTCCCATATACAGTAGAAATATTGCATGAATGATATATTTTAGTTAAGACACGTTATTTTGCCATTAAATCAATTTATCTAACGTACGATTTATTTATATAATTTTAGATGCAGAATATGGAAACTTCTAGAATGTTTTGGGTTATATTATTTTTAGTTATAATCACGTACGATGATGTTTCCTGCACAGACAAAGAAACAAATAGCTACGAAATAACTCACGAAGGAGAAAAGTATCGAGTTTATTTGGAAGGATTGGATCGCAAATGTCTTTGGACTGGAAACGCTCCGTTTTGTTTCATTAGTGCTGGCTGTCCACCACGTATGACGACCATAAAAACGGACAAATTTGGTGATGGTGCATACTGTTGGATCGGTTTTAAGGTATATTGTTGCCTATCATTATCCAATTCCACGAGAATAAAGAACTGATTTATTTGATGATTTTTCTATATGTATGTGTAGTGGCATGTAATTAGCTTTATACGAAATTAGAAATAAAAAAATAAAATAACGAAAAAAAAGCTGATTCGTTTGCTGAATTCTTGACTATTGAGTTGACAATGAGTTTGGTTTGATTGTTTACTCCAAGTATACAATCAATATTTTATTGATAAGATAAAAGTTATACGAATAGAAAGATTAATATGTGTAGAAAGAATTCATGAGAAAGGTAATGGAAATGAGATCATATAACGATAAGTCAATCTGTTGCTTCAGATTTAAACAATGTAACACGATTAGCATTACAAATCTCGGTGAACGATGAACGACGTCAACTGTTCGATTGAGCCACACCATGTGTGAATGAACTTCTCTCTATCATTGAGTGTTTCTTTTCTTTCTTTATTAATTCATTCTGCCTCATTGATCATCTTCTTAATTCTTCGACTTGTTTGTTCTTGGCACATACAGCTATTGGTAAATGATAATAAAATGGCAAATAATGAAAACTTATTGGGCAAAAAAGAGAATTAGACGAGGAAGAAACAGCTTATGAAAACTTTCATTGTTATATCTTGTGCAAAGACCGTTTATCGATATGAACAGAATCCTATTAACAATATTGATTACATAAAAGTACTACACTCGTTCTAATGACACACTTATCATTGCGAAATTCCTTCACGAAAAACTCTGAAAAATTTTGAAAAACTAATATATCGTTGTCGATGTCCGTTCAAAAGAAATGAGAATGACGAGAAAAGGCATGCATAGTCAGCAAATATTAGTACTCAGGACCGTTCATTTCTCCATAATTTTCTCTCTTTCCTATATCGTCCAATGAAAAATTGTGAAAATACTTTTTTGCAAGAAAAACACATCTATATTTGAACACAATGGAAGCAAATCAGATGACTTTCTTCGCGGAAAAAATATAACTCACATAATACGTATCTTGATTGAGAAACAATTACCGCGTCAACGTCTGGAACAGAGTATGCTTGGAACATCTAAAAATTAATATCTTATGCTAAAAACCAATTCATTGAATTTGCTTTATGTGAGACTTATTTTCTCCTTAGTATTCAAAAACAATCAATTTAGATGAAATATATATTTTACTTATGATATTTATTCTTCTTTCGGCAGAAATAAATGCCGTTTCCGTTAACTATTTATCATACTGAAACATCGATTAAAGTTAACTGCCAGAATTTATACTTTACTTTTTAAAGCAGAGAATGTTGAGAGAGATTTGATTAGCTCAATGCAAAATCAGTGAAATGATATTAATTGCATGCATTTTTTTATTCGTAACCATTAAAGTGTTTCAAGTGTACTCGCCCTCTCATTGAAACAGCTTTTTTTCGTTCAATTAAAAGCAGTAATGGATATTTTTGTATTCTCTTTTTGCATTAGAAAACTTCTGATTGCTTCTTTCAAACTCAGTATAAACGGAGTACGCAATCGTTCCTTTTCAAATCTCGTCTTCATTTAGCATATAACATCGATATTAGACTTTTTAATAATCCAAAAAACGATTAGTATTGTTAAATATTCTCTATTTCGAAAATAACCCATGAAATTAATGCTTGAGAAAGATTTTCAAATTCAAATGTTCATTATTCTGGTGAAGAATTTTTGTTATTTATTTTTAAGTTTGAATTACCAATTTTGTCTTTTTTGGAAACAATCTATCCAATTGAAAAAAAAATTTTCTACAAATATCCGATTATTTGATGGAATATTCAATCAGCATACATGCACAAAAGAAGAGTATTGACAAATAAGACGAGAATTGATTATTTTATTAGCATTATTCTAATTCAAATCTAACTTAGTTTTTAACCTTTAAAGATCAATTTCTTTCGATTTTAAAAGACATCCTCAATTGACCAAATTATACAATTATTACATGATCGATTGCATTTAATAGTAATATCGGAGAAGACGATTTATATTGCAGGACTATAATAGTCTTTTCATCGACACTGACGCTTGCTGATTTTACGTCGTTTTTTTCGAAGTGGGAAAAAATTCGCTGATGACGGCAAACAAAATGCACTATTATCCGTTCTCTTTCATCAAATCTTTACTTTACAAGCCAACGTTGCTTTTTGAGTATGCTATATGTAAAATACACTGACTTTCGACGAAAGAGAACATAAATATATGCTTCCATCGACTTTTTTCTCTCTCGGTGGCTGGCGTCTATACCAAAATATACACACTGTATTGTAACCAAGTTGAGAAAAAATTGCAAATACAAACAAAATTATATGAAAAGTCAGTTTTGATACAGTAGTAGAATGACTTACAGATCTGAATCTTAACACTTGACACTCTTCATATACGCATATCTTCATTTGTTTTATCGATATTCAAAAAGTTGAAATATACGAGGAAGAATGGAATAAAACAAACTAAACTTCGATCTTTTAGTTCAGCTAGCAAAAGATGAGAATTTGGGACTTTTGAACGGTGTTGAGGTCTACAATTGGATATGCCACGATCCGGATTTCGACCGAATTTCACGGTCTCATCAACCAGTAGTTGTGAGCAGACTTGCCAAACCTCCTGATTTCAGGAGCTGATTTCTCTAATTTTCTACTGATTTAAATTGTTTTCCCTGGTTAATTATCTGCGACATGATTGCATCTATTCAGCTGTTGGGTATAATATTCATGAAAAACAGTGCATTTTTTCTCATCAGTTTTCCTCTAACCATATACAAAATTTCGATTCAATCAAATATTTTCAATGAAATAGTTGCTCAAGATTAGATAATAGAGGGAAAAATCCGTTTTCTTATTTAATATCTCTTCATCACGAAATACGATTAGCAAAATATCAAATCTGTCATCATCATCATCATCATGAGACCATGTTTTTATAAAGTCACTTTTGTCAACTTTTAATCAAAGGAAGTGTAATATTTTTGTTTCGTTTCTAAGTATGTAGGATAAAGTAAAAACAGCAGTACCAATACTTCCATTGCTTTTCTTTCTACATTCTGATAGTACAATTTGAGTGATAAAGGCGAAAGTAATTTTCTCAGACGAATAGACACTTTTTTCAAAAGTAAAAATCCTATTTTGTCGATAAGTTTTCTCCATAAGAATTATTAGCCAAATCCAATGACTATAATGATTTTAGGAGTTTGTAAACGACTCTACCAGACAAGATAGGATAGAAATAGACACTCATACGAGTGATCTCCGTAGAACATTCTAGATTTTCTTATTTTAGTTTTTTTGAACAGCTGAGAAAACGTTTTTCAAAACAAGTCTATTTAATAAAAAATCGAAAATTTTGAACGAAATGATGAATTTCGAAGTTCTCTCAAACATTCCACCCCCTCCTTTCTTTAATACATAGAAATATGTTTTAAAACTTGAATGTTGGCGATAAAATGTAGAAAATTGATGAAAAGTATGCTTTTTTCCACATTTCCTGATTTTTCCCCTGATTTTGAAAACAAAATGTCCTGATAAAATCCTGATTTCTGAAGTTTCGATTTGGCAACCCTGATCGAAATACGAACAAAATGCATATTTCTCAACTTTTCAGATTTTGTCAATTCGTAATTTGAAACTATGTATGTCGAACACTTTTGATAAAATACATTACGGATGGTTTTATAGCAGAGAAATCTATATAAAACAGTATTTGAAAAAAACATTTGAGGGTGAGGGTGTACTAAAATGTCGGCAAAGTTATTGGATCTTTAACAAACGAGTAGTTCGATCACGAAAAAGATACAGTTTTCATAATGAATTGAATTTGAAAATCACGTAATATTGCAACACTGACTCGTTTGGTAGCATCAACTAGAACATTGTAATTGTCGTTGTTATTGTATCTTGAAAGATGAAACAATACATATCGAATAATTTAACGATCGATAGCTTACGTCAATTTACAAGACAACAATAGGTCTTGAATCCAATCTAACAATATCCGCTATCACCACGTTTGTCAATTTTCATAGTTGTCATTCCTATTGGGCAACCGTGACGTAAAAAACAAAATGGTGCTAATCCTTGCCAGAAACATTTGTAACCAGTTGATTCTGTATAAATACGCAGATCTTTTGTGCTACAGGAACAGTTATGATAGATGGCAATTATCATGAATAATAAAATCAGATAACAACGATAATTTGACATGTTTTCTTTCTAAAATTTAGTTAACTGACTTGAATTCAATGACTTTTCAGACAAAACACTTTTCTTTTGTGTACACGAAACAGAATAGATTATAAATATTTACATCTAAATATTATGCATAATATCAGCGCCTTTTATTTGTTCTTTTCTTCTGTGTGCTTTTCTCTCGTCATATGCATATATCCATGTCATAGATTACAAAAGAAGGCAAGCGATGAAATACTTTCTGGATGGAAGAAAAAAGATATGCATAAGAAGTAAATATGAGAACGATTGTCGTCATCGGTCGCAACAATCTATCGTTCTTTTTCTATAATAACAAGTGTCAATATGAGTACGCTATCACTTACCGTAAGTTATGCATATCAAGTGGACGAATTCAATTTTATTCATTATATATACACATATGTGGACACGTAAAATGATTATAGATGAATCCTTCGCGATCGGATCTTTTATTTAGACCCTTTCTTATTCGAATTCACATCAAACTCACCCTCAAGATCTTCATCGGAACCATCATCGATACAATCGATTTTTCCATCGCATATATCTCGCCAATCGAGACATAATAATGGTGAACCGATGTTACATTTTAAATGTGTATAACATGTTAAAATAAATGGATCATTAAACATATTCACATAATAACTGATAATACTTTTATCGAATGATGAGTAATATGATAAATCTTTGTTGTCTAGTGATAATTGATACCGTTCAATGAGATCAAATGGTGCCGACCAAAAGTACAATTGTTCACTTGTAATGCCTTGTTTTGCCAGTTCGACGAAAGTGAATTTTGAAAATGATCGTGGTTCTGTCGAAGACACTCGAAGCAAACAAAACCGTGCTGTTTCATAATAGGTTTCGGGTATAGCTGCATCAACAGCCATATAAAGAATACTAATAAAAAGGCATACTATCAATCATTTTTTTTATTTTTAAATTGATTATATTTTCAAAACAAAAAGTTTGTTATCAATCAATGACCTCGAGTTTGTCGAATGAAAGTGATAAATGGTTGTAATACTAAGTCATTGAATTCTTTCTTGTAAACGGATGATGGTATTACAAATACAACGAACGTTGTTAGAGACGGTACGAATGATACGAAGTAACCTGTTAAAAATATCCATGGATCACGAGCTGATTTCATACAGCCCGATGTAAATGTGATGATCAGACGTGGTAGAGCGAGAATAACGAGAATAACAGGAGAGATAAGTAGACTTTTTGATTCCATGAATTCTTTTTTGAATTGACGCCAATATGTTTGATTTTTGCGAATAGCTGATCGTTGTCGAGCCAGTTGATTAAGAATAAACAGAGCCGAAAAAAGATTAATTGCAAACGGAGCAAAAAAATGGAAAATATTCATAATTAATGTTAATCGCTCGAAATTCTTCGGATATGAAACAATACACCAGAGACGTTGTTCTTCCTCGCCATCATCGACTAGACGTCGATAAACAGGATCGTGAATGTTCGTTGCTACTGTCATTAAAAGAACAAAGCCAACAACCCATCTAGCTGCACGTTTACTCTTTATCTTATTGAAATTAACTCCTTTAGCGACAGTTACCGCTCGTTCAACAGCAATGCATGCATGTAACCAATCACCTGTATTGAGTAGAGTTTTAACGAAAAAGTCTATTGTATAACAATGAAATAAAAGAAATGAACGATTGATGAAAAAAGCCATTTGTGATAAAAGAAGTAGCCAAAATTTTAATAGAAATGTAAGAATTATCAAAATAGATACGATTGACGTCGATAAAAGATAGACACCCGATCCAAACTGTTGAATAACGCGACTTTTAAATGTTAAAATGCACAAAACTCCATTGATAGAACCTAGTATAAATATATTCATAGTCAACGCAATGCTCACTTGAACAACACTTGTTTGTTGAGTAAGTGGTACATGAGGTTGAATATGATAGCCAATAATTGCATCGAGTGAGAAGCCAAAGCGTGTCGTCGAAAACTGGCATTTGGCGCCATAAGTACATTCGGGACAAACACAAAGAAGAGAATTTGGACAAATAGTGTGATCTTCGAAACATTGCGCTTCATCATGTTCACAGTATTTATCTGCACTTCGACAAACAGCCGTATTATGATGATCGAAATGAAAACAATTGGCATGTCGATCGATCGTACATAGACACAGATAAACTTCATCATAGAAACAAACTAATTGGCTTTGACAAACTGAATGATAGTATTTCACTCGTCGAAGCATAGGATGAGCTAAGAGGGTCGAATTTAACAGTTCACGAATGTGAGGACATCGACGAGATGGATCTATTGCCGTTTGAACACTATTCGAAGAAATACCTTGCTGTTGAAGAGCAGCTAAATAGTACTTGCGATCGATTTCAACGAAAAGCATATGATAAATAAAATCGACAAGCAAAACAATCGAATCTTCGTTGATTTTGCTTCTCTTGAATTGCGTCGTGTGAACAGGTGGTACAAGTTTATTAGGTACAGTGATAAAATGTGCAATGATTGCTGGTGGTATCATTAAACCATTTGTAAATGTAATATCTATTTTTCTTTTGAAATATTCACAAAACTTTCCAAAATAATTGTCTGGACATAAACATGTCAAATTTGTTTCTAATATACGATCATCGGTCGGTACACATATTCCTCCGTGTTGACACGGTTTCCGACCGCATGAGGAACGTGTCAGAAAGCAACGGCGGCCAAATTTCTCAAGTGGACATATACAAATCGATCGATTAGTGGTCGTCTTGCCTACGCATCTAGATCCAGCAGCACAATCACACGTCATATGAGAAAGAGAGTATTCATTCGTTGAATGTATTACACTTTTCCTAGCAGGCATTTCTAGTAGAGTTGATATACGATTGACTGGTAAGAATAGTAGAGGAATATCTATATGCCAACTAATATGATCAGTAAGTTCATATTTATCGTAGGCATCTATCCGAATACTATAATTTTGCGATTTTTCCTTCGGTCGTTTGCTGTAGAGAAGATTGAAATTATATTTTACACTGCAATCTCGTGAAGGTATATAGAGTATTTGATCGTAAGATTCGATCTGATGTTCATTGGTATCAATCAATGTTGTAGAAATTGTGAAGAGAGCATTCCATGCAAATCCAACTTGTTTTCGAAATTGAACTGTCAAACTAACACGTTGATTTTGGCGTTCACATCGTGATCCATAGAAGCTTGGTGGACAGAGACACCGAGTTTCATTGTTCATTTGTAGAGGAATACCACGATTACATATCCATGCTCTTTCAAAAGGAACTAATGATGCGTTATGGTTAAGAGAACCCGTTTTTGTAGGTGTTGTATTAACATTCTCATTATAAGATAATGTAACTGGATAATTATTCGATTGATCGAGAGAAAGATAGATATTTTTTACTTCTTCAATTTCTTCATGTGGTGCAACAAGACCACATAGAACTCGTTGTGCTACGGTTATTTCTTCGTTTTTCTTCAAATGAAGACTGCAAAAGCCAAAGTTAGTATCGTTTATTTCAGAACAGAATTGATAATCATCAGCAAATTCACACTTTGGTTTACCATCATACAAAGAACAAAGAAAATGAGGATCAATACATGTCGTTGCATTCCAACATCGATAAAAACTGACAGATGAAGACAACTGTAAACATAGAAATGAATTAGCAACGGTCTGTTCATAATGTGTTTATCTTACGTGTTTATTTTCTCGACAAAAAAATCTTTCATCAGTTGCACCACGGCAATCGACTTGTCCGTCATTAGCTTTCTCAATCGGCAAACAGGTTAACTGATTATTGAATGGAGATAGACAAGGATGAGTATCGAAACCACACAGTGAATTTGTACATCGACTCTCGTCAGTACCATTTTTACACGTCCAAAATTGATCACAACGCGTGTATATATTATCACATGGCCAATGTTCGCAATGTGTTTCGTCCGAATAAGACTCGTTGAATATAAGAATTGGCCGAATATCTTTGATACCATTACATAATTTGGAAAAAAACGGTTGCTTCGGAAATAAAGCCACAAATGGATCGATTTCATCCTCGCGGGATTCACAATCTTCCACCGAATCTCGAATTTGTACACGCGCGATGCATTGGTTACTAGGAATTTCACATCTATATCGATATTTCGTGTCAGGTAGAGAACAACTAATATCAATGTTTAATTCATCATCACCGTGCGGACAATCCACAAAACCATCTTGAAGTCGGTATTTTGATATACATTTTAACGAATCTTCACAAGCATATAGACTGTCATCGTCACAATGCCATAAATGTCAAACTTGAAACTTGAATTCAAATTCAAATTCAAATTCAAATTAGTATTTTCTATTTTCAAGTTTTCAAGTTCAAGTTCAAATTCAAGTTCAAGTTCAAATTCAAATTCAAATTCAAATTCAAATTAGTATTATCTATTTTCAAGTTTTCAAGTTCAAGTTCAAGTTCAAATTCAAATTCAAATTCAAATTCAAATTCAAATTAGTATTTTCTATTTTCAAGTTTTCAAGTTCAAGTTCAAATTCAAGTTCAAGTTCAAATTCAAATTCAAATTCAAATTCAAATTAGTATTATCTATTTTCAAGTTTTCAAGTTCAAGTTCAAGTTCAAATTCAAGTTCAGATTATGATTTAGGATGAAGGCGTCTGTTTGTGAACAGAGGGCGTAATGCCTAAGTGAGGGTGAGGGCGTCTGTTTGTGAACGGAGGGCGTAGTGCCTAAGTGAGGGTGAGGGCGTCTGTTTGTGAGCAGAGGGCGTAATGCCTAAGTGAGGGTGTCTGTTTGTGAACGGAGGCGTATTGTCTACGAAAATGGTTCTTTTCGTATGAAAACTTGAAAATAGATAATACTAATTTGAATTTGAATTTGAATTTGAACTTGAATTTGAACTTGAACTTGAAACTTGAAAACTTGAAAATAGAAAATACTAATTTGAATTTGAATTTGAACTTGAAAACATGAAAATAGAAAATACTAATTTGAATTTGAATTTGAACTTGAACTTGAAACTTGAAAACTTCAAAATAGATGATACTAATTTGAATTTGAATTTGAATTTGAACTTGAACTTGAACTTGAAAACATGAAAATAGAAAATACTAATTTGAATTTGAATTTGAATTTGAACTTGAACTTGAATTTGAACTTGAACTTGAATTTGAATTTGAACTTGAACTTGAAACTTGAAAACTTCAAAATAGATGATACTAATTTGAATTTGAATTTGAATTTGAATTCAAGTTTCAAATTCGACACTACTGCACAATGCGTAATATTTCGTCGTTGTATAGATGAATACGACAAACATCTCTTAAATGTATCATAAATAAGACCTGCAGTTTTGTCCCAATTATTCGTGTTGAACCTGTTTCCTGACACACACGTTCGACCACTGATATTATAATTTGCCTCTACAAAACCATTACATAAAGTCTCATCAAAACAGACGAAATCCGGTTCGTAATTGTATCCTAAACTTTGATAACTACTGCTCTTGTAAGCAAAACGTATATGACCGAGCATGACTGGTTCCACAGGATAGAAAAATATTTTCGGACAGATCATCTGGAAATCCGGATTTATATTGCTAATGTTTTCGCAAATATCTTTCAATTTGGGATATGTAGATAACTTGGCCAACGGATGAAAACATAGCAAGGCTAACCAACAACTATCTGACATATCAGCCGGATGTTCTGATAAGAGCGCACGGATTAATAAACTAAAGCGATTATTTCGACAGTTGTCAAAGTATCGATTATATTTATCCAAATCAATCGTAAACCCATCACCACATGTGAGCTCTAATGGACGTCGAGGTTTACGCTCCTCGCATCGGAATGTCGGATCAAACATACACTCCGTCGTATAATCGGGCCTAGATGGTTCATCAGTACCATCAAGACAATCAGGATTGAAAATATCATCGTGTACAAATTCGTTCGGAATGCAATGACCGATGCGACATCGATAATCAGCACAGTCGTATGACTCAATTTTGAAACATTCACTTTCGTCAATACCATTGTTCATACAATCGACTTTGCCATCGCAAACTTCTCTCCAATCTAAACAAGATGGTTGCGGACCTCGATCACAGTCCAGATGTGTATAACACGTTAAATTAGTAATCAGTAATTTATCATTCAGTTGTGCCGATGAGAATTCGTAACGCGATAAAAAGATACTTTCAGCAATGTCAGCAAATGTTTTATTAATACTTTCGATATAAGTCAATTCGTATTGACATCGATCACCAAAGTATGACGGCGAACAATTGACGAAGTATGGATCAGAAATTGATAAATTTTGCAAGAAAAGTTCGTATCGTTCGGCGACATCAACAGGAACAGACCATTGATTGTAGAACTGTTGACTTGTTATATTTAAATCTCTCAAATCACTAAACATTACGACATGGCCACTGTTCGAGATTATTTCTGATTTCGAATCTTCTGTTGCTAACAATGGCCGAATACAGTATGCAATCATCTGATATATATTTCTTTCGCTGAATTGCTCACGACTAGGTACAAAATTTCTCGTGTTGTAGTATATGCAATCGTATTGTATTTGATCGAGAGATGTTTCGTACAGTCGATCTGTTTCATATAAATGAAAACTAATTCCACTAGAGTATAGAATCGTCCATGCCAAGAGAAGTAACATTTTTTGTCTCATGATAAAACTTTAATAAATAGTTATATGTGTTTAGAAAGGATTTTTTATTGCAAATATTCAAACATATAGATAATCACGTAAAACAATTTTATTAAGGCGGCTGACTGCATTTATGCAGTCGAAGACGACTTATTGCTTTTCACTTGCTTATTTGCTATGGTAAATTCTTCTTTTTCTTCTTCTTCTTCTTCTCTACTCGAACTTGTTTCGAGTGGAAGTCTAGTTTAACTGAATCTTTTTGATATTGATCTAGCTGTATATTAGTTAAAAGCACATTTAGATAAATATTACGAACGTGTTTTTCATCGAGTTTGAATAAGAGGATCATATAGCTGGTTATAAAATAGTCAATTATGTATTTGTTGGCATGATTCCGCGACGACTTCTTTTCCATGTACATAGAGCTTTAAGCTTTCGTTTCAATTCCGATAGACCTAACAGTGTTGCATACGGTACGACTACGCACGGAACAAGCGTTAAACGCATGATGTATGGCGAAAGAACAGCATCTCCAAATGTTGTGAAATCGATTAATCGTACGATGAATATGATAACATAGGGCAGATCAAAAATGATATAGGTAGCTGATACTAAAAGTAATTGAATTAACATTTTTCGATATTGACGCCCTGTAACCGTTCGTCTGAGTCGTTGTTTCTGCCTGATAAATCTTATAAACAAACTGAGATTTAATAGGGCAATCAAAATAATTGGAATAGTATAATTAACAAATGAATCGTAGAGATTAAACCAATTCGGAACAACATCGTAGAAACACGGTGAACCGCGCATAGATTCTTGTTTTCTCCCTATTTTGTCAAAGTAATTTAATTAAATTACTTCATTACCACTCGACCTCGAAAGACTCTAACCTTACTTCCATCGAAGGATAATGATAAGTCATCTCCCACAACGAATAAAAAGAAAAAAGATGACCAAACGTTTATCGATATTGGCGAACCGTCTTTAAATCATCATGATCTTCAACGTACAACGACACAACCCATTTCAACAACCGTTATCACCAATGAATCTACTAGGTTTGCATTGAGTAGATTTCCATTTCCACCATTTACAATTAGATTCAATTCAAACAACATATCACCCTCAATCTTACATTGTCGTTTAGCTCGATCAAATAGCATTCAACAACGAGATTATCTTCTCTATGTCAAAAATGCCACTTCATTTTGTTTTCTATTAGAAACAAACAATTGGCCAAATACGATTAAAAGTTTTACGTTTTCATTACCTTTAATTCCACGTATTCCACCGCAACTTAGTTTAATTATTAAAGATGTCGATTTAAATATTGATTTCGATGAATTTTGTTCATATATTAAATCTCAATATCCTGACATCAAATTGATTAAAATCGAACTCACTTCATTGAACACTCGTGAAAAACTATTAAATGATAAACGAATTCTAGTTAATTACATTTATTATTCAATAGATGAATATCTTGCACCATTTCAAGTCCTTATCTGTTCAAAATGTGCCCACTGTGGCTCTAACACAAGTCAACCTCGGCTAGTTGTCCTATTATCAAAGCCTATCGTGCTGAACTTACGAAAAAAAAATTCTGCAAACAAATAACAATTCATCAAATTCTTTCTCTCCATTTAACTGGTTCAATAACAATCAACAAACTGTACAATCGACTGCCAACAACGATATGATTAACAAATTAAATGATCTCATCAATAAGATCTCTGATATTAAAGCAGGTCTTGAAAATCTTTCATCAAAATACGAAAACTTCACAAGATTTATGATTAAAAAAGAATAAAGTGACCAAATTCTTAAATCAAAAATTACACGACAAGAAAGCATCTCAGAACAGTTATTAATTCCAATGTTATCGGATATTATTCAAATGATTATTCCACAAATGTCAAACTTAGCTGACGCCGAAATTCACTCTTCCTTCAAACAAAACTTCGATCAATATCTCAAGCAAATACAACAAATTCGTGACGGTAAATATTCAGTTTCATAATGACTGTCTCTCCGCTTAGTACACCTTTTTTTTCGTGTTCTTCTTTTTCTCAAATTTATAAACGCGATTTTTTTCTTTGTAAAACTAAAGAAAGCCTGTCAAAATTTGATTTCAATCTGTTTTGCTCTTTGGAATAATTATTCTCCTGCAATAGAAAATGAAATAATCTCTTCTCTTCACGTCCTTTCTTAATTCTTTTAGAAACAGGTTTAGTTGATCTTTCTTCATTATACAAAATATTTCCGAATTATAGTCTATGCTCCTCAGAGTAAAACATGGAAATGGATTAGTTTATCATCATTCATAACTGATAATACAACTATTTTTGGCGATTTTAACGTAGATCTATTTGAAGATGATGCTTTAGCCGATGAACTTTTATCTTGGGCAGATAGCCATTTCTTAGCTCCTTATACTACTGATGGACCAACTTCATTGAGATCAGATAGATACATCGACTACGCCTTTACAAATGGGAATAATATTGACATTCAAAGTTATAAAGGTGTCACAAAAAGTGATCATAGACCAATAATATCGATCGTTCCTTTCTCTTCGAATAAATCTCATAAAGGCAAAAACACGCATTGGAAAGTCTTTTCAATTTTTACAGAATTTACTTTTTCATTTTAGTCTAAACAAATAAATAGTCTTACAGATTGGGCTTCATATGATGAATATGTTCGATTTATAGCGCTTCTCTCGCTAAGATGCACAACTTATTTCGATTTGAATAAGTATCGTTCCGCTATTCCACCTGAATTGAGATCCTTCCTATCATATATTCGAGCTCTCTCTTTTCGACAACTTAAATTAAAATGTCCGCACCTTAGAAAAACAATTAAAATTCTTTTTTTCAAATAAACTTGATCTTTCTCTTAAGTATCGTAATTCTTCATTACCTGATGCTAACGCATTTTGGTTTAAATGCAAAACTCATCTGAAACCTTCAACTTCTTCTCTACGCGGAATCATTGATTCCAACGGTAAACTAGTTTCGACGATGAAAACGAAGAGATTACTCCTATTACTCTCGATGAATTACTAAACACTGTACATTCAATCAGAAAAAAGAAATCATTGGTCTTTTCTTCTACCTCTATTCAATCATTCCTTTCAAACCACTTTTTTTCCTACAAATTGGAAAGAATCGAGAATGATCTTACTTGCAAAGAAAGACCCCATATGCTCACCTAACTCTACTCGGCCAATTTCTTTAATCGATTGTTTTCAAAAAGTTTGTGAAAAACTCTTTCTATCTCGTTTCCAATCGATCTTATTTCGAAAAGGTATTCTTCCTGATTACCAATCAGGTTTTAGGGAACGCTTTCAAAAATGCATTTGACCAATTGTGGTTTTTTGGCTGTATCAGTAAATTAAAAAGACTAGGTATTCCCTCTTCGTATTGTAAATGGATAGAATCATGGTTAGTTAACAGAAAATGTTTTATTAAGATAAATAGTAAAAGATCTAAATGGTTTTCGATTGAAAAGGGAGGCCCCCAGGGCAGTGCCCTCACTCCAATAATTTTTATCATTTTTCATAGTGATATTGGTATTTCTCTGAATAATAATATTATCGATTATCTCGAATATTACTCCGTTTTGACTAATCAACCAGTTAATCTCGAAAAATCAGTTGTCATGTTCTCTGCTCGTGCAATTGGTTACCCTAATTTCGATATTTACTTCAACGATCATGCACATACAAAACTAGGCTGGTCGAAACTACTCAAATCTACAAAAATTAAAATACGACAAAGAATATCTTTAATGAAGTCTTTTAAATTGTTTGGATGTACTTCTCCCTCACTACGTAAAGCTCTCTTCTCATCATTTGTTCTTCCGCTATTTACCTGGATTTATCCTATTTTTCCATTACTTTCAAAAAAACAACAAGATGATCTCTCTCACTACTATTCTACTTCTCTTCGTAGAGCGTTATTCTGTTTACATTGGAATGATATTCTCTTTTCATTTGCTCTTGACGAAAAAATGTTAATAGATAGATGTGCTTCTTATTGGAACAACTTCCTAATCTTTGCTATTAATTGTCTCAGAAAATCTAAACATTATGTCGAACACGCTTCCATAATTGAAAAAGTCATTTCCTGGCTTTCCTCGGTTCCAGAACAATCCTCAAACATATTCTACGAGATTGATGAACTGTCTCTTCTTGAGCTTTAAAGATCGAAATAAAATAGTTTTCTCATTTCTTTCTTTTTTTTGTCTATTTTGTTGTAATTTATAAACCTTGTTTCACAGGTTTTACTTTTTGCTTTTTAATTTTATGTAATATTTTTCTCTTTGTTGTTTTACTATTGTCCTTTCATCGAATAATATCGACATTTTTTTTACATTGTTAAATATTAATTTAGTAAAAATAATATTCAAATCTCATTATATCGAAAGAAGAAACATATTTCTTCAAGTTATAATGCATACGTCAAAGCCTGTAGATACGTTAAATAAATCCTATTTTTACGTTAATGTACTATTTTTTTTAATTAATATATCTATTTTGAACAAAACTATCATGTTTTCTGGATTTGTCATTGCCTAATAGCGTTCTCGAATGACGTATTCTTTAAAAAAAAAAGAAGAACATCTGTCAAATCCTTTTTTCTTTCTGAATATTAACTTACTTTTCACATCTGATCTCGTAACATAATCATTTTCAAAAATGTCGACATCAATTTTATCTACTATTCAAAGTAGACTCAATTTTTATGGTTATCCAATATGTATGGCTTTGGGAAATATTGGTAATATATTTATTATTATTATATTTAGTAGACAACGTCAAAATGCTTGTGCAATTTATTTATTATGGTCAGCAATAATGAATGATCTTTATTTAACATTTAATAGTTTTGCTCAAATATTTCCGTTTTATTACGCCGATGGAACAATACGTGCATTTGCTGCATGTAAAATACGTTTTTATTTATCAAATGTTCTTGGACAAATAGCTAAAACAATGATTGTATTTGCTTGTATTGATCGTTTTATAATAACAAATAATAGTGCAAATTTTCGTGCATTAAGTACACCTAAACGAGCAAAAATTTTTATTATTCTTGCAATTCTTTTTTGGCCATTATTTGCTAGTCATATTGCAATAATGACAACAATTACAAATAATAGACAATGTGGAACATTTGGTATATATTCAACTGTTTATACAATTTATACAATTATTTTTGTTGGTTTTATTCCACCATTAATATTAGGTATACTTGGTTATTTAACTTATCATAATATGCGACGAATGCATATGCGTATTCAACCAGCATTATCTAATACAAATGAAACACAAATTTATTCAATACGTAGACGAGATCGTGAATTATTAATTATTGTTGTATCTGAAGTATTTGTTTATGTTATAACAACAACAGCTTATCCATTAATTTTATTAGAACAAATGATTAGTAGATATGTTATGTCAGTAAAAAGTACACAATATTCTCAAATTGAAAGTTTTATATTTACAATATCATTTTTATTATTATTTTTTAATAATGCTATACCTTTTTATACTTATATTATAGTATCAAAATCATTCCGAAATGATTTTAAAGGATTAATTATTAATTGTTATAGAAAATTAATTAATCAACCACCAATTACAACAACTCGTAGAACAAATCTTACATTATCACAAAAAGATACCCATATTTAATCATTCAAGTATGCGATGGTAAATTTCTATTTTCAGCAAAATTTCCTGGATATTCAATTCATTACTGTAGTAACAGTCATAATAATTTGATTCTATAAGAAATGTATATGATGATAAACAATACTCTTTGATATTGAATTAGGTTGGGTTCGGGTTGAGTCAGTGATATGTATCATTTTTGAATTTCCTAGAAATCGAAATTTACCATGTCCTCCTGTGCAACTAATTTTATTTATTGATGTTGTTTGTATATCGCTTTTATTGTATGGAAAAATAAACTGTTATAATCAAAGTATTCATTTTGAATACATTGATTTTTCGGTAAAACAAATAATCATATGTTGAAAATAGAAAAAGGATTACTATTATTTTAGAACTTTATACAAAAACTTTGGTTTCATAAGTTTTTTTTACATGTTCTTTTATTGCAATGATACGAAATCGATTCAGTCATGGATTGTTTCTTATTTAACTGTTCAAAATAATTCACATATTTCAATAATTGAAAATCATTTATAAAATAAATGCGGAAACCTCGGATTGAAATCCGAGTATTATGTGTACTGCAAAAAGTAAAAATGTATATCCCCTTTGTTTTTTATCATCGTGGTATGAATATTTATAAGTTATACTCACGAAAAATACACGATTGTCTATTCTTTAAAATAGTTTATGAACGAAAACTGATACTTAATGTCGAACAAGAAGACAAGAGTATTACCAGTGCTGTTATTCAAAGTGAAATTGAAACGTAGGACTCGTGAAATAATTGTTGTTTTGCTGTCGATTAAGAGATATTAAATAAAAATACGCTGATATTACAATTTCCACAGTGACTCTCCGAATACTTGCAATCAACAGCCTTATTTTCTCTTGTTTATCTCATTCAAAGAGATTAATCCGCTCAAACAGTTTGAGATTGAATAGAGCTAAACAAAAAAGTCACAAAATGAATTCGATTTTTTTAAAAATCGCTTTGATGAAAGATTTCAGATTTGGAAACAAACTAAATCTAATCTATCGATAAATGAGTGAAGAAGAATTACAAGCGTCCACAACTGTCGCTTCATGTATTGGTCAACCAGTCGGAGGAAGTGTTGGCCAACCCGTCGGAGGAATTGCTGGTCAACTCGTCGAATCAACAGCTGGCCAACCCATCGGAACGAATATTGATTCATATTTAATCATTGATAGTTCAATTAAAAAATAAAAAACAAACGAATATTTTCAGTAGTGTCGAATTTGAAAATTCAATTGAAGAAAATAATTTCAATTGAATTCAATTTTCAAATTGGACATGTATGTTTTAACTAAACAAATTCAAAAATATAAACTTTTAGCTAATGATTTATTTTAAATAAGTTACTAATCAAATCGATTGAGAGTGATATTTTTTGGCCCATTTATAAGTAATGTAAAAGGTCCTCGTACGTCTGAATCAAACGTTGTCACGAACAAGATGTATGTTCGATTTATTTCAAGATAACTTCCAAGTTTAAGCTGAAGATTCTTACAACGTTCATTAGTTTTCGCAAGCAAGTTTTTATTTGGATGTGATAGATCAAAGTCGCTTTCATAGAGATATCCATATAAGGGAATACTAATATACGTGTCACTATTAAACATATAGGAACCGTTTTGTTGAACACTGATTCGAATAGTTTCATAATGATAATTTCCTTTTCCACATATACGTGGATAAACTCGATTTTCTTTCGTTAGTTCCGATGAATATGTTGCTTGAAGATCTGAAATGCAATCTCAATTAGATCACAAAAACCATAATATCTAACAAAATATTAGATTTACTGATATGAGTGAAAGTCACATTATTTGGACCCGATACCAATATTGAGAACTTGTCTAGACTTGATTTGGCTGCATTAGCTGTAACTAATATATACGTTAAGTTGGCCTGTAAGAAAGTATTAATTATAAACGAGCCTGAGATTCCAAGACAACCTGCGGATTTTTTGGAAACTAAGTTTTCGATTGAATTGTGCTCATTAAAATGTTGTACATATAGAAAGCCGTCTATAGGACACATACGATCTGCTATTATGCTAGACAGAGTGTAATTTCCTGATTGGGTAGCGACTATTTGTATAGCTTCATATAGCAAATAAGTCAATTGACAATCTCTATGGATAAATTTCGAACTTGATTTTATCCATTGAGGATCGTATACAGATTGAATAATTGAAGGAATATTACCTTACAAACGAAATAAAATATATACTAAGTTAATACTAATAGTTACCAATCAGTTTCATATCGATTTCATCTGGTCCATTAACAATCACCGAAACTCTACCTTGTGCATTCTTGATATCAATCGCTGATGTTACTATTAATATATATGTACTATTGTAGTGTAAGTAAGCTGTCATATGAAAACGTTGTTTTGTACAGTAGTACTCATGAACGAAAAGTAAATTTTCAAGTATATTATGTGGATTGAAGTAATGTTCATACAGATAAGTCGATGGTTGAAAGTCAGCATTACTTATAAAACTATAATAGCCTGTTCTTTTTATTTTTATTTCAAGAGCTTTATAGTAATAGTCCAATAATTCACAGCCTAGATGTCCATGTTTTCTACTATTATTTTTCAATACGACGGAATAATTTGATTCGACATTTGGCGCAGTATTATCTTGCAACAAATAAGAAAAAACAACGTTTTAATTTTAACTCCTCAAGAAAACATACCTATGCGTTTCATAATAACTTTGCTTGGACCTTGGACATTTATTGAAAATGAACCTTGCCTAAACCATGGGTGTGATTTCAGTATCACCGTAAGTGATGTATTCATTTGAAGATGTAATGAAGTTCCCTGTCTATTTTTCAGCGGCGCAAACTTCATAGTTGTGTTCATATAAACGTCAAATATAGAAAAATCGTTCTCATGAAAATATCCAAAGAAGTCCTGATTACTATTAACTGTAAAGAGATAATAGCCTGTTTCAGTCACATGGGTCTTTATAAGTTCGCAAAACGAATCGAAATTGCATTTTTGCGAACTACATTTATGACTCTTTTGCGTCCAAGATAACGAATATACAGATTGTTCAAGTTTCGGCTTATCTAAATATAAACAATCGAGAAAAAATTCTCTACATATGGTCTCATTCTCATAGGACAAAAAAGCTTACACATTTCACTAAAAAGAATATGAGATGGACCAATTAACAAAACTGAAAATGATAATGTTGTATTTAAATCAGATGTTGTTATTAATAAATAATATGTTTCATTTAATTGAAGATTTCAAGTAAACTTAGTTTGATCAATAGTACAGCCAATAGAAAGGCGTAGAAGTAAGTTTATTGTGTCATTATCTCGATCAAGATAGTTATTGTATAGACTGACATCGACTTCGTCAGTGCTACTAATCAGAAAGTCATATTTGCCATCTTTAGACACATTCATTTGTATAATTTCGTAATACTCAAGTCTTTTAGACTCTTGTATGTATATTTTTACATCGGTTGTTAATATTGACGTATGTTTTGACTCAATTAGAATTGGAGTATCTATTTGAAGGAATAAGAAGCTTAGGATACAATGCTACACAATTAACTGTAAACAAACCTATTGGTGATGTCAGTATTGTGTTCATTGTCATATTATTCGTAGAATCTAGAGTAGAGTAACAAAATACTAATGAAAGAATCACGAACATTTCTAAACTTACTAATTGTATTATTACAAATACTGTTTGATAATGAAACTTTTTTAATGTACTGATTGTTAAAATTTGTCAAAAACTATATTTTTTATGTCAAGTTTTTGATCTACAAGATTACTTGACGTTGAAGAACAACTCGCAATACAGCGGCAACCGTAACGTGTTTGTCTGAATATACGATAATTATAAGCTAGTACAATATAAAGTTGATTATTTCCATCCAAGATAATACCGATCGGTTTGATAAGTTGGCAGAAAGATATGTCATTTCTTGCGACTACAGTTTTTCCATTAATTTCACCAGGATGAAAAAGTTGAATTCGATCGTTTTCCCTATCCGCTACATATAAATCAAGATTAGTATTAACAAAAATTCCATGAGGATAATTAAGCATATTTTCATTTGAACCTCTAAGACCAACACCAGCAACAATGGTTACAATATTGGAATCGTTATGTAATGATCTTGTGATGACTAGATGACTAAATTCTGCAGAACAGTATATTACATTGTTGATAGCAATAAAAATATGATAACATCCTTGGCAATATCTTGCAACAGGTTCCACTGTGTTATTTGCTGCTATCAATCGATATACTCGAAAAAACTGGGTTACATATATATCATTATCTGTTAAAACGAATAATCCATCTATCCGTTCTATACCATTCATGATTCTCCCAGTTAGACTGCTGTTGTCCAAACTCAATTGAAATAGATAATTAGTATACCTATGCGTTATATAAATCGTATTTTGCTTATCAATAAACAGAGTCTGTGTGTTCAACTTGTGATCCGGTGTCAGTAGAATTCCACTCTGTACATGCTGATAAATTCGGTTGATTATAATATACTGCTAAAAAAATTATATACTTAATAATGAAAATAGTAAATGATTAAATTTAACATGCCTATAGTGTATACAAACTGAGAAATAATTATCCAACTAGCAATCATTTTTACAACAAATGTTCGTTATATATCATTAAAATAGTCGAATTCGGTCAAAGTCACGTTTCTATAACTAGAAAAAAAATAGATGAAGTATAATATATGAAGAAAATATCTGACATTATTTCAGTATCAAATTTCCGTTCTTATTAAAATATTGAAAAATCAACGAGGAAAATGTTTTATTTTGATATAAATAGAGTGTTGAGGATGATAATGTTAGAAATGCAGCATTATTACTGTGCAATGCAATGTATAAAACTAGTAAGATTTGGAAAAAAAACATTTTCATGGTGATAAACGTATGATGACTATATGTATATCTCTTATATAAAATAAAAATCCCTCAAGATAAGAATAAATAAACCGATATGACACCATATTAATATTTATCTTTAACTTTTTTGTTAAATCATTTCTTTGTGATGTAGCGAGGAAAGACTATGATTTTCGATGTTCAAATTGATAAAATAATTTGCCATATGGAAGATTTCCTTTGACTTAGCTTATCTTTAGTAAAACTATATAATCTGCGCATAATTTTCTATTTAACACAACAAAAAATCAAGAAAAATGCTGCTTCGAACAGCTCTTCTTGGTTTAATGTTGTTTTTGCAACATTTGGTTTCTTCTCAAATTCAAATCAATTTTCAACACAATTGTCTTTATATTCGAATTCCATTTCTAAAGAAATATGATGAACGTCAAATCTTATCTTTTTGTCTGACTGAATCAACATTAAAATTTGAAATGAAAATAAATCATATCGATCCAATCTATACATTCGATCAATTAGCAGAGAAAAATATTACTGCCGAAGAATTATATCAATGGTCAGCATCGATTGATCTCATTGAACAATATCAACTCTATTTAAACGATCAAACATCTCTCTTAGGAAATCAAACATTTTACAATTGCACATTACCATATTTTGGTCCTGAATGTCAATATGTTTTCAAAGATTTAAACTATTCACAAGTATCATTAATGGAAATGATTCGAGAATATTACTATTCGAATGAATATGAACCAATGTTATTCACTTGTTATGAACATTTACAATGTAATCGAGGACCAAGTCCAGCATGTCTCGATTGGACCGAAATATGTGATGGAAAAATCGATTGTTTAGATGAAGGATTAGATGAAAAAGATTGTTGGAAACTTGAAATTGTTGGTCGCTGTGACAAGAATCAATTTCAATGTCATAATGGACAATGCATACCAGACATATTTAAAACGGAGAATAAATTTAGTTTAGATTGTATTGATCAATCGGATGAAACTAGTGTAAATCACAACGGTATACACGAAACCAATTCAGTATTCCAAGGGCCAATCATAGCACTCGAGGATGTTTCATGTGCAAAATTGAACACTATTGAAAGATCTTATTTTCATCCTTGGGCAAGTTCATGTGTGAAAAATCGACAACGACTTTTCTTCGATGCACTGTTTTCCATGAAGCACAAATCATTATCTGATGAATGTTGGACAGTATATAAATGCATTGTTCATATACCAATTTCGAAATCGTTTATTTGTAAATTAATTTGTCAGAATGGATTTTGTGAACAAATATTGAAAACACAATGTCCACAATTGATCTACGTATCAGCGGTACCGATTTTATTTGGCCATGTAAATATGGTAATAGACAAAAATGAACTATTACTATCAGTTGATGGGGGTTATCGTCCTTTTATAAAATACATTTGTTTTGATCGTCAACGACTTTATGTTAATGACAGTTACAGATATATGAATTTTTCGTCATGGAATAATCAAACGTGTTTTACTAGGACATATTTGACATTTAATATTTTTCCATTTGGTTACTGGCCCGAACAATATCTCGCTGCACTACACCTATGGTTTGATCAGAACTCAATAATAATTGAGAATAATTTATCGATTTATACAAATTCAAATTTATATGAATGTAAAAATTGGCCAAAAGTAATTCCGAATCGTCGACTAAAAGATTCGTTTACCGATTGTTGTGATAACGATGATGAAATTGATTATTTTGTTTCCAATAATTGTTTCACCGGTAACAGTACATATCATTTTCTATGTTCAAATTCTAGTTGTATTACTGCAAGTTCCGTTAATGATGATTACTGTGATTGTCCACTTGATTCTACGAACCAAATTTGTGTTGATGAAAACCGACCTGATTTCGATCGGAAACATTCACTTTTGTTTCAGAAATTATGCAATAACATACGACACATCTTTAATGATCACAACGGCCCAGTTATTATACCGACTGAAGATGAAACAAATTGTGAATATTGGCCATTAGTTCATATTTATAATCATTGTGATGGTTATTTTGATAATGAAAATGGTTTAGATGAACTTAATTGTGATCCATCACCACCGATAATTTGTCCTTCGAATCATCATCTTTGTATTTCGGAACAAACACATCAATTCATATGTTTATCGATTAATAAAACAAATGATGGAATTATTGATTGTGTTGGTGCTTTTGATGAGTCAAGATATTGTCACAAAAAAGATGCTTATGGTCTAGATATTGATTCAATTTTGTGTCAAGGCAATTGCATATCTGCACATACTTTATGTGATTCTCAATCTCTTTGTATTAGAAATAATTCTAATGAAGTATGTCAATTAAATTATCAATCAAATTGTTCTGAAATCACTCAATTTATTTGTAAACAATATTTGAACATACGAGCAGTGCCATTAGAAAAATATTTTACACTTGATCAACGAATGAGTTTTGCTGATGAACAAACAAAAGATGAAGAAGATATTTATAATATATATGCTAAAGTTAGACATTTCCAACTACAATCTTATCATCGACATTGTCATCGTGGACTTGAGTTAAATGTTTATTTAGATAAATCAACAAATCTTATCACGAGCCTTTGTCTTTGTCCGCCAAGTTATTATGGTTCACATTGTCAATATCAAAATCAACGTGTTAGTTTAACAGTACAATTTCGTGCATCATCAGATTCTATACAAATACCATTTCTTATTATCATCTCATTAATTGATAATAGTGAAGAAAGAATTATTCATTCAAGTGAACAATTCATTTATTTATCATCGAAACATTGTCGAAGAAAGTTTCATTTTAATTTTCTATATTCAACACGACCCAAAAATTCATTAAAAGAATATTTTCTTCATTTTGATATTTATGAAAAAATCACATTTAAATATCGAGCAAGTTTAATTAAAAAAATCGAATATCAATTTTTACCAGTTCATCGTCTTGTTTATCTCTTGGATATACCATTTCAACATGATTCAATTGAATCTTGTCGAGATAGAACGTGTCTTCATGGAAAATGTATTCGATATGCGAATGATTTGGTAGATCAAAGTTTTTGTCAATGTGAAAGCGGTTGGTCAGGTGAATTTTGTTCTATGAAATATGATTGTCAATGTTCGTCCGATGCATTCTGTCTCGGTCAATTAGCAAATAATCAATCGATATGTATTTGTCCATTGCATCGAAAAGGTCCGAAATGTTTAATCGAAGATAAGATATGTGTCAATCAAACATGTTCCAATCGTGGTCAATGCCTTTCACTTGATGAATATGAAAAAAAATTTGTTTGTATTTGTGAAAAAGATTATTCGAGTGATGAATTTTGTCAAAATAATCAAACAAAAATTATTCTATCATTCAATGAAAACATTCGCTTACCAACAATAATATTTATTCATTTTATTGAAATTAAATTTCAACATGAACCAGATCGTACAACAACTGTAAAAGCGATCTATCCCGGACAATATTTAATGACTATTCGTTGGTCATTACCATTTCATCTTGTTTTTATTCAATTGGATAATGAAACATATTATTTAGCTCTTATGCAAAAGATTTATAAACCATCATCAGTTATTGAAAGAAATATTCAATCATCAGATCAATGTTTACATATCAAAGATTTATTTAATGATACATTCGTTAAAATTCGTCTAATAAATCAAATTAAATATTATCATTTACCTTGTCAAAGAATGGATCTTAATTTACAATGTTTTTATGATGATATACAATTATGTTTATGTCAACAAGTCGCAAATTCTCGTGTTGCCAATTGTTTTGATTTCAATCATAAAAAAAGTTCAATTTGTAAAGGAATCAATGGTTGTAAAAATGGTGGTTTATGTTATCAAGAAGAAAATAGTTGTTCACGAATATCAATATGTCAATGTCCAGTTTGTTTTTATGGTACTCAATGTGAAGTAACAACAAATTCATTTAATCTTTCACTTGATGCTATTTTAGCTTTTGCTATTACTCCAAATCTTTCATTAAAACATCAATCATTGACTGTAATCATGTGTTTATGTGTGACAATCATTCTTGTTTGTTTAGGTTTAATCAATGGTTGTTGTTCATTGATAACATTTAAAGATGCAAGTACACGTCAATCTGGCTGTGGAATTTATCTTCTTTGTTCATCGATTCTAACTTTTTGGATTTTATTTTTCTTTCTATTAAAATTTCTAATCGTTCTCTTATCACAAATTGGATCGATTAAGAATTATTTCTTTTTAAATATTCAATGTTATTCAATGGATTTTCTTCTTCGTTGTTGTTTAAATATTGATCAATGGTTAACAGCATTTGTTGCTATTGAAAGAGCCATCATAAGTTTTAAAGGAGCTAATTTTCAACCACAGAAAGCGAGATTCTATTCAAAATGGATTACTATTTGTTCGATTTTCTTTATAATTCTTACAAATATTCATGATCCATTGCATAGAAAATTATTTGAAGAAAATAGTGATGAACAACAACGATATTGGTGTATTGTTGAATATTCATCGACATTCTTACATATTTATAATTCATTTATAACTATATTTCATTTTATTTTACCATTTATTATTAATTTTATTTCAGCACTTATAATTATTTTCCTAAAAACGAAACAACAGATTAATGTTAAAAAAATTAAAAAACAACAAAGAAGTCATTTGAAAAAAATTCTATTCGAACAAATACAACAACATAAAAATCTTTTGATTGCACCATGTGTATTAACTATTCTTGGTATTCCAAGATTGATTATGTCATTTACATCAAGTTGTATGACATCAAATAAAGATTTTTGGTTTTATTTTCTTGGATATAATATTTCATTAGTTCCATCATTATTAACATTTGTTATCTTTGTTTTACCATCGTCAACCTATAAAGAAGCTTTTCGAGCAGCAATTAGTCGATTTCATATTAGCTGTTTCAAACGGTGACGTTTTTTTTATTATATAATCTCAAATAAAAGAAAATGATTAGATCTTCAGGGTGCATAATGGGACAACCGATCGAAATCGTGCCTTGATTGCAGTGATTTCATCTGCAGGAAGAAGATTTCGTTCGAAATTAGCTTGAGTGAGATATACTAATTTGAAGATATCAGTTGGTATATAAGCCAATTGATTGTCATTGAGATATAAACGAGTAAGTTGATAATAAAATTGACTAATTTCTGGTGGAATATAATCAATTTGATTATAGGAAAAATCCATAGTAAGAACATTTCGTGATGGTATTTCAGCTAAATCGATAATATCTCGTATTTTATTGTGAGATAAATTGATAGATACAAGTTCAGACAGTTGTTGCAAAGCTAGAAAAAAAAGAGGATATTTATTATATAAATTATTATGTTCATCTTTTGAATCAAACGAATTACTAGTCACATCTGGCATTGAATCTAAATGATTATGAGCCAAATTGAGTTCGTCAAGTTTGGTTAATAATGAAAGTGAAGATGGTATTTGATATAAATCACAGCCTTCAACTAGAAGTTTAGTTAAATTTGTAAGAACAGCTAATGCATGTTCAGGAATGTACGATGCTGTTGTATTGACCAATGACAAAATGGTTAATTTAACATAATTACCGAATTCATTTTTTTTTTATGAACAAATGGTGTACCATTCACTTGAAGAGTATGTAAACTGACAAGACAGAAAACATCAATTGGAAGTTGAACTTCATGAAAGATATTAAGTTCTTCAATTTGACTGCTAGAATTCATGATTGCATAGATTTTATTTGTTTTAATCAACGGATTCATTTGAACAACAAATGAAAACGAACGAATGACGTCTAAATCTCGTTTAAATTTCGAACAATCAAGAAATTGACTGGTTGTCTCTGTATATAACAAAAAAGATCGATATTAATGTTTTTTTTTATTAAAATCAAATTTACCATCTTGTTGAGGTAATAAATTTATTATATATCATCTGACATCATCAATGCAACATAATAGTTTTCAAAAAGTCCATCTAATATACATATGGTTTCTTATAATATTGTTCCTTGGTTGTTTATTTTTGACAGTTTGCTTTGTTGTAGCCTGTCACTTCTATTTATGATCAATGGTATCAATTAGACTATGAATCACAAGTTTGGCAACGTTATCTACAATTAGGATTGGAAAAGAAACATTGGGCCAAAGAAGTTGTTCGTCGGACCAAAAAACGAGATGATTATACAAATGAACGTTTTGTTAAAAAGAAAATTAATCAATTATCATCTCAGATAGCACACTTATGTGCTTCAATTTCTGATTTACAAGTTAAATTAGGAAATTATTGGTCACAAACACCAAAACAACTACCTCGACCAGTTGCTACTACTACCACTACTATGAATAGTAATAGTGAATATAGTGCTGATCCAATAAATGGCGAACAAATTCGTCCTCATGTTGATAATCTTGAAAAATGTATACTAAAATACATCAAAGAACATACTCAACATGTATTCAAAGCAGCTGAGAATCGTGTTCAATTGGCTAAAGTCGAAGCAGAAGAATATCAAGCTCTTGAAGACTTTCAACAAATAGCAACTCCTGCTCAATGGAATGTACATTTGTTGATGAAGCCAAAAATGAAGACATGGTCAATAAAGAACAAGAATTACAAGACAGCAGTGAAACGTGTTGAATATAATCTTCCACCGAAATTCATCAATACATTAGATTTTTCATATCATATTGATGAATCTGTCATTAATAGGCAAGAATGTCAAGCTCTATATAATAAAATGCGTCAATTAACAAGTCGATATAAAACCGAAGCAATGACATTATATACAGAATCCTTGCTCGGGAACTTGAAATATTGTCGCATGAAATCGACCAAATCATTGAAGGTTTTCCAAATACAGATGATAATCGAAATGATGATCCTGCATTGGCTGCTTTCATGGTTTATCATAATGCTCGACTTAGACGAAGAACGAGTCGTGGGCAAAAGCAATCTACAAATACAAGAAACAATTGCCCCGACTCATACTCGTTCAGTGGGAACGCTTTCCGTTTCCCAAATATAATTAATGAAGCACCACAAATTCGATTAACCGAGGAAGAATATCATCTATTAAGACTAGGTCCTCGTTTTATCTATAATGATCCAAAAACAGCATCTCGACGACGTCATATTGAGTTGACTACACTTCAACGAAAAATCGAGGCTCGTTTTCACGAGAAAAAAGTTAGTCCCGGTCATCCTGTTCATCAATTCATTGCTGAATTAGATATCGTGCTTCAAAATCTACATCAAGACAAATCATCTTCGGTCGTTATTCCACAGTCAATTGTTCAATCTCAAGACCATCGAATATCTCGAAATAAGAAGAATTACGGTCGAACTTTAAAACGATTAAAATACAAGATTTGTTCGACCAATACTGTTCTTCAAAAAACCGATAAATCGAAAGTGTTTCAGTTGGGAGAAATTGAACATTATCAAAAGAAATCTGAAGAATATATGGCCAAAACTCAAGCTTATCATTGTCTTGGTACATAAGATCCATTACTAGATTTAGTAAGACGTACGAATAAATATCTGTTAGACTTTTACTTGTGGTTTAGACTTAGTCAAACAATTACAAGATTGGTCCAAGACACATATGCGTCAGGAAACTTTATTGTGTACTATCGATGTTACAGATCTGTATACAATGATTCCACAAGTCGAAGGAGTCTTATCATTGAAGAAAATGTTAGATTATTTGCATTTGAAACAAATCAGCGATCTTCGTATTGAAGTTATACTTTGCCTAGCCAGATTCGTTATGCAAAATAACTATTTTTCGTACAATGGTCAATATTATCATCAGATTCGAGGCGGTGCCATGGGCTCACCATTAACGTTAACCGTTACCAACTGTTACATGTTCTTTTTCGAACAAAGCATAAAAAGGCAAATTAGTAATGGTCATGGCTTATACTTCCGCTATATCGATGATATATTTATTACAATCAATTGGCCACAACGACATTTTCTTAAAGAAATTGATCGATGGAATAAAATTGATGACAATATTCGACTACCAGCCAATATTTCACGTACTGCTGATTTCCTGGACTTACATATGGAAAATAAAAATGGTGAATTGTTTACTTCAGTTTTTCACAAGCCATCTTATGAACCATATTATTTGCCATTCAATAGCATTCATCCGTTACACATGAAGAAGAACATACCTTTTGCTATGTTACTTCGTGGACTTAGATATTGCTCTTCATTCGATGCATATCTAGATGAACGTGCTAAA
>Ga0209915_1001049_pt1 | contig 45614 bp, 51 predicted proteins | sample ThiBiot_750_plan_FD_183952 | JGI IMG/M metagenome (GOLD analysis project Ga0209915, IMG submission 183952) | Wastewater bioreactor microbial communities from Cape Town, South Africa - Thiocy_cont_750_plan (SPAdes) | ecosystem: Engineered > Bioreactor > Thiocyanate-remediating > Anaerobic-Aerobic... | reverse complement strand
GTTCGACTGCAGCTACTTCTTTTTGTACTGGTTGTCCAGCCTGTTCGAAGGCAGTTGGTTCTTTTGGTACTGGTTGTAGAAGTTGTTCGACTGTGGCTGCTTCTTTGAGTACCTGTTGCTGTGGTTGTTGTGGCTGTTCAACTGCGACTACCTCTTTTGATATCGATTGTTGTATCTGTTGAAGTTGTTCGACTGTAGTTGTATCTTGTTGTACTGGTTGCTGTAGCTGTTGAGGTTGTTGTGGTTGTTCTTGTACCGATTGCTGACGTTGTTCAACAAATACTTGCTGTTCAACCACTTTTCGGATAACCTCTGGTAATTGTTCAGTTGTCAGTGATTGTTGTTCATCCACTTGCTGAATAACCTGTGGTAATTGCTCAGTTGCGAGTGATTGTTGTTCGAACACGTTTTGAATAACATGTGGTAATTGTTGAGTTGTAAATGATTGTTGTTCGACCACTTGGTGTATAACTTGTGGCAGTTGCTCAGTTGTAAATGATTGCTGTTCAACCACTTTTTGAATAACCTGCGGTAGTTGCTCAGCTGTGAGTGATTGCTGTTCAAGCATTTGTTGTATAACCTGTGGTAGCTGCTCAGTAGTAAACGATTGCTGTTCAAATACTTTGTCAGTAACTTGTCGTAGTTGTTCAGCTGTAAGTAATTGGTGTTCAAATACTGTTTCGGTGACCTTTGGTAGTTGCTCAGTTGTAAATGATTGCTGTTCAAGTACTTGTTGGATAACCTCTGGTAATTGTTCAGTTGTAAGTGATTGTTGTTCGCGCACTTGTTGTATAACCTCTGGGAGTCGCTCTGTTGTAAGTGATTGCTGCTCAAGTAGTGTTTCAATAGCCTGTGGTAGCTGCTCAGTTGTAAATGAATGAGGGTGAGGGTGTGGTTCAGCTGTAAGCAGTTCTGACTGTTGAAATTGCTCAGCAAATATCTGCTGTTCTTGTACATCACGGGTAATTTGTTGAGTAATAGTAGGTTGAGGGTGTAAATCATCATGGTCAATAGTTGACTGGTCAACAGATGCAACATGTTGTAATTTTTCGGCTGTAGCAAGTGTCAATGGTGTTTGATGAGCTACAATTGTTTGAAGAATTTGAGGTAATTCAGTTTCGACATTATGTTCTTTCAAAGTAGTTTGCTGTTCAGTCAAATCTGTCGATAGTATACTAGTGTCATGATGAGTTGGTTCAAGAACAGCAGATAGAACTTCTTGTACAACTTTCTCAGATACATGATGTTGTTGTTCTTCTGTTGGATGAGTTTCATCGGGCATTGTTGCAAGTGGTAATAAATTTCTTGTACCTGGAGCAAGTAGATTATCTGTGACTACTTCATCGGTAGGAGCTAATTGTTGAGTAGGCTCAACTGTTTCTTCAATATCTGTAACAACAATAGCTTCAGGTGTTGATTCGTCGGGAAATGCTTTATTTTGTGGCAGTTCAATATAATCAACTAATTTACTCGATAAGACTTCGAGTTCTTGAAATTCTGTTGAGGGTGTTTCAATAATTTCTTCGATTTTTGGTTCATCTGTTACAAGATGAGCATGATGTTGTTCTTGAGTTTCGACGATGGATGGCATCTGTAATAAACGTTGTTGTTGAACTTGTATTTCATGTGGTAATTCGAAGAAATCATCTTCAGCCGGTATAAATGATAAATCCGATACGATCGATGTTCGTTGTGTTTTATATCCGTGCGGTTGTTGATATCCTTGAAGAAGTGATAACATCGCTGATTCATCAGTGTCCTCTTGCGCCGTTGCTGACGGCGAACTACGTATACTGACGAATGTTTCTTTGACATTCGATGATGGTTTATAGGCAACTGATTGTGGTGTTTGAGCGAGATGAAGTTGACTTGCACTCATTGGCGTTTCACTTTCGATATTTTCTTCAACAGTAAATGTCATTTGAGAAACTGATTTTGCTTGTTGTTTAGGTGTTTCTGGTAGATTTCGAGCAATTGCTTGACGTAATTGAGTTGCATGAATCGGTGTTTCTTCGGGTATTTCTTCATCCGTATAGAAACTAGCTGTTGTTAGAACTCGACTAGCAACGGGTTGAAGATCAGCTGGAGCTTTATATTGAACCGATTGTGGTTGATCAAGTCGAAGAATTTGTCCGGCATGAATCATACTTTCATCGAAAAATTCAGGTTCATTCGAAATCACTGGTCGAAAAACTGTCGAAGCCGTGCCTTTAACTGCTTTGACTTCTTGAATACGACGATGATCGACACTGATCGGTAATTCTCCACTGTGATCATCATCTTCGACACTGGCTACTAATGGAATTTTTCGTAGGACACCACTTTGTTGCTAAGATAATAAACAGAAAAAAAAGCGAATATTTACTAAGAAAAAAAAACAAGAATATTATTTACAGGCAAAAGTGTTTGTTGTGGTTGTTGTTCATTTATTGATAATCGTGGTGTTTGTGGAGCAAAATCTGTATGAATAATAATTTCTTCGCCTGCTCCACCACCAGGAATATGAATTTTAACATCTTCTTCGTACTCAATTGACTCATGCAATGGCATATGATGCATGATCGACATTCGTTGTTCATGCGGAGTAAGTATATGAAGATGTTGCTTATCATCACCGAGATGTTTCTTTTTAATAGGCGGTTCGTCTAATACTTCTTGATAATCGAAACTAATTCGACTGTCATGTTGTTCGTCATCAATATGATCTTCATTAACAATCAAACGTGTTTTTGTCGTTGCACTTCCGTAAACATTTTCAACTACAAAAGTATATAAACCTTGTAATTCTGAAGTGACTGAATCGATAGTTAATGTCGATGAATAATTCGTATTAACAATTGTTCCATCTTGGACAGGTTGTTCGGCTGTATCATTTAAATGTTGTACATGCCACGTGCAATGACATTGTACCGAGGGTGAAAAATATTCGACTTGTAATTGTACTCGATCACCTGTTCGACAACGAACGGGCGATACGAGAGGACGTGTTATTGTGGGTGAAACAAAACGATCAAGAGATGTGGCCGATGCCCATGAATCACCAGCAGTTAAACCTTGTTGGCTCATTTGATCAGGTTGCTCCTCCTTTTCAGTAATAAAGCCTGAAAAACAAAATTCATCGTCATTGTTTATATGTACGTTATATGTATCTATTTACATTATCGCCGCAAACCCAGAAGAAAAAAAAAAAGAAGAAAAATAAGAAAGAGGGAAATCACTCACTGTCAACAAAGAGATAAGCGCTCGATTCTTCAGAATATTTATTCTGATCATAACTAATGTAAATCGTGTAAACTCCTTCATCTTCTTGTTCGCAGTGTCGAATGTCCATTCGATAAAGATTCTCATCGGCAAACGAATCAAATCGATATCGTTCATTCGTTTCCAATGTTATACGTTGATCATTCAAACGCCATTCAACAGTTAATAGCGATCGATCGAGTTTTGCACTCAAACGAATTTTAGCTTCAAATCGTGCCGAATCACCATTTCGTACGGTTAACGATTTGAGTTCTTGTTCGAATCCAAATGATATCGACTCGTTCGCAGACGATTCATTACGTTCATCAATATGAACAAATTTCGGTGTACGTTCGTCATTAGATGCCATCTTTTACAGATGAGACACCCCACCGAATAATAAAAACAAATACCAATATAGAATAGCTAAGTATAATGATGACGATGAAGATGATGATGAATATAGAACGCAGTAGAAAGCAAGAGAAAAAGAAAGAAAATCGTTGTGTTGTATTATCCACCAATGCTAGATACGTTAGCGAAAAAAAAACAGACAGACATCTTCGATGTTTACTTGGTCATTGGTAGGCAGCTGTGTACCGTGATATAATCATAGAATAGAAAAAAAAACTACAAGGCGAGAGAAAAGAAGAAGAAAAAAAAGAACTTGTACAAAGTCAGAGGTTGGGATATATTCTTTCTTTTTTTTCCATTAACATCCGTTTAGCTTTGTTCTTCTATTCTACAGTATTTATATTAATATTGATACAGTAATAGAAATGAAAGAGAACGATGACCGATATGTACATACAACACTCTACAGACAAAATATACATAAGTATAATCTCAACCACCGAATGGTTAGTGGGGGCATATCCTGTTGATGGATACTGCTGTCTCTTCTCTACGATTGATGTCAACAACTAGTTGCTAATAAGTACGAATATTTTGTTTCTTTTCAATCGACGTAGGAGGAGGAAAAAAAGAAAGAAAGAAAAGGACATTTACCAGGTTTTTTATCATCTGTGATTGTCGTTCGATTTGCACTTGAAAGTTCAGCAATACGTGTATCTAAGTCTTGAACAAGACGACGAGATTCATCGGCTAAATCTTTATCCGTCGTTGAATAAAATGTATCATGTTCACTCGGTGGATCCGATACAAACGATGCCGATGACATATCACTATCATTATCGTAACGATAACCTAACATAACATAAAAGAAAATTCTATTCAAACATATTTTGCTCTATTTACTTGATACATCAACTGTTGTAATTGTACTTTCTTTTCCTTGTTCATTAATAGCTTCACATCGATAAACACCACTATCATGTGGATAGATATCATAGATCGTCAGTGTTGATTTTCCGGTTAATGGATCAAAATGAATTTGATGCGTTGTGATTTCTTGTTCATTTTTGTACCAATGTATATCAATCGGTCGTTTTCCGTGAACAATACATGTTAATTGAATTGTATCACCATCACGACAGGAAATTGGTGTTGATGGTAGAGGTTTGAAAAAATACAAACGTGTCGATAAATTATCATCGGGCATGGCTGATAATTGACGAGCAAGAATTCGTACTTGACATGTCGACTGTGCTTGACCAAAACGATTGACAATTACTAAACGATAGATACCGGAATCAGTCGTTTGTGTTGGATCAATAATTAAAAAGCAAATGCCAGTATCAGGATTATAATGTCGTCGAGTACGCGAAGCATTTTCCGAAATAATTGTTTCATTATTGAACCATCGTATTTGACATTGTGTACCGACCATAGTTTGACATGAAAGTAATAAACGTTCGCCTTCTTCACATTCGACATTCGATGGAAGTAATTGAAAAAAAACGGGTGCCATACCACCAAGTGAATCTTGTTGTTCAGGTAAATGTGAAACAATGAATGAATGTGAGCCAAGAACTTGCTCGAGATCACCCGATGATGCACTACTACTGCTAGTCTCATCGGATGGAACTGTTGTTTCTTGTTGACTAGGTACAATTTCTTGAACAGTTTCGATTTGTTCACTCCATTTAACTTTTTTATTGTCATTTGCCGGTACGATTTGATCGCCAATCGTTCGAAATTGTGATGCAACTGGACTGATTGCTAACAACGACGATTGAGTTGTCGTTGTCGTTGGTGGTGGAGGTGGTTCGAAAGTTTTAATAATAACTTCACATGATGATGATACTTGATAATGTGCATTCAATGCACGACATTCATATGTACCTTCATGTCGTTCTTTAGTCGTTTGATCAACATTTAATAAAGGAATAAAATGTGTTGGTAACGTATCGTAAGATGCATGAAATGACCCACGATCATTAACATCAGCAAGAACGTCCAGTGTTGTTAATGATGATGGTGGTGTTTGACCACAAATAGCAACTAACTGACCATTTCGATACCATTCAAATTTATCGATATGAAGACCAGCTATACGACATGATAATTGTAACGATGTATTTTCAAGTGAAATCGTAGGATTTAATAATGGTCGATCGACACGTAATTCGTACCAATGTATCGGAAACATATTTGATTCCGATGATGGATTCTCAGGATTTGATGCTAAAAATATTGCATTGGAATTATCTTCAACTAAAAAAGTAGAACAAAAAGAAATTTATCTTCATGAATTGTTAATCGTTAGATATGTTTAGTGCATTATCGATGAAACTAAAAAAAGAAATTTCCTTCCTTCTCTCTCTTTCTTTTTCTCGTTCTACGTTTCTGGAATGATTTTTGTTGTTCTTTCACAGCATGCTCTAATGTACTATCTCCATTCAATATCGATCGTATGGATAACATGCGCGTTTGTTTGACTTTGCTCGAACACATTGCGACACCAATGTCAGAAAAAGAAGAAACGACACGACAAAGGCGAATATCGTTGTTAACATTATGCATTATCATCAGAGCATAGGATGGCAAAAAAAATCTTGGAAGGAAGGACGATCAAACAAAACACAGGATTTCGTTATGCGTACCTTCTGGAGTAACACGTCCAGCCATATGAAGTACAGGAATTTTCGTCCAAGATTTATCATCTAAACGAAAAATACGGTGTCTCTTTTTTTGTTGTCTAAATAAAAATCACAAAACTCACAATTTCGAATTAATAATTTAATTTCTAAGATTTCAATATCACCATCTATACTTGTTGCCTCACAACAGTATGATCCTTCATCAGAATAAAGTACTGAACGTATATAAAGTGAACATTTGCCTGTTGTTGGTCGATATCGATGTCGAAGACGAAAACCTCGTTCTTCAACTAATTCTCCATTAGCATACCAATTAATTGACTTAACTCGTTGATGACGAACATAACATTCAAGAAGTACATTCTCACCTGGACGACAGATATATGTTTCGGCGTGACGACTTAAAAACAGCTCGCCTGTATCAGTTTGTGCCATTGCCATGAGATCGAATTTATCTAGAAACAAAAAAGAAGAAGAAGAAGAAGAAGAAGAAGACACTGACTACTCTCTCTTGTTATCGACAGCAATATGGAAGGAAAATGCATGAATACAATGATGCTAACAACAACAACAACAATAACAGCAATCTGCTGTAGAAAATGTCATTCGACGTAGAACATAGAAGAAAGATCACACATACGTTAGGATTTTTCGAGCAATCATCATCATCACTTGTTCTCTTTCTCTTTCTCTCTCTCTCGTTTTCATGATCATATTATTAATAGAAACGATTGATATGTCAAGACAGTTACCTAACAATAAGAGACTAACTCCTGTCTCTTTTGATTACCAACTATATTATCATCCTATACGACTCTTAATCCTGTATCAGAGTGAAAACGACCTTGGAATTGATGTCAGCTTTCTTATTCTCGTTTCTTCTCTTTCGATATGTCTGTATAATTTGCTTAAGGAACTAGTAGAGTATCAATTTTCTATCTCTCTCTCTCTCTCTCGTTTTCGTATTATATTGGAAACGCCTAGCATCTAATGTTAAACGGCAGGTGATTTGTCGCTTATAGATATGTTTGATGGATGGATTGATTGCATGCGAGACATATTTCTTTTTCTCGAAAAAAAAAACGTTGAGTGTATGCTAACCATTCCGTCATCATTTAATCATTGTCGATACAATATCAATCGCTTGATTTTCTTGCAAAATATACAAACATATTGCGACGATATATCATTAGCATTGGCAAACAAAAATATTATTCAATCAATGAATGGAATTAATGAATTTATATAAGCAAAAAAAGAAACGCCAAGGTTTATATCATTTTTTTTTATGAAGAAATTCTTTCGACAACAATAGATAGGATAGATTCAACCCACTAAAAACAGATGTCTGATTGGATTTTTAGATATTCTTTTAATATATACGCGACATATATCCATCATAATATCAGATAACATATTCAAGTCTCGTTTTTTTTTTCATCAGAAAATAACCGATGACACGTAACACGTAGACAGTATTTATCTTCGCTCGACATTTTCGATATTATGAGAAATTTTTCTTTTTTGTATCAACATACTATCTTCGTTGTTTTGCTTTTGTTTCAATTCAAATCGAGTTATTTTGTTTGTTGTTTTTTCCTGATATCTTTATTCGACAGAGATTAATTACTCTCAAAGGAGAAATCTTTCGATCGTTTATCCTTATAGCTATATTAATCAGTCAAAAGAGAAGAATTGATAACTGATAAAAATGTCAATTAAATTTTTCTTCTTTTTTTTCCGAAATAAAAAAAAAACAAAACACGTCACGTCTTCAGGTTCCTTTTCGCATATTCTTTTGGTCACCAACCTCATATACACACACAGACACGAGTGCACAGAGAAAAAAGAGAGAGAAAACGACATAGATACAAACAGAGAGAGAGAGAAAGATATGAGAAAAGAGTACAATTGCAATTGTATATGGAACGAGCAAGAAAAACAACGAGCAACAAAAGTATATATATGTATAGTAGACACAAGAAACAAGTTTTGATTTTATGTTTTCATGATAAAATATCAACTTCAATATCTTCATCGCATTTCGTTAATTCAAGTACTTGATGATGTTGAGCATTGAATAGACCTGAACGATGTTCTTTGGCAGCCTGTCGTTGTTCTTTACGTTGTCGTAGTTTTAATGCTAATTCAATTCGTTGAGATAATGGATCACTTTTATTCGATGATAACGATGAATAACCATCGCTTTCATCATTCATCGAGCCACCACCACCGATTAAATTAAATTTAATTATATTTCGAATGCGTCGATGTTTATCATCGTTCATTCCCGAAAAATCGAGAACGAATTCGGTTTGATGTGGCAATAGTTGTGGTCCATCGGGCTGAAGTATTCGAATGATTTCTAATTGTTCACGTCGTCCGAGTTGCTCGTTTATAATACGTGTTAGATCTTCAGTGGCTACTGTTTGCTCGTACGAAGTCATTTTCGACCATAATTTCGTCGGTAGAATTCGTCCATGAGAATTCGAACGATGTTTAGGCTGAGGTTTAGGCGATGTCGGTGCACTACGTTGTGGCGGTGGACCTTGTGATAGACTAGAAGAATTCTCTAATTGTTGAAATAATGAACGTGTATCATCTAATTCAGAAAAATAATCATTCTCGAAGAAATCCGACAAGTCCGATGGACCGATAAAATCCGCTTCAATACCAAGAAATAAATCATCGACAACACTCGAATTATTACAACCATTGATATCCATATATAAATCATCGGAACATACGGACATCGATTTCGATGATGTTAATTGATTAACGGATGATTGAACGGTTGTTAATGTTGCTGTTAAATCTGGCTGAGAATTACTTCTTGACATAGATGCAAGCATATCAGAATTGAGAAATTGTTGAATCGATGGCGTCGGACCATTCGAATAGGCAAATGTGGGCGGAGGTGGCGTTTGTAATGTTGGCGGATGTGACCAAAGCAATGGTGAATTTGATTGATAACTAGTTGTTTGAAATGGTGATGTTGAATAGGAATTATTACGCATGCGGAAGGACGATGGCAATGGATAGTTGGTGTTATTACCACCTCCTCCTCGTCCTTCTTCTTTACTACCTAATGATGATTGCATCATCTGAAGAAGAAGAAGAAAAACAATGAAATTTTATTATTTTGTTTTTTTGCTAGAATAAATCTGTTTCTATTTAAAAGAATGACGTCGAACAAAAACGAGAGAGAGAGAGAAAAGAAAGCATACTTCGACGTTTTATACCACATGACATTACTTCACGTGTCTTTTCTATTTATCATATGCATGATCAAGAACAGCAAAAATAACAAAAGAATAATCTTTCGCTCTTGAAATTAGAAATCAAATTTGAAATTAAAAGAAAACATCAATAGACGACTATCGTTCGATTCGTATAAGTACTCAAGAAGAAGATGAAGAATAATAATAATAATAATAATAATACGAAGAAGAAATGAAAGACTGAAGTATTTTTCATGTAGTAATAAAACGTATCTTCAGGGAAAGAAAAGAATTTATCTCTATAACTTAAATCCAGATCGAAACTAGTTATTGTTTTTTTCAACACAACAAATTCTATTATTCTAACCAATTAATCTTATGAATAAATAAATAAACAAATTTAATTAAATAAATAACAATGTCAAATCAGCTATTTATTATTTGATAATCGATGAATATTTAGATAGACGAATAAAAATGAAATAAAATAAACTAAAAGGTGATGTCAAGGGGAAAATCGAAGGAAAAAACTATTTCTTCTTCTTATTCTGTCTTTCCCTTCTTTTTTCTGTTGCATTGTTGTTGTTTTTTGTTTTTGATTTTTTCATTGGTTCAATAAAAGAACATATCCATTCATCATCCGAAGGAAGAACGAGCAAATTCTATTGATGTGTACAGATGTCGTTTGTCATCAAAGAACTCTTGTTCTTCTTTTCTTTCCAAAAAATCGCATCAAATTATTTTTGTATAAAACAGAAAACGAAGCAGACAGAACATTTGCTATTAGAATTAAAGGTCTGATTTCATAATAAACGACGTGATTCCATCGATTTGAAACCGAAATCGATTGTACAAGGTCGTATATTCGATATAGATACTGTTACACACCTCCGCATTTTTCATTCATCTTACCTATGTTCATTGAGTTGAGTCTTACGAACGGTCGATCGATCGAACGAACGAACATTCATATCAAACAAATTATTCTTCAATCAATGTACATCTTTCCTATCTCTCTTCTCGATTAGACCCCATTAGACCAACGATGACATATATAAAAAACTAATAATCATCAACAAACTGTTCGATGATGACAATTAGAATATTGAAAAGAACGATGACGCACTCGATTGAACATCAAAATTATTATTGAATAAAAAAAAGAATGAGAACTAAAAGGAGAAGAATGTAGAAATTATTTGAAAATCGAACATAAATCGACGAAGTCAAAATATTTTCTTTTTGTTGTCTCTACTATCTTTCTTTCTTCGAAACAATTGATGATATCAATGTCTCAATCGATATGAACTATATACATTCACACTTAGTAGTGGTTATTTCTTCATATCGATCGATTTGTTTTATTTTACAAAAGAACAAAAAGAAAACGAAACGTTGAGAGAAGAAGGTCATCTCGTATGTGTATACATATACATATATATATGTGATATGTATACGAAACGAGAAATATTGATCTCATTGACGTGATGAGACAGTCGCGTCTGACTTTCTTCTTCGTCTTCTCTTTTCATCTAGTTGTTATTTTAACAAATGAGTAAAATAAATTGAAAACGAGACAATCAGTGAAACAAATAACTGATTTAATCTGATTATCATTACAATATTCTGTAAATGATAATCGCTTGCGGGCATAATTTTCTTTTCTTTTCTTTTTTTTGTTCATTTTTCGTTATTGATGTCTATCGCCTTAGAGTAAAATAACGAAAAGAATATGATCATTCACTAGGAAAAAAGTGCATATATCGAAAGAAATCATTGAGAAAAAAACGCACGAGAGAGAGAGAGAACAAGGTTTTTGTTCCGATCTACCTTGACTGTCACTCGATGAGGTAAATTAGACTGACGTTATTCGTTTTCTTTTTTTTTTCATGAACTAGTCGATTCTTTCTTTTTTTGATATACTAGCTAGTTTATTGTTGATTACTAGCTCGTTAAATGTAAGTAATAATAGCAGCAGCCTTGTCTATTGTAACATTGAAGATGAAATAAATTTCTTCTTTCTTTCTTTTCTTTTACTATGATGAAATACGAAGATGAGAAAGAATGAGAGGGAGAGGGAGAGAGAGCGTAAAAAACGAAGACTACTCTCTTTTTCTCTCAACACAATTTTTCTATCATTCACATTGAGTATCAAATTTTACGATTGCATCATTGCTTCACATTTTGTATGTAGGCAAAGATGAATTAGTGGTCAATCGTTGAATTTGAACAAACGATGAGCTTAATATGCCTTCTTCCTCGTTTCTCTCGTTTTTTTTCTTCTCTGTACATATATAAGCGAATTGTCACTTCAGACTAATCTTACTCAAATAACTCCTAAATCGTCTTTTTTTCCTCTTTTTATCCTTCTCTTCTCTTTCCTTATTTGATTATGTACATACACCTATATCTTCCCTCGCTAACATACTTGTCAGTGACATATTGACACACGACTGTTAAACCAGGGCCAAACATAATCTTTCTTTCTACTTTTTTTTGTCTATATGACGCATTCGCACATTTAGATAGACACAATCTCATCATTATTCATACGAATTTTCATTGAATAATATCGATGAGAATGACGACGATTGTGAATAATTCCAATTCTGAAGTCACAACACCGACTAGTTATGTTTCACGTTGGATTGCTCAAAGTCATCAAGCTTACCAAAAGAAATCCAATGAATTCTATTCACCACCATCACCATCATCATCATCAACATCATCGTCATGTGACTTTCGAACAGCATCGAATCAAACTCCACCTATACTTGCCAAAACAAACAATCTTCTCAAACCTCTGACAACAACTTGGCAAGCACAAGCTAAATCTCGTTCGAATCCTCTCACAACTTCCGCAAACGAACAATCACCACCAGCCAATATTAACAATCATGAATTACAAGAAAAATTACATCGTGTCAGGTAAAAGAAACAAAAGTCTTACACAATCTATAAACATTGCATGATTATTTTAAATGACAGTTAATGATATAGCTATATACATATATATTCAAATCGATTAAGTATTTGATTTTGAGTTCATGCATACGATATGACAAATGATGAACATCTTCATTTGATCGAACAAATAGAAATGATATGTTATCTCTTGTCTAGAGCTTTACTTGATGTCAAAAAGCAACGTTTATGTCGTCATCTCTCATTTTCATCATCGTCATCTTCGACAGCACCCGATCAAGTGCTTACAACTCCTATCGTCGTAGTAGGAGAACAATTATCTCCTCCTCAGCAATCTTCTTCTATTTTAGCACTTGAGGTAAATCGATAATCGAAAGAAAAAAAAAGTCCAATTCAAATCGATCCAACTTTCTTTTGTTTGTAGAATGTCTATCTACCAAATGATTCGAATATTTACACATATAATTCGTCCACAATTTTACCATGTCTTATGGAAGAATCTCCAAGTGATTCAGGTTTAAGTGACGGAACAAAAACAACTCATAACGATGATATTATTGAATCTCCAGTAAAACATTCGGCAATGATTGATCTTAGTAAACCATTATGTAAAGAAGAAATGCTTGCAATTATACAAATTCTACGAGAATTGTGGCAAAAACAATTCGGCTCGGACATGCCAGATATGCAAATAATGAAATCGAGTCGATCTCAAACTCAACTCAATCAACCCATTCGACGTCCTACTACTACTACTACTATGACACAATCCTATCTATCAAATAATCACAAAAGTCAATATCATTCAACACCGGCTTTGAATAAATTAAGTGCAGAATTAAACGATATTAAAGATAAATTAAAACGATTTTCGAAAGAACGTTCATCGCTCGATGAACAACCAGAAATCGTTCCCATTGAAATCAAACATATTCCACAAATAAACGGTGATAATCATCTCGTATTCATTCCACTTGGCGAACCACTAACTGTAAAAACAAAATAAATCTTTCGTTCTTGTTTATTTTTTTTATAAATAAAATTCTATTTCAGACTGAAGATCTCACTCGAATGCAGGCGAAAAAAGACGCGCTCATTCGTCGACAAATTCAACGACGTGAACAACAAATCATACGTAAAAATCATCGATTAACAGCTGCAATCGAACGACAAAATGAATTTCGTCTCTACGAAGAATACACAGCTCAACGACGATCGAATGATGATCGTCGTCGACAAACGATTCTCCAAGCACATTTAGAACAAAAACGTCTCGAACGTGATCCACCATCGGCACACGATTATTACTTTGCTGCAGCACGAAATCGAAATCGTTTGAAACGTAAAGCATCAATGCAATCGTTCGTTTCGTTTGACGACGATGGCAGTCTCGGTGGATCGACATTCGACATTTTCAGTTCGATGAGTGGCAAGAAATCTTGTAATCTTTAGTTTCTTTCTTTTTTTATTCATTATTGAATTGTCATTCGAGAAAGTTTGTTTCTCTTCTAGCAAAAACACCTAAACGAAGTATTACTCGTTTTGATTTTCTTTCACCGAGTTTAACTGCATCAACAACTGCATCTCGATCGAAAATGAATCGAGCTGCAAGTATCTGCAATCTCAATGAACGTTACGATTCATTTACATCATTGAATTCCAAAGCAACGATGCCAATTCTTCGTTCAACTAAACCATCGAATTTATTCGGCGGTAGTCTCATGAATATTCCCATGATGAACACGAAAAAACCATCACATCAATCAGTTACGTTTCTCAATGATGATGATTTCGATTTAACCATCGATTCACCATTAACTGGTTCACTTTCATCAATACCATTGTCGACTCTCGGAGGTAACAAAAAAAAAACTCTCTTTCTCTCGCTAATTATCATTGATTTTGTATTCAAGTTTCTCGTCGTATGGGAACGAGTCAAGTTCATCTATCGACCAAATCGAACAAACAATCGATACTTAATGCCTTGAAAAATGTAGTTCTAGCTGGTCCAGCTAACGAACGACAACGTGATGTCATAACTCGAGTAAAATTTCATCGTGATCTTTCATTGTCTTAAGATTGTCTTTCAATAGGAAATTGAATCGAGTGAAGCTCGACATTTTATTATACTTTTTCGAGATCATCGTCTTCAATTTCGTGCTGTTTATATGTACATACCTGAAACTGATATTATCGAAAAAGTACACGGTATTGGACCGAATATAATCACGGAAATAATGGTAGAAAAATGGTTCAAGTAAATATCAAAAACAAAATCATGTCGTCGGTTTTCATTTCTCTCGTGTTTAGATATAACTCAGGTTGTAAACGTTTCAATGACATTCCAATTCGACATTTTTCTATTCAATGTGATGCAGTAGTAATTCACAATGACTTCTGGCACAAAAAATTACTTATGCATATGAATAAATTACATTAAAAATAGAAAAGAAGAGTTCTGCTTTTTTTTTTTTATGTAAAGGTTTCTTTTTTTTTCTTTGTTTTCAAGAGTAAATATTTAAATCAGGAATTGTTTATCTCAGTACGACAAATGTTATGCCTCTTTATTTTCTTCTATTCATTCGAGAGAAAAAATATCGTACACAATACAAATGATTGTCGAAAAAGACGAAATATTCGGTTGTTGTTTTATTATTAAGTGAGAGAAAAAATAATAATAATCAGAAGAAGAAGAAGAAAAAATCCGAATGTTTTTATTCAAATCTAGTTGAGCATCACGGATTCATAGGTGGGGATCATATATCTATGAAATCGAGAAGAATATTAGAAAAAGATTGAATTGATTCGTGATGAAATTTTTACTTGATGTTGATGAACGCATCTTCGCCACCGTGTCGTTCGAATGCTTCGAGCGTTTCATTTATCAGATCGCCGATGTTTTCACGTTTCTGTTGGCCGTATTCGATTCCATCACCCAAATTCGCTTGAAAGAAAAAAGTCCGTTGTGGTTGTTACTGTTTTTTTTCTTCTTTCACTCCGAATACTTACAGTTCCAATTTTTAAATAAATTAAAAATCGGTAAAATTTGTCGATAATACGGAACAAGAGCTTCACCAATCATATCAGCTGCCATAACTAATTGTTGAAGAATTTTTAATGTCGTACAAATAACCTTATGATTTCGTGTATTTAAAGCATCTAAATTTGTCACCAAAACAGTTTTGAAAGGAGAAATCTTGGCGTAAATACTTTTTATTGGTACGATTAATTGTGGAATGACAGGTAAGATTTTATTTCCACCATGTTCGAGCATATCGTGAATACCTTGACGAGCAAAGAAATCATACGGATGTTCGGTTTCGCAAAGACCATCGAAGAATAACGGTAAATAATGATGATAGTCGAGTTTTTCGATTTCTACCTACATTAATTAACAACAACAACAAAAAAACAAAGAATTTGGCATTTATGTCCAATTGATCCGTACTTTCCAAGCGATTTTATTTCCTTTTGTATCATGTTCAAGTGCGATTGGAAAGTCACCACGTTCGTAAAATTTACGAAAAGCAGTCGGTTTGCTGTTACGAATACGCGTCGATTCAGCACTTGGTGGGCAATTAACCTAGATGAAAACATGCAAATTCCGATTGACAAATTTCGATTTCAATACTTTCGCATTTTTTAAAAGAGATTTAACGGTGAAACCATCGGTTTCCAACGAACCGGCTGGTCGTACTCGAGTATTGATTTCACGACGAGGCGATGTAGCTGTAGCCATTATTTGTTGTCGAGATTGTTGCAATTGCTATACTCTTTCTTTTTTTTTTTTCTTCTTCGTCTACTGTTTGTTGACAACGACCATTTTCAAAAAGCTTATTGCCAAGAAACCATCCTCCATCATTTTTTTACGTACGTAACACGACATCTCTGATTGAAATTTTGTATTTATTTTTAAAACAAACATGAAAAAGAGAGAGAAATGTGATTATATCTACTGTTCCCGAGACTAATATGAAACTATTTTATTCGAAGTGTACGGATTAGTATCGAACTGATCTATAGAGAGAAAACAAATAGCAAAGAGAAAAAAGAATTTACACAAAAGCAAGAAGAAGAAGAAGATAAAAATGTAGAAAACGAAAAACACACATGCACACACAAATTGATGACAATCGTGGAATTAATTATGGTTTGTCAGATGATGGAGCACCCCAGTATTTATTCATATTTTGTTGAGCACGTGAAAGTGTCTGCGATGCTAAACTACAACTAGATGATAACGATCGAGCTGAATTTACCGAAAGAACATCATCATCTATTAAAATCAAAATTGAAAACATCGATCGATCATTTCTAATTCTTATGTCTAACCTTTATTTCGATAATCCGGTTGTTTAAAAAGCGGTGTACGTCGATTTTCATTATCACCGTAATAATATTCGGTAACTTCGTCTTTAAATCGATTTGCTGGATAAGTGCAATCTAAGAATTGGCATTTCTCAATATATCTTTCAAAAAAAAGGAAGAAAAAGATTTACATTGATTGTTGCTGGTATAAGGCCGTCGATCGATTGGTTGAGTTTCATAACTTGGTCGACCTGTTGCTTGCGAAGTTTCATGATGACTCGTTGCCGGACGAGTTGGATAGACTTCTCGTGACTAGGAGAAGATCAATTTTTCGAAAAATGAAAAATAATTGAATAAAATTATTCTACCGGAATCGGTCGGTCGGTTTTCTTCGGCGAACTCGGACCGTTATTTCCTGTCGAAATAGGCGAATAGATTCGCGTTCCACGTGATTCTCGTTTTTTGATTGGCGATGAATGAAGAATTCGTTCTTGATTTTTACGATGCGAATTTCTGTTTGAACAGAAAAAAAGAGACAGAAGTTCATTTTATTCGAATGTTTTGTTTTTTTGAACAAACAGATCGGAATTCGTTCGTTGCGTGCAAAGACTTTCCGAATCCCAGGACATATGCTGTTGAACTGATGATGACGCAAGATTACGAACGAAAGCTTTCGTTGCAACACTCGGCTGTCTTGGAGCCGGCTCGTCAATGTAAATAACTCGATCGACTTGATGTTCAGTTTGAGAAATTTGATCGTTTTTAACAGCCGGTGCTGGTGCGGGCGTTCGCCTTCGAAAAGCAAATTATCAAACTTTGATATACGAAAAACAAATGGCATTCAGTACTTTTTCTTTGGTTGAGCTTGTTCCTTTTCCTTTCGTTTAGCATCGATTTCCCGTCGACGTTCGCCTTCAAGACGTTCTCGTTCCAAATCTCTATTTCATCGAATCGAATTCTCTTCTACTATCATTTTGCTTTTGTTTTCTTACCCATCAATCGAAATGACAGTATCACTATCATCATCATCCCATGCTCGACAATTATTATTCAAACTAAAACCTGTCTGTAATTGTAAAGTATGTTTAGGATTGAAATGATCCATTTCAGCATTCGCACGATATTCGTCAGCATGTTTACGTGTTGACATTAATTCTTTATACCAGAATAAATTCGGATTAAAAGCATTTTCATTCTAAAAATCAATCTCAATTAAATGTCAATTGACAATTGTCGATATTTACAGCCGAATTATCTTTGTACCATTTGCCATTCTTATAATCAAAACGCCAGAATGGTTTGTATGTCGCTTGATATTCGGATTTCCAACGTCTAAATAAGAGAAATTCAATCGATAGACATGGAATTCGAGAGGAGCACGAACTTCAATTTTCCATAAGGATATTTTTGTCGAAATTCATTTCCTAAATCAACATTTCCAGTGAGTCCTTCGTCATCGGAATATGCATGTTCGGTTGCGTTGGTTTTTGGTACGAAACGTGTTCGATATTCAGTTGTTTGATCTTGTTTTGGTTGAGCAGCTTTTATTGGACTTCGTCCAGTTCGTTTCTTTGCTTTTTTCGGTCGATTGACGTCGATCTCCACACGAGCTGGAGTGTTAACAGCAACGGATGCTGTTTCTTTTGGTTTGACCACAGGTGGCGGTTCGACGTACTGCTAAAATTGAAATTTCTCGAATGTTTTTCTTTTCTCTCTCTTTCAATCAATCAATCAAACCGGCTTCGGTTGTTCGAATAATTCACCAGTCGATGAAGTTTTCCAATCATACTGTGTTCGATATTCGCTTTGACGATTATCACGTCGCTAAAGAGAATTCAAAAAAATAAAATAAAAAATTCATTCAAACTAATCAGCTTTTTTTCTGACTTGTCGAGGACGAGAATCATGTGATGCACCCAATTCCTAAACGAAATTGATCAAATCGAGTTTTTTGTCTCATTAATTTACGTATCCTACCGCTTGGATACCACATGAATGTTGTTCTTCTTTACGTCGTCGAACGATCACCTTGAATTTTCATATGAAAAACTCCTTTCGAAATACGAAGATCTCGTCTTACTCGAGGTGAATTACTCAGAACAGGCTTTCTCAACGGATAGATGACGTTATTTTCTAATTTTTCATTTCGTCCGAGAATTGCATATTCCTGAGATTTGGCAAATCGAGGTTGATCTTTAATAGGCTGCTTCAATCGGTAGAGTCTCGAGTCGGCGAATTTCTCGTTCGGCCCAACAACTGCAAAGTTTTCGTTCGAATTTTTTCGAACGGGCGATGAAGGTACCGATCGAGGACGACGACGAGAAGGCGAAGATGACGAACGTTTAGGTACTACTGACAAAACAAATCCCAATCTGTACATTGAAAATGACAAAATACCTTCTCTAGAAACTGGAATTGGCGTTCGTTTGTAATAACTTCTTTGGTATTCACTCTGAAATCATGTCGAATCGGAATAAGTACACACTTTTCTCTCTCGTTTCTATTTGAACTTACAAGGTACTTCATCGTTTGCGGTTTTGAAGAAAGAGAAAACGACGATCTCAAAGCGCCATCATGTCTCCATACATACGTGATTTCGTCGTCATATCAACATCATATGAGATTATGTTTAAGAAAAAAACCTTTTTTTTTCCTCGAGAAAAATATTTTCAAGTTTTTTTTTCTTTCAAATTGAACATCGTAACAAAAAAAATCGTTTCAATTGGTTCATTTTTCAGTGACCTCTATTGAACAAAAACGAAACAAAGGAGCTCTTTTCGTTCATGAACACTCAGTTTTAATATCGTTGAAATCATGGGCAGACACACAAACACTCCGAAACGATTGTCATCGGTTTCGACTAATGCCAATCATGTTATCGATCTCAAAGCACGAAAACGTATCGAAGATCTTTATGAACTCACCGATGAAGTTATCGATGCTTATAACGAAATTAACGAAAAATATGTCAATCAAATCTATCGAAAATACCGACGATTACAAGAAATTAACAAGAGATTAAAAGCACAACAACAACAACAACAACAAACAAATCATCATTGTAAAGGTTGTAAATGCACGAAAAAAACGAATGATCATGCTAATTCCGATGAAGATGAAGAAAATGAAGCAAGTCAATCAACAACAAAAACAACTGTTGTTACTCGACGACGATCACAAAATCGTTAGTTGATTAACATTTATTTTTCTTTACAATCCGTGTGCTTTGCTTTTTCAGCTTTCATCATTTCCGATATTGAAGATACGCAAAACTTCAGTGCAAATGATAGTCGACTTCGAAGTACCACCGACACATCTCTTGAGAATCAGTCTCATTCTATTTTCTTGTTTTTTAATTAGAAAATCTATCCGATGACGATGAAGTGCAAAAACAAGAAGATCAAACATCCATGGATACAAATACCAATCAACAATCATCAGACGAAAGCGAGACTGACGAAGGTAAACGAATATTCTCTCGAGATTTTGAGTTCAAGCGTTTTTTCACCATTCTAGCTGGTGATGATAATGGAATGTCACGATTGCCATTAGCGCTGCAAACAATCATTCGACGAAAAGCTCGAAATCGTCGAAATCCTAAACCGTATCTTCTTGAAATTCCTCGTTATCCGGCTCTATGCGAGTATCTTCGAGATAAATCAATCAAATCATTCGATGTTCGCGCAACTGACATCGAAATACGACCATTTATCGAACAACATATTAGTAAAATTTTAGCTCTGGATAGCAAACAACGTATGCGTATTCGAGATGAACTACGAGAAATTCATCGATCCTATTTGAGAACAATCACCAGCGATCCACATCGGCCAACACAACACAAAGCTAAACTTCCTGTTAAGAAAAGTCCTATGTAAACTTGTTTATTTTATTATTTTGTGCGTATATATATATATAATTATTTGTTCATATTGTATAGAAGATTCGATATTCCAAAATAAAGCCTACAGAAATAAAATAAATAAATAAATTCCAACAGTAAACGCTTGGTTTGACGTATATATTTGAGCATTGAATTTTGTATTACAACAAAAACGAAGAAAATATGTAGGAATAAAATAGAGATAGATGTTTGACAAGTGACTTAAATGCGTGAGAATGTGAAAGAGAAAATTTAAAGCATATCTGGTAATTGACATGAAGCGGATATTTCTGGTTTAATACACATATTACACATTGGACATGTACAATTTTGTTGTAGCCACGGTGAGAGACAACGTTTATGAAATGCATGTTCACAAGGACAAACGGCGATTTCTTCGTCTTGATAGAAATCATCGAAACAAATCACACAACTCTAGAATTTGAAAATTGTGCCAAAACACCGAAAGATTTCGTTTCACTTACGGAATTTTTCACTTTACATCGCATGTATTGATCTTTTCGATAGCCTTTTTCTTTGAATGTATCTCGACGAAGTCTAAAGATGAATATTTATTTCAAAACTTCAATCAATTTCTGACGTCTTACCGCCATAAATAACAACAAAAACATAGACTCAAACAAAGTGTCGTTAGACCGACGCCAAATATCGGCAGAGAAATTGCACTTGGCATCGTGGTTAATGTATTGCCCATGATGAATTTGTTTTCAATAAATATTTCTATTCATCGCAATAAAATAGTTTTCGTTTAGTTTACAATAGTGAAATATTTGTTTGATATTCTAACGTGAGATAATAATTATAATAGTTATTATTTATTATTTTCTGTCAAAAATAAATCAAATTTTCATTGGTGAAAAATTTTATGTCGAAAGTGAAATAAAAATATTTTTCATCGTGCTTTTTCAAATAGAAAAAAACAAAATAAGATTTATTAATTCTATTTTTTCAATTTTATTCAATGAATACAGGCGACATCTGTTCAATTGCTCGGGCAACTCTCTTCAATAGACTTTGAACTTCGAAGCTGGTCAAAGATCGTATCGTTTGTATGTACTATTTTCTTTAGTCAAATTATATGAGCTAATGAATGTTCTTTTTTTAGTTTGTTTAAACCCGTCGGTAAAATAACAATAACACGAGATTAAAAACGCAAATTGAAGCACAATGAATACGGACATACCTTGTTTGTTCAATAAAAACTCTTTCTCTCTCTTTCTTATTTGACTTTGATGAATATCTAATTCATTTGTTATAAAAAAAAAATAAAGAAATGTTGAGAATGAGGATAGAGATTGGTATTTGTTTTTCTTCGTTCAAGACAACAATCGATTTGAACATTTTGATTGAATGATTATTAAAGAAAATAAATTCTTCAACGAAACCTTGCCAAAGAACATACACTAATAACAACAGCGAGACAATTTCTTCTATAACGAACATTTCTTTTTTTTTTCTTTTTCTCTACTCGCTTTTATTTTTCGATTATTAATGTTAAATGTATGCCTGAATTCGTCTATCAACTAGTATGATCTGCAACTAGATGACAGACATTTTATTTATTTATTGTTGTTATTAATATTATTTAAATTCGAAGAACAATGAATATTCTTTATTAAATTCTTAAAAAGAATGTCGGCTGTTCTTAGTGATGTTTATTTCAATCCTTCATCGATGTAAGTCGAAACGATAGAGTTCAGTTCAATACAACTACGAGATATTTTGTAGTTTTTTTTTCTCTTTTTCTCCTCCTGCTCTTCACCTTGAAAATATGCTTTTAATTCCATTATTTTTCGTAGAGTAACATGACAACTATAATTTGATTTGAAAACTAGGCGAACGAACATCTCAGCAGGCAGATGACTAAGATTTTTAAGTAATTTCTTGTTATTCTTATTAAAAATCATCAATTAACAACAAGTATCCACTACCCTCTAGATATGTTTACATTTCGTTTTTTAAAAATTTACTTTGATTCATATTGATCATGTTGAGCTGTATTCTCGTTCTGTAGTAACCACTTCTTCCAAATGGTTAACAACAAACACTTTTAACTAAAAAAAAACGACTAAAGCAGAGCCGCTTTAGGGGCTCGTTGTTGCTTTTTTCTTCGTTTCAACAATCGATCATTTAAGACGAACAAAACGAATATGTCTTTAACATTAGATTTTTCTCATTCATTCGTAGTAATACGAAGAAAAAAGAAAGAGAAAAAAAACGAGAGAGGGAGAGAATCAGTAAATGACTTGTACAACTAACGAAACATGTTATCAATGGACTGAACAAACACCGATCCCGTTCGATCAATGGAAATCTTTGTTAGCCAAATTAACACGAAATAATGATAGAAAACAGTGCTGATTTGTTTTATTGAAGAAATGATTTCTTAAATTCTCATTTCTTCTCTATTTTCAATAGATTGTCATCGAATTCTAATCCTCAATGTCGGTCCTATTCGCGTCAACAATCATCGCTAGTGAAAAAACCCGATCGACAATCAGCACCGAGAAATCAAGTTTTCGGCGATGGAATTGTCGATTCATTTTTTCTTTCATCTTCAACCAACGTCACAACTCACACATCATTAACAGGTATATAAACCGAGAAAATAGTTTTTTTTTCTCTGATTAATTTTGTTGATTCAGATGTTCAAAAAAGTCCTCCCCCATCAAACAATAATAATAATAAACGGTATGTTTCATCATTTAAAACATTAGTTAATTCAACAAGTAGTAAACATTCACAAAAATTAAATTATGTTAACGACAGTGTCATCATTCTCAAACTATCAAAAGAAAGTACGAGCAAACTCGACTTTTGCCATTAAATACAGACAAGGAAAAACTCTCGAATTCTTCGTTTTTAGATGCAACAGAAAGTACGGGACACAATTCACAACTATCGAATAAACATTCGCCTTTATCCATGGCATCATCAGTAAATCCTTCGTCGCCAACAAATCTAAGTCCAATGTTGAAAATTGAAGGACAAAGTAAATGAATCATTGTTTTTTTTAATTCGTCACTATGAAGAACACAAAAGAAGACGAGAGAACGAGAGACAGGTGGAATTTATTGAAGAGTTATAGTAAAATAAAGAAGAAGAAGAAGAAAAAAATTGACTTGCCGAGGTAACTATACGCCAACGAAAGAAAGAAAGAGAAAAAAAATGAGAATTGACAACATCAAATGTTGAAATAAAACATGCATCGTATAAGGGAGGAATCAAACAAAGAGTAACAATATGAAAGGAAATTCATTTTTTTTGACTATTTTTTAAAACATATATACGTAGCTATTGCTGCTTGTTGTTATCATCATTGTTTATCTGAATTCACACGTTTTTTTTTAGAACATCGTCTAGCAACGAATGAACCAATATTGATTACACCGAGCACAATTGAACTTACAGCACATTCGAATTCTTTTCAAACAATGGCTATGAGTACAACAAGTCAGCCGCCATCGAATCCGTCTTTATTTACCTACAGAAGTGCTGGCATAAATACAATTCGACAACGAGCTCTAGCTGAAAATACGACGAATAGTTTGTTAATTACAACTGAACGAGTAAAATCGAATTATTCGTCATCGATGCGTCCATCACGACAACCCGTAACATCAACAATTTCATCGGCCTATGTTCCATCTCAACCCGTACAACCGCGAAATCTTAGTCAAACTACGAAATCTCGTGTTCAACAGGACAAATCCAATAATACTAAAGGTAAAAATCATTGACTTTTTTTCATATTTTTCATCATCATTTCATAACAAGAAAAACAGAAACAAAAATTGATTATTGACCTATAAGATTTCTTTTTCAAAAATTAAGTGGATTTATTTTTAGATTCATTCGATTATCCTGATCCATTTACGAATTGTCCTCAAGAAATTCTCAATAAACTAGCTCAACTAACCAAATTTCAAATGGAAACAGTTGATTGGGAGAAAAAACGACGATTTACGAAGAAAAAATCGACTTCAACAAATAATTTACAAGGCAAAGATAGTCCTTGAACAATTTTTTCTTCGTGTAAAAACAAAAGAACGATAAGTCTTTCGTTTCACTATGAACTTATTACAATTACGAATAACAAAGTGTTAACTAAGCATTTTCTCTTCTAATATACATGCGTTTTATTTGTGAATGAAATTAGAAGAAAATTTTGTTAACAAATTAGAGATAGTCTCTCTCTCTCTTTCTCCTTCCGTTTTTTTTTCTAATAAATTTTTCACTTCATTAAGATTTTAATATGATGATCTCGTGATGCATTTGATTTACATAGAAATAGAAAGTCATCGATCAATCGATTTGACATTGCCATTGAGCTCGAAGTAATTTTATTCGAATACAATATGAGAAAATTCTAATGGCTTGTTTCTATAACGACCTCTCGAATTTCCATTGTGCATAATAGAAATCGAGTGTCATGGAAAAAAAAGAAACGTTCACCGGAAGTCAACAAACAATTGCTATTATTCGAGTGAGTGTCGTATCGGTGAACTCTAATAGAATATTAGTGAGAAAGGAAAATCGAATGGTTCTTGTCTTAGACACGAATTGTATTATGGTACAAATGTTTAATTCAAACGAAAGAGAAAGAGAGAGTAAAAAACAAACTTCATAAAAAGAAATAATAATAATAAAAAAGCCGAATGATTGAGCAACAATCGCCGCAAGATACATGTTGTTTAAAAATCTTTGAACAGTTGCACTTCGAACTTAGCTGCTTGTGGTGTTTGTCGAATGTCTTGTTCATCGTAGGAATCGAAATTGCCTGTATCACCAGGTGATGCTACATTTGGTTTAATGGGTGGTTCAATTTTTCGATCGTAAATATCGGACCATGACACGCCGACAAACCATTGTTCGCGTTTGATTTCATCGCCACCGTTCTTTGCCGAGCCGAGTCGTTGTGATTGATCGATATTCAATAATTTTCGAAGAACTTGCTTAGCAGCATAATCGAAATGACGAGGATATTCGATTTTACCGGAGAGAATCTTTTGATAGGTTACAAATTGATCAGAATCATAAAATGGAGGATAACCTAGAAAAAAAAACATCGAAGTTCGAAATCAATGAAATTGATTTTTATTTACCAGCTAACATTTCGTAGATGAGCACGCCCAACGCCCACCAATCGGATGCCTTATGATGGCCACGATTTTGAATAACTTCTGCAAGAAAACAAAATAAGTACATAAAAACAAAATGTAAATTCAATTGAATTTATCGAACCAGGTGCGAGATAATCCACAGTACCACAAAGTGTAAATGTTCGTTCTTTTGTTTCTTTGGCAAAACCGAAATCGACTAGACGAATATGACCTTCACCATCTAATAAAATATTTTCCTAAGAAAACTATGAGACGAACGTTCATTTTTAAAAGAATATTTACTGGTTTTAAATCTCGATAAAGGATATCCATATGATGTAAATAATCCAATCCAAGTAGAACTTCACTTGCATAGAAAATCGCTGTTTTAGCATCGAATTTCTCGCTTTTTCTCATCATTTGAAAGAGTTCTCCGCCTGGCAGATATTCGAGAAGAAGATAGAGCAGAGCATTCGTATGCGTTGTCCATTGAAGACGAACGAGAAACGGATGATTAATTCTCGTGAGAATATTCTTTTCGTTTCGTACGTGTTCGACTTGTTTCGATTCGATGACACGTTTGATTGACATCGTTTTCAACGCATAGAATGTATTCGTAGGACGATGAAGAACCAATTGAACTCGACCGAATGTACCTAAAGACAACGACGAATAAGCAAATCGTGTCAATTGCACACGTACCGGTGCCAACAGTTCGGATTGTTTCGAATGACTCGATTGCGAATTCAATATTGTTATCTGTAGATGACTTTCTCGATGATATTGTCGACGCTGTTGAGAGAGTTTCGTTAATTGGATTTTCACGAGACGATTCTTCGTTTGGCTTGTCGATATCGTGATCGATTTGTGGAAGAACGACAGTTGTGTGACGTGAATGTGTTTCGGGGAGATCGGATGGCTGTCGTATCGGTGGTAGATCAGTCAGAGTTGTGGAAGCAAATTGAAATGTTAGATCGGTTGCATCGGTATCGATTGTGGCCAATGAATTGACACGTATAGGTATGGGTGTTAGCGTTGACGAGGCGGCTGATTGTTTTTTCGCTGACATTTTCGATGATTTCCGTCGTTTGATGGCTGTGACTGTGATTGGTGTTGTCTTGATGAGAGACGTTTTTCGATGTAGAGTCGGTGTTGTTGATGTTGATGGACGAGTTAATCGTCGATCGAGGAGACGTTCAGAGTGTTTTTGAGGACAAATCGGTCGAACACTTGCCATGTTCGTAGAGCGTCTAACAAAGCAAATGACACTAGAAAAAAGAAATGAAAGCATAGACAAATAAATTTCTTCTTTTTTTAAGTTTAAATATTTTAAATAGAAGGAAGAATAGGCGACAATCATGTCACTGAATGAGCCACTTTGGAAGAAAATATTCCTGAATAAAGACGAATAAAGCTTTGTTTTGTTAAAAATTTTTTCATAATATCCATGTGAAGTGGCCTATTCGAGATTAATTTAGCTCGTGTTATTCTTTTTTTCTCGCTTAAAATTAAAAGAAAAATTTCGATGTAAAGAAAATCAATTCGTCGATTCATTGTTTTTTTAATAAACAAAAAACCGAATGACAGAAAGAATAGAGAAAATGGTGCAATGGAATTTTCTCTCTCTCTCTCTCTCCCTTTCAGCCTCTTGTTGCCAATCTACGATCTTCGATTTATTTTTATTTTCGCATGACGAAGCGAAAAAATCCGCGAAACCTTCAAATATCAAATTTGTTAAGATGATCAATTAAAAACAACACTTATTCGCTAAACCAAAGAGCGAGAAAGAGAGAAAAAAACATGCACTATCATCAATAGAACAATGTACTTACTTCTTTTTACTTTGAACAATATAAATAAATCTAGTAGATGCACCAAAAAAAATGTTTCTATGAGTTTTTTTTTTCAAAATTGTCGTCGCTCGACCTTTCTTTTAGATTTTTTCTCTTCTCTTTTTTAGTAACAAAGACACATCGGGCTTGTTTATAAATGACTATTGAATGCATCAACTTCTATTCTCGACTTTTTTCTTCTCTCGTTCTTCTTTTTTTTTATTTCTATCATCGTTCTCAGGCATTGGATATACAAATGATGACGACAAAAGAAGTTTTTTTTTTAAAAGCTGCTGTTGAACGCTGACGTTATTTTTTATGTTACCATTACAGTTCGACGAAAGACGTAGGAGAAAAAAAAGGAGGGGTAGACGAAGCGAATAGGTTGTTGCGCATGTTTTGTCTTTTGAATCGAACAATAATGAAATAAAAACAAAATAGGAGTTGAAGAAAAGAAAAATGCATTTTCTTTATATCCTAAGGAAATACTGATGATGTATGCGGCATATTGACTGTAACGGAAGAAGCAAAAAAGAAATCTATACCCTTAAAGAATCTTACTAAATTACACGTAACGAATGAGAAATGTGTTGCGAGTCTTCAATTTTCACTCATCATGATTTCATTTTGAGAACATGCTGTGGACGTATGATCATCGAGCTGTACAAGTCCAAGTCGAGTGCATATATATATATATATATATATATTTGAAGGACTTCAAGCGAATTTGAGATGTGTAGATTTTCTTTCATCATCTAGTTAATAACGGATCAATATTAATCTCTTAACCTTTAGTTAGAACAGAAAAGTAAAAAAAAAACGAAAAATTTTTTTCGATATTCATCAACTTACATTCGCGATTTACTGCTAAAAATAAAATAACAAAGGCAACCTTGCCGTACTCTTATATATGTGTTTTTTTGTTTCGTAGGTACTGCATTCGTAATTAAAACGAATGAATACGAAAACATAGAAACGTTTTTCTCTTTTCTACGTAGTTTCGTTAAATCATCAATCCATTGATGAGACAATGACTCACATATTTTTCAGTAACCATGTCTGCCTGTGAAAAGTTTCTTTTTTTTTTATTTCGAAATAAAAGAAAAACTCTGGTCGTTATTTATTGGACAGTTTGTTGAGTAGCCATATGATCTGTAATTGTATCAAAAAGTGATTCTCGTTCGAGCATCGACTCAGTGAGACTTATAGTTTTCTGTCGGCTATCTTCACGAACAGCTGCCATTTTCATAATACTAAATTGTCGAATGTTTGATTCTCGTGCTTTGATATGTGCAACACGTTGTTGAGCTTGAAGAAGACGTTCACTCGCATCTCTCATTGCTTGAATATCCAATTGTTTTCGTTCGATATTCGATAGAGCTCGTCGAACATGTTTTCGTTGTGTTAGATATTTGTCGATCAGTCGTGCTTGTTCGTCGGCAGTTTGCTTTTGTCGAGCAACAATTTCATGTGCACGTTGCGATTGTCGTTGTGATCGAACATGATTTTCATGTCGTTTCAATGCGTTCGAAATCGATATGTGTTGAGCATTGAAACCTTGAGAAAATGCAACTTGTGCTCGACGTTTATTTTGTTGTTCGAGCAAAAGTAACCGTTGTTCTTGAACGAGATCGTGTAGTTCGTTTTGATCGTGTTCGAGACGATGTCGATTGTAGTTTAATTTCATTCGATCTTGATCTTTCGAGCGATGAATCGATGCAAGACGTTCATCGTGCGTGTGCTAAATAAGATATTGAAAATCAATAGACGAGAGAAATTTCTTCGATTTACTTGATTCTGAGCGAGATTATACGAATGTTCTTGTCGTTTATTTTCAATATCTTGAGCGAGAAACTTTTTCCGTTCGAGTTTGGCTCGATCACTGTACGCTTTGTCGACAGCAACGAGACAGCCGAATGCCATGCTGCCGTGAATCGTTCGAAGTAATCGATCGTCGAGTGTCTGATGTCGAATGGGCTGCCGATTGACAGTTTGATTTTCTTTGATTTCAGCTTCGCGTTTGCGTTGTTTCGAATGGGATTCATGTTTTAAATGTTGAACATATTGTCTTGCTGCACGAATTTCGTCGTTTAACTCTTCGATAGGCTCGTAAACGGCCAATTGAGATTTTTGACCGCGCAGTATTTGCGACGAATCATCATCGGAATATTGTGATGTACTAGTTTTCGAGAGCAATTTACTTGAGCGATCCCTTACATCGGGTAGATGAGGTAACTGTTGATCGAGCTGAATTTTAACATGACGTTTCTCGAGAGAAAAATCAGGAGTTTTCAATGGCTAAATGAATAGACAAAAAAATATAAATTACTTATGTTGATTATGAGAGAAAAAAAAATAAACCTCGACGTATAAATAGTTTTCTGTAATAGCAGATGTACGTGGTGGATGGGGAAATAAACCAGGTTTACCCGATGAACGACTTCGAGGAGAAATAACAGCTCGTCGTTTGAGAAATTTTGGTGCTGGTCTAGAAAAAAAAACCTTTTATCTGTTTGTTCTTATTCGAATTACTTACTTCTCGTTTGAAACAATGAATTTCTTCAAACGAGTTTGTACAAGCCACATGCGAAAATTCTTTTGTAGAATAAGTACTGGACAGAAATGTGCTTGAATTAAATTAATCTGTCGTAGAAGTTGATCGATTAATTGACATTCATTTTTCACATTTGAATTCTAGACACATATTATCATTCGTTGATAAAACAAAATATTTATCTTACTTTACTAGTTGGTATATATAAATTTAATTTAAACGATGATGAATACGCTGCGAATGGCTCACGAAAATGCGTCTTTTCGATGATTTCATCGTCAGCTATGGCATGAAAATCCAATGCCTACAGAAGTAGAATTTCAATCAACACTAAACGATTCATTGATCGAGTTACCTTCAACGACCAAATACTATTAACAACATGATGTCGATAGTTTTTCTTTAAACTCAATGGTGTGTCATGTAATGTAAGAATTTCTAGAATAGGTGTAGTCGAAAGAGATTTAATATCATCGTACGATGATAGAAGATTGTCATGTAAATAGAGTAGTTTCAATTGAGACATATCCTTCCATATTTGAGCGTCAGGTAATCGATTAATCTAAATAAATAATTTCATTTTTTTTTCTTTTCGTCAAAGACAAAATTTCAATCTACTCGATTCGAATGCAAATCAAGTTTAATCAAATATCGACAATTCAATATTAAACTATCAATGGATTCAATAAAATTACAACTTAAATCACAGATTTGAATATGTTTAAATTGATAAATATCACCGATTGAATTGAGCTTTAGTTTTGTTAATGACAAAAGAAATATTCCCGATGACAATGATAGACGTAAATGATTTTGATATGTTTCAAGCCAAGCTAATGTTGGCTCTTGAAGATATTGTTCAGTTGTTTTCGAACTTTGTCGAGCTGAATTTACGATTGATTCAGCAAATGTTGGAGTCGGGTCACGTTGATAATTCATGGCGAATTCAGAATGAAATATTAATATTTGCGATCAAATGATCAAGAAGCATGTTGTTTTTTCTTAATCGATTCGTCACATTCAGTGTAGAGAACAAGAAGAAAAAAAAAGGAACAAAACTCTCAATGTTGCCATTGGTATTGTCGTTGTAAGTTGAGTTGCAATGCAACAATACGAAGGCAATAGAATAAACAAAAGATGCCGCAAAAATTCGCTCGATTGACATACAACGAGAGACACAAGACTGTTTTTTTGTTTTTAGCATTTGGACTAGATTAATAGTCAAGGATAGATATGTCTGAATTTAAGAAAAATATTTTGATAGGCATAACATTTTACTAGACCAACTTAATGTACCCTTTGTTTTGGTATTAATCTAAATCCAATTGAATATATGAATTTATTTAGGTCGATTTTTTTTTCTTTCGTTAAAGATAGATCGGAAGAGAGAGGATTAAATGAATAATGTTGTAATTTCAACCTCAAATTTATGCGATTTGTACTTGTCTTACATTTGATATAATGATGATAACCTTCTCTAGGATCATTTCAAATCGTATACATTCTTTGAAAATGTCAAATTGTAAGTAGACGTCAAGGACACGGGGGCATCGGAGTTGGATATATATAGGTGTGCATATCTTGATGGATGGATTAAAAAAACGTAAAGTTATACGTACGTGTGCATATTAATCAAACGAAATCATCATGAATCCTATTGTCTGTGTTTTATTATTATCATTTGTCGGTGGTGTTGGTAAGTTGAAATAAAAAGAGAAATAAAATAATCATTGATTCTTTGATTGTAGCCAGTAACTGTTTGGTTGGTGCCAGTTGTGCAGTTGGTCTTTGCTGCTCAGGATTTGGTGCTTGTGGCGCTCAATATTGTACTACAACCGCTGTTGTCTATCCAGGATGGACTGGCACACCCTATGCTGGTGGTGATTGTCGTTTAGTTGGTTGTCAAGCTGGCTACTGTTGTTCACCATATGGATAGTATGTTGTTGTTGTTTTTTCCGTTTCTATGATATATATATATCGAATCGATGATTAGTTGCGGAAATACAGCTGATTATTGCGGTGGTGTTCCAACAGTTGTCGTTGTTGCACCAGCACAAAACGTTGGCAATTGTCGAGTAACTGGCTGTCCAGCTGGTTCATGTTGTTCGCAATACGGATAGTAAATGCTTTTCATTCTTCTCATCGATCGAGAAAAAAAAACACATCATCTTAATTCATCTCACTAGTTGTGGCAATACAGCTACTTATTGCGGTGCTGTTACCTATGGCAATTGCGGTGCTACAGCTTGTGGAGCTGGTCTCTGTTGTACACAATACGGCTAGTAAGTGAAATTTATTTTCAACAACAAATTCATATTCGTTTCTAGTTGTGGATCTGTTGGTCTTTATTGCGCTTTACAACGATCATCAGCTGGCGATATTCAACCAGCTCCAATCGATGGTCAATTCCAAGGAGAAGCAACATATTACAATGAAACAAAAGTCAGCACTGACTATTCAACTTGTGGTATCGAACGAGGCCGATCATTGAACGAAGGAGACGAAAAAATCTATGCTGCTGCTCTCAATCAAGCTCAATTCGATCCATACACCATCAATGGTATTCCAAGTAACAATCCAATCTGCGAACGAAAAGCTATTGTCAAAGGTGCCAAAGGTGAAATCACCGTTCGATTCGTTGATCGATGTCCTGACTGTAAACAAGGTACAAAAGAAGAATGACGTCATTTTCTTAAAATATTTATTTGATTTGATTTTCAATAGATGATATTGCTTTAACTAAAGAAGCCTTCATTGCTGTTGCTGGCGAACTTGGCAATGGTCAAACAAATGTTGAATGGCATTTTATCTAAACGAACAAAAGAAGACAAAACAAAAACATTTTTATATCGATGAACGATCAAATAGAAACTCATTCGTATCTCTGAACAGACAACAAATATGACCTCAATTTCCTTTTCTGCTTCGTCTCTTCATCATTTATTTATATCGTATATAGAAATTCTGTTCCTTTTCTTCTTCTTCTTCTTCTTCTTCTTCTCCTACTATCTCCTACTCTATTATTTTTCTTAATATAAATAAAAATCTTTCTTTTTCAACGTCTTCATATACGTCATTTGTCCTAGTATAAAATAGATTACAGATGATGAAAGATAAAAACGCGTCGTAAAGAATTAATCCGATTTATATATTAGCAGAAAATAGAAAAATAAAGCAATTCATTGGGAACTTCACGCTTCTTTTACGTCATGTCGACATGGTTTACGGCATATTAATTGAAAGCGTCGTTCATTTTATTCGGCAAAGATATGACAAAATTGTTTTCGAACAAATCCAAGAGTATTTAGAATGTGATTTGTCAAACATTAATCTATTCGAAATCTATGAAGATCGTCTTATGGTTGGTTTAGCCGAAGGTATAATTAAATTAAGTTTCATCTTCTTTTTCTTCTGCTTCTCCTGTTTTTTCAATTTTAATCAACAAGAATAGGTAAGTTTGTTAACGAGTTACACAAATGGAAAGTAGTTGAAGTGCATTAACGATGAAATATTGATGAGAGCAAATCTGATTAAATTTCTTGATGCATATATCCTCAATCTTTTTTCTTCTTTTTTCCTCGTATATAAAACGTGAAATGTTTGTTAAAAAATGTAACCATTGAGAAAGAATACAAACAAAGAATGATCTATGGTATTTTGCTTGAGAGTTGTCGCGATGGTGTCTGTGAAACTTACGGTATAGCAACATGGAAACGAATTGTTCAGGATTTAAATTTCGAACATGAAACATTTACAACACTTGGCCGATACGATGAGACTGTTATCGAACGAGTAGCTGAATGTGAATAAATGAGTTTTTCTTTCTTTCTTTCTTTTATCGAGTTTTTTTCTTCTCTCATGTAAATTCGATATTTTTTTTCTTTTCAAAGGTCTAGCAGAAATTCTACATGAAGGCAGTCCTGATACATATATGCAATTTTTTGGCGAATGTTTCGTCAAATTTTTTACAAACTATGGTTACGATAAAATTCTTCGTGTTGCCGGTCGACATTTTCGAGATTTTCTCTTGTCAATCGATCAACTTCATGATTCGACACGATTCAGTTTTCCGAAAATGAAATCACCATTATTTCATGTCACTGAAGAAGATGAAAATGGAGCTGTTTTACATTACAAGTAAACTGAAAATTCTCATTGTCAAAAAGAAAACTTTTGTTTTGATACAAAAAAAAACAAATTCAGATCGAAACGTCGAGGTTTTCAACAATACATCATCGGTCAATTGAAAGAATGCGCAACGAGATTCTTTAAAGAAGATATATTTGTTCGTGTTCAGGATGATATTTCATCGAATGAATGTAGGATCAAGTTTCTCATGTGCTTCCATTCAATTTATATTCTTTAGATACGCATATTGTTTTTCGTGTTGATTTTAATAATTTCATGGTTAAAAGCATTGAAAAACGCCATATGCATACGCCGAAATTACCGGATGTAACGAGCGCGACATTTTTCAAGGTATTGACTTATTCGATTAACATTTTTGCACGCAAACTAATTAATATCGAATTTAGGTTTTTCCATTTGCCATTCTTATTGATCCGCAAATGCGTATTTACCATGTTGGTCAATCGGTCAAAAGTGTTTTTCCAACTGAAGCAACTCTCGTTGGTCGACATGTCGAAGATATATTTCGATTAGTTCGACCGGATATTTTACTCGAATGGAATCGAGTTCTTTCTTACGGTCGACATATTGTGTTTGTTATTGAAAGTCGTATTCCTTTGCGACCGAATGCATCGGTTGTGGCAAGAAAATTAGGTGTCACAACAACAGGTGATTGTAAACTACGTTTGAAAGGACAAATGAAATTAATCACGGCTTGGAATATGATTGTTTTTCTTTGCCATCCGGAGTAATCAGTTGATTTTGTAATTAAAAAACAGAAAGAAAAAAAAAGTTCCTTTTGCTCTTCTTCCTGTCTAACAGATTAACAACAACCGAAGAAATGCTTTCTGTTGGTTTGTATTTACATGATTTGAATTTCTATGATGGTAGTAGTGAAATTCTCATTGCTGGTATGCAACATGCGAAAACATTACAAGCAGCTATTGATAAACAACAAGCGTGGATAACCAAATTACAATCATCCAAACATGAATTACAAGAATGGCGACGAAAAGGCAAACGTCTTTTGTATAATATGATGCCGAGGCACATTGCTCAAATGTTACAAGAAGGTGTTCTAGCCAACTCGATATGTGAAGTAAGATAATGAGAAAGACAAAACATTATCTTAATTTTCTTTTTGTTTATTTCAAGTCTCATAAATTACTTACTGTTCTATTCGCTTATTCAATTGATTTCAAAGATGTTATTCAAAAATTAGAACCCTATCAAATCGTTCAATCGATTAATGAAACTGTAAATGTATTCGATCAATGTTCGGAACGTTTTGATGTATTTAAAGTTGAGACAAAAGCTGACTCATCGTATATGGTCGTTGCAGGCATTCAAGATCGTTCGGTACCGCCTCAACGACGTGCATCGACAACTGTAGGTTATTTAAAATGGCTGGGTCCTCAGCAACTTACTTTTTTTCTTTTCTTTCTTTGTCTTAATGAATAGAGTGGATCAACAATTTTAAGTGTGGCGCTTTCTGATGAGTATGGAACTGAAATGAAGAATCCATTAGGTCTTAATCAAGCAGAAATTATTGCTGGACTTGCGCTTGAACTCGTCAAGAACTCAAAACGAGTCATAAGTCCAATAACCAAACAACCGTTTCGAGTTAAATTTGGTAAGAAAGAAAAAAATTGTTGTTTCCTGTTTTTCTTTTCATTCGTATTGGTCACAATCAGGTTTCCATTCGGGTCCAGCTGTTGGTGGAATTGTTGGAGCAAAAAATTTTCAATACTGCCTCTTTGGAGATACAATTAACACTGTAAAAATATAATTATTTGAAACAAAAAAACAGAATTGTTTTGCTTTTATCTTCTCAGGCAAGTCGAATAACGACAACCGGCGAGGTAAAACAAAAGAATATACTTTTTTTTGAGTACATATTTCCAAAGAAAATCTGCTTTTAGCCTGGACGAGTGCATATCAGCGATACTGCCTATGCACTACTCAAAGACTCACCTTATTTCGAAATAGAAAGTAAAGGTAGAACTGAACTTAAAGTAAATCAACATCTATTTGAACTCTTCTTTCTCTTTAAACGATTCAAATAATCCTTTCAGGGCAAAGGTACAGTTGAAACATATTGGTTGATTGGTCCGAAAGCAGATTATTCATCGGTTATCGATCACGATTCACTTCATATTGCTGAAGGTCGATCAGCAGTTGGCTCACATCAAGCCCAATTGTACGATACACTATCAGTGCACAATGATAATCAAGATGGAGACAATTCTGAAGGATTAAAGAAACCATCGAATACAATCAATCGACGACCGTCAATTGTAGGTGGTCAATGTCCATTTAGTGCATTGAAAATGACAACCAATGAATAATAAAAGAGAAAAACAGACAATGCTCATTATTTACGCTGTAGTTGATTTGTTTTATTCTTTGACACAGAAATAAATCATTAACCTGCTTTGAACAAAATTTAAAAAAAAAACATCTAACAAGAAGTCGACAGTTTTGAAATGGCATTCTAAAGACAATATAAATAGATGTTATTTAATTGAAGTTTCAATCTTCTACCTCAAGTTGAAATAATTTCTCGAAAACATTAGATTGACAGTTATCTATTGGATTTGTTATGGTCACTGTCGTATTCACAGCAGGTACTTGAGGACAAGGCGAAGGTGGAGGAGAAGGAGAAGGAGGCGGAGATGGATCACAAGGTACTACCGGTGGAGTCGATAGAATTCTAAGTACTCGATTGATAATTTCATTGATTGATATAGATGGCTAAAGAAAAATTAAAATCATCAATTTTTTTTGTATTTTTTGAAATTTTACTTGTTGAACAAGAATTTCACTAACAAGTAATTGTGTACATTGAATAACATCCGGATATTCATCTTGTTGAATTAAATGTTGTAATTGTTCAATTATTTTCTTCACAATATACTCTGTAATCTAAATCGAAAAGAAAAGACAAAACAAAACAAAATTATTAAACAAAATCTAACTAAGCCTGCTTGACCGCAAGGTGAAAAATGGTTTTGATACGATGTTGAATCTTGACATTGCTGTTGAAATCTTTTTCGATGTGTAATTCGAATCGTTTCATTTCGATTCGAAGGAATTATTGTCTTATGATTGTTATTCATCGAACATGGCGATGTTAAATTTTGATACGCAAGCCAATCTTGAAAACGATGATGTCGTTGATATAATTTCGATTTCAAATTATCGGGAATACATGTTTGTGGCATTTGACGATAATAAAAAGCGCCATAATCTTGATTTGTTGTTCGCCAAAAATCTGTTGAATCTGTTTGACCAAAACGTGTCACTAAAGTTGATTGAGTCGGACGAAAATCGTCGAGTTCTGTACAATAATTAATTAAATCACAAGGTAATTGATCATATATATTCATCACATAATTGTCAACGCAGGAAAAAAATACGAAAAAAGTTCAAATAATTGACGCGCTTTTTCTTTCTTTCTTATCGATATAAATATTATATGACATCAACAACATTGAATGACCTCGTTTTTAGTTGATTAATAAATATGTACGCATCATTGGTAATATGCTTTTTTAACTCAATTTTATTCAATAGCAACAAAAAAAAAGAAGAACATATATTTAATTTAATAGAAAATTAGCGTTTAAAAACAGGTAAACAAATTTGATTTGAATGAAACCGTTTTTTTCTTTCGTTGACGTAGTTTTTCAATGGCGCTCGAGAATAGAGAAAATGCATATCTTTTGTTGAGACATGCATGAATGCACACCTACGTCAAATATTTCTCATTTATTCGTTTTTCCTTCGACTTGTCTTGACTCAGAATTTGGTAATACTCATTTACAAATTTATTTTTGCCATGAATACAGACAAGTCTTTTATGTCATTTCCTACGCAGAAAACATTTTATAAACGACGAAAATTTCCAAAGAAATCCGATCGATACTATTATAAACAACAACAACAACAACAATATCCGTATCACGGACAGCATGTTGATCTACGATTAATTGTACTTCGTCATGCTGAACGTATTGACGTGCTTCTAGGTGAGAATTGGTATGACCGAATATTTGGCAGTAGTCTACCAGTACCACCACAGAGCTATCATCATCATCTGTTGCCATATCGACTACCAACTCGTATAAATACGTTACTCTATGTTTTTGATCCGCCAATAACACGATCAGGTCAACAGAAATCGGTCTCTCGTGGATATCAATTAGCTAATTCCGGATTGTATTCGAATTATTGTTATTCATCGCCAGCCTGTCGAAGTGTATTAACAGCTAGTGGAGTTCTTCAAGGAATGAATCGTGCACAAGTACCTATTCGTATTGAACCTTCACTATTCGAGCCAATGAATTGGAATACACCATTACAAGAATTGAAAAATAACTATGAACCATTTATGTCAACAGGTGAATGGACTCAACATGGTTATAATATCGATCGACGATATCGACCATTGCAACATTATCTAAATCCATTTGAAACAGAATACGATTATTTCGATCGAAGTCAACGATTCTTTCAATCGATTGTTCAACAACACGATCGTCATCATGGTCGTGTGTCAAATGTCGTCGTTGTAGGTCATGCTGCTTCGCCAATAATCTTCGAAATAATTGCACAACGACAACCATTCAATGCCGAACAGTTCGGACAGCAATGTGCATATATATCTTATTTGCATGCAACTGTTCTTGAACGCAATGCAATGACTCGTACATGGTCTATTCAACGTTTGCCTTCTATTGTTTAAACATTGTAGACATACATTTTTTTTTAATATTTATGTGATATCAAAAAGAAATAAAGAAGGCACTATTATTGTTGACAATATTTGATTGTATCTGACCATGAAAGACAAACAGAGACAACCTTCGATCTTATGCAATCGTGCGTCTGTCTTGTCGAAATCAGAAGGCAAAAGAATCTATCCGTGACGATTCATATAGGTGTTTTGATGTATATGTACACGAAAAAAATGTAAAAAGAGAATAGAGAGCGAGAGAGAAAGAGAAAGAGAGCAAACGAAAAAAATGCAGTCAAGGAGCAAGCATTATAAAGGTGATTGATCTATCAGTAAAAATCGTGATATAATACCTTAATCGACAATGACCAATTTAAACGATAGTATCGATTTCTTATATACATATGGCAATAGTTTAACAAGTAAACCAACAATTGATCTCACACCAATTAAATCTGATGATTCAATTAATACAATTGTTCGAATCCGTCCTAAAGTGAAATCCGAATCGAGAAAGAAATCCTATTCACGTTATATCGAACCACAACCTTCACGTTCGACATCAACAATCCGTCCAATAAGTTATCACGAAGATGAAAATTATTATCATCATCATCATCATCACCGTCATCACCATCATCAACGTCAGCAAAATCGTCAGTCACTTCCACCAGACGTACTTCAAACACCAGTTGACATTAATGACATGCGTTTTTTCATTATTCGACATGGTGAACGTGTCGATCGATATTTCGGTTCCAATTGGTTCATGTTAGCCTTCGATCAATTTGGTCAATATCGTCCCTATCATGCCAATTTTCCAACAAGTCTACCGAGTCGTCCCAATAAATACTATTGGGCACTTGACACACCATTAACACGCGATGGTTTAAACGCTGCACACAATGTTGGACAAGTTCTAGCGCTAAACAGTTTCAGTCCGACCTATGTTTACTCATCACCAGCAATGCGTTGCGTATTAACAACATCTCAAATCTTGAAAGGACTCGGATTAGATAAGAAAATAGCAATACGTATCGAACCGGGACTATTAGAATTAGGTGCAGCTCGTTTTGGTATGAGTGTATTTTTGAAACCAAACGAATGGCAAAGTTACGGTATTAATGTCGATTCAACCTATCGTCCAGTACTCAGCGAAGTTCCATCTGTTGAACGTGAAGCTGAATATTATCTTCGTTCGAAATATGTCGTTCGTGAGCTCGAACAACGACATGGAAAATCAATGGATTCAGAATCACCGTTGATCAATGTTCTTCTTGTTGCACATGCAACATCACCCGAAACATTAACATGGGATTTAATTGGTCGTCAACCGAATGTCTATGATTTATATGCATTATCACTGAAAATTGGTTATCTTCAAATGGTTATCACTGAACGTAAACGTTTGAATAAATATTGGTCATTAACACAAATGCCATTACAATCAACGACACTCAAATGGGTTTAAACACATTTTTCTTATCTATATTATTTCTTATTTTGTTTTTTTCTTTTCTAAAACATGAAATATACGTATTCATATAACAACGAGATTTGTTTTCTTTCTTAGCTTTATATCTTGGTTTACTCTCGGTTCGTCCCAAATTTGTTAATTTCTCAATTCCCCCAAATATGTTTTTCTCAATTCGTCCCTACTCGATTCGTTCCTAATTAGTTAATAATTAAAAGTTTATGATTCTTAAACAGTGATGTATGTGCATTACAGGGTTTACTCTCGGTTCGTCCCAAATTTGTTAATTTCTCAATTCCCCCAAATATGTTTTTCTCAATTCGTCCCTACTCGATTCGTTCCTAATTAGTTAATAATTAAAAGTTTATGATTCTTAAACAGTGATGTATGTGCATTACAGAGATTTATCCAACAAAAATTTTTAGAAATCATAAATTAACAACTATAATGTCACCAAATGATCTCTTCAAAGAATAGGGAATCTCGACCATTCTCATCAGTTTGGTTCGAATGATTGATTCGAGTTATCTTTAGGGTATTAAAAATATCCTTCAAGAGTTTCTGTTCATTATTATTGATAAACATGTTTCTCTCTTCTTCGAAGATTATTTCCAATTGAAATCAATTGAAATAATCCAGAAAACTGATTAACATCAACGCAGAGATGAAAATAGTTTTTTTCTTCATTCTTTCTATGTATTTGCTGTCGTTATTTTCTCTTTCTCTCTTTGTGAGATTACATATCCCTCGAATATTCGAATTTGCGATTCTACAAATGTATGGTAAATGGATGCCGAACAAAGACTGGCCACTGATCGTGCGGGTAGTAGTCCTTCTATTCTATTCTATCTAGAATATTCTTTCACATAGTCACTGACTATAACTATATATAGAATTGGAAAAAGTCTTCCACTTCATTCGAATCGATTCACATCACTCGACAGTCGTTTATTCTCGGTGAACAAGGAATGTCTTCGAATATATCGACTAAATCGTCGGATACATTGAACAAATTGAATAAACATTTGCATGTAAGTTTAGCTCCTTTCCGTCCAGTGACATCTTGTTCACTTTCCTATCTCTCTGTTTTAACGTTTCCAGTCATTTGATTGGCTGATTAAGTTTCCTTGTTCAATGTAGAAGGAGCTTAAAGTTCATCGGATAATGAGATAGAGAAAATGGCAATAACACATACATGGGTCAACTCCAATAATGTTCATTTTATTTACTTGTTTATTTATTTATTTATTTATAGGTTGATCCAATAGTCTACAAAGACCATATTGATCGAGTGAAAAAAGCTTCACAAATGGTTCTCCATGGTACTGATCAAGAGATCGGTCGTGATAAAGCAGTTGTAATTATGCAAACAGCGTTAATGTCGTTTGGTTACGCCAATTCCGTAAGTGCTCATTATTCTTCGAATATAACATTGGATGTTTTCTTGTTTAGGTACACGATGGTGAACGAATCATCATCAACTTGGCGGACCCGTGCAATCCGGGAGTAATTCGATTCGAAAACATTGATGAATTGATCGATAAAATCAGCAAAGTACGTGTTTTTCGCCTGAATATCTAAAATCGCAAAAACTATGGCATGTTTAGAAAATAACAACGAAGTCCATCTTCGATCAATGTCAGGTTTAATCAATGAAGTTAATAAACATCTCACCACCTGCTCACTGTTCTCTTTTTCTTCGTGTAATACTTTTTCTTAGGATTTTTCGGTTGATGTTTTCCTTTTCGCTATTGTCGATCGAACATTTTTTTCTCTTATCTTTTGAAAGTTCTCCTCTGATTTCTTAATTTGTTTTTTTTCGATTTCATGTGTTGGTTATCATCTATTGAAAACTTTCCTATGGTTTCTTTGTCTTTTGATCGGTTTGACGTGTTGATTTTGGTACATGAAAAAATAAATCACCTTTTGCATTCTGTTCAGACATGCCAAATCTACTGATTTTAATTTCTTTTGGTGAATAACCAGTGGCATCTCTGTTGATAAAAATGTTGATCAAATTCGAATAAGAAACACATTCGTTGTTTTCTCAATGTCATCTGCATCTTCAAGCGAAGTTATTGAAATAGGCCATGACTTGTCATCATCGTCGTCATCAGATAAGGAACATACACCAAATTTACAAAAAGTAATCGAATTTATGTTTTCTACTCCTGCATCGAAAACTTAATACTGAGAGCGCATGTTCAGCCACATGAGATATTTGTGAGTAACAATCGACGTTGGATGAGCTACAATCTGGTGAGAGACCAGCAAATAATCCAAATGAATCCCCATTTAACATGTAAAATTTTTTATAAATATCCTTTGACAAAAGCTGATTTACCGAGAAAAATTCGATCGTCAGATAAGTGTAGTCCTGTCGCAAAAATTTCACGAATCATTTGAACATGATGATCATATATGCACTAACTTTCTTCTTTACTTGGATTTCTTTTCGTGCTAATCTGATCTTTCTCGGTTAAAATTAAAAGTCCATTCGATATGGAACATACAGTTGGATGATTTGGTGCACTATATCCGAATCGATATTTGTCATCCATTTTTTCTTTGAATAAATTCAGAGCATTTTCTTGAGTTTCTTGAAGAAGAATTAAATCGCAATTCAATTAAATTTTTTATCATGTTATGCTCGCTAAGTGATATAATGACGGATACCAATTTGGATGAACCCAACATGGTGCTAATATGTTCCAACTCAAAAACGAGAAATCAAACTTATTCATTATAAATTTCTCTGTATGTGTTTTTTTGTTTTTCACGCAGATAACATTTCTCAAAAACTGAATTAACCAATAAAGAAAAAAAGAATATGTGTCAGATATTTTTAATGTTCATCTTATTGTTTCCAATTAGATTCAGTATCATCAATATTCTCTAAAATCTCTTGAATATCAATAAACAATTTATTTGAAGTGGATATTTTTTGTTCAAGAAACTCGTTGAATTGTCTTGTCACTCGATGTATTTGATTCTGATCATGATTATTCATATGAATCCAAAGATCATTGATATACTGAGTCAATTGATCAAATATCTCTTCGAATAATTGAGTTATTTTTTTCAATAGATCAGTAGTCAGTTGAACTAGAGTGACATACGATTGTGCTTTCTCCTGAAAATCTTCTGCATTTGTATTTTTTGGTCGAATTGCAAGAATTTGTTTTTGAATGTCGTTCACATATAGATTCACTTCATCTCTCATTTGATTTAGTTCACGAAAAAATGATTCTCTCTTAGCCATCGGTTTCGAATGTTTTTTCTCATCATGTTGATTCTCATTATTCGTAAAACTCTGTAATGTAAGCACCAATGTTTTCAAACGAGTTTAAACTTTTCGAAAACTTTCTGCATTGGTTTGTGTTGGCGAATAGGACTTTAAAGAACAGCTTATTTATGCAAGGGACGAATTGAGACAAACATATTTGGGGGAATTGAGAAATTGACAAATTTGGGACGAATCGAGAGGATCCCTTATATCTTCTGTCTTTCTCTTTGTACAAAAAAAATCCTATGCACAGTTAAAAACATCACATCTGACTGTTCGTTTTGTCTGCTTGTTTTTTTTTCTGTCTCTATTGATAATATTGTTGTTGCCAAACAGCAGCTGCACGTTCATCATGCGTATTGCCCCAATAAGTCTGTTGATTATCCGAGAAAACCGGTCGTGTTGAATCGGCTGGATTCATATTATACTGTTGATAATACGGATGAATCATATCAGCATTCGGCGAATGTCCATAAACGGAATATGTTGATGAGACACCATAAGGTGTTAATGTACGTAGAGTATTATGATGATCGGGTTTGACACGTTTATAATTCGTTGATGAGTAATCTGTCGTCGTCGATGATTTCGTTTTTGGTTCAGCCGGTCCAACTGTCACACTACAACCTAATCAATCGACAAATTTGAGTTTTTAGACAAAGAGTTTGATGATCGTTCTCTACCATTGATTGTATGTGTACCGAATAATGTTCGAACAACATTCGAATCATGAAATGTTACAAATGCAAATGAACGAGCTGGTTTCGGTATGTAAACATCTTTGATAGCTCCATATTTAGAAAAATATTGTCGGAGATCATCGGGAGTGATATTATCGGGCAGACGAGCAACGAAGATCTTTCTTGCACATTCGGGTTCTTGAATATTTGTCTAGGAAAAGAAAAATTCGAAATGAATTTGTCTTTTCGATTGAAAACAAGAGAAACTTTTGAATCGGGTATTTTAACATCGACATATCTTCCGTCGATAAAATGTCGTTTATCAATAACAGCTAATTGTGAATCATAATTTTTAAATCGAATAAAACCGAAACCTCTCGATTGTCCTTTAGCATCACGTTTAATCTATTTTTCGAAATTCAAATCATTGAAATGAATAATCAAGAGATTTTTACTTCACAGAAAATCAATTCACCAAATGTTTCAAAACATTTTTTTACGTCAGCTTCGATACTTCGATAACTTATTCCAAGTACAATTAAATCCACACAACGACGATTCGGATCGTTCTCATCGATCGATTCTTCTTCTTCTTCTTGTGGTTGGTGTTCAGCATTTTCTATAATCGATAATCATTAATTTCACTATTTTTATGTTTATTCTCCAATCTTACGTTTCGAATAAACAGTTATATAGATGATATTCGAATCCCAGATGCCATCGGGATGATAGAGTTTATCATCGACAACTCGTACACTTGAATAAATAGTCGAATTTGTATCGGACTGATTTGAACAGATTACCACTCACCCTCGCCATGTATTCGTTTCTGTATGTCGATATTTCAATGCACTCACATCTTGAAATTGAGCAGCTAATGTTGTCAGTGAAACTGAACCATTCGGACCGTTATCAACAGGTATTTCAACAGTTTCGAAATGTTGTTTAGCTTCATCAGCTACTCGAATGAACATTATTAAAATTTGAGAAAGAACAAAGAATAATAATAATAATAAAAATCAAAAGGAAACAAATTAAATAAAACTTGATATATGGATGATATCGACTGATCGTCGAATTTTCGTTTCGAAAGGAAGGAATAAAAAAACGAACGAACGATAGAAAAACTTCTTCTGAGAGAGAGAATAGACTGTTATATGCAATAATCATATTAAACAAAAGAGGTCAGTATTAGTCATAGATTCATTTTATTATTTGTA
>Ga0209915_1001040_pt1 | contig 46059 bp, 32 predicted proteins | sample ThiBiot_750_plan_FD_183952 | JGI IMG/M metagenome (GOLD analysis project Ga0209915, IMG submission 183952) | Wastewater bioreactor microbial communities from Cape Town, South Africa - Thiocy_cont_750_plan (SPAdes) | ecosystem: Engineered > Bioreactor > Thiocyanate-remediating > Anaerobic-Aerobic... | reverse complement strand
ATTAAAAAAAAACATTATTCTTACAGCTTAAAGTTAGAATCAATAGAAACGCATCTTAAATAGCTATAATCACAAAGAACAGATATCATTCAACTGAATACTTCAAATATCGAGATATATCATTTCAGATATACAAAGAAAACATAGCAAGTGATATCTATTTTTGGTGAAAAAATGTTTCTATGATAACCTCGATCAGTTGTTTTCCATATGTTGATCTAGTTCTCTTTCTTTCTGTTCTTCATATATGTACATATATGAACTTGGCCAGCTGATTTCCATATGTTTTCGTTCTTTCTGTTCTTCATATACATATATATGTACGTGTTCGATCAGCTAATACGTTTTTCTATTCTTTTACTTCGTCGACCATTTCAAATTTATCTTTCGTGACTACTATGCACATGATTTATTATCGAAAATTATTTATCGAACAGAATACGATTTGTTCATTACTTATATATCCTAATAAAACTCCACTTTAATTTTAAATATTTATCGAACAGAGAAGTTCTGAGATTAGACCGTTGGTTCAATCCAATCCTACATTATTTTCTATCCTATATATATACATATATATATATCGACAGAGAAGATAGGTAAATGGAGAACACAACATATTCATCCTTTTATCGAATCATGTTTCCATACGTCGCATATAAAGCTGCCATCTGATAAAATTTCCACGAAAATTGCATGAAAGTCAAACTTCATTAGAATTTGACTGAATATTTTCAACGTTCATAAGAAAGTAAATATCTGATATCTGAAATTTTATGTTAGTTTTCGATTGATTATTATAAATTTGTCGGTCTCAATGAAAACTTTCAACGTTTATGTAAAGGTAAATATCTGCAATATCTGAAATCTCATGTCCATTCTCGATTGATTACGATAATTTCATTGGTTTTGAATGAAAATTTTCAAATGTTAAATGAAAGTAAATATCTGGTATCTGAAATCTCATGAGATTTTTACTGTAGCAGAATTAAAACAAAAGATATCTACAGGAGAAAAATTTAAGAAGGTAGTGTCGCTCGATAAAAACTGGTAACAGTTTGAGATTTGCCACGACCTCCTTAAATTGACATTAATGAATCTATTTATGTGAAAATGGTAAAAAGAAATTGTCCATCAACAAGATATAACAGATCAATTTTAGTGTAATATAAACATTTACTAGATATATTGAAGATATACTATTGACATGAAACAGATCTGAATGTGAATTGATCAAATTTTTAAATGAAACTAATAACTGGCATCCAAATATCAAGTTAGAATACAAAATTAATCAATCCTTGCCATTTCTTAATGTTTTGCTAACGAACAATAGTGGCCATCTTTTAACAGAAGTTTATCATAAGCTCGCCGGTGAACCGTATGTTACATCATTTCTATCCGATCATCCTCAATATGTATTTGGAAATACTATACAAAACGCCCTAACGCAATCTGTTCGATATTCATCAATATTGAAGTCATTCCAGAATGAACAACGATATATAACATTAATCTTTTTGTACAATGAGTAACCTATTCGAAATTACCTCTAAACTCATTATTTCACATTATTTTTATTTCAATATACATTCACTTTCTAGTTATCCACCAGTATTTACTGAAAAGCAATTTCGAAAATTTTTACAAACATATATTCCTCAATCTTCATTTGTACCATTTCTAAATCATCAAAAACAGTATCAACTATTACGTCAAAACATTACCGCAAGATTAACACTAGAAAAAGCGAATCTCATAGAAACTACAACACGCCTAAATAAAGAAAAGGATTCAGCACATATGCAATTACAAGAAAAACACAATCATTCAGCTACATCAAATCAAATAAGCTCATTATTCATTACACACATGAAAGATGTTTTTCATCCTTCAAACGAGACATGCATCATATCTATGATCAAACATTCATCGAACATATATGCAACGATATCAAATTCATAGTTATAAATCGAAATCGTCGCGCAAACACACGTGAACTTATCAATAAACGGCCTAAGAAATACTTATTAACGAATCACCACCGAACGACACCTGTATGTATCTATCATCCAGTTTTGATTAAGTCAATCTTCTTATCTTCTAGAAACAACATAAACACAACATAACTGGAGACACCGACAAGTTGCACACGAATATGACATCCTCTCACTGTTTGTCCAAACAAAAACAAAACCAACAATTATTCTATATTTCAGATAAAAATATAATCAAAACATACCGTATCCAATTATCTACATTCAAAAGCCTTCAATGATGTAAACTCGCGAGTCCAGTAGCAGCAGTCGAAACCGGTCATGGCAGCTTGTCTCAACACCCACCCGCCATCTTTACTACAGAACTGACATTGGCTTTCTTTATCTTCCTACTATTTCATCATTCGTCAAGCACTATCTATGGTAATTGCAACAACGAAAACCTTCGTATATGAGTAAATTTCATATTCGTTGGCAAGAAAAAAGAAACATTTTATATTTCATACAAACTCTCAGAGTATTTTCACTTATTATAAGTATCTGATTATTTATATTCAATGAAAATGTCTCTTACACTTCAAAACTTACCGATCGAAATAGTCTACCGAATATTGGATAATTTAAATGGCAAAAGTTTATATCTATCCTTTATTAATGTGTGCCAACATCTCAACCGAATCATTTATTCTTCCCAACGATACCAGGTAAATCTTTACTTCTTCTTATTTTCTCTAACAAAGTAACAGAATAAAAGCTTCATAAAACAATGACTAAAAGTTTACACGATGTATATAATTTCAAAGCAGATGATCAATCATCGTAACTTAAAGATAATGATCGAACTTTTCGAAGTTTCAATCTTCACAAACCGACTGCAATTGTCAATTATTTTGAAAACCAAAAACAATAAATCCAATATTATTTTCTTTCCACACTAAACACCTTACTTTCCCCTCCTGATAAACAAAAACTCTCAAATGTAACCACGTCTTTTCAGTCTAAGTTATTTTGGTTCCCTTTTCCAACCATTTAATGATATGTTATGCATTTACTACAAGTGCAACTAACATATACGTAAAGACACCGATTGGAAAAACAAATCATCTCAATTGGCATTAAAAGCTAATAATTGATGTTATATTTGTGATGATACATCTGTTTCTCTAAAATAAACAACACAATCCCTTATTTCGTGCAAAAAATATCTCGAAGCGCATTAGTTCCCTGACTGCTCAATACACTAGACATCAAATAAACATTCCACTTAAGCCATTCGACGATTAGGATAATGCATCAATCTTGAGCAATTGAATATACATTACAGCTCAACGTTTGAATAACACCCATATAACTCAACAATCAAAACTCATATACTGGACATCACCAAATTGCCTCATAGCTTTTAAACAAAGATACATCTTCTGAAGCACTATCTCTACTCGGGACTCAGCATGAACATCTATACTTGCCAGAGACTCCTCCATTAAGCATACACATTCACTTAGCTCATTTAACGCTCATCTCAGAGGCGTTACTTTCTTGTCTGACTAATAACAGAGATATATAGGCAGACATCGCTCCTTTGTCCGAGTAGACAACATTTCATCATTTTCTTCATCACCCGTTGATTCCTATCTCTTTCATACAGACACTCACTAAACTCTACCTGTCGTACAATCTAATCGGAGATCAAGGTGCACAATATTTCGGTGAAGCATTACAACAAAATACAGTTAGATCATCACCTCTTCTTATTTTCTCCATCATCTCATTCTTCTCTCTTTCATACAGACACTCACTTCACTCGACCTGCGGGTCAATCAAATCGGAGATCAAGGTGCACAATATTTCGGTGAAGCATTACAACAAAATATAGTGAGATCATCACTTCTTCTTGTTTTCTCCATCATGTCAGTCTTCTCTCTTTCATACAGACACTCACTACACTCTACCTGTCGCGCAATCAAATCGGAGATCAAGGTGCACAATACTTGTGTGAAGCATTACAACAAAATATAGTGAGATCATCACCTCTTCTTGTTTTCTCCATCATCTCATTCTTCTCTCTTTCATACAGAGACTCACTACACTCTACCTGTCGTACAATCAAATCGAAGCTCAAGGTGCGCAATATTTGAAGCACCTGAAGAATACAAATGGCCATCTCGAATTGGTTTGGTGATTCAAGTCTAGATTTCAATTTTCTTGTTTAAGATTGATTACGAGTAGGTGGAACTGGATGAAGATTCGTAATCATGATCTTGTGTGCGTTTGTTAGAGATTATCGTAATAAATGATAATATTAATATTTTATACAGATTCCTTGATTAATTTGAAATCTTTTGACAGTTATATGCATTTTGGTTGCATGAAATAAAAACGGCTTGTAGTCGTTATTCTGTTTATCGATTTTATTGATTGAGTATTGTAGAAAAGAAAATTTCTATGAAATTAAACTGAAATTGCACTTTAGAATTTATGAACGTATCATAGATGGATGATATCTAGCGTATAGAAAGTGGGATATGAAAATGTTTGCATAAGACCTATTATTCATGGTTTTGATTTGTTATCAGACTTATTAGATTCGAAGTAGAGAAAATGTATGATGAACACGTAAAAAAGCTCTTGAAACTGAGAAAATATTGAGATTTCAGAGTTTGAACACGAAACACTCGTAGGAATATATCGAAATATCGATAAAGAAAATGAATACTTTTAGTACCACTATTATGGTTGTTATTCCGATATATTTTGGTTCACACTCGTGTTTCGCGTTCAAATTCAAAAAGCTGATCAGTACAATCGCTTCGGGATTAAAAATGTGAAACACGAACTAATTGGAAAGTTTGTAAAATACTAACTAGAACGGAGTTTCAAATTGATGTGTAGAATTGATTTATTTTGTTAGTATGTTAATCGAATGTTGACTTTAAATGAAAATTAATTTATAAAATATATTTAGATCACTAAATAGATACATTAGTTCTCAAATTATGTCTGTAATATTGGTAAGTCCGTGATGTTAGTAACGCCTGTGACATCAGTCCGGTTTCTGATATTAAAATCTTCGTTTAAACAGGTCATATTAGCTTCACGGCTGATATTTTGAGTCCGCAGCTGATATATTAATATTCAGAAGCCTAAATTTTAAAGACACGGATTTCCTACACATATTTGAATGATTTTGATGTGTCAACGTTGAAGCAAAATAAGATCCTTATATCAGACTCTCAAGCAAAGGATTGGATAGCTGTGAGAATGACTATTAATATGTGAAAGCTTTGAGAAAAGTGAATAGTAAAGTAAACCGTTATAGGTTCTACTTGAACCTAACCGTTTGTATGTAAAGTTGTTAGCTTAACAGTAACAGCTAAATTCCTACCGGTCCTATATCATAAAATTATGAGTACTGTCTTTTTGATATCTTGGACAAATACAACTGGTTGTTCGAGAGTCTTTCACTCTCAACGATTTCGTCTATCTCTCGTTGTTCAATTATCATTTATAACATAATTTCTTATTCTAATAATTTACGATGGATATATCATACAAGTGCATTTTCTATACATGGAAAATCTGCGTTCAATATAAGAGTTTTATCCAATTTAACTTCATCGAATATCGTTTGTTTCGTTTGAATTTATAATGTTTTACCTTCCAATGTTCGTGTCGTATATCACGTGAACGGTGCAGTCTTACTTTACTTATTCTCTCAGTTGTAATCTCTATATCAATAATTATTGTTTCAAAGATTATCGATATTTCAGTTTCTATGACAGCTAAAGTATTAATATCAGTAATCGATTGTCTTATAGTCAACGTTCTTCGATTACTTCAATTTACTTATTATTATAAGAAACATTATCGTTCTCTTCCTGTAATAACGAGATAAAATCCGAAATTACATATAGAATCTTTATTGACGATTAATTAGGAAAATGTGTTATGGGATATAAATCACATGTCTTTTATTAATTTAGATAAGGCGCTATCAGAAAAAAAAGGATCTTCGAAATCATTAATCATTTTTGAGCAATCGGAATTAGAATTCTACGGGAACGATATTGAAAATATCACGTTTCCGAAAATATTCTATCTTTTTATATATTTTAATTAATGTATTCAAAAGTAGATTCTTTTTGAATATCTTCTTTCATGTTTATTTTGTAATAAAAAAGAGAAGTAGAAAAATATAATGAATACATGAGTTCATTGATTGATGGTTAGCAACATTTTCTTTTTCTTGAGGTGAGGATGAAAGTGTTTTGAGTGCTCAGTAAACTAGATTTCTTTCAGAAAAGGGTCTGTGAATCCTTCAGATGAGCGCTACCTGTTAATAAAGTGTACATTATCATGACTAGACGGTGAGAACAAATTATATAGCATGCAGATAAATATCAATTATTTTTCCTAAAATATAAGTTTAATATATTAACATATAAAGTAGCTTCGTGCTATTTATTTCTACAAGATTAAAAATGAAGTTTAACTCCACAAACAATAATTGATGAGTGAAATAAGAATCATAACCATTTTCATCGACTACAAATGCTGACTGAACGTCATTAGCAGAGAATACTTTGACAATTTGATTACTTCACTATAATATATTATTTGATCGTGACGATAAGGAAATTTATATATTCCGTATTTTTCTAATTGTTTTCTTTTTCTAATTTTTTAAAATAAACTTAAAATCAATCATTTCGAACAGGCAATTATTTCACTTCACTACTCCATACTTTCAAATCATTCATCATATATTTGTACAAGACTGAAAAATTAGTAAAGTTTCAAAATTCCATAAATTACTAAGCAAAAAGTAACAATGATTCTTTCCATACTACAGATCCGACGAAACATGTCTTTATCACTCGCTAAACTTCTAATCGACGTGATCTACAACATATTCGATCATTGGAGTACAAAAGACTTATTTCTATCCACAAGCAATGTGACTCAGAGACTCAATGCTATTCTGAATTCTTATCATCGATTTCAAGTAAATTTAGCTAACACTCTAACATTCTTTCGATGCAAATTGTAACATCAGCATCTCAACAATCTACTACTAAAATATTTGTGTTTCCATCAATTTAATAACATAATTCTCTACAGTAAATCCACTTTCTATCGTGCATAGACATTCACCACACTCAACCTCCAATGGAATCGAATCGGAGATGTAGGTGCACAAAGAATTGCTCGAGAATTAGAGAGAAATCAAGTTAGATACCCATTTAGTTTCTTCAATTCTAACACCATTCTTGTATGTTTATTTCAAACACTCACCGAACTCATCATCTGACTTAATTTATTTGGAGATCAAAGTAAAGAATTACTGCGAAAACTCTCGACGAAAAAAGGCGAATTTGTTGAAGCTTCGATATGTTTGTATAGCTATAGTATCATAACATAAGTAAATAGTAATTTGTGATAGAAATGAATAGGAACATTGTGGAAATTGATATTGATTAATATCTAGCTGCAAGGGAATTCGTGAAAAGAAATAGATGTTTCTACTAGCGATGTTGTCGCACTATGCCTCTGTATGAAAAATCAGTGAGTTATGAATAATATTATGGTTTTATTTGATTGAATAAGGGTAAAATGACAAAAAAAAGTATAGAAAAATTGAATTGAAAAGGAAGTCATTGTATGCATCCAGAAGTTACCAATGAAAAAATCGATATAATATTTAGATGTGTAATTTGTCTTGATGTGAATATTGGTGGTTTATACTCGAAGAGTAGTGGTCCCCATCGGAACATGTTTTATTGTGAAGATATCAGGATTTGCTGTTGAAGGTTGAATTCGTCTTTGATTTGTTGTAGTATTACGTATTTTGTCTGCTGATAATTTAAAAGCATTTTTCCAAGCGTTCCAAAAACGAATATCCAATGCTGCAATAATAATTGGATCCAAAGCTATTTCGATAAAATTCAATAGTCGAAAAATTGTTACGAGATCATTAGAACCAACTGACAGTTGAAAAAGAATAACATTAGGCGTCCAAAGAGAAAGCCAGATTGCGTAAAAGATCATAAATTGAATAACTAATGAACGATGATATTTATCTCGAGCTGACACATGATGTTGACCTCGTTGCAAACCTGATGTCGAACGTACATGTTGAACACTCGCACCAATAACACATAAATTCATAAAGATTGGTAAGAAAAATGTAAAAATAATGTTAAAGACTTGAATGTAAATATTCGAATAGGTCACTGAACATCTATCCGTTCCATAACCTTGTAATATACTCCAATTAAAGTAAAATTGAATAAATGAGTATATCAATGGTATGATATAGATGCCTAGATGAGTTAATAGTAATGCTTTCGGATAAATTTGATATGGATTTCGATTGTATTTTATTTGTACATAACGACAAATATTCAAAGCTAGAAGAATATAAATTTCTAAGATATTGAAATAATTGTCAACAACTGCATCAAAATAACACACAACTAATTGCCATAGTGGACTTGCTTGACATGCAGATGATGTTGTGTGAATAATATAAGTAATGAAAAATCGAAGTAGAAGAAATATGTCCGTAATCAAATAAGCATAGATTCATTGTATAGATTTTTGTCTAACCGATGGACAAAAAATTAATTGAGACCAAAATATTGCATGAACAAAGAATGCAACTATGCAAGTATACAATCGAGAGTATCGACTTGCTCGTTCTTCAGAATTCCAGTAAAATCCTGATAAACATGTACCAGTAGATACGTTCGAATCGTAAACATTCATGTTGTAGTTATAACAAAATATACGAGATCATTTTTCTTATATGCATTTCAAACATATCATGATGGAAGAAAATTATTCAATTTTAATGAAATAATTTGTTTTTTATCATCAGACGATGACGTCAATATTTTCTTTTAATTCGAGTAGAGATGAAATTATTCATTAATTATACGTAAATGTACACACACAAGTTAAATTATCAGCAGCTGATGTTAGATTTAGTTCCTCGTATGTTCCTTTATACAACAACCACTAGCCCCTAGAAGTTCGGTTCGTAAGAAACATGATCCATTCGCATTTAGCAAATACTGTTCCTAGTCGACTATCTTGCAACTAAGATCTTAAAAGATAATTTCTTTTTTTCGTAAAAATAGATCTTGGATAATTAAATGCGACATTATTAGTTCAAGAAAAAATTTAAAATTTTCAAAATAATTTTGAATTCCATTTAAAAAGGCATGTATAATTGAATTAAAGACTAAATAAGTACTCAAACAATTCTTCGCCACAAGTGATGTTAATCAATCAATAAGATCGAAAAGATGAAAATAAAGATGTAGGACAAGAGAGAATACGAAAGAAAGTCAACGACTAGTCCCTATATGCACTATATGTCTAGAGAAGGTATTATGCAAGTTTTTTTTTGAAAGTTTTTTCTAGATCATAATAACTTAGTTAAAACAATATTAAAACAAATGTCTATTATACTTTATTTAATTGGCAGACAAACTTGATTTTTTTTATGCTCGGTTTACAAAGAATGGTAAATGACGATCTTACTGACTCTTTTTTTTTGTAATTTTGTGTGATTAATGTTACGTTAAATACGTATTTGTAAATTAAACATGAGTATTACTTTTTGTTACGCAATGCATGATATTAAAAATAAAGATTTGATGTCAAAATATCGATTGAATATCTTGCTTATGAATAGCTAAGATCTTGTACCTAAATTTTCAAGATAAGTTCATTTATCTGTACCTTGTATCTTGATTAAGATCTTACTTGTAAAAAAGTCGACTAGGATTTGCTTCGGGAAAATTTTGAAAAATTTTCTGTCATCTTTCGACATTGGATTAGAGATTAAAATAGGTGTGTTAATTAGAGAATTAGATATGAATACAAAAAAAATATAGGTTAAGCAGGAATTCAGCGCAGTGCCGAAGAGTTCATTGTGTTAATTGATAATGGTACAAGACAACATAAAATGATGAGTTTGTTCAATGTTGATGAGCTGCTGTTTTTGTTATGACCATAGTTCCTTCACTCATGTCTTGTCTCGAGTCCGAACAGCAGAGAATTTTCTTCAATTCTTGTTGATAGATTCGAGATGATAATGTAAATACATAGAAACTTGTTGCGTAACTCACAAATAGTGGTAAACAAAGAATTTGAAAGAAGAAATTGTATATAACAGTAGAACTGTTAATAAATAAACCTATTAAATTCAAAATAGCAAATGGTAAGATGCATGCTAATTGTGTTAAGATTTGTCCGATTAGCATTCGAATCATTTGTCGATCAATACGACGAAGAGAATGATTGCCATTTGCTAATGCTGGATTAATTCTTTGAACTTGTTGACGAATGTTTTTCAATGTTAATACACACATAGAACACCAAGACAAAACGATGGTAGTAAACAATAGATGACAAGAAAAAAGATTCGATAGAACATATCATAAAAACCAGGACGACTATAACAAACGACACTGGTACTTGTAAATCGTCGTTCAAAGAATATTCCCATATGTAAATAAACCAAAAGAGCAAGAAGAATAGCGCCGAATGTTAATTTAATTGCCGTTTTCCTATTGCACCAGGCTCGTCGTGCGACTGATATTGAACTTGAACAATATCGATCAAAACAAGCCAGAATCATAAAATAGGGTGACAAAGCCAAAGCTGAATAACCGCCATAAAATCGAAATTTGCATAGAAATTCTGATAGTTTTGTGATGTCGTTTGAATATCCTGTTGCAAGAAGTCGAGTTAATAGATTGGTGTAAATCACGAGTATATTATCGATCGACGCAGCAAACAGATAAATTGTGCATGACAATTGTAAAAGTTTTGGACGAGTAAATATGAGAACATTGAGAATATTACCAATGGTGCCAAGTATAATGAAAGATATTAAAATGATACGTGTTGCATACATCGAAATATCGAGTAACATTTTTTTTCAAAATGTGATTCAAAACTCTTCAAAGTGAACATCTATTTAAATCATAAGTAAAAAGAACCTTCGAGCATTGAGAGAGAAAAAAACTAATGACGTAGTTCATAGATCCTTAGATGAAATTAAAAATCTTCAAGCAAAAATTCGGATTATCGTTTGATCACTGCTATTATAGGAACATGACATCTATATCTAAGAAAAGAAAGTAATTATATTATTCGTTTAAACTTTCAATGTCCCCAAAGATGCAAGATAACATACAAGTTTGTGTTGTTTTTTTTTTCATTTTTCGATTTATAAGAAAATGTCAACACCGAATCTATTCGTATTTGTGACAGCCTCTGGAAGTGCACCGGAGATGCCTGAATTTGTTGGTAAAACAGTTGCTGCTGGTTGGAAAACATATGCAATCTTGACACCAAATGTAAATTCCATATTACCACCTGATGAAATTTATAATGTTGAAGGTGTTCAAGCTATTCGTGATTACAAACAACCGCCACTCAATATATTTCCATTTGGTACAATGTTGGTTGCACCTTGTACATTCAATACATTTAATAAACTGGCCGCGGGATTCGGAGATAATCTCGTAACAGCAATGGTTGCAGATGCATTGGGTGCTGGATGTCCAATATTTATTGCACCAGCAATGAATTCTAATTTATGGAATCATCCACAGACTCGAATATCAGAAGCAAAATTAAAAGAATGGGGTTGCACTGTAATTACACCGTTTATTGACGGAAAAACTGTTAGAATGGCGCCAATTACAGATATTTTCGAGGTTTTAAAACAACATTTTAAATAAAATAGAATGGTTAGTAGGATGTCGGCTGTGGTACACGTTCTATTGAATGTTCATGGCCATTTTTTTCACACACCGAACACAGATCGTAGTCACCACATGTAGAACAATAATATCGTTGACCGATAATAGGAACCATGCCGCACCCATCACAAGAAACATTCGACCATTCGAATTCATCGATCGTTGGCGGAGGCAATTCTTCACCTCGTGCCCATGTTTTCAATGCTTCAATTCTTTTACGTAAAATATCATACCGACCACGATTTGATAGAATTTTTCCATCAGATGAAAAAATAAATAACGCTGGAATACTAAATAGTTGAAAATATGCTTTGAAGATGGCATTTGAATTGAATGGAATCGCAGGCCATGACATATGCGAACGATATTCATCAAATGATTTTTCATCTCGATCGCATGATACAAAAACTAAACGAAAACCCGGCGAAGTAACTTGCACTTCATTATAGAATTCAACTAGTTTTTGTGTAAGATCACGATGAATTGGACACCAACGAGCAGAACAATAGAATCCGATACTTTTTACACCTTCTTCCCACATTGTTTTCGTTTCAATTAGTTGTTCAGTATTGGAATGAAGTAAATAAGGAACTGTTTTGAAAAATTGTTCTATTGGATACTGTCGTCGAGGTACAAGATATTCAATAAGAGGATGTTCGTGCTCATTTTTTAATGAACATGTTTCACATAAATCTGTATCACATTCTCGGTATGCACAACCATACCGTGTACCAATTAATGGATTCATACTGCATTGAGTGCAAGTCACCTCGTCCCAAATATGTTTGTTTTCATGTTTCTTACGAGACCAATGACGAAAAGCGTCTTTAGAAGCAGTATTAATATCGCTAATACCATCCAAACTGATAACTTCACATGAAGAAGAAAGAACAATTAACGATGGAATATTTTCGATATTAAATTGTTCATTTATGTACTTTGACTGATCGTGATCTGAACGAAGAACAAATCTAGTTTTATGGATTGTTTTAAATTTAAAATCACAGACCAGAAAAAGGTAATGCTTTCCAAGGCATTTCTTTGAAGTTTTCATCAAATGATGATTGATCTTTATCCCATGAAATAAAGACAATATCGAATTTATCTTTTAATTCATCCTGAATTTCTTTGAAAGTCTCTGCTAATTTTAAGGTAAATATTCGACAGGATTCACATGATTGTGCTCTAAAAAATATATATTACGTACATATGATCAAATTCGCTTGTAAGAACGTACGAGAAATAAAGTGCAATAGTTTTTTCATTCAATTCATTTTCTCGAGTAAATTGCTCGCCTAATAATTGACTGATAGTTGTTACCATTGCTCTAGTAAAAAATAATCATGTTGGTGTATAATACTAAATACTGCATTTTATAGATAAGAAAACGAAAGACTGCATTAGTCATTTCGTTGCAAAATGATGGCGAAATACAGAGCTACACCTCAGTGTGACTCATACTTTTAATATTTACGATAAAGTGAGAACGACTAATACAATGATTTTATAATGCATTCACAGTTTTTCAGTTCAAAAGCAATTTTTAAATACTATCGAATATCTTTTGAGCATGGCCATCATAAGCCTGAGATAGTCTCTGAATCCATTGATCTAATTCATTTCCTTGGTCATTCCAAATTTCTTTAGCGAGTTGCGGATCGAGTACACGACAGTATGCATAACGACCGAAAATAATGTAATCTACTTGTCCAGGATGTGTACCTTGAAAATATTGTCCAGGACGTTCGCGTAAAATCTGAATCAGAGGTTGTACATTCATTTTAGCACGACGTACGAGTTCGACACGATCGAGTGCCAGCATTTTTTGATAGCCATTTGGACCGAGTCGTGCATCCGATGTAAAATAAGCTCGTTGTTCGTCACCAAAAATCTGTTGATCCTGTTGAGGAAAGAACAGCTCGTACCATACGGCCCATTCGGGCTTCGATGCACCAAGACCTAAATCAATCAAACGTGCATAGTTCTTGCCCATAGTCACAAGTTCGGGTCGAACATTGCACGATAGCTGTTCATCACCAGTGAACAACGATGGAGCATTGGGATAGGAACTTTCGAGCCATTCAGCTATACGAAATGAATCATAAATGAATGTTCCATCAGGTAGTTCAATCGCTGGTACAGTAATATTTAGGTCACCTGCACGACTGGCAAGTTCACCATGCAAATCCAAGAAGTTTATAGGAACTGTCTCGAATGCAACACCTTTATGCAGCAGACCCATACGAGTTTTCCATGCTGTCGGAGAATAATATCGACTGGATGTAGGAGTTGGCGCAAGATCGTATAATTTGATGACTTGATTCATGTGTGTAAAAGATATGAATTCAAAGATGAATCGAAGAAGAAAGAAACATGTTCGTTATCTTATGAGATGCAATACTGATAAGTTTTAAATTTCACTCTCTTTTTTATAGACATTACAAGTACTTCAGAAGAAGAAAAAGTAATTAATTAAAAAGTTCGGTGTAAATTTGTAGATTATATTGGAATAGTTGTGGGATTGCCCTCTGAACTTGGATATATTTCATTTGCATCGATTGACAAACATCGTTTCAATCGATATAGAACTTGTCGCCGAAACCGTTTTGATGCAAGACAATAACAGTAGAATGATAACTATAGAAAAGTACCGACGTTCATATAACTAAATTCAAAAACAAATAGTCACTTACTGACGTAGTACAAAAAGTAAAATGTGTAAAGAAATGTTCCTTGTGCCGAACGATAGCTGTCTTTAACAACATTTGACGTAGATAAACTGTAGACTAATAACATACTTCCATATGGTAGTTGAAATAATAGCAAACTAAAAATTTGAAGAAATGAAATATTCATCATTTATCGTGAGATTGAAGAAAGTACACGACGGTTATGTGTAGTTTTCATATGTAAGACAACCGAATATGCTAATTATTGTGATGGGTATTATTAACACAAAGTCCGAGACTTATAGAATAAGTGATATATTGAGTATGGGTTAGGTTTTGTGCTCGGCATGCAAATGCTGCTCCTATTTGTATAAGATCTTAAAAAATAAGATTAGGAATTGTTTGAGCAATCCATATGAATAAATATTACTCTTTTGTCTCACGGCAACAGATTGTGATGAGTAAAAGTAAACATCAATCGATTGTAAACAAATGCAAGTAAGTGAAATTAAAAATGGAACACAGGTCAGAGAAAAACGTATTTTGCACCGAATTCGATTTTTGGATGTCAGATTAAGTAGTAATCCGTTGTCAACTGTTTCTAATAGAACGCCAACCAAAAGACATAACATATCGGCGAAGGATTTAATCAAAATATAAAATGATGAAGGGTTGTGTTTCCAATTGCCAAGTGTTTAGAATGTAATTATATTCAACAGATTGCCTATAATATCAACGATGAATAAAGGAAGTTCTAATATAATAGCGATGTTCTGTTCGAGGAATGTGATAAATCTACATTTTATAGAAGCTCATAATTAGAAATAGAAGTAGCTAGCGACGGTGTTTATGATTTCATTTGAGTAGATTGGTTTTGTTCTTTTCCTAGAAAAAAAAACTTTTACAGGAAAAATTTAATTATCAAGCCGTTGAGACAGTATTGATCAAACAAATATTGTTAGGCATTAACGCATAGTGAAATATATGATTTCTAATGAAAGGAATTGAACGGTCTAGATTATGAACATTACTTTGAAGTTCAAAAATGCGTTCAATCACGTCCGCAAATAATTACTAGGAATAATAATAGAATGTTAATTCAGTTCAGTTCAGCTTGGATCTGAGTTACTAATTGACATACATTGCATATTCTTAAAATCATACAAGTTTGAAGGTCATGCTAAGATAAAAAAACATGTTTTTTTGTGTTTCAAACAAGACGAACACCCTCAATGGAAGTGACATGTTTTTTTTCCAACATGGTTTTTTTCCCACTCTTTTTACAATGTACATAAACAGCGTGTTACTATTGACTCGAATCATACGTTTTTCGTTCTCAACTACTGAGCTTATATTGTAAAAGACGAAAACAAAAATGACATTTCTTAAACGTATTCATATTCATTTCCATGAACTTCTGAAAGATCCAGCTCCACTATGTTTTGCACAACCAAAAGATCAAGACGTGAATATAAGACATTGGACTGGTTATATTGATGGACCACAAGAAAGTCCGTATGCTGGTGGAAGATTTCATCTTACCATTGATTTCCCATCAGATTATCCATTCAAACCGCCGAAAGTTCGACTCATTACACCAATCTATCATCCAAACATTAGTACGAAAGGTGAAATATGTCTCGACATTCTACATTCTCAGTGGTCGCCCGCATTGAGTGTTCGTGCTCTCTTAATCTCGATATGCTCATTATTAACCGATCCCAATCTCGAACATGGATTGAACCAAGAAGCATTGAAATGCTATCAAACAGATCGAAATCAATTCGAACAAACAGCCAGTGAATGGACACGACAACATGCAATCAAAAGACTGTAAAATAAATTATTGATTGAATAAATACGTAGATGTAACGTGAATCACTCCACATACATGAAAAATCATCATGATGTACTTTTAAAAATGCGCAAAAAGAAGAAAACGATAAATTTATAATTATACCCCACTATACCTGTCATGGTAAACACGCACTGCGTGCGTGTACAAAAACGCCCCATACCGTTCGGTTCGACTATATAAATAGATACTTTACGATTGAATGACAACATTTAGATGTCAATCGAAGCGCCTGAAATACACCAAATACCAATGAATATTGAAAATGCGGAAAAATCACGGAAAAAAATTACTACAAGACAAATACTGACAGTACTTGTTTCATCGACAGGATTCTTCATGGATGCTTATGATATATTTGTCATAAACTTAGTTGTACCAATGCTTGGTTTTGTTTATTTTAAATCTCAGAACAATACGATTCCATCGGATATTCAAGGTGTTATTAAAGGTATAACCAATGTGGGAAATCTTTTTGGACAAATAGTATTCGGTGTTTTGGGTGATAAAAAAGGTCGTAAAAGTATCTATGGTATTGAATTATTAATCATTATTGTAGCAACAATCGGTTCAGCAATGGCAGGATCAGCAGCAACTGGCGTTGGTACACTTGGATTTCTTGGTTTTTGGCGTTTTCTATTAGGTATTGGCATTGGTGGTGATTACCCCATGTCAGCTACGGTTTCAAGTGAATGGGCAAGCGAAGGAAGACGGGGACAAATGCTTGCATTAACATTTTCTATGCAAGGTTGGGGACAATTTGCTGGTGCTCTATTTGACATAATCCTTTTGGCTATTTTCAAAGGTCCAATTGAAGCCGATCAAATTAATATCGATTATGTTTGGCGTATTCTTCTTGCATTGGGAACTGTTCCTGCTGTGTGCACTATTTATTCACGATTTAAATTACCTGAATCAGCTCGATATGCAGAACAAGTTTTGAAAGATACAAACTTAGCTCAAATAGGCAAAGCTTATGCACTTGGACAAGATACATCGATTGATAGTACGCAACCAATACAAGCAACAACAAATGATCGACATCATTTAAAAGAATTTTTCTCTTACTTCTCACATTGGTGTAATTTTAAAATTCTACTTGGCACATGTTCGACATGGTTTTTACTCGATATTGCTTTTTATGGTTTATCACTCAATCAATCCATTGTTCTCTCGGCTATTGGTTTTGCACCTGATTCAGCAACAACATCACCATGGGAAGTATTATGGAAACAAGCTATTGGAAATTTAATCATCGTTCTACTTGGCTCGATTCCAGGTTATTATGTTACCGTTTTTACTGTAGAACGTCTTGGCCGTAAAACCATTCAAATAATTGGCTTTACAATGGAAATTATTTTGTTTACAATCGTTGCTGCAGCTTTTCATCAATTGAAAGAAAATGCGATAGCTGCTTTTATAGTTCTATTTGTACTTATACAATTTTTCTTTCAATTCGGTGCCAATGCCACAACATTTATTATTCCGGCTGAAATATTTCCAACAAGATTTCGAGCAACTGCACATGGCATATCTGCTGCTTGTGGTAAATCAGGAGCTATTCTAGCTGCCTTCGGATTTAATGCACTTGTTAATAAAGGTGGAAAAAATGCATTTTTACCGCAAACTCTTGGCATATTTGCAGCAATTCAATTTGTAGGTTTAATAGCGACAATTTTCCTTTTACCCGAATCAAAAGGAAAGAATCTAGATGATTTTGAAAATTAATATTAAAAGATATTTTGAATATATGACAGAAAAACAAAACATTTTCACTCTTTGATTACAGTTAATGTCATAGGAGCGACCACTGCAGTTGCTTGTCGAAATCGTAAAACAGTTTTTACACATTTGTATTTGCTAAGTTCTGGCAAAGTCAACATGCAAACGAAAGGTAAAACTAACATCATAAAATAACTAAGGAATGTCACGAATTCACTAAGATGTTGATTCGTATCTTGTAAACATCCCGAGAAATACAAGAAATTTAAAAATGTATATGGAAAATAAAGTAGAAGATAAACCATTGTCATTGACAACAATTGAATGGCCATTTTTCGATGTTTGCGCCATTGAACTGGTTGATTCATACGTTTCTTTTTCCAAATGACACGACCTAATAGAGTACTACTGGATACAAGAATAATTACACAGGGAATAATTTGATGACCAATCGTTTCTCCTATATTAAAAGTATTACTGTCATAAATACACAGATAAATACATCTCATATAATTGTTCTGCAATGCATTTTCACAAGGTGACAAGAAATCGAAATATACATAAAAACTAATGCAGTATATGGGCAGAATAATTATTGGCAAATAATGAACGATGAATCGCTTTTTTTGTGTTGCTATCCATCGATCATGAAATATGAAAATATGTCGTTCAATCGTAGCCCAAGCGAGAATCATCGTTTGTAATACATAAAATGCCCAGTCGAGATATGCCCAAATCGAACAGAAAACAACGGATCGTTCCCAAATGCCTTCAAAATTATAGTAATACAACATCCAAGGATAGTTTGTTAGTTGACAAATTAAACCAACAAAAAGAACAGCAATGATGACATGGTTGTTGTGAGTTTTTCGTAGAGTACGATTGAAAAGAAACTGATAGAGAGTAAAAAACGAACAGACAATTGCTGGAATGAGAACAATGAGAAATGACCAAAATTGAATAGCATTAGATATGAGAGGAGCATCGTCATCAACAACAACAGAACCAGTATTATTTGTAGACATGTTCGATGAAATGAAACAAAATTGACAATTATTGTTGTTGTTTCAAACAAGGTAGCCAACTGGAAGAATCCAAAACGACACTTCCTCTCTGTATGTTGATTATCGCTATTGCGCAGATAAGCAAGAAAACAAAAACTTATAATTAAGACGTGAATTTAAAATGTCATTTATTTATTTATGAAAATTAAATATACTCCGAAGCACAAAATTTTCCGCCTGAACTAGCATCATTTTCAACACAATTGAATTTCAAATCGAATTGCGAAACTAAAGATATTAGTGATGATTTAACTGCACCTTCTGTCCAACCTGTCCGATCAATGTTAAATCCATCACTTACTAAACTAAATTGATGTTTACTCAAACGTTTCAATGGTCATACTGCCCAACTCATAATCTGTTTATTAGTAAGTTTACTGTTTGATTTTTGAGCATACCAAGCTGCTGGCCAAATTTGAGTGAAGATTTTGGTTGGTCGTGGAATTTGAACATCAATAAATATTGATTGTAATCCTCGAAGAATTTCTTCGATTAAATTATCTTGTGATGATCGTGCAATAAGCGACGACCACATTTCTACACAAAGACCATCATCATAAACTGTCCTTGTTAGATTTTGATGTCTTTGTTCTGGACGTTGTGAAATTATTTGAAGATAACTGATACAATTTTGTGTTGTCCAAGCTCGATCAATATTTCGTCCGAACATGGAACTTTCTTCCCACCATTGACGAGGCCAATAACATTGAATTGTAACTACTTTGATCGGTAGAATTGATTGAAAATGTATGTTCGATTGAATATCACGTGCAATTGAACCTTTGATATTTTGCCAACCTAACGGATCTATAGCAGCAATGAGCTGTTTAGTAGAAATATTGTATCGAGTTGTTTCAATTGTAAATATATCCGTATTTCTTTCATTGATACTCAGAACTTCTTCGTTCAAAAATAATTGTGCATGATTGAATTGTACTGCAATGTACATCATTCTTTTCGCTAGTTGTGACATTCCCTGATGAGGATAATAAAGAGGACCGGTTAAATTCAATTCTTCATACATACTTTCCATCAATGAATAAACATTAATATTTCCGTATGCTGTACGAGATATATCTGAATCTCGTAAAAAATTAGTGGCTTCATCACCAATCATTGCACGACTGAATGCACTGAAATCGGCAAAATTATATAAATTCGATGAATTTCTCAAATATTCATTTAATAATTTATTCCATAATTGAGCATTAGCATTCAATCCATTGGCATCATTTGTACATGTTAAATTCGTATATGATGTAGAACACATTTGATTTATAGAAGTAAAGAATTTTCCACGTGCTTTAATTAGACTTTTTTGATACACATAGGAAGAATATGAAATATTTAATTCATCCGCTAATTGTTTAATGACAGCTTGACCTGGAAAAAATCGTTGAGCACCTTGAGCGGAGATCGATGTATTAGAATATGCTTCTGGGACATTGCCATTGTAATCACGATCATAAGTTCGTCCGCCAACATAGTTATTACGATCGAATATGCATATTTTCGTATTAAAAATCGAAGATAATCGATATGCACTATGAGCACCGCCTATGCCAGCGCCTAATATTACTATAGGACAAGATAAGCTGTAGAAAATAAGAGTAAACATTTTATGATGAACAAAACATAAACTTAGAAAATACCTTTTTTTTTGAAGATCAACCAACTTGATTTGAATGAATACTATTAGAAAGTAGATGCATGTTTTTCGATTATGCATATCGTTATACAATTTCAGTCGTATCTAGTTCTTAAATATGGTAAAGATAACATCTGTTATAATGTTCACAAGGCGTTATTAGATTTTATGAATATATTTTGATTGATATTATATCGCTTGTTAAAATTCTAAATAGTATATGTTATGAAGCCTCCGAGATATCATTAGAAAATAATGATTGATATAGATCTATGCTAGTTGTCCAGGTTTATCTTTTAATTAAGTTCTGCGTAGATGTCATTTTAGGACTTTTCTTTATCTCATAAGTAAAAATAACAACTCAAAAAAATGATCATCTCGATCAAACTAATGTCGCATAAACACAGTACACTGATGCAGCTATTGATGTTCTTTGTCAAAAATACTGGAGTATGAACGTAGGAAAGTTATTTTTATGTTGGAGTGCTATCAGCTCTAATGTCGAGTGTCCCGCTTGTTCAACCTGTTTGGTTCGCGCCTTGTTACTGGAATCATTACTCGTTTTATGGTGTTGTTGTCGCCCGTTTCCAAGCATATTTGACACTGAGAAGTTTCAATGTTGCCCTTACAGCACGAGCTACACAAGAGGCTTTTGCAGATGTCGCATAAACAATCCCATGGATAACATTCATAAATTCCACAAAGAATTCGATTGCAAGAAGTACAAAACTGATACCAACAATGACGGCAACAGTAACAGCAACCGCAACAACAATAATACTCCTGACATTTCTTCTCCATCGATGCGCCACGATTTTTTGTCCATTTGTTACATTTTTTAAAAACGAATGAACAACAGGGACAACAGGAACAACAGGAACATCGGTAACAATTATAACCAAAACATACTTTCCTTTTGAGAGAACTGCTAAATCCCCAAACCCAACCGGTTATAATCAGCGCGATTACTAGAATGATGGCAATCGCAGATACCGCCGATTGTCCTCTCTCCCAATAGAGCCATATAAGCACACCAAAACCAGCCATAGTGCCAGCTGGAATGATAAAACATATACAACTAAGACACCAACTCTTTCGATAACGTGAAAGATGATAAACTAAGGGAATAATACACGAGACTAAACCAAGCAATCCACCACATGTGCCCAGTGTGTCAAGCACATCTTCAGTAGTGACAACATTGTAAATCCACGCGAAACACGCGTAACGACCGTTGTAATATGTCAGATTTATGATGTGATCCTCAGTACACTCATAGAGTTCATTGGCGTTAGGACCAGTTTCAATGAAACAGTCTGAATCATATTTAGGACACTTTTTCCCGTTATAAATATACTCCAGTGATAAGAACAACTTCGCATAGATAATGAGCGCAAAGACGGTGAGAATAAGGAAGTGAGAAAATCACTGAAAACACGTACAAAACATTTTAATTGGGGACCTGCGTCTTCGTCGTCTTCCCGCTCGATAAAGAGATATTTTTCCAAACTTAATATATCTTGCTTCTTTTCACTTGGATGATCGACGTTTGATTTAGAACTGTTCGCCATTCTATTGGAATGATTGCAATTCTTGAGGTGTTGAGAGATCTGTTCATTGATGTTTGATTGCTCTTTCGTAGTAATATAGTTCCTGCAATTGGCGCAGAGAACCACAGACTTCGGATGATCCTTCTTTTTCTCTTCAATTCCTAAGATAGAACGAAGAATAAACCAGTTTGTATGTCTATTGATGATGCTGATCACAAAGAAGAGGATGCCCCAAGCACCGAATCCGGCCCAGTAAAAAGTGTTATAATAATCCCATTGACTTCTGCTCATTTGTTCTTTGTTTTAGAGCGTTTAACACCTTTCCAGTACTAAAAGAGAAAAATGAAGACACTTCATGTAATCTGGCTATATGGGAACGAAAGAAAGGTTCTTCGTTCATCTTTATCTAAAGGACAATTGAATTAAACTATCGTCTGAAGGAACTACAATTTCAAAACTCAAGCGAAACTGGAAACTGACAGTTTACGAACAAATAAAAAAACAACAAAGAAGTGCTGAGCTTGTCGTGATGTATTTATACGCTTCTACTAATGTCGTAAGAGTGAAAAAGAATTACTTGTGTTAAATTTTTCAAGGATATTTGAAATTGAAACAGTTAGAGAATTATTTTTTCACGACGAAGGAAAAAAAATCTCGCGAAAAACGGAGCTCCTTTAAAAAATTTTTCCCATGCTGGGTAATTTTTCACTGATCGATTCGCCTTCTACTTTCCCACAATGGGGTAAAAATTATTCAAACAACAATTCTTTTCACATGATCAAATGAAATATAAACAAACATGAGAAAGGAAATTAATAATCCCTAGGGGGAAACAATTACGATTTCGCGTCCGAAGTCCCGTGAAGTTCTTTATCTTGAAATTAACAAAGAGAATTTACATCATTAAAATACAATTTGATTTAAAACTTTTTCTTGATAATTTTAACAAAAATGTGTCAATTTATCAATTTATGTGCTTGTTAAATCTTCTCATGTGAATTGAATACTATATATCGAGGATTAACTAGTCGTAATTGGTATAATTTGATTCCGTCGCCATAGTCCAATAATGATACTTCTCAATTGAGGAGTTATCCATATGATTCCCACAGTTCCTATTGCGATGCCTAGTTCTGTTGAAAGACACACAATACGCTGAGTTAATGGATATTCCACATGCGTAATAAGATAGAATATGTATAAAATAAAACCAGGAATTTCAATGGTGGTTAGCGCAAGTATATTCAACAAAATACGTTTAACAGCAAGTAAACTTCGTTGTTCTCTTCGTTGCGCTACTAACGTCAAGTTGTTTATTTGTCGATGAATGAATAGCATAATTCTTATATAGATATTTGATATATATAGAACAGGAAGTCCGTATGAACCTAATATTACCCAAAGATAACCAAAAGTATCCGACATCGGAACGGAATAATAATGATCTTGAGGTTGATAGACAAGTTTTTGGCATATTAATAGAGGACATGTAATTAAAATACCTATAGCTATTTGAACAGGCACACTGATAGTGAAAAAAAACTTTTGCGACTGTAGGGATCGATATTTTGCATAAAAAATACGGCAGAGACGATATAGAGCCTAGAATCAATATATGTGAATTAATTCTAATCAAGCAAAAGTTTCATACTTGACACCAAAAATTAACATAAATATTAGAACACATAATAATAACAATATGTCCTTGAAATATATGCCAGGGTGATTCAAAAATGAATCCATATATATCACCTAGTAATGTTTGAATATTGTTTATAATCATTGATATACTATATAAACAAAATGACACATAAATATTTATTGAAAGTATGAGTGTAATTTTTTCTTCTTCTTTTAAACGATTGTGCGATCGATGATGATTCAAAATGATGAGAACAATAATGGAGATAATAGTAGCACAGGCTGCTGCAATAAGAGATATAAAAGTCAGAACAAAAGCAGCAGTTCCATATTCATTGCAAACCATTGTGAGAGTCTACTGATCTATCGTTTTGAACAAGTGCCAATTTGATAAGAAGAAAAAGAAGATTGACTTTTTTAAGTATCTCTCAAGAAATGCTACATTAATTCTCTTAATAAAAATATAGCATCAGTTTGAGATTAGAATAATTAGCTATTAACCAAAAACTCACAGTTTTCCGCTTCGGTGTAATTATCAGTTAAAGCTCCTTATGAAAATTACCTTTTCTGTTTGAAATTGATAGTTATGAAATAAAAACAAAACGAGTTTTAAAGTCATTTGATTTTCTTTTGAAACTGGGTCAAAATCCTGTCACAGCAGCCACTTTCTGAATTTTCATAAGTTTTCTAAGAAAGATTTCTTTTTCTTCTGAATTGCAATTGTTATTAACAGCAATATATCGATTATTAAATTGTTCAAGTAAAGATTTTAACATGGGAATATTTCGTTCATTGATAAGATTATCGATTTCATCTTGTATCTGTTCGATAAACGTGAAAAAAATAATAAAATATTGAAAAAGTACTTTGCCATAAGTTCGAATTAATAACTCAATGAATTTCTCTTCTCCAATTGTAACAGCTTGATCTAAATCCAAAACTAGAAGTAAAACATGCGTTTTGTCAGTAATCGTAAGTTGAATGGATCGTTCGATTACTTCTTGATTAGTTTCAAATTCAGGTGTATCAATGACAATTGAGTTTTTATTTTCACGATATAAATTACGAAATCCAACTTTGCATTGATTACTAATTGCTGAATGAGAAGAAATTGTAATATCAAATTGTCTTTCACCTAAGATTCTATTATCAAGCGAACTTTTTCCTATAAGAGAAAACCTACGCTTTTGACTGGTTGGACTGGAACTGATGCATCTCTAAATTCCATTGTTTTCTCGAACATTTTTATTGCGGTACATGAAGTCTTTAGAGGGAAGAAGAAAGTTTTGATATAATTGAAATATTCTATTGACTTCGATAAAACAAGATCAAGTATCCTATATATCTGTCATGACATTGCAGTTAATCTCTTTCAAAAAGGGTCTGCAAATCTCTGGGATGAGCGCTACTTGTTAAAAAATCGTCTAATTTTTACGTAATGTCAAAAATGATTAAATCATCTCTCCCTTTTCCCCACGGAATTTTGAGTCATTGATATCGCTCAGTCACGTACCAACGATTGCATTCTAGTCGATTCTTCTTTTTGTTCCTTTTCGATTCTTTTTTTTTCACAAATAACTATTACTTTTTTTATTTACGAACTACAATGAATTCGCCGTTGACAACTATATGCACAGCTCTTCAACGCAGTTCTCGACATGTCCGACTAATTTCTACAGAATCATCAGGTTTTCTTTTATTATTTCTAATTGAATGCGTCTTATTTTGTTCTATTAGAAGCAATAATAACTAATTCCAGTTTAAAAGCTATTTCTGTTCTGGGTGCTACATGTTTTGCTATCGTAGCAGCAACATACAAAATGATCAAAGACGAAAGTTTTCAAACACAGAATCAGTTCAATGTATTGAGAGATGAAACGCAACGTGGGTTTGAAAAGATCTCGAACAAGTTAGATAGAATAGATGAACAAATACACAAGTACAATGAACGTCTAGCCAATGTGGAAGGACAATTGGATGTGCTTAGAAATAAAAAGTAATACGATCGAGGCATACAGTGCAATGCAAGAGTTTGGTTTTTATGCTGAGAAATGAACAATAATTCTTATGTTATATTATATTTTCAAAAAATTTTTTTCTTTCTCTTTGCTCATGTTGAAACAATCATTTACCTTTTTCAGGAATCGAAACCGAATCAAATCGATCTATCAGATTCAATGGCAGACAAAAATAATCGATGTTTGAATTATATTGCCATTTTATGAAAAAGTTTTGAAAAAGTCGATACTGTAGTTTACTAATATTCAAAAGAAAACTAAGAAAAGCAATCGAAAAATGTTCTTTTTGAAGAGTGTCAAGATTCAGTCTCATTTTTTCTTTCAACACAAATTTCACGATTTCCATCTAGCAAATTCAATCGAAAATCAACTATCAACTATGAAAGAAAATTTCATTATTACGTGGTTTAATGATTCTGCAATGGCAGAGAGCAGTAAGATACAAACGATTAAAGACCAACTTGAATATAGTGTCGGCATTTTTCTATCTTCGATAATGCTGAAGAATGTGTTGAATTTATTAGTAACGTAAAAGAATATCAAATCATTTTAATTTTTGGTCCGTCAACGGGTGCGAAGATTCTATGAGAAGTTTTGTATGTTTCTCAGCTCAAAGCAGTTCTTATTCATTGTCCAAATCAATCATTGTGTACACCATGGGCAACGGAATGCAAATCTATTATATGTATTATTGTTGATGCTACATCTATTTGTCAACAAATAGAATTTTTGACCGCAGATAACACTGAGTATCGATATTCTCGATTCGATAAACAAGACGTAAGATTTATGTATAGTCAATTAATAAAATATGTTTTAACAGAAATGGTTTATTCTAATGATGATACTAACAATATGATCGAATTCTTCGAGAATAAGTATTATAACTTTACATTGACTGCTAAATGTTGAATGAGAAGAAACATCACGAAAATCTAACCATATGAGACCAGCTGTGATTAAACCAAGTCAATCATTTTGATGCCAATCAGGTCTCATTAAGCAAAGTATAATTGGCTTACGTTGATCAGCAGCGTATTTCAATTCTCTTTGACAAAACTGATTACTTTGATATTTAGAAGTCATAAAACAGATAACAACAGCAGCATCTTCAACGGCTGTAGCCATACTAAATATAAATATAGAAAGTTTATGCACATCTATTGCCCTTTTTGTTTTCTTAAATTCACCCTTCATATGAATTACCACTATTTGCTGGATTATTAACCGTCGTCATGCTGGTAAACTGTATGACTTAAAAATAAAAATAAAAAACTGTTTCTTCACTTCAGATTGTATTTATAATGAGCAGAACACAAAAAAAGAAGCAATTTTGACTGTACTTTTCTTTCTTTTTACTTCAAGAGAGAGAGCATATATAAAGAAACTATGCGAACTATTCATAACTCGATATTTTCTTTTAAAGATGTTATTCATCGATTTGCTTAGCTTAGAGCAGACGAAGGCTTTCTTTTAAAAATAAAATGTTGTGCTTCTTGATCATTATGTGAAAAGAAATTTCATTAGTCGATTCAACAAGAAAAATGAATAATACGAAGTCAAGAAAAAAAGAAGATTTATTGAAAAATATATTTAGTACAAATTCAATCTTTTAAATTTACATGATTTATGTCAATGTTTTGTATTATGGTGTTGGAAAAACGACTGTTGGAGTACATGCTGCAACACAAATAGCATAAGCAGGTGGCACAGTAATTAAGGGTAGACAGGCTGCGATACATGCAGCAGTGGTAAATGGACCAGCTTCAGTTGTTGTAAAAAAGCAATTGACCAACAGTACAATAAATACGAGTTTTGCAAAGAAATTTCTCATATTGTATCGATGGATCTGTGTGTAAAACAAAAAGCAAGAAAAATGAATAACTACGACACAAATACAGACAAGTATTTATACGTCGATCTTCTCTCATATTGTTGGTTTTTTCTACAAATTCATTGAATCATTTTTCTTCGTCTTTCCAACATTGACCATTAGTTTTTTCCTTCTAGATAACGATAATACGCAGTTGGAAAATTTATTTCGTTATTGATAAACAAGAAAAGTAAACGAAATAAAGTGAGCGAAATGAAGTTATAAACATTAACATTATCTGAATATTTTTTCGATAATTTCAATTAGTAAAAAATGTTCAGTTAGTTATACAAATCGATTTTAATGTCAAATTGAATTTCCATTCAAAACTCAATTATAAGAATTTGTTTTTCTTTCTGTTATAATGTGATCGTGAAATATTTGTTGAAAGATAACACTCAACTACACGTTATCTTTTCATCCACAGATAACTACATATAATTATATACGAAAGTAAACGCATAAATTATTCATACATCTATTGCATTGAATCAAGTTCAATGATTGTGCAAATTTAACAGCAAATATTGCTTGGGCTTTAGAGATTCGTACTCATTTTATAGATTTACTAACTGAAATTATTTTATTTGGAAATATTTGGCTCTATTAATAATTTAAAAAGGAAAAATCAGGCAGTTATAGTGTCCAATTTAAAAGTTGAATTCAAGTTTCAAGTCTGACATGTATGTCTTGAATATCCAACGTAAATAAATCTTCACAGTTATGAGATTTTGGCTCAGTTGCAATAATAATTGGTATTTTAATATCAAAATCTGCACCTATCCCTTGAAAATCAGCAGTAAATTTGATAAAATATTGATTAGAAATCGTGAGAAGTTTTGGAAATGTACATAGAAATTCATATGTTGGTGGCAGCGAAAGATAAGATGTATTGACAGAGAAATTTTCTTCTATTTGCCGACAATTAGTATCTTGAATATTTGGCACTGTAGTTCGAAATATTTCCTTCTTATATGAAATTCCACCATATTTAAATAATTGAAAAATGAATAGGGCAATATGTCTTATTGAGAGTTGCCGTGGATTATTAATTTCAATCGTAAATTCAATTAATTCGTCAGGAATAAAGCCTATTTTGTTAATAATACCTGTCAATGAAACTTGTGCTCTGTTTTGATTTCCAAAAATAGTTTGTTGCAACCATTGAGAATTTTCTGATAGATTAACACGTGGATAAATTGTCAGAAATCGTAAGTCTTTTTCTTTTGGTTTGCCCCATGGCGGTTCGATAAAAACTTGTAAATAGTATCTGACATGAGGATACATTTTCAATGGACATATTGAAGGTGGAAGATGATCAGGTAAAGAAAATTCGAATGGCTATGAATATTGTCCTTGACGAAAAGCAATCAATTCGCCTTCAGATTGTGATTTTGAGCTAAAGAAATTTTCGACGAATAAAATTGAACACGATAATTCTTGGTAACAGCCTTTCTGCTTCCATCTGCTGGATTTACCTTTGTTTTGCATATTAAAAACTTAATTTCTCCAACTAGCATTATATAGACTTGGTCCGTTTCAACTATCTTATGTTCATTACTCCAATTAACTATTCCTGATATACGTTCATCAGTAAAATAGACTAGATTATTTTGATGAAGATTTATTGTAATTCCACGGATGCTAACGCAACTATTCATTTTGTTTACTTGGAAAAAGGAAAAAAAGTGAAGTAAAGAGAAGAACACATCGAGTATCTATAGCGATTACCGGCAGACAGATAATAAAACATCGTTCTTCTTTCTTTTCTGTGAAAAAAAACCACAAGAAAATATCACGGACTCAAACCATTTCTCTTACGTTATTACGCAAGACTTGCTGACGTGGACATATTCAGTCATGATATCACCTTTCAAAGGTATTTAAAAAGCGTCCTGTCGCTTTGTAAGTGCGAGTATAACACGATTAGAAAAATGGGAAATATTTTCAGAAAAAAAGAAAGAAAATTTCTAATGCTTGGTCTTGATGCAGCTGGTAAGACAACAATTTTATTCAAATTAAAACTAGGTGAAGTTATTACGACGATTCCAGCAATTGGTTTCTCTGTTGATACACTCGAATACAAGAATCTCACATTATATGCTTTGGATCTTGGTGGCCAAGAGAAAATTCGTGCACTATGGAAACATTACTTTCAAAATATTCAGGGTTTAATTTTTGTCATCGATAGTAGTGATCGTGACCGTATTGATGAAGCATGCAATGAACTTCATCGTCTATTAGCTGAAGACGAATTACGCAATGTTGCTCTTTTGATATTTGCTAACAAACAAGTATGTTAATTTTAATGTTTGAGATTCAGAATAATATTTTCTTTTATTTCAAAGGATTTACCCAATGCAATGACTAAAACTGAAATAATCGATAGATTCGGTCTTCATTCGTTACATAACCGTCATTGGTTTATTCAACCAACGTGTGCTACAAGTGGCGACGGTCTCTATAAAGGTTTTAATTGGCTTTCAAATCAAACGAAAACTACCAAATAAAAATAGATAAGAGAAAAATTTGGCTTCGTTTGTATCTCTTCTATTGTTTATTTTTCTCATTGTAACAATGAATTCGTATGATATTCTATTTTTACTTGATAATCAAATGATTTCAATTTTGGAAATACAAGATCTTAATGCTAAAGAAACAGATCCTATCGATCAAATTTTCTATTGGATTTTATATGATAAACAACAGGATAAACTTGAACAACTTGAATTTCAATCAATGAAATCACATGATGGCATTGAAGAACGTTGGTTTAAACAAGGGCAATATTTAAAATTTACAGATCAATCTGGAGAATATACTAATAATGGAATAGATGAAAATTATTATCATCAACGTTTAACACGACAACATGATCGAGTATTATTGTCGGGCAAATGTCGTATTGCAATAACTGATTTTTTAAATAAAACTCATAGTTAATTAAATTTTACTATTTATTTTTTACTCAAATATAGAAGAAAAAATAGATGATCACCATGGTGCAAATATATTAGTAACATTACGCAAATTATTTGAAAGGCAAGGTACATGGCGTAATAAAATATTTTTAAAATTCGTCTTTGAAATGTAGTCAATTCCAAATTGAGTGTAAATGTCAGGATTGAAATATTCTTTATAGAAACGATCAGTTTCTAAACGACGTGATGCCATAATAATAAATATATAGAAAGCTGTAGTTGAAAAGCCATAACCAGCTGGCCAATTGGCTTCAGCCATTAAACCAACAAAAACATCAACTAATTCAATATTATTATCATAGATCTGTTTTAATTCTTGTGCTTCTTGTTTTGTAACAGCTAAATCTGAAAATGAAGTCAATGGTTGCAATTTTAATTGTCGTCGAAGTTCATTATAACGTAGACCTAATCGTTCTCGATCTCGTATAATATCAATAACACCAACATTAACAGTTTTATTATCTGGCAATTTCACTTGTGTTAAAAAATTCGGATAATTATTGAAAGTTAAATGTCCAGCACGTAGATAGCCAAATGTATTCATCCAATTATTAATTCCATAATTTTTTAATTCAATTTCAGCATTTTGAAATAATAATTTCGACATTGAAATAGTATCGTAACTTTGACTTTTCTTTCTATCAATTGGTCGAATTTGAATTTGATCAGGTAGTAATGGATGCATACGATATACTGACACAAATTCCTCACTCATAGCATATGGCCGTCCATACAAATTTCTCGCACCACCAACACCTTTTTGTACGGCTGCTAAGACCGGTAGAGCTGCGTCAGGTACGCCGAATTGTTTGAATTGTTCAATAGTATAATTGAAAACATGAGAGATACCATACCAATTAATATTCATTCCAGCATTAAGAACAGGACTTTTCAAAATAGTTGGTGTCCATTCGACAGTATGAATTTTAGCTAGAATAGCAGCTAGAATTAAACGCGTATGTTGATATATATCTTCATCATTCCATTTAGGATATTTTTTCGCTAAAGTTCCAGCTAAATAATTATGTTCAGCAATAAATAAATGATGCATTAATGACAAACCAATCCACCAATTATTCGTAACTGCTGTTATTGGTAAACCTGTTGTTTTGTCCAGACGATTAACAACTAATTTTCCATTTTTAAATGTTCGTACTTTTTTCTGTTGTTCACTATTTGATCCATAGATCATACTCGCATCCCACCAATGTGTCGCATCATTATATGTAAAACCTTTTGAATCTCTTAATGTTGGTTGAATTTTTAAATAAATTCCTTTATTATTTAAATTGGGAACTTGAATTGGTTGTGCATTATTATCTGTACTATGTAAAAACCAATCATGAGTTTGAAATTGTATCCATGCAGCAGCTAATAAATTTATATTTGGAGATTCGATAAATTTTCCATTTTTTCTTTTCATTAGATTATTTAATTTAATCGGATTTGGATATAAAATCTTATTCGAATTAGCTAGTACTTGTTTAATAGTTATATTTGTATTTCTACCAAATCGATTTTTACACATTCCCATCGATAGTACTTCGATATTATTACATCGACCATCAATTGAACGATATGTTAAATATTTTTTCGTGCATTGTGTGTTTAATACAGGATAACTTTGATTGACTTCATAATAGGGATCAAATATATTATTTGAATACAATTGCATACGTATTTGACCCAAATAAAGAGTAGCAAAAAGAATTGCTGGGAAACTTCCGATTCCCAAATACCATATTTGTTGTGGTGTTAAATCTCGAGCAAATCGAAGCAGCATATTGTTGTTTTGCTTTCGATAATGTTTTTGCTTATGTATATATATATATATGTAAATTTAATGTCAGGAGAAAAACATGAGCAATGAAGCGTAGTTTTTCTCACCTAGTTGATTATTGATCTTTTTTTTCTCCCATCCGCCCGCTCATTGACATAATTTCAAAGGTATAAAAATAGACGATATACGTATGTCTTTTGCTGTAATTACTAATGAATCACTGACTATTTTTGTTGAAAAAGGCCCATTGCCATTTCTTAAATCTCATTTATATACTACATCGTTGGAATTCGATGATTAAATTCTATGTTTTTTTCCTTGTCTTTACTTGAGATTTCGTTGGATCAGGAATGAAAAGGTCTCCGATATTGATTATCACCGATGTGGATCCTATTTGGATAGGAGAATTGATTTAATTGATATTCTTATCTTCACTACACGTAAAACCAATTAAATTGTTCTTATATTTAAATTAATTTGCTCTCTAGAGAGAATTGTTTTTCATAGTTATCAAAAAATTTAAATCAGCTGTTTCTCATCCCTATCTGTTCTACCGTCAAATCGATGGAAAAAAACAACAATGATCTTTTTCACATTTTTCAACTTATTGACTTATCAATAGTAAATAATAGGTCTCTGTCTCTCAGCATCTTCATTTCAAAATAGAAGTCTCACAAAGAAATCTGATGCTTTTATTATTAATATTTCACAAGCACTATGGCTGATAGAACGAGATAGCTCATTATTAAATTCAATAAATGCTGAAATTAACCTTAAATATCCACTAGATTTGTCTAACTCACGTTTGCTAATAAGTACTCTGTAAGAAAATCTTGAGAATAATCAATGAGTATTTATGTAAGTTTGAGAAATAAATTTTGATTCATAGTGACCGGATGTATTCCAATGGATACATCACTACATTCTGTATAGAAAGCAACTTTTACTTTTGAAAAGTAAAATTCTCTTATCTTCATCAACTGGACACAATGCAAATTTATAAACAGATTGTTTTACTATTTGTATTCTGGTAGTCGGCTGGAAAAGGTTAACAATTATACAACAAATTTTCAAAAAGAGCATTTTCTTCGAACAATACAAGTCTTTCAATTGTATTTGTCGCAGAAAAATAGAAAAAAAAAATAGAAATGTTTATTAGCTTCAGCTTCGTTCTTGAATTAAAACGATCTACACAAAAACACCTGTTTTCAAATAAAATTATATGACATATGCATAAAAAGTAAATTGAATATCATTTTATCAAGTTCGGAACAACGCGTAAAAGATTGATTTAGAAATGTCAAATATTAATTCGCTTATAAATAATTACAAAGTATATTTATTAGAATAAAATCATTGACGTGAGTTACACATACGGATAGATAAATTTCTAGAAAGAAATAGACTTCGATTTGATAATCATTTTCTTCACAGAAAATGTTCACAAAGAACTGTTTGTTCTTGTTTCTTCTTCTACGTTTCATTGCAGCAATACCACAGATAAATCTTTATTATACAGATGCAGTTGAAAACAGTGATCAAGTATTACAACATGATTGTTTACGCGTTTCAGCAGATAAAGAAGCAAAAAATGAGCGACAAGTCGTTTATTATTGTATGAATGATTTATTACCAACAAATAATAATATTGAAGATAATAATTTCTTTACAAAATTAACTTTTGAAGATCTTGCAAAACAGAATATAGCAAGTGACCAATTATATTTTTGGTCAATACCTATCGATATTATTGAACGTTATGAAATTTATTTAACAAAAGATGTATCACTAGGAAAAGAAATGATTTATAATTGTACATGGCCAAGATTTGGTCCTCAATGTCAATATGATTTACCCTACTATCATGATTCAAATTTATCTTTAGCTGCAATGATTGCTAGTTTTAGGTATACTGTTGACTATAAACAAACAAAGTTTACTTGTTATATTCATTTGGAATGTGATCGTGGTACAACAACAACTACTGTATGTTTAGATTGGAGTGAAATATGTGATGGAAAAATTCATTGTCTTAACAACGGATTGGATGAAAAAGATTGTTGGAAACTCGAAGTCAATGAATGTGAAAATGATGAATTTCGATGTTTAAACGGGCAATGTATACCAAAAATATTTTATCGAGATCAATCTTCGATCGATGATTGTATGGATGGTAGTGATGAAAGAAATATTTATCGCACGACCGACACATACCCGTGTTACAATGAACAACCATCATTTGGATTGGACGATATCGTATGTAAATTAGGACCTTTCACTAGTTCTTGTGTCAAAAGTCGTTCTATTGCCATAATGGAATCAATTTATTTGAATAAAAATTACTTTCAATCGGAAAATTGTTGGTTAGCATATAAACACTTATGGGGATTCGCTGATTCGACGAAGTTTTGTGAAGGAAATACATGCAAAGACATAATTGATAAAGAATGTGCAGATATGATCTATTTTCCAAGTGCTATCGGTTTAAATGATATTTATTTCGGTTTTAATAAAACTACTCTCAATACAATAGACTACGATTCATTCTATCAAAAACAATTTTATATATGTTCGAACAACGTTTCTTACGATCGTCATTTTTATTTTACAAATAGATTCCCAATTCTCAACAACATGACTTGTTTTGATTTTCATTTCTATTGTATCAAAAACGGTGGCTGGGGGTTCGGTTTTATTTACTGGCACTGCTTTCGATTGCTTGTCCATGATCTAGGTCGATTTTATACAAATTCAGACTATACTGATGAGATGTGCAATCGAACAAATATGTACCAATGTGAAAATTCCGAAAAATGTATTTCACTCTATCGTCTTCACGATGGTCCAGCGGATTGTCCTGATGAAGATGATAGAACGATCGATGCTTCGAATTCTCATCATATAATGGAATATTTTCAAAAATATTATTTTCAATGTCAAACTCCAAACAATACTTTTATTCATCTCAATTATTATCGAGATGGTTACTGTAATTGTAAAGAAATAGAATACGAACTATGTGATGATGAAATAATACCAGTTAAATATCTGAAAAGAAACATAACATTTCAACATATTTGTGATGGATTTGAAGATATAAAACCGATAGTTATTGATGGACGAAGTGAAACCGATGAAACAGAATGTGAAAATTGGCCGTGTGTCAATTTTAATACTTATTGTGATGGTACATGGAATTGTCCTAAAGGTGCAGATGAAGTCGCTTGTAACTCTTCAACGATATTAAATTGTTCGGAAAACTCTCATTTATGTTTTTCGCCAACTACATATGAGTTTATATGTGTACCTATTGAAAAAGTCAACGATGGTTATGCCGATTGTGTTGGTGGTACTGACGAACATTTCAGATGTTTGCGTGAAGGTTTTACCGACGGATTTCAAAATCAATTTAGTTGTTTTAGGTTAAATACTGACCACTGTGTTATGAATATGTTTTTATGTGATGGTGAACAGAATTGTCCTAATGGAGATGATGAAAAATTTTATGCATCGAATAAATCTCTTAACGATATATCTGACTGTAGTCATCAATACAAAGGAAATTATTCGAATTTTTGGAAATTTATGTGCGATCACATAGCAATGAAAGGTCTTCGAACAAAACAATTCACACTCGATGGAATCAATCATTTGACTACAAACGAATTTTCAACGAAATCTAAATATGTTCAACATCAACCCGATTGTCATCGTGGTCTATTTGTACGTATCTGGTCTAATAATTCAACAACAAATACATGTCTTTGTCCACCTGCATACTATGGTGATCGATGCCAATATCAAAATCAAAGAATTAGTTTAGCTCTGAAATTTCATGCATCATCTGATTCTTTACAAACACCATTTGTCATTCTTATATTACTTATTGATAATAGTGAACAACGTTTGATTCATACATATGAACAATTAACTTATTTAGCAATTTATGATTGTAATATTAAATTTAATGTTTATTTATATTATGCAACACGACCAAAAGATCGAACAAAAACTTATTCAATACATATTGATATTTATGAAAAGCTTTCATTGAATTATCGAGGTAGTTTCTATTTTCCTATTGAATTTTCATTTTTACCAGTCCATCGTTTGGCCTACATCATTAATATTCCACATAAGAATGATAAAATTCTAACTTGTTCAAAAACTCAATGTATCCATGGTAAATGTATTTATTATTTAAATCGAAATCTAATGCTTCACTATTGTCAATGTGATCCAAATTGGACTGGACAAAATTGTTCAATTCCATATCAATGTACATGTTCATCGAATTCAAAATGTGTTGGTATTTCTTCGGATAATCGATCAATATGTATTTGTTCTGTTGATAAATTTGGTTCTCAATGTTATATTAATACTGATTGTCAAGACAAATGTCAAAACAATGGTCAATGTATTCCATCGGATGATTTTCTCATGTTCAATCGAACATATCGATGCGTTTGTAAAGATGGTTTTACAGGTGAACAATGTGAAATAACTAATACGAAATTAAATATTTCATTTGATAAATTGATTGATGTATCACAATCAATCTATATTCATTTTATTCAAATATTTAACTCAACAATTGAACCACTAAGATCAACTACCTATCGAACGGCTGTTATTCGACCTGATTCAATAATTATTTATTGGTCACAACCGTTTCATCTTGTTTTTATTCAACCAACACTATCAACATATTATTTAGTTCTTCTTCAACGAATTTATCAACAATCAAAACAAATTAATAAATTAATAACATCAACAGATCGTTGTTTACATATAAATGAAATATTTAATCAAACATTTCTTCAATGGCATCTTATTCGTCGTATAAAATATTATCATTTACCATGTCAAACATATCCGAGAAATCTTTCTTGCTTCTATGATGATACTCATCTTTGTATATGTGCCAGTTTAAAACAACAACGTATAGCTAATTGTTTGAAATTTCAACATAACATAACAATGAATTGTTCGGGTAGTGATCAATGTCTTAATGGTGGCCATTGTTTTCAAGATAAACCAACATGTCCAAATAAATTCGTATGTCATTGTCCACTATGTTATTATGGACGATTATGCCAATTCAATACAAATACAATTGGCCTATCACTTGATACTATATTAGGTTATCATATTTTACCAGAAATTCATCTTACAAAACAACCTATGATAACTCAAATAAGTTTTGCATTTTCAATCATATTTTTTCTAATCGGTTTATTAGATGGTATTCTTTCATTGATAACATTTTGTAATAAAAATATTTATGAAGTTGGTTGTGGTTTCTATTTAATTGGTTCATCGATTAGTACATTATTTACAATGACATTATTTCAATTGAAATTTGTCATACTTATTCTTACACAAATGAAATTAATATCTAATCATCTATTTCTATTAATACAATGTCAATCATTGGATTATCTCTTACGATTTAGTCTTCATATGGATCAATGGTTAAATGCAAGTATTTCTACTGAACGAACATATACAATTCTACAAGGTGTTCATTTCGATAGAAAGAAAAGTCAAAAAATAGCAAGAATTGTTATTATTTTCTTAATTATTTTCAATGCTACAACAATTGTTCATGATCCAATTTATCGAGAGTTAGTTTATGAAGGAAATGATAGCGATGAAATACAACGAATATGGTGCGTTAATAAATACAGTTCAAAAGTGCATAACTATAATTATGTTATTAATCTCATTCATTTTGTTTGTCCATTTCTATTTAATGTATTATCTGTTATTATTTTAATACGAAAGAAATCTCAGCAACAGTTCAAAGTTCACAAACATTTACATTTTCAAGTAGTTTTATTGCAGCAATTTCAAGAGCATAAACATATATTAATAGCTCCGATTGTTTCAATTCTACTTGCATTACCACGTTTAGTTATTACTTTTGTAACAAAATGTATCAAATCGCCAAATGATATATGGTTACCTCTTCTAGGATATTTCATCTCATTTATTCCACCTATGCTTACATTTATTATATTTGTAATACCGTCGAAGTTCTATCGAAAAGAATTGACGAAAACAATTAAACAATATCGAACAAATCTACGTCGACGTTTCAATTGGCTATCTTAAAGAAAGCATAAGCTTTGTTTGTCAGCTTCAAAAAACTTACAATCAAATTTATAGAGTGTTTTTGCTTTTGTTCGTTCTATTTCAATAAAACTATAAGTAAACTTATTTTTCTCTTTCTAAAAATGCATATTTTAAAATTGTTTTGTTAAATTGAATGTTCTTTTTTTGGTATAGTTTCATAGTAATATAAACAGTGCACACTAAAATATGACAAAAAATATATGAAGGAGAAAGGATTGAAAAAGCAAAGTTTTAATTTGACGCGATGTAAAATTTCTGAATACGAGTATAAGTATAATACGAATGCGAATTAAGAATGTACATATTACCATATTTATCGAACACGAAATCTATCGGATAACCCAATTGATTAGATTGATTACCATCGCCATTACCACCAACAACAATACTATTATCAGAAGCTCCATTGATTCTACGCATTATTCGATGATTATGTAAATCACTGACGTAAAGATTGTTTAAATAATCAACAATTATTGCTGCTGGATAACTAACCTGTATTAGATGACTTCCTGTGCCGTGTCCACCAGCTACAAGAATACCTTCTTTCGCATTCTTTATCCATTTCATTACACGACAACTTAGATGATCCGCCACGTATACTGAATAATCTTTACCAACAAAGATAAAACTTGGCTGATGAAGACGTGTGGAATCATCTCCTGGACCATTTCCACCCGCAACAAGAATATTTTCATGAGTTTTTACATTCCAATGTCGTACTTCATGTTGAAATTGATGGCTTACATATAAATAATCTTGATCATCAATTGCAAGCTTGTAACAATCAATATTAGAAATGAGGATGTTTCCATTGGTTGCATTTCGAAGTGACCATTCTACAATTCGTCTATTTCCACGATCACAAATAATAATCGAATTATTTTTTCTATTTATAATAATATCTGTTGGCATTGATAATTGATTTATTTCAGATCCATTTCTATTTCCACCTGCAACGATACGTTTTTCTGTGAAATTATTTGACCATACTTCAACATGATTATGTGCATGTTTACATATATAAAGATTATCGTTATCATCGATATCTATGGTGTCATCGTTAGTATAGTTATCAATTAAAACTGTGATTCCGTATTGTCTCCATTTTGTTGTATTGGTTAAACTTAGATTATACAATGGAACTAATATAATAATAACAATAACAAAAAAAGATTATTATTAATCGAGCATATGTCACTATTCTTTACCGAGTTCTTTTTCTTCTGTACTTTGTGTTGTTGTTGTTGTTATTAGCTTGTTTTTTGCTTTTGTTACTTGCAGAACAACAGTTGGAACAATCACAATAGTAACAATTAAAATAGCAATGATTAAAATTAAAATGAATCCCTTATGACATAAATATTCATATCTAAAAATGTCTCAATATATGACATTCTTTTCGTTTAAAAATACCAGTTGTTTACTTACAATCTATGTGTTTGATTAACTTGTCTGTTTTCAGAAACATTTCCTAAAGATATTAACGATTTCAACTTAACCATTGATGATATTTTTTGAAGAATGATTTCAAAAACAAGTGCCGATAAATGAGAAGTCTGTTAATTCAATTTTTGACTAGATTGTCAGATGGTAATGTTTTGTTTTACAGTGACGTCAAGCTTGAATTCAAATTCATAGTCTAGTTTGATTTGCATAAACATGTCCGCCTTCACCCTCACTCTTATAAAACGTAATACACCATTAACGAAAGTCAAATATTTGTCAAAATGTTTGTCAGTTTATTTAGATATAATAGCGGATTAAAAAGTGACATCAAATTCTTGCCGAACAAAGATTAAATTGTAATAGAGTTTTCTTGTTTAATGCCAACATTGTTGTTAATGTCGATCGATTTCAAATCGTTGGATTCGATGATTTCCACAATCGACAACATAGAGATTATTCTCAGCGCCGAAAGATAAACCCACGGGATCATTCAACTCATTCGATTTTTCTCCTTTACCATTTCCACCAACAACAATTCTACCGTCTCTATTTTCTGATGACCAACAAGTTATGCGATAATTCCACTGATCAGCTACATAAATATCACCAACTTCATTCACAATTAATCCCATTGGACAAGACAATTGATTTAAACGATGTCCTTCACCTTGCCCACCAGCAACGATACTACCTTCGCTTGCGCCTTTGATCCATTTCATTACACGATAATTTTCTCTATCTGAAACGTAAGTTGTTTCTTCTCAATCGATGAAAATGAATGTCGGCTGATTCAGTTGATTGAGTTTCTCTCCTTGTCCATTTCCACCTGCAACAATTCTTCCTTCTCCTTTTTCACCTTTTCTCCATTTTTTCACTGCATGATTCTCTTGATCAGAAACAAACAAATCTTCATTTTTATTCATCATTAATCCCCAACATAGAATATTGTCGATGAGAATTTGTTTGTCGTTGGAATTTTCTAGTGACCATCGAACAATTCTTCTATTTCCCCAGTCAGAAATAATCAAACATGCATTGCTTTCATCGATAATTACATCAGTTGGCCAATTCAATTGATCAATTCTATTTCCTTGACCATTTCCTCCCGCAATAATTTGTCCGCTGTTTTCTCCTAATTTCCATTTCACAATACGATGATTGTAAGAATCAACAATGTAAATAGATTGCCGTTGATGATCGACACAGATCCCTTGAGGACGACAGAATTGATTTAATTCATCTCCTTGTCCATTTCCACCAGCAATCGTTTGTGCATAAGGTTTCCACGTGGGATTTAACATGACTTTATCAAGATAAAAATTTCTATGATTTGATGAAATCGTGCTTTCAATTCTTCTCGATGTTTCATCGAAACATCACCATTTATGTGGAGAAAATAAAAATGTACTAGTGTAGATGATGTGGCATGAATGACATTTTTTTTAATGTCAATAGAAAACGATTGGAGGAATATAGAAGTGTAGGAGAAGATTAACTGGCTCTTCTCTCGAAATTCATCTCGAAACATAACGGACGGCTCATTCAAAATGAAAAGGAAAGAAAAGAAAACAGTCTATATAAATGTATGGATTCGAATGATTTTCTTCAGTACCATTCAAAATCTAGTAAGTATATTGACACAACATGGTCGACAAGAAACGAAAATTAACTTTCGACGAATCGTCTGAAGAAGAAAATTCAAAGAAATTACGAAGTAAAATAATTCGATTAACCGAAAATAAAAACTCGTTTTCTTTTTCTGTATCTTAATCAAGATGATGAATTCAATCGTATTGAAAAATTATCCAACGAAATATTCTTTGAAATATTTGATTATCTTGATGGTTTGGATATTTACATAGCATTCTCAAATCTTAATCATCGTTTTCAACAATTAGTTAAATCTGGTTCACGTATTCAATATGAAATAAACCGGCATTTTTTAACAACAAAAGAAACCTTTTTCAATCAACCGAAAGAATTCAAACAGCAAATATATTCGTTTTATTTTCAATTACTAGAACATTCTATAAATGAATTTTTACCACTATTCATAATCGATTGCTATTCATATATCAATCTTCAGTCAATTATTATCGAAGATATTGAAAAAGATCAACTTATTTCGTTGCTTAATCATTTATCTCATTTACCATGTCTTTATTCATTAAATATAAAAACAACAGATTCAATTGAAGATTTAACTCATATTTATCAATTGATATTTTCATTATCACAATTAAAATCCAATAGACTTCTCTTATATGGAGATCAATGTTCAATATCATTACCAGTAGCTACTAATAATCAATTAAGTTCTCTTGAATATCTCGATATAGCTCATTGGTATACATTTGATGAACTTTCGGCATTATTATCTTATACACCACGACTTCGTTGTCTTAATCTTTCAAATTCAAACTGGTATGATTTCAATCTTGAAGATATGTCACCAATTAATTTAAATCATCTAATTCGTCTATCGATGTATACACAATATTTAAATTTTGATCAATTTCAATTGTTTATTGAGAAAATCCATTCGAAATTAAAAGTTTTACATGTTAATTTCGCAAAGCGAGATATCAATTTTCTTGATGCTGATCGTTGGCAACAATTTCTTTCACAAAATTTTGCTCAATTAGAAAAATTTTCTCTACATTATCGTGAACCGGGACTTGGCGATGACTATTCAATTTATAATGGAGAATCAAATCAATTCATTTCACCATTTTGGATGGAAAAAAATGTAATTTTCGATATTGAGATTCATGAATATAATATTCAGTATTTTCTTCGTCCATACAAGTAAAGCAGCATTTATATCGATATTCGTTCGATTTATTTTCTCGTTTTTAGAACTCGATGGTATAAATATATGAATTCTTCTATTGAATATTCGAAGTCAACTCAACTAACGATCAAATATGTTTATCCTTGTGAACCATCTGATGTTCTATTAAAACAAATTACACGTGCTTTAAATTTCACACAAATTTATCATTTAAATATAGAACAACAAATATCTATTGAAACATTAATGCAAATTCTACATTTATTACCCGATCTTCTTACATTAAAAATCAATTCTCTATCATTTTTTGGAACATTTCCATTTCTCAATCAAGTCTTTCCGATAACATCGGCATCAGAACATGCTAAGAATATTAAGTATGTTTATTTAGAGAAGGCATTGAAAATGAAAGATATTCATTTTCTTCTCTCGTTTTGTCCTCGAATGGAATATCTAAATGTTGAATGCATTCAAAATATGAATATTCAATCATTTGTACGAGAGATTTTAAATGAAATTAATCGAAAACATCCGGAATATTTACGTTTATTATGTATTTATATAACAACAATAGATGATCAAGCCGTCAAACAATTAAGTGAGATGATTTGTGGTGAACAACTTTTAGTGAATTATACAATTCATCGACAACTTTACGATATTTACTTAACATGGAAATGATTTTTGTTTTATTTATTTTTTTTTGTGTTGTTAATAATCTATAGAACATATATATATATATATATATATATGAAAAATGTTTTAATATTGAAATAAATAAACAACATTAAAGTACGAAGAACGAAACTGTTACAATATTTAAATTGTCTACGACTGAATTGTTGATACGATTGCATCATCATTGTAGAGTGACATTCTTATCGATTTTATATTCTTTCGTAAAATTCGATGCACGGACCTTTTGCAATGGTAGTGTGTTTTCAATTGAGACAACAGATCCTCGATGTTTCAAACATTTTCTAATCCATTGTTTCAACTCGGACCATATGCCAATAATGATCCAAGGAAGAAAAAACCAGACGAAATTCGGAAAATATGTTATATAATTACGGCGAATATTGGCAACTATAGTTGAATAATGGATTGTTTGCATAGTACCAACGATGACAACTGGTATCCAAGAGATGACATACAATCCTGAAATCGAAAATAAATGAAATGCCATTGTTCGCTGTTGTTTCCATGTGACTTCTTGATTGACATGTCGTTTTTGTAATGTAACTCGTATGAACAGTATTATATCGGATATCAAATTGACAATCGTAGGCAATCCACAATTAAATATCCAATTGTATAGAGACAAGATTGGATTGAAAAAAAAGCAATTCATTACTCCACATGCATTACTTGTATAATTCCATTTACTTCCATCGCATGGATAAAGAACAACCACCACAAAATCAAATACTGTTGGATAAACGATGCAGAAAATCAACGGAAGATGAAATAGAAATATACGCTTCCGACGAAGTCTCATCATGTGTGAATTAAATATCAGCATATGCCGTTGAATTGAAATAGTAGCCATAAGAAATTCACTCATGGCATTAAACACAAAAACGCAGAAAGTCCAGAATGTACAATAACTGGGTGTTGCAGGACTTACGTAATTCAAACGAAGATAGTGAAGGGTTTGCGGCATATTGAATAACAATTGAAGAAAGTTTGGTATGAGTAAAATAAATACTGATAGATTCTGTGCGCTACGAAGAACATTTCGATGATTGGCAACGAAAACAAAGATAATAATATAAAGTACTAGTGCTTGTATTTCAAGGCAAAGTAGCAAATAAAAAGTACCACGATTCAATGCAGCTTGATATTCGTCAAATATAGATATAGTTTGGGTTGCGTTCGTCATTATGATAGAATAATCAAAATATGTCTGTCTGTCAGTTACAATCCAATGGGTTGACTCTTTTTTTAAATCTATGATAGAGATATGCGCAAAGCTTCTTATTTCTAAAGATGTGTCTAACATATCCGATATCGAATAATCCTCTTACTTTTAACAAGCATCTTGTTTTATAATTCAATCAAAAAAAACCCAAGTAATATGACCCTATCGTCGCCTATCCTCTATTGAAAGAAAACGATCATAAGTATCGCTTCTCTGCGATGTTTGCACCGAAAGTTGACTATATATAGAGAGAGACTAGTCCTAGTGAAACATATTTCTGTGGACTTCAAAGGAGTTGCTTATCGATATTACTGTTTTTGACAATTCTTCGTTCATCGTGTTTCATTGAGTTTCATTTGTAGGACATGAACTTAACGTTCTTTAGATGCATAATTACATATAAACATACGAAATGTTGAATTTTGTTATCTCTCATGTTTGAAGGTTTCTCAATGTTAAAAGATGTTTATTATTTACAAAAAAAAAAACACGCGCATATAGGAAAGGTCGATTCAGCCTATGACGTCAATTATTTCAGTTGATAGAGAAAAAAATGAAAATTTGGAAATATTTCAATTGATTTGGCTTGATGTGGATTCAAGCAAAGGACGAAATATTGCTGAAAAATTTCGTTCGATCGTAAGTCAATTGAAGCAATTTTCAGATGTTAAACAATGTCAAGAATATATCGAACAAACATCCGATAAAGATCGATTAATTTTAATTGTAAGTGATAGTTTCGGCAGACAAATCTCGTACCAATCATTCAATAATATTCATCAAATCATATCGATCTGCATTTATTGTATGAATAAACAAATAAATGAAGAATGAAGTACAGCATATTCGAAAGTGTGTATGAAAAAAGTTTTGTTTTTGTTGATATCAATGAATTGCTTCATAGAATTGAAGACGATAATAAAGTTGATGAGCCATTAGCAATTAATATATTTTCAGTCAGTGGTCAATCAACAAGTGATATCAATGGAAAATTTCTTCTCTTTCAAGTTCTTCTTAAGAAACGTTCCGCGAAAAAATCAGAGATAGCCGAAACATGATGGTTAACCGATTTTGGATTTGACCTCATAGGAATTTAGGCTTTAGTATATCATAAAAGAATCCAAAGTTTTATGGTCTAAAACCTTACCATTGCTGATTTGCCCGGGACAGACTTTTA
>Ga0209915_1001039_pt1 | contig 46108 bp, 50 predicted proteins | sample ThiBiot_750_plan_FD_183952 | JGI IMG/M metagenome (GOLD analysis project Ga0209915, IMG submission 183952) | Wastewater bioreactor microbial communities from Cape Town, South Africa - Thiocy_cont_750_plan (SPAdes) | ecosystem: Engineered > Bioreactor > Thiocyanate-remediating > Anaerobic-Aerobic... | reverse complement strand
TTCCATGTTATTTAGAGAAATATTCTCATGCAAGATTGTAATTAATAAGCTTCTCATTCTAACGTAAAAGCTTGCTTCCTCCGAGTTAACACAATGCTGTGCAGTATGCACAGGTTCTCGCTAGTATACTCATATTTGTCGTTAGCGTTCTTCAAACAATTTATCCTGTAATCGGGATTCAATCAATTTACTCTTGAAATTTATATGACTACTGAGTTTCATCATAACGATTCATACGATATTAACATCAGCTTAATATATTAATATTTATCCTAGATGAGTAGATTGATTTATTTAGTATCAAAATGTTAAATAAAAGACATATATTTCAAGGCCATGAATGCATTCTTATGCCTAACGAGCGTAACTTTCGAAAAAGAATATATGTATCTTTTAGTTCTCCACCTGGAGCACCCCAATATGGCATCATCTCATTGACAGTCACATGCATTTCAAAAAACATTTCATCAATCAATGATGAAATCGATGTATCATTAAGAATTTGATTGCATAATGCCATCTCCAATGCTGATGTATCAATATCAAGTTTAATAATTACATAATCTTCTGGCTTTGCTATTGTTTTCAAAATATTCCAAGGATTCAACTTTCCACTGGTTTCAACACCAGCATTGATAAATGTTAATCGACCAATAATATCATCTGGTATTTGATTCCAATATGATTTAGGAACATATTGTGTTGCTTCAAATGTAAATATACGATCTAATGATAGCGATTTCGAACGAAAATATTCATAGAACCAACGAGTACCAATTGTAGAAGTTGTTACAGCTGTAGAATCCATACCATTAAAATAAGATGAGCCAACATCGAACAGAATCACTTGTGCGCCTGGTTTGTATAACCATGGAGGAATGATCGGTGTTGTTGTTTGATAGTTTTGATAAGGAGCTGATGGACCCAAAAGAAAGAAACGCTTTGACTGAATTGCGTCTTCGCCAGCGATTTTCACGTTTTCCGGTAAGTCTGTGTGTGAGCACATCGTTAACGGATCTCGAAGAAGACCAATCAATGGTTCGATCGATTGAGAAATAACTACTGGAGATTTTGATGAACCACTACATTCAAGTCGATAATACATTTTTGATAAAAGTTTATCGGCATTATCGACGTTGGAAGATGGTTGATATAATACTTTTTGTGATTCAATAATATATTTTAATGCTTGTATGCTTTTATCTGTTTCATCTTTTTGCATTAAAGTTGGACAAACTTTACTTTGTAAAGTAGCTATATTGTCATACCAAGATAGTTCCCATTCACTTGGCGAATAATGATCATATTTCCATTGACATACTTCGTTAGATTGATTGACTAGAAAATTAGGATTAGTAAAATGTCAATGAACGTTTATAAATACTTTGTGCTAAGATCGTTTGCTGAAGTATTGAACTTGCAGATGCAATTAGTTTACCATAGGATATATTTGACAATGTAAAATAGCCTAAACCAATAATAATTATAATCGACAAAAGAAGATCTAAAATCATATCAATTACATATAATCAGATGCAAAGAATCATATAGAAATACTTGCATTGATAACGTTTGCAGAAAGATGTGTTCATTTTAGAATATAGTGAAATAAATTATGTTTCTTTAAGAACACAACAATTGGATTTATATCTAGGAAGAGAAAAAAAACTGAAAATCATATGTCTATTCTCATTGATTTAATAATTTGTGTTAGAATAATCTAAACTGAACAGTTTTCTTTCGTTTGAAGTTTATTAAAAGTAACATCATTTGAAACTGATAACATTAAAGATACAGAACATTTATTTGAAATACGTACAATCGATGGGGTTGTGAAGGTGATATTATATAATAAACATTAACAATGCAGAACGTTTATTTGAAATACGTATAATCGATGGGGTTGTAAAGGTGATAGTATATAATGATTAACGTTAAAGATACAGAACGTTTATTTGAAATACGTACAATCGATGGGGTTGTAAAGGTGATATTATATAACTATTTAATAGTTAACATCATAATTGTAATATAACGTATCTTCTTTGCTTTGTTTGATATTGATAGTATCATCCTAATAAATAGATGATAAAAGAAAAGAATAGGAAATGTAGATGTTTCGATATGAACTAGCGCCATCTATATCGAAGCTAAAATATTACTTTTGAAAATAATTTAGTGAAACCAATTGCTTGTAATTTTTTTTTCATTTATAAATTGACGAAAATTTCATCAAAAATTCTTAATTAATTCCTTACAAAATACTTCAAACGACAAGTATTTGGTTGGCCGTCAGGATTTTGTTCTTGTTTATTCGTCAGTCCAAAATTTACAAATAAACAGTATTATTGTGTCTCTCTTATTTTCTAAGATAATTTTTTGCTCGTAAAACATATTTCAACATATTCGATAATTTTAGATCTTGTTCTCTAGATAGTTTAACACTCGTTTCCTTTCGAACAAGAAACTAACATCATGGTCCGTTATTCACGTTAGTTTTGAAATCGAATTTAGCAATAAAAAACAAAATAGTCGATCATTCGAATGTATTTTCTAGGCGCTGTTGATAATCCAGCTAAATCATGCAAAGCACGTGGTGCTTATTTACGTGTTCATTTTAAAAATACACGTGAAACCGCCAATGCTCTTAAACGTATGTCTGTTCGACGTGCTAATCGTTACTTAAAAAATGTTATCAATCAGAAAGAAATCGTTCCATTCAAACGATACAACGGTGGTGTCGGTCGAAAAGCACAAGCTAAAGTCTTCAAAGTTAGTCAAGGACGTTGGCCAAAGAAATCAGCTGAAATTCTTTTGCAATTACTCAAAAATGCCGAAGCTAATGCCGATGTTAAAGGTCTCGATGTTGATCATCTTGTTATCGATCACATTCAAGTTAATCGTGCACCTAAAATTCGTCGACGAACATACCGTGCTCATGGTCGTATCAATCCATATCAATCATCGCCATGCCATGTCGAATTAATTCTTAGTGAAAAAGAAAATATTCTCACACGAACAGGCGGTGCCGTCGAAGATGAACCAGCAGCTAAAAAGAAAGAATCAAAAAAGAAACTTAAACGACAAAAATTATTGAATCGAGAATAGAACAATAGGATCTTTGAAGAAAAACTTCAATTACAATAACAAGAAGAAGAATGTCATCATCCATTGTTGTTCTTCATTGGCCGTTTGTTTTTTTTTGTTTAGTTGTTTTTTATTGTTTTAGGAAACATTTTGTCATTTATGTTTCTTTATCAATAAAAATCTGAAAAAAAAACATCATTTAACAATGGAGGAAAATATATTTTTATCAAAAACAAAACTTAATACTAATTTGTAGATATTTTTCTTGCATGTCGGTTGTTACTCGAGTTAAAAATGGTTTGTTCAGACAAACAAAACCACGAAATCAACATTCCCTTGAAAATCTTAAGTGAGCTTTTTTGTTGTTGTTGATTTCGAAAAGAAACGATTAAGTTAATTTTGTCTTTTGACTTCATTAGATATTTGTATGGCGTTATACAACGAAATCCAACTATATCCGATGCAAATCGAGATGAACTAGTTGAATCACTTCGATCGATATCAGAAATTTTAATTTGGGGCGATCAAAATGATAGTTCTGTTTTCGAGTAGAATTTTTGAAAATTCAAATTCGTTTTCGATATTTTTTGTTTTAGTTTCTTTCTTGAGAAAAATATGTTAACATTTTTTTTGAATTATATGGGTCAAAAATATGGTCGATATATATGCGTACAAATTCTTCAAACATTAAATATTCTATTTGAAAATATTCGAAATGAAACATCGCTTTGTATGTTATTTTGTATTTCGAACGAAAAACGAATCAATTTCAAATTTAGATTATCTTTTATCAAATAATCATGTGAATAACATAATTGTACATAAATTTGATTTCAATGATGAAGAAATCACAGCATATTACATATCATTTTTGAAAACACTTTCATTTAAATTAAATTCTCATTCGATTAATTTCTTTTACAATGAAGTAAATTCACAAAAGATTTGAATTCTATTTTGCAAAATGCTCAATATGTTTAGAGAAATCAAGATTTTCCGTTATATGTTGAAGCAATAAAATTTTTCGATCATTCCGAAGCAATGGTTCGTATTGCTGTACGAACATCAACGTTAAATATATACAAAGGTAAATATTCGAGAGTCTTGACTTTTTATGCGTTTGTTTAAAAATTTAGTTACGGATCCGGGCATGCATCGTTTTATCTTGGATCGAACGGCAACGGAATTTTTCTCGAATCTTGTTTGGTTCATACGCAGTCATGTTTTAGAATACGATAAATTAATTCAAAATAATCGAGAGTAATCGAGATAAAACTTCAATTTACACAACCAACAAATCGAAATATTTCGTTTATTTTATAGTATTAATAATCGCGGTCGATTATCATCTGGTTTGGAAGAATATCTTGATGATATACATTATCTCGAAGATATTTTTCTTACGAAAGTTGAACAATTGAATTATGTTTTACGAGAACAATTAATGAATCGATTGTTAATACCGATTTATGTTTTTTCATTATTAAAAAGAGAAAAACGGGTAAAGAAAATGTTTGCTGAAAAGAAATTTATTCATTTTCGAAATCAATCTCATAGGAAAATCAACCTGTACTCGATCAATCATCAGCATTTTTTCTACTTGCTGAAGTACGAAGAATAGAAAAGAGAATATGAATCAATGATTATTTCTTTTCGTAATAGATCTTTCTTGTGATTGACTATCAACCAGTTATCGAAGAATTAATCGATATGATTCTATCTGCAGATGTTGGAACTGTTGATACCATTCAACATCGTTACGATCAAGAAGTAAAATAACGAATAATTCATTTCGAATACAAAATCAATTCGAAATTTTCTATTAGAAGGCTTATAGTCTCCCACCGCCTTCGCTAGAAGCCTGTTTAGTTAAACCAAATACTGCTCAACTAAAAACAAACATTGGTAAATCGAAATAAAAATTAATCAATTCAGAAAAAAAAAACAAATGTCGTCTTCATCAATAGATCTTACACTCAATGCTCTCGATATTTCAAATGATAAACAGTCTCTCAGCCATGAAAATAGTCCTGTACCTTCCCGTTCAGTTTCGTCATCACCTCGTCCATCGACACCACAAATTCAAGAACAATCAACAGTCGATTTCAATCTTAAACTACCGCCTCTATACATATCGAATTGGAATGAAGACGAAAAACAACGACGAAAATCGAATCCAATTCGATTTGATAATACTCATTTATCTCAACGGTTCATACTGAAGACGAAAGAAGAAGAACACAATAAGTTCTTTGAATTTTAGGCCGCTTTTTCAATCGATTATTGAAGCACTGACTTGTACCGATAATGATCAGCAATGTTTCTATGCATTAAGTATTCTTCTGACATTAACAACAAATTCAGGTAGATCGGCATACGTAAAAATAAATTTAAAATCATTGTTTCTTTTGATTTATTTAGCTGTCGACAGTCTTATTCTTGAATCTGCTTGTCTAACAGTGAAATCTTCTGTATGTTAATCGATGAATTTTTTTTCTCGTTTTTTTTTGAATTGATTTTTGTTTTTATCTTTCAGGATAAAAGTTTTTACAATACGATTCTAGTCGATCAATTATGTTCGATTCTTCTTGCATCAACAACGCCAGGTAAACTCAAAGTTCTACTTCGAACAACAAATCAATCGTTTTGTTTCAGATTCAAATATTCGTCTAATCACGTTGAATTTAACAATCAATCTACTAAAAAAACTTGTCTTTAATGAAGAAGAAAAAAAATCCTACATCTCTGATTATCATCTTGCTCGTCTCGAACAAGCATGTGAACAATCAGCACAAGATTTACGACGATACTATCGTGTAAAATATCATCTTTTCTGTTCCTATCGTCGTATATTTGTAATTATTTTTTCATTTAGCAACCAGAACTCTTTCTCGATCTATTCGAAGATGAATATCGTCAGATGCAATCGACTTCAATCCGTTTAGATTATCTACTCAAAGATGCTTGTATGTTATGCACACCGACACGTAATCCATCGATTGGTATTGAATTTCTCAAACGTTTGCCAGCCGATGAAATCGAAAAAACTCGACGAGCAATACGAGTCTTTTTCTATCTTCGATCATTATCTCATGAATTACGCTTGCAAATCGATAGTGATCTACCATTGACACAACCAGATACGCTTGTCAAAGAAAATGATAAACTTGATTTAAGTAATAGTGATCTCATTGCATGTACTGTTCATATGAAAGAAACGTAAGAATGACAAAAAAAAATGATTCGGAAAGAAAAATTCTGTTTTGTTTGTCTCTTATTTGCAGAAGAGATCGTCGATTTCTTGTTGTTGGACCAATGCAATTCATACTTGTCGAACCCGATATGAAAATTGCCGCATGTGGAATAGTCAAATTCTGCGATTTTATGCAGGTTTGTTGTTGTTATTTGAAAAATAATTTCGACTCCTTCTCGTTTTTATCAAGGATGTCGAAGTGACAAATGTCAAAGATGATACACGATCATTACAAATAACTTTTCAAAAACACGGCAGTAAAACCTACGGCAAAAGCAATCAATCAGTGTTAAATGCTAAATTTTCATTCGACGATCATATACGTTGTATGTCGGCGAAACAAAATCTAACTAAAGGCCGTCAAAAGTAAATTCTTGTACAGAAAAACATCACATTGATTTATTTATTGATTTATTTTCAGAGTTCGTCAAATGAAATTAGCAAAAATAGCAGCAATTCTAGACATTCCATTGAATAATACAACGAATATTGGCAATCAAGTAAATTTTCTTCCAACAACACCAACAACGTATTCTCAACATCAATTTGGTAAGCTTTGAAATTGTATTCGTGTTCGAAATTGACCGATGGGTTCATCGTGAATTTTCGTCGATGACAGACGTTTTATTTTAGCATAACGCAATTGATTAGGTTCGATAGGAATTTTCGTTGGAGTTAAGTAGAATGATGAATGAGCACGACGACGACGATATTGACAAAGACATTTGTGATTTTGACAAGTTAGTTTCACGTTAAATAATGTCCGATGATCATGAATATTTCGATCAAAACGTAGAAATGGTCGTGAAGATGATGATGATCGAGAATGAGTTGGTAATTGTTGAAGTGAATAAATTAAATAGATTAATATGATTAATGCACATGCAAGAAGAATTAACCATGTAATAAGAACATATTTTTCCGATTGTTGAATAATTTTCGGGAGGAAAATTTTACTGAATTTTAATATCAATCGAAAAAATGGTGACAAATTTTGTGAGATTTTATTCGATAGTTTCAATGGAATTATCGAATGAATTAATTCTGACATTGTTGAATTGAAATTAAAACAAAGAAAATAGATTTGTGTTCGATTGTATAGATTGACTAATTGTTCAAATGAAATGATTCGTTGTTGTTCGATATGCCAAATCGATTGAATTGTTTGATTCGTTGAAATCGGTTTTTTCCATTCGGAAATTGTTGTTGTTAGAAGACAAGTGAGATTTTCATGAGAATTCATAGTTAAAATAAGATTGGTTTTACTTCGAAGAAAACATTGCCGTGCAATAAGACTCGCATTTTGATTTTGATTCATACATTGTGGTACAGGTCGACTGAGTACTAACATTAAAACATTTGTACACGTACAATTCCACGGATTATGATTAAGATTGAGTAGGCCAATCGGTCGAATTGGAAGAACATCGGATAGAATTTGTTTGAATTGATTGTTATTTAAATATAATTCTTTTAAATAGAGAAGATTTTCGAATGTTTTCTTGTGTAAATAGGATAATTGATTGTAACTTAAATCGAACTTTTCTAATGATGGTAAATAAATTGAAATATTTTTATTTAATTTTCGAATAAGATTATGTGAAATATTGAATGTTTTCAGACGATATAAAATTGGTAGAGAATTTTTTTGTTGAAATACTTGTGTTGATAGAGACGTTAGATTAGCGTAAGTGATTGACAAATATTCAAGATAATTCCATAATGTATATTGATCGAAAAAGAATGTTTTCATTGAACAATTACGAATTGAATATGTTTGTAGAATTGAATAGTAACGTTGTTCATACGATCTATCAAATAGATTAACGGATAGATTACAATGAATTGAAAGAGTTTCAGTAAACATTTGATTCGTTGGTAGATGATTATAACATTGATTTAATGAACAATTGTAAGCTAATGAGAATTTCAAAGAAAAATTCAATGAAATGAAACTAATAATTAAAATTTTTCGCATGACACTCGACAATTGTTGTATCATCGAAACAAGTTAAATGTACAATATGGAGTATGCGAGTGTTTTTTTCCTATCGTCTTTACATTTATATCGTTTCACATCATCAACGCTCGATTGATTAATCTGTTTCATATGTTCATTTATGTTGAACATACATCTTATATTTGACAATCATTAGAGAAGTGTGACGAACCAGATGATATTTTAATAGAATAGGAACAATTAAAATTGACAACTCATACGTATGGTAAGCATCATTAGTAACAAAAAGAAAAAGAGACAGAAAGAAAGAAAGAAAGAAAAGAGTTTATATATTTGGTTATTTTGAACAATCAAATGAATTATATCTGTCATTTATCATGATTTATCTTTTAGGATTTTCTACGCCAACATTATCAAATCATCCGGGTAAGTTAACTAATTCTCAATGAAAACAAAATCGATCATTGTTAGTTCGGTCCTATGCAGACTTGAGCACGTTTTCAAATGACGAAACACGTACACATCAATAGATTGTATTGATTATATGACGAGAAAAAAAACACACATAAACATTTTCTTTTTTTTCTATTGAAATATGATTGTAAACAAAAAAACGATTTCATATGCTGCTGAATATAATTGATTTGTATTTTTATTTTGTCTATCTACGGTATTTGTTTCTATTCAAGGTCGAGCAGCTCTAATCTCCGGTCCAAAACGTCAACCTACTCCAGCCACTAATCGTTTATTATCAGCAAGTTCAGCAACAACAACTGCATCATCACCATCATTTACTAATGTCGAACAAACTCGACGATTTCCATTATCACGTACACAATCCGAACAAACGGAAACAAATGAAACTAATACAACATCAAATTCTGAACAAACTCGTGAAGGTAAAAATTCAATCGAATCAACCAAACAAATGTTGATCTTTTAAACAGAATCTACGACGAATGCAGAGTCCATAGCACCGAAAAGTCTACGTGAATGGCATGAAAAACCTGTTGATCTCAGTGAACAACCACCGCTCAACGATAAAGTCAATGTTCAAATACTTTCTCCAAATAGCGAACGAGTAGATTAGTTCGAATCGATTTCGTTCAATTCATTATTCGTTCTATTGTTTTCAGACAAATGCACGTTTCTTTGTCGACAATGATCTCGCCACACTTGTCACGTCCGATGAAACATCAAACGAATGTATCTCAACTACTATCGAACACAAGCCATCACCTTCAGATGAAACTAACTAACATTCTCTCTCTTTTTTTTATTGTCAAACGTCTTTCAGCGAACTTTCTTTAGTTTATCGGTGTTCGGATTCTTATTTTACCAGAAAAAAACAAACAAAGCAAGACAAATATATTTTCTTCTCTCTCTCTCGCTCTTAGTGTTTTATGATTTTGTTGTTCTTTATTTATTTATTTTTTTTGTTCAATCCCGTGTTTCGAGAATGTGCGTGAAACAAAAAAGCAAAACTCTATGATTCGTAGTCTGGTCATTATATGCATATAATATTATACATATGATTTTATTTTATTTCTATTTTGTTCTTCGGTTATTTCAATAATATAAATCCTAGAAGAAAACAAACATATTTATTTCTAATTCAAATCTGACACCGCATGAATTCGATCTAGTAAAAATCTAAACATATTCTCATCGAGTTTATAATGTTCAATAGCTGATGTTAGAATTTCATTCACATCTCCATATTGTTGATTTGTCATTGTTGAATGAATTGCTCTCGAAGACTTGTCATTTTCATGTTCATCTTCACTTGATGTTACCGATAGGCCACTTTCATCATTTTCATCGACATCTGTATCACTATCAGTTTTCACATGTAAATATTGTGCACAAATATTTCGAATCGTTTTTTCATTTTCATAATCACATGAATAATAAAGATCGAGATAGATCGAACGATTATTTAAATGTTTAGCTAATTGTAATGCTTGTGAAAAGAATTTCTCTCGTAATAAATAATAGAAATATTTCGTTGCCAGTTGATTAATAAACGAACGATTACGAAGTATACTCGCATCGGATATCGGACGCAATGGTGAATAGAATGTTCGAAGAATTTGTTCGATATAGAAATGATTTTGTGTTGTTAAATTCGCGAATAATTCTCGATGAATTAATGAAATAGCTGAACGACAATCTTGATCTTGTCGTGTCCAATCTAATGACCATAGAAGATCGATAAAATGTGAATAATTTCGTGAATTTAAATAGAATTTAAATAATGAATGAAGATTTGAAAATGGAAAATGTAGATCAAGTAAACCAATAGGACCACCTGCAGAAAATTGAAGTAATAACGTTTGATTTGAATAGGGTCGATTGGTTATAACTAGTTGATTTATTGATTGAATCGATTTGTCAAGATTAAGTGTTTGCAAAAAATTCAATTTTTCATTCGATGATAAAATTGGCCAGATAGAATTCAAAGCAATATCATAGAAAATCAATCCACCTTGTTCATCAGCTAGAGCAAACAGAAGATTATCAATAATCCACCAAAGACCTGTTAAATTTCGTGTTAAAATCGATGTTTTCATTCGTTGAACATGATTGACTTCATCGATCGATATCAATGTCGAATCCATGAGACAAATAATTGTATAATTTGTCGAACGAAGAACATAGAGAATGGGTGATGATAACGATGGAATATGAACGAGACGAAGTGGAACTGAACGAAAATTTTCATAGTAATAAATACTCAATTCATAATTACGTTCGATATTGTTCTAAAAACGAAAGTTATAAAAGAGAATTTGTGCAAAAAAAACAAGTCATTATACTTTATCCGAATGTTCAACCATTTCGACAGTTGTCAAACCTGATGAAGTTGTCGAACAGAAATATGGATTCAATGTTTCGGTTTGTAATGAGTAGATTTTTCCTTTTTCATTTTGATTTTCAATTGGAAAAATAATTGCTAAACAATTAAAACGAGATTTCTTCTCTTCATTATCAATTAGATGTACATTGGCACCTAGGCCTTCGTTTAACATTGTCCACCAAACAGTCAATGTTCCATGATCATGATTAACATGAATCCATCGTCGAATAGGTATTGTATTCGAATACGGTGGCAATTCTTCGCTAGTTAATCGAGTAACTTCATTTGATAGATTAAATTTCGAATCAAACGACCGTATCGGTGTTTGAAAACGGAAAATATCGATTTTCGATAGTGTTTCATAGATAACATAGAAACCATAGGAATTCAAATAGAAATCAGCTATTGAAGATGTAATATGAAATTTTTTTGCGAGTGTTGTTCTATCGATGGTGATATTTTTCAAAGTTCGATTTTGTTTATCAATAAAAAGAAATGCATAAAAACCATTTGAAAATATTAAGAAAATGACATCGAAACGTAACCAAATCGTTCGAATAAGTTTGAAATTTGTTAATAATTCATCGAATTCAATTAATTTATCGCGTAGATTTTGAAAGATTTTATTCGATAAATGAAACGGCAATGATCGAGATGTGAAATAATCATTGTATTCATCATAATATGTTGCTTTTTTCTGTGTTGTATCATTTGTTGATGATGCTGAATGAAGAAATGAAAGTAATGGTTGTTTATTTGGTGGTGGTTTTTGTTGATAACTATGAACGCCAATATCACGTTCGTGAAGACCAGGATATTTCAAAGTCCATAATTGAAGAGAACATAATAGTGAACAGTCAGTAGACATGTTTAGATAAAAATGATTGAAAAAATGAATTAGCAGCTCAATTCGCCATTGATCATGAATATGACTTGGAAATTGCTAAGGTGAAATAGATCGAATAAATAGAATTCAATAAAAAAATCATTTTTTTATTAAAACGAAAATTCAATAAAAAAAATGAATTTTGTTTTCTCGAATTCAGAATTATTAATAATAAATAAATCAAAATTAGTGACATCTATGATTATTGTTTTTTTTTTACGAATGTAAATTGTTTTGAATTAATTATACGAAAGAAGCAAAACAAAATGAAATCTTTTTTTTTTCATGATAAATAAAAAATCATTTCGATTGTGTTTGGTTCATTTCGATCTTCTTCTTTATTCGAATAATATTCTTAAAAAACAAAACAAAATAAACAAACAATTTGTTTTTCTTGTTCCTTTTATCTAAGACAGAGAGCGAACGAACAAGTTGCAGAATGAATCTTTCACTTGACACAATCCTAACGAACGCACGTGAACTCGTTTCACGTTTACGTCGCGATGATTCGACTGCTGATACAGCTGTTAATCAAGCACAATATGTTCAAGAACGTATACTTAGCATGAAACAAGTAATTTTCATCATCGATGAATTTCTTTTTTTGGCAAATCGAATCATTTTTTCTTTCTAAAGTACAGTGATGATCTTGCAGAATTAAATGATCTAAGTTCACGTCGTCCAAAAACTGCTATACTTTATAATATTCAAAAAGAAAATCGTTTGATACAGTAAAATAGATGTGGTTTTTGTTGTTGTTGTTATTTTTTATTCCATTCGGTAGACAATTACAAAAAGAAAATGAAGAATTGAAACAATTAGTAACCGAGCACCGAAGTGTTCTCGAGAAAATTATGTATAAATATCGACGAGATATGCAACGACTCATACTCATGGAAAAAAACGAGACAAAAGCAGTTCATTTATTTAATAATTCACTTGCACAAGTAAAAAATTTTTATTCATCAAGCACAAAATTTGACGTCATTTAAAAAATTCAAAGGATATTCAAGAGAAATCATCGAAGATTCATGAAATGGCAACAGTTATGAGTCGTGCGATTGATATCGACGATACGAATAGTGCTTCACAAGAAGAACGTATCAATGCATTACTTCTAGAAAATCGTGGTTTGAAAGAAATTCTTGCTGTACATGAAACTATGCATCGAACAAAACCGACAGAAGTAAATAGAAATTTCCTTTTCAGGAAATAGATTTTCTCTCGATAAATGAAGTCAATAACTAATCGGATTTAGTTGGTTGTCAAAAATGAAAGAATTCAACAAATCATGCGTTGAATTCAGTAGTCCAAATAATGATCTTTCGAAGTCGTTCAGCTTTGTTTCTTTTTTTCAAATGACACAGTGACATCAACATGAATAATTAAAATGTTGTAATATGTCTAAGAGTTAAAAAATATGTTTCTCATGTGATATATAATTAGTCATATCGATCGGAGCGTTTAAATAAGATTTCATTATGAAATATGAGTGCAAAAAAAACAACGAGAGAGAGAGAGAATTGAGATTGTTGTTAATAAGAAAAGAAAAAAAAGTAATAAGAAGCACATAAATGAGTTTTCTAGAAAAGAAAAAAGAATGAATTTATTATTATTATCTATTGTTCATGAATAGAAGATGTAAACGTGCTTAAAGAGTCAAGCTTTTCTTTTTTTAGAAAAAGAAAAAAACAAGTTTTTATCGATGTTAAAAAAAGTTTATTTCTTCTTTCATTTCAGTCTTCAACTAGTCAAACAGCAGCTGCTATTATCAATTCATCATCGATTGAACCACCTTCATCTTCTTCTTCTTCCGAAAATCATTCTTCCTGATTGAAAATCTTTGGCATTCCACTTCTTTCTTCGTTTGTATATTATCTGTTGTGTTCATTTTTCGATCTAGTCGTATTAACGAAACCAAATAAAATCTATCATTCACTTTTGTCCTGTTTTTATCAATGACAAAACAATGCAAAAAATAGTTCAATGTGGCTTTTTTTTTCTTCTTTAGATTAAGAGAAATAAGACAAACTAAAACAGCAAAAAACAATGAGTTAATCCAATTTCGAATCTCTCGTTCTCAAAACAAAGATGATTACAACCAAATCATCCGATTTGCAAAATCAACAATTAGAACAGGTGAATAACAACCGTGCGTGTGTGTGTGTGTTTTTTTTCTATTCGATGAGAACTTGTTTTCTATTGAGTGCAATTATATGCTTTTTTTATTCTCGATGCGTGTTTAAAGCTTTCGTTCGGTCTTCTAATCTCATTTCATATATCTTTTCTTTTCCTTTCGCCCACACATATTTGTTTTCCACAATATATCTATTTTCTCTTTCTGTTCTCTCTTTCTTTCCTTCTTTCTTGCATTCCCAATAGCGATAAGTTCATAAATGAAAACTCCAAGCCTGTAGCTAAACTATTCATCACAACGCAAAACAAAGAGGAAAAACGAAGTCATGCTTTTCTAATGATAATGACATTCATTTCACACGAGCAAGTAGGTGTTGGCGCACAGTTATGTTGTACTAAATAGAATCCAACACAAAAAGAGATCTTAATGGATAATGACAATAAGTGTTGTTGACGCACGCGTGCAATTCTATACTTGTTGCATTAGAAACACGAAGAAGAAGAAGAAGAGGGAATCAATGTGTAGGCAGAGAGTTTTGTTATTGTTGTTCCAGAAAGATGATATGAGTTTGACGCAAGATAGAGAGAAAAAACTATATTTCAACTAGTTTTGACAGCTGTCAATTGAAAACATGTTCATTACGATAATATAAAACTGAAGAGAATTATTAAAAATAAGCAAAAAATCTTTTTATTTGATTAGGCGAATTTGAATTCGGCTTTATTTTGGACGAAAAATCTACTGATTCTTTTCGTCGGTAGTATTGTTCTAACAACTGTTGTTACATTTCTTGCCGTGGTAAACAATCTACATTTGTTGTTGTTGTTGTTCGTTGAGTTAATTGAATTTCTTTAAGATCTATTGGTGTTCAAAACAACAAAAAATCTCGAAAAATCAATCTCAATTATCTGAATTAACATCATTTTCGCCAAATTCAATTCAGATTCAAACAACTCGACCAAAAGAAATTAAATTATTTCCCATTTTACCTAAACTTGTTCAGCCAATTTCGCCTAATTATGACAAATCCTTGACAACACAATATTTCTCATCGAACACGACTGATACGTGTTCAACAGCCGAATCATCGTCATCATCGGCAACGTTTGCCGGTGTGGCAACAAAAAAATTTCGAAAAAAAAATCTACTCGAAAGGTAATTATTCACAACTACGAGTGAAAAATAAAGAAAAACGAAACAATGCGGAGGTGTACCCATTGATCTCATGAGAAATGTTTTCCAGATGTTTTCGGAGCAACTTTTAAAGTACACAAAGGGCAAAATACGGGGGGAATTAAATCTATTTATATTATGTCCACCTCCACGAATAATTCCGTTTGTGAAAATAGTTTAAGTCTTCTTTTGTTTATTGAACAAGAGAAAGAGAACAAGAAAAATCGGGCAACGAATAGCCCTATGTCAATATAACTTCAAGTAGTAAAGAGAAAGAGAATACGTAGGTGTTAATTTTTTTTATATTTTGTTTAACGAAGATTAAAAATCTACTATTATCTCGCTAAAAGTATTTACATAATTTCAAGCTCAGTATATATAGAGAGCGAGAGAGTGAAGAAGAGATAGAAAAAAAAAATTTTCTTTTTTTGTTATACGCAATTCATGCTGAAATTACTGTGATATATTTAAAATAGAAACATCTAAACCCACGATCTTACGACGCAAAAGGACTTTTTTTTTCTTTTCTCTTCCCCCTTTGACTATTGATGTAATCATAAGGAGGAAAAAAAACGAGAAATAGTATTACAAAAAAAATGCGCAGGAGGAGCGAGGCGAGAGCAAAGGAGAAAAAAAAGAGAACACGAACCATGTCACTGTCTTCTCCGTTTTCTTGCTTTCTGCTTTTGTTGTTTTTCTTTCATTTACTTTTAATGACGAGCTATGTTTAGATTATCATTTTTCATATCGAACAAATGACTAGTTCGAATTGTTTAAATATCTATATGACATAGAAACTATTGATTATTATTATTGTTTGTCTTGTTATTCAGATGAGTTTATCGAGATAACAAATCATGCGTATATATAAACGATAGATTCAAAGAATCAAGCGAGTGTGTGTGCATGAGAGAGAGAGAGAGAGAGAGAGCGAGAGAATAAACGAAAAACTTGGTTCACTGTTGCTGTTATATTCTACATGGAGATCGAATCGCCCACGATCTGTTGTTCATATTGGAGTAAGCCAACGACGTTATTGTTTAAACGAAGGTGAGTCAAAGCGAATAGAACATGTTGACATATTGATTTCCGTTTGCACAAGCAAGAAAAATCAATTTTAATTTTTATGAATATACATGACGTCAATATTCTTTTTTCTCGGATGTTTAGAAGAGGATCAAATAACTCACTGACAATATCAATTGCGCCTAAACATCGACCGATTCATAGTCCACCTGTTGACTGGTAGGCGAAAACTTAATATTATTATTAGTTTTTGTTTTTGATTTATTCATGTTTACTTATTAGTCCGGCAGATGAATATTTATTATCAGCCACACGGAAATTAACTATCGAAGAATTGCATCAACATGCTCAAGATGCTCGTTTACTCTATCATGAATTTTGGGTTCGTATTTTAATTTTCTATGAAATAGGAAAGAAAAACACATTTTACTCTCTTCAGACAATTCCGACAAATCATCTCGAAAAACTTCGTATTTGTGGTGCTGGTACAAAGAATCGTTATGGAACAATCATAGCCAGTAAATCATCACTCATAATTCTTTGCGTCAATATCTCTATTAATTATATTATCTAGACGAACATTCTCGTGTAAAACTTCCTGAATTACCCGGTGACTCACTTTCCTCCTACATCAATGCTAATTATGTTCATGGTTATGCCAATGATTCACAAGCGTTCATTGCAACACAGGGTCCTTTAGAAAATACAATTATTGATTTCTATCGAATGATTTGGCAAGAACATGTACCCGTTGTTGTTATGATTACACGTTTATATGAGAAAAATAAAGTATGTCAGAGAAAAATAAAAGAAAAAAAACTAAATATTATTGTTTTAGTCGAAATGTGAACGGTATATTCCTGATACACAAGCGAGCCAATACGGACCATTTCATGTTCAAGTCAAATCAGTTTCATATCAAACTGATTATGAAATACGTCGATTAGTAATTGAGGTATGACAAAATTCGAAATCAATAATTTATTGATTGATTATCTTTTTGTTCAGTATGAAAATGAACAACGCGAACTCGAACATTATTGGTATACAGGTAGGAAATGAAGAAGAAAAAAATGTTTATATATGAATAAAATTTTTTTTTGTTTAGCTTGGCCTGATCAATCATGTCCAGATAATTGTCATCCATTGATTGAATTAGTTGAAAATGTTGAAAAAAGTCGAATCGAACTGACACATCAAAATCAATTTTCTGGCCCAGTTGTTGTTCATTGCAGGTACAAAAAAAAGAAAGGCGAACATTTAATTTCTATTTCATGAAGCAGAAAACAAATTGTGTCCTCAGAAAAGTATTTTCATTTCCGTTTTGTCTTCCTTGTTTTAGCGCTGGTATTGGACGTACGGGTTGTTATATTGCATTGAGTAATGGAATCAAACAACTTCATGCCGAACGTACGGTTGATATTGTTCGAATACTTTGTGATTTACGTCGAGATCGTGGCGGAATGATTCAGACCAATGATCAATATCAATTTGTTTATCAAGCATTGAGCGAATATGCAAGAACGTTACCATTCTCAGCTTGATTTTGTTTTGTTTTTCCTTCGTTTGTTTTTTTTTTGATTGTATACATACATATTTATTTATTTACTTACAGATATTAATTCGTTTTATTTTCATTTTTTTGTTTCTTGGTGGTGTGCGAGAAAAGACAGACCTATTCTTCTACATACATATATCTGTTCTTTTTAATTGTGTGCGTGTGTTTGGTCTTTAATATGAGTTTTTAATTCTATTCATTTATTTTTCAACCAAAGAGTGTTTGAGAAAAAGCCGAAGTGTATATTGAACGTTAAGACTATAATTAATCCGGTAATGATCCTTTATTTTTCTATGAGAATTGGTAGTTCGGACGACTTCGAATGAAGCCGTTTTTCTTCTTCTTTTTTGTTAGGGAATCTATGTTGTTTTGTTTTTGACCCATTTGACATTCCATTGTACAGTCAAGAGAGAAAAAAAGAACGTTTTATTTTGTTTTGTTTTCTTGAACATAAAATGATTAAAAAAGCAAAATGGTATATATATATATATATAAAGATCTGAATATACGATTCTGTCGTTATTTATTTTCTTTCTTTTCATCCTTAGATAATGTCAACGGTAGCACTACAAACGAGTAAACGCTCGTTAGGAAAATTACGTTCGGTTGTTTTACATGTTGATTGTGCATATGCATCGAGCGATGCATCAACACGAGCAACAACGCCGACAACGAAGTCCAATCCATCGGTGTCCTATGTTGGTGATAATTTACCAATAAATTTGGGTTTAAATGAAGTGAAATCACTTCGATTAACTGATATGAGACGTGGTGGAGGCGGTCGATCGAGTTTTAGTGGCATTGTTGCAACAGTTTTTGGTGCTCAAGGATTTGTTGGAAGTGTAACTGTCAATCGACTTGGTAGGAAATGTTCATTCGCTTGTTTTTGTTTCTCATCGGATGATTATCTGCGTTTGTTTAGCCAAAGAAGGTTCGCAAATTATCGTCCCTTATCGAGGTGATTCGTATCATTTACGAGAACTTCGTTTACTTGGCGATCTTGGTCAAGTTCTTTTTACTGTAAGCGAGTGAATGAGCTTTTATTGTTTATATTGAGAAAAACAAATCTGTGTATTCTTCTAGCCTTTTCATGGTAAAGATGAAGCATCGATTCGACGTGCTTTACAATACTCGAATGTCGTTATTAATTTAATTGGTCGTCAAAGTGAAACTCGGTAGAGAGAGCAAAAAACAAACTGTTTTTTGATTATTTTTATTTTTGTATATAATAGTAACTTTTCTTATGATGATGTCCATGTAAAAATTCCTCGAAGTATCGCCCGATTAGCGCGTGAAGCAGGCGTTCAACGTTTAATTCACGTTTCAGCGCTAAATGCTAGTCCTAATCCACCTACAATCATCTTTCCGAAACCATCTCGATTCCTTCAATCAAAAGTAAATCAACAAACAAACAAAAATCAATTGTTCATTCGTTTCGATTTTAGTACGAAGGTGAATTAGCCGTTCGAGAAGAATTTCCGGATGCAACCATCCTGCGTCCGTCTGCTATCTACGGAAATCAATATGCTGATGGTTTTATTGGCTATCATTTTTCTCGATGTAAGACAACAAAAATAAATAAAATATTTTTTATTATCATCGAATCAATGTTGCCTAGGGGTTCGACCATTATCATTCTTTCGAGTACCACTCTATGCGTCTGGAGAGAGAACAGTCAAAGCACCGATCTATGTAAAAGAAATTTTGTTGAATATGAAATTTGTTTTGTTGGAATGGAAAATATATTCTAGGTAACTGATGTTTCAAATGCAATCTATGCAGCTATTCGTGAACCAATGAGTGTTGGACAAACTTATGAAATCTACGGGTAAAGAAAAACTTTGAATTATCATTTTTTTTTAATTAAAAACAATATTTCAGTCCGGAACGTTATCAATTACGTGAATTGATCGAGTATTGTCTTCGTTATATGCGTCGAAAGAGTATTATAACACCATTAACACCCGATGTTTTGTAAGTGACTTCATTTTCAATATTGATTACACATTTGATAATCGTGATTTTTAGTGTAAAATCAATTGGAAACTATTTCTTTCATAAAAGTCTCTATAATCCTGATCGTATGCAATGTGTAAGTCACATGAAAATATATATAATTCATGTAAAAGCAATTGAACGTGTTCGTTTAGGCTTATGTCTCGGATACATTTACACCAGGTTTACCGACAATTCGTGATCTAGGTATCGAACCAGTGAAATTCTCCGATGCAATTGGAAATATCATGGCATCAATGAGAAAAAGTGGTCGTTATGTTGAAAATCCCGAAGATTTTCTTATACCTGATCCACCTAAGCCACTTACACAAGAATTTGAACTATCATACAATGTTTCCTCTACATAGACCTGTTTTTTTTATGTTTGAAAGATATATCCAACTCGTAGTTTATTGACACTTTTTTCTTTGCTCCTTTTTTTCTTGGTTCCTTTTAAATAAAAAAAAAGAGAGAAAAAAAACCTTTCGATTGAACTATCGACATCTGTGAAACAACTAAATCGAGGATGTAGCATGGAAACTTAAATAGGGAGAAAAAAAACTTACATATATACTAATTGATTGTTAGTAAGCATACATTTGAATCGAGAAGAATGAGTCGAGCGTTTGCAAGCGAACGTATTGTTGAAGAAGATGAAGTAGTTGTACCTGAATCCGAAGAATCAGTTGTTGATAGCAAGAAAGTTTTTATTAATAATGTTAATTCCTATCATGGCAACCATATCGCAAGAGTAGGTTTATTAATTCAAATTCAATCATAAATACTGTCTTTTTCGTGTTGAGTTATTTGCTACGGCAATGTCAAATTCAACAGCACCGATAGTAAATGAACCAACAACTGCAACTGAAGAAGATACAACTACAACAGGAAAAAAACATATTCGATTTGATGATCAAAGTTCGCCGAATAAAAATTGGAAAGTTTATGGAACGATTCAAAATTCACAAAATTATGATCAACCAATATTTATCGAAAATATCTTTGATGTATAGTTTTCATTTACATGAATAGAGTATATTTTTTCGTTATATATATAGTCACAAGATCGAGAAGAATTGTACGATCAACTTGTTCGAATGAACGTTATTATTTATGATATAACTCAAGATCCTAATCAAGTTAAATTCTTTCTTTCTTTTTTGTTTCTTAATGATATCATTTTGTAGATCAACGAAGCCGTATGGGTTTGTCAACGACTAGAATCGAGTATAAAACAACTAGAACATCGAATAATATTTATTCTTGTATCAACGGTTATGACTTGGGCGAAAACACAACCGAGCGAAGTGAGAAGAAGTTCCTAGCGAATTCGATTTGATTGTTCGAAATTATGTGTCCATAGGAAAATGTTCCATTTATTGATGACGACTATCGACGTCGTCGTGCTCATTTGAAATACAAAGATCATCATACTGCTGAGAAAATCATAATGAAACTCGGTTTAACAGTTTGTGATTTCATTGAAAATAAAATGAAATCATCAAATTCAATCGATTTGATTTTAGAATAAATCTAAACTCTTTACTTATGTTGTTGTCACTGGTTTAACCTACGGATTTGAAGAGAATGTTTTTCATTATTTATTTAAAGCAGCTTGGCATAATATCTCTGAACTTCCTGTCTATGGTGACGGCAGAAATTTCCTTCCGACAATTCACCTATTCGACCTTGCTACGTAAAAATGAAGCATATGACAACCAGCAATTTCAATTTTTCTTTTTTTTTTCTCCAGTATTCTACAGAATCTCGCTGAGCATGAATATAAAATTCGATATCTTGTTGCTACGGATACGAGTAAAGACACATTAGTACGTATCACGCGACGTATTAGTCAAATACTCGGATCTGGACGAATAACTTTTATCGATCAAGAAAATGCCATGCTTAATAATGATATAACAGTAATTCATTTCCGTTCATTATTCTTTCAAATCGATAAAATGAATTTTTTTTGCTTAATTAGCAAAACGATTTCGAAATGTTATTTGTTAATTTACAATTTTTACCAATGTTTATCAAAGAAAATATGAAAATAAAATGGCATTGTGAGAATGGTTTAGTCGATAATCTACCGGATGTTGTCGAAGAATTTCGAATCGAACGAAATCTAATTGTAAATTCTAGTTTATTTTTGGACATAATAATATCAAATCTCTCGTTTTTTTTTGTCTGTTAGCCAATTAAAATTTGCATATTCGGTCCACCAGCATCTGGTAAAACGACTATTGCTCGGCAATTAGCTGATGAATATAAACTTCATCATCTTCAAATTAAAGATGTTATTGAAGAGACGAAACACGATCTCGTAGGAGAAACAATTTATTTATTTGATATTCGAATCGAATTTTAGGAACAATTGATTAAATCCAATAACGATCATGAATATACAAACGATGATTTCAAAGAGAATGAGCCTGAGGAAATATCCAGCGAACGAATCGAAGAAGCAAGAATTCTTTTAGAGAAATTAGATGATCATCGACGAGATTCGAAACATGGTTTGACGTTGCTGTTATTCAATGACTAACTTCGAAGAATTTTCTTCTTCTAGTACGATACGATGATGAAACATTGACACATGTCTTTAAGCTAAAATTAATGTCTTCACCATGCCAAAATCAAGGTTATATACTCGATGGTTATCCGAAAACATTCGATCAAGCACAAAATTTATTCGGAAGTAAGAAAAGAACGAGACATTCTTTGCTTTTGGTAACTAAATTTACTTAAAAAAAACAACTTTTTCTAGGTACTATCGACGACGGTAAAGAATAACGATGGAATAAGTCGGTCATATCTTTCGTTTATGCTTGTATTCTAATTATAGGAGAAGAAAATGCCGAAGAAAAAAGAATTGTAATTAATGAGTTGATTTTTCCCGGTTAGAAAACCTCACATTTTAATTCCGTTTTCACAAAACCGTTTATTTCTTTAGACTATGTCTTCATCTTAGAAGCTGAGAATTCATTTCTTCGTCAACGTATTCTCTATCTTCCTGAAAAGGTCGCTATTCGTACACATAATACCGAATTTGAATTTAAACGTCGTTTGAAATTTTACAATGATCTCGGCGATGATTTTCATCCGGCGAAATATTTCGAAGATCTCGATCGGTTTTGTGAAACATTCAGTACAAGACTAATTCATTTTTCTTCTGTTATTCTCATGAGATTTTGATTTTTAATTTGAATAGAAACTGATGATGATCAAAGTCTAAATCATCGATCGATTGTCGAAAAAATCATGGGACATATTAAAAAACCGCATAATTATGGTTTATCTGATGAAGATGAAGAATATTTCAAACAGAAACAATTAATGGACATCGAAAAACGCGAACGCGAAGAACGTGAAGAACGTGAACGAGAAGAATTCGAATGGGCCAATGAACGTAAACAAAAACAACAAGATTGGCTGCAAAAACTCGAAGAAATTCATGAGGAACAAAATCTTACGCTCAATACACAAACACTACCATTGAGAAACTATCTTATGAAACACGTCATGCCAACATTAACGAAAGCTTTGATTGGTATGAAAAACCAAACGAGCAGAATGATATATTCGTGTATCTTTTTTTTATAGAATGTTGTCAAATTCAACCGGAAGATCCAGTTGATTTTGTTGTCAGTTATAATATTTATTATAACGCAATAGAAATTGTTTCTCTTTTCTTTTCGTTTTAGGCCGAATATCTCTTTAAAAATAATCCACAAATGTAGAGAACAATTTGAATTTTTCTTTTTTTTCTTTTTTGAATAAATCAAAATCCTATCTTATTTGAAAATGAGACAATATGTATGTCGAACGGAAGTGTCGTTGAAGTGTTCTATTTTTCTTGTTCGGTCTTTTGTATATAAACTTAAATGCTTTGCCTATTGAATCCTAACATGAAAAGATTTCCATTGAGCACGGTTAAACCCATGATAGAAAGGAAGCACTTGTCATCTTTGGTTGATTTTCGCTTTTCTTTTCTCCATCTTCTTCTTTTCTCTTTCTCTGGTTCTATCTTTTTTACGTGTTTTTTCCCTCGTTCTCTCTATCTTTTGCTCTGTTTTTTTCCTTTCTTCAAGATCGAGTGATCATTTATCCGATTTGGATTCTCAGAGAATCATCATACGCTCCGTTTAGCATTGTCATTCGTGTAGTCTATTGTTGTCTTTCAACACGCTTGTCAGGTTATTTACAAGAAATTTGAGACAATAATTAGTTCGTTTTATGCAAATGATGAAACGTTTACAACGATTTAGTAAGTAAATTAAATCGACAATTTAATATTTAGTGTTTTTGTTTTAAATTAACTATAAAGTCAGATTGTTAAAAGTAGAAAATACTCGATTTCTGATCTTATTTCCTGTTATTCTCTAGTCAGAGTAAACGTGCGTGTCGTTGAATCTCAAAATGATTTTCTCTCTCGCTCTCTTTCCCTTTATTCCTACGCTCGAGAATATAATGAAAGAGACAAAGATTCTTTCTTTTTTTTATTCTGTTGTCGTCGTCAACTCCGCCTTTCCTCTCTCTCTCTTATTTTCTTTTTTTCTTCCCCTCTATTGATTCGGTATCTTATTTACTCTTATATCGAGTGTCATGAGAGAATAAATCAAACAATGAGAAAAATTCATCGTCTTTAACTCAAGAAGTAATTTATCTGACTGCTATATCTCATAAACATACATCAATAGAGAATAGCAAAACAGGTTCTTTACATTATAAATAAAAGCGAAGAGAAGAAGAAGAAGAAAAACGTTAGTTCGTCGTTCTTTTACTTTCTCTTTTCCGGAAATTTTCCGAGAGAAAGAAAAACTTCATATACATACAAATCAAAATGTCACAACAACTACGACTCATTCAATTAGAACAGACTAAAGAAAAAGCAACTTTGTAATTGTATTAATTTATTTCATTGTTATACAACTTCTTCAGAAGTCGTTCGATGGATCCATTTGAGCGTAAGTGATCATATTGAACTTTTGAACTTTTTTTTTCAAAAAAAAACAGAAAACGACACACAGATTTCGAATACAAGCTGAAATATTTATTTGATAAATGACAATATTTTTCGTCTGTGTTTTCTTCTCTCATATAATTGCAAGGAAATAACAAGATTGCTTGTTTATCTACGAAAAAGATTTCTTTATTGACCAAAAAAAAATCACAAAAAGAAATGAATGTTATCTTAATATAATAGAAACGGATGATGATCTAATATTCTTCTCGCCTGTGACAATTCGAAAGGTACCAAAAAGTCTCGAAGAAATCGTACGACTTACGAAATTTACTAAATCCGAAATACGTCTGCTTTACAAAGGTTTTAAACAGGTACGAACGAGTTTTTGAAACGGGAACGAGAACAATCTTTCTTTGTTTTTCAATATTTAGGAATGTCCAAGTGGAGCTGTAACTGAACGAGAATTTCAAACGATCTATTCGCATTTTTTTCCTCATGGCAATTGTCAAAGTTACACCAGCTTTCTATTTCGATTATTAGATCGTCGAAAACGAACATATTTTACATTCGAAGTGAAAAAGAAAAACTTAGAATAAAAAACATATTTTATCTTAGTTTTCTATTCAAACAGGATTATGTTCAAACATTGTCGATACTGGTCCGAGGAACGACCAAAGAAAAACTCGAATGGATTTTTCATTTCTATGATATACGTGATGATGGAAAAATTACTAAACAAGTAATATACTATTCGATGATGAATGATTTTAGCTTTGTTCCGCTTCGATCCTATTGATTGAGTCTTTTGTTTTCCTAGACATTTATCACACTTCTTCGTTCGATATATGAACTCCTTGGACCCAATTATTGCATTCATTGTCCAATTACCGATGATACAATTGAAAAACATTCCAATTATTTATTCAACGTAGAGTGCATTTTTTTTATTTGTGTTCGAGAATAGACTTTTTCCTTTTCTTTTCAGAAACTTGATGCTCATCATGTTGGAAGTATTAATCTCGATGATTTCGAAAATTATTGTTTACATGTATGACAATAATTTTCTTTTTTTTTTGTTTGTCTCAATAATTCAATTGATTGTTCTGCATTTAGAATAAAGAATTATTAAATTCAATTGAATTACTCTCGTCCACAGCTATTTAATTCCGCGAAATAATTAATTGTTTATTTTTGTCAAGTACAAATAATAATAATAATAATAATAAAACATATTCCAATTATACTCATCCGACTTTGTGTTTTGTCTTTTCAATGTAACATGCAATCGAGTCATGTCATCTTGATTTTTTCTGTATTTTGTTTATTTTCGATATACAATATAAGAACACAAAAAAAAAGAAGAGAGGAGAAAAGTGTCTGGAGATAATATCAAAAAACAAGCATCTTTGATGTTTGATTTTCCGTCTAATACCTCAATGTTGATTTATTTTTTGCGATAAATCTTTAAAAAAACAACAGAAAATATTAAACATATAAAATGAAAGAGAAAATCTTACTGATCAAGTGTTTCCCAGAATGTTCGAATACGAGCACAGTCAAGATGACGTTTATTTTGATCTAATTCTATTAATTGAACTGACCATTTAGCAATGTTAGGATCGGTTTTCAATTGTGACCATTTTAAATGATAAGCTTTAATTCGTTGAAATATCTCCACAGGATTATCACCCCATGGCCAATTTTTAAATTGCCAAGCAGGACCTTGTGCAAAGACTGCCACAACTCGTTCTTCCCTAAAATTAGCAACGATTTTGTCGATGAATTTATTCAATCATTTTCTTTACCAATCTTGTTTTGTTAATCGAAGAGGATCGTCCGTAACTCGATAGGGTACAGTTAGATTTCCTTTCTTACGTTGAATTAATATATCACCATCGCGTTTCGTTCCACTTGCTTTGCCTTCATCAGTCGAAATAAATCTAAATCAATCGGTTCGATTTGTTCGAATTCGAAATCGTCATCATCATTATCGTTTACTTTAAATCTTCAAGTAATTCTTTACAATTGTATCTCGTAATCAACGATGTCAACGCCGGAGGTATGATGATAATCGGCGTTCGTGATGGCCGTTTCGATGAATCTGTATTTGGACTATGAAGTTTATCATTTGTTGGCACATTCGTTTTCGATGTGAGATGACTAGGAGTTTGCTGAAATGACAAATTTTTTTTTCGTTTCAATGCTTTTTCTTTTTGTTCTTTTTGTTACAAGAAATTTATTTGGTGCAGCTCCTTCGGTGACATTTTTCAATGTTAAACCATGATAGGATGCATGTGTATCGATTTTGAATTCGGAATCATCGCGAGGCACGAATTTTTCTTGATGATAACGTGAATAACCTTCGACAGCTGGCCGAGTCGTTGTTGTCTATGTAGAAATAGAAATTCAACGTTTACTTTCGAACAAAAAAAAAGGAAAAACCTACATCGCGAACAGGCGATCGTTGAGCTGCAAGAGCTTCTTGTTTTTGTTCGCTTTCTTCTTTGGCTTTGATCGAATTTAATATCGATAAGATATTTTTCGCAAAATTCTACGACGAAATTTTGTTAACAAACGACAAATTCAAATCAATTCGCTGATACTTTATTCGAACTCTGCAAAACTGTTGTTCGTGTTCGCCAAGTACGTTCACGTTTCATAATTTCGAATGTATCGGCTGTGATTGGCACCGGTTCAGTACTTGGCTCGGGTGTATCTTCATTTTCTTTGAAATCAACGATTTTATCACGAGCTGTTGCACGAAATTTCGCACGTAGTTTAAGAATAGCTTCGGCTGATAATTCTCCTGAAAGTGGCCGAATTTGATCGGTGGTTATTTCTTTAGTTTTCTCGTCGAATTTCTTCTCTCGACGGTCTTTGAGTTTTTGCATGTCATCATCTTCGACACGAGCTATTTTAGCAACATCTAATCGAGGATCTTCAGCTGGTCGTTTGTTAACTAAACGAGAAGACGGACAATGAAAGTCAATATGAGTTGAGAGTGAGAATACTCACCTTGCAATGGACGTTGCATGGCGATTTCCAATGGAGCATTTCGATCGATTCGATCGTTCGTGCTCGTTTGGCCCTGGAGATAGGCGAGAAGATCCTTACGATCCGGACGACTAATAGCGAGAATACCCTTTTCCTAAATCAAATTTAAAGAAAATGAAATACAAATCGATTCGAAATTTTTGTTACAGCTGCTTTTTTGACGTAATTTGCATGTTGTAAATCAACATTTTTCAATAAGAAAACAATACTTTCAAGTGTGTAATAATCCTTCGATGCATTATCTTTTCCCGTACTGAAATATTCAAATTTGCTGTTTTTATTTTCATTTGAAATGTCGAAGTTTTACCCGTAGATGAGATAATTTGTTTTAATATCTTTTGGATAAGCAAGATCATTGAAAACGAATCGATCATTTTCGATCGTACATTCTTTATTTTCAATTGTAAATTGTCGAAGAAGACTCAATGCATCGGCCATGATGATCAGATTAATTTACAAAAAGAAAACAGTTTTCAATTTCTCTTTTGTCAATATACGAATATGTGTAAGAATAAAATTTGCACAGCAAAACTTTTGGATTCTTTTTTCGTATTGGTTTGCCTAAATGGTCCAATAATAGGCGACGAGAGCGCCACATTCATCGTTAAAATTGAACCATTGAGCATCTGTTTTGATGCGTTATGATAGTTGGAGAAAGATTCCAATGGATTGAATGAAAACAAAATTGACAAATGATTTTCTCAAATGATTTTCATTGATAAGAAAAATTCGCAAAAAATTTTTCTCGATTTTCTTATTCGATGTGAACATTATTGAACAGCATAAATGATGTTCGAAAACGAGAGAAAAAACACGAGCATTTTCTGTAGAGGACCAAGAGTCGGACAAATGTTGCTCTTCCAAGGTTAATAACATTCAACGAAGCGACGGCGACAGCAGCCGCTTGTCTGTTTGTTCAAGGCGATTGCGAAAGAGAAAAAAAAACGAGAAAGAAGAGAAGAAAGGGCCTCCTATTCATACATACACACACACACATATATACACACATACAGGGTCGATTACGATGAACGTAAATGGATCTGTTCTTTTTTTTTTCTTCTTCTTTTCTTCTTTTTCTTTTACTACTTATATATATATATATACATGTATGTATATATTCATATACACATATGTGTATGGGGATGTATATATATATATGCATATGTCGATGAGATGGAAGGAAAATGAAAGAGATGTTCAGCTCGGAAGCGGCCTTGCTTTCGAAGGTCATTTTGGGTCGTGACAAGGTTACTGATAGTACAGAAAAAAAAGAAAAGAGAAGAAAGGGAGTAGGCAACATGTATGTGCATATGTGATAACGATATGGTAAAAAATCAATAAAACGTTAGAGAGCTGTTCAACGATTTTACATTCATTTTGTTCTTTCTTTTTCTTTTAGATGCATTAAATCGACTAACACAATTTCAAAGCCTTTTTCTTCTTCTTCTTCTTCTTCTTCTTCTTCTTGTTATTTAGTCATTAAAAATGTCTTCTGTTCAAGGGTAGGGATTGATGTCTAGAATATATGTATATTCGTCATCGTTTTGTGTTCAAAAAAATTCAAGCTTTTGCCGATTTTTGTCGTCGTCATTATTGTATTGTTGTTGTTGTTGTTGTTGTTGTTGTTGTAGATCGGTGGAAACGAAAAACAGATATTTATCGATAAGATTTTCTTTTTCTAGCTTGATTATTCAAACGAATCATTATGAATTAATTCTTATTCACGAACAGTATTTGACAATGACAGTTTGTTTTTCCACACGTGATCGTTGCCGTCTTTGTTATACATTAGCTATACGTAATCGTCAAAAATTCTATCATTTATTTAAACCTATACAACGTACGAGATTTATACGAAAATCAATTCTACCATATGAATATCATTCATCGAAACGAACAGTTTGCTTTCAAGAATTGCTAGCACGTTATTTACATACAAATCTACAATATGATCCCACTCAACCGAATTCGATTTGTTCGAATTGTTCGAAGAGTTTATTAGATATTGAACAATGCGCAAAATATCTAACGAAAACAATCAATCAACTCAAACGAAAATTTAATAAATCCAATCGTTTATTAGCATCATCATTGACAGCTAAGTTTCAATTGAAACGAATTGGTATTAAATATGAACAATTACCATTGCTAAATTCAGATGAAGATGAAGAATTCGATGATATTGATGACGAAGATGATGATGATGATGATGATCTTGTTGCAAATAATGGCAATTGTCATAATGAACAAAGTGATGGTGATGATGAGGATGAAGACGAGGAAGAAGAAGAAGAAGATGGTCTAGTTAAAACTTCAACAGATTCTTCTCATCGAACAGATTTGTCAGTTTATCCTCAATCTCAACCGCCGTTCAATCTATTAAATGGTGCTGATCCTCAGTTATTTCAAATGTATATGAATCAAATTTTGAGAAATTCATCAACAACAAATTCAAATATGGATGCCATGGCGAATACATTCAATAATATGCAACGAAATATCATGAAAATGTTCAGTCAAAATCCATTGCCTATGAATCATTTTGCGCCACAAATTCCACCTATGTCATTATTAACATCGAATACAACCAAACAGAATCTTACGAATTCAAGAAAAAGAAAATCTATTCCAGAGAAACGAGTTATTACAAATAATAATGGCAATGTAAGATATTCAACTGATTGATTCATTTTTCTAATCGATTCATATAGATTGAGCAAGAAACATCGTCGAATCACTCCGAATATCCACTTGAATTAACACGAAAAAATGTATGTTTAATATAACTGAATTGTTTAAAAACAAAACATTGATTGGTTCGATTCTACTCTAACGAATTTTTAGGTTACGACAAATGGGAGTCCAATGTTAACTGATGAAGGTTCGTATATGTCTTTCTCGTTCTCTTTCTCTGTTCATTGCAACTGATGATTTCTGGAGAATAATCTGAACACAAAGCATGTTGTAATCTTTCAAATTTGCAAGCTTTGATCCCTCTGATGCAATGGCAAAGAAAAAAAAAGTTTTTTTTTCCTTCTCCTTCTCGTTGTTTAACACTTTTTCAACATCTGTAGAGCCCAAAGAGAGTATGATTTCGAATGATAATTCATCACAACGTCGTTCGACAACGAAACGTGCTCGTTTATCATCAACAACACAAGCCAATGATCTACTCTCACTCAATCAATCGAATTCATTCGATGATAATCAAAAACAACGCAAACTCGATCCACGTCCGTGTGCTGAATGTGGTAAAACGTTGTTTAATGATAAATTACATTTACTTCATTGTCAAACTCATGCGAAAAATGAGAAACAATGTTGGATTTGTGGAATACAAGATGATGATATTAAGAAACATATTATTAATGAACATGGAAATCAAAAATTTACGAACACAGGATTTAAAGTAAACGAGTCAAATCAATGAAAATGTGTTTTAGTTTTTATTGTTGTTGTTGTTTCAGTGTCAACATTGTGACAAAGTTTTTCCTGTTTTTGCAGATTTAGAAACACATACGAAAGAACATAGCAAGAAGAAAGTATGAATAAACATTGTATTGATTTATTAAAACAAAAAAAAAACGTTCCTCGTTTTTAGCCATTCGAATGTCCGATATGTCATAAACGTTTTGGTCAACAAGGAAATCTTAGTTGTCATCTACGAATTCATAGTGGTGTTAAAGTACAACCGATTTTCTATTGATTTCGATTTCGAAACGAATTCAATTTCGTACTTTTTTTTTCTAGCCATTTACGTGCACAAGTTGTGGCAAAGCGTTTCGTCATTCGAATAGTTTACGACGTCATGCTCGAACGGTTCATTCGGCAAATCGAAGTCTAACAAGTTCGAATGTATCACTTCTTTCAGCAAATCCATCATTACTCTCATCAACAAATGAATACAAACTCGATTCATTTGACGAACAAAATCCATCGGATTTAATCATTCCATCTGATGATGGTTCGTCATCAACAGGTGGACCACCATCACCATCGCAAATCGATAGTGATTGATTTAGAACGAACAATTTCTCGTTGATATTGAAACACCGATCTGTATAAACATCGTACACTTCTTTTGGCAATACGAAATCGTTCTTATTATTTTTATCTCTTCTTCTCTGTACAGTTTTCTATCTAATGTCTCCTAGTGAACAGTATTTGTTTTTTGTCGATCGTCTTCCTATTCGAATGGTCGTATTTCTCTTCTTTCTTTCGCGTTTCGAGAACAGTGACATAAGCAGTATTTTTTTTTCTTTATCTCCCATCAGTAGTCATAAGTCGATTCTTATTATTATTATCGAGAAACAAAACGTATTCTATCTGTCAATGCCGGTGATCACTTTGATCAGAGAAAACACAAAAAAAACAACACACGCGCACACTAACAAATTTCGAAAGTAAAAGAAAAAAGCGTCTTGGTATTCCGGTGTGTGAAAAAACAAGTATCGAAAGAAGATGAAAATGTCACCACCGACTACTCTCTCTCTCTCTCTCTCTTCCTCCTCTTCATGTCTTCGTTTCTTTTCCGGTCTTCCTTAATTCTTCTTTGTTTGCCGTCTTCCTTCGTGTCTATTCTATCATCTAGTCTCGATATTTTTGTATAATTTCGTTTCGTTTTCTTTCGTAGTTAAGGGTCTATGCAAGATGAGTATTTCGTAGTTGATATACGTACGTACAACTTCTTCCTTTTTTTTTCTTGCAACACAAAATTGTTCATGGTGCTGCAACGAGTATCTTTCTTACTATTTCAGAAACAATGTATCTCGCGATTCTATTTGTAATTTTGATTCTTTCAAACTGTTTATTTAATCTTCTTCTTTTAGAGTTTGTGTTTTATTTGTTTGTTTGTTTGTTTTCTTTCATTTAACTTTTACTAACTATTATAGCCTTTTTATTCTTATAGCTTTTCGTTTTCTTCTTTTCCTTTTTTTTTGAGAATATTCTTGTGAAAAACAAACGCGTGCTATTATTGTTGGTTCGAATAAATTTGAAATTGAAATCTGAACATTTATGTTTTTTGTTCATCGAACACCGAATGAGAGTGTGTTTCAATTATTCTAGATTAATGACAATCTAACAATGACAAATTTGTAAGTAGACAACTTTCGATCAGGCAGGTTTTTCTTTGTTCATTTGAGCATGTGTGTTTATTTTTTGTTGAAAACAAACTACATAGTTTTCTTTTTCAACGTGATCTTTTTATATTGTAGGATTTGAAAAACTTTGAGTGATGATTAAGAACGAATTCATTCTTCTTCTCCTCTATAAAAGATGATCAATTGAGCAGCATGAGAAACTCATCAAACGAAAATATGTCTGTTTTGTAATTAACAAAAAAAAACAAAAGTTCTATCATTTGTGTAATTGAAATAAAAATAAAATATTTTTATCTTTGAGACTGACTTGAAGACGGACTCGATTGTTTTGTTATTTAAGAACTGTTCTATTTATGTGTATATTATAGAAATTTCATCTTCTATTTTTCTTCCTATAATGGCGGATGTTGAGCCAATTAAACAAGAAGAAGAGCAACCGCAGCAACAACAACAACAACTACCACCACCACCATCATCATCAAAACAGAATGAAGAATTAGAACCTGAACAAAAACGGAAAGTATTTATTGGAAGTTTATCGTATAATATTGATGAGAATGCATTTCGAGATTATTGGACAAAATTCGGAAGTGTTATGTAAAAAAAATTGAGAAAATTTTCTTTTTTTTTTGAAAAGAAAAATTTTATTACACAGAGAAGCAACTATTCTACGTGATCGAGATGGTCATTCGCGTGGTTTTGGCTTTGTAACATTTGCTGAATCAGCTAGTGTCGATGCGCTGATGCAAGCACGACCACATACACTTGACAATCGAATTGTCGAACCAAAACGTTCAGTAAATAGAAAAGATTTCAATCGAAATACAATGCATCTCGCGTTATTTTGTCTAGGTTCCACGTGAAGATACTCATAAACCTAATATGCAATTATCAGTTAAGAAGCTCTATGTCGGTGGTGTTAAAGAACCGATAACTGAAAATGATTTGAGAGATTATTTTGGACAATTCGGAAATATAACCGATATTCTCATTATGAAAGATCGAGATGGACAATATCGAGGGTAAAATAAATAGCAAATAACTTAATTGGATCCCGAAAGAATCATTGATTTGTTTTCTTAGATATGCTTTCGTTGAATTTGACGAGTAAATTTCGATTTTATTTTTATTTTTACAAATTCGTTTGTTTCTTTGTTTTTTCTCAGTTATGATCCAGTTGATAAGATAATTCTCGAAAAAAATCATAACATCTCCGGTCGACCAATAGATGTTCAAAAGGCACAATCACGAGATGGTCCACAACGTTCAGGGAATATGCGATCTCGTCCAGGTCCATCATCATCGATGTCAAGATCGAATTTCAATAGTGGATATAACAACCACAATAATAATTATCATTCAGATAACTATAATAACGGACCGTTTGGAGGTATGCCAAATAATAATTACAATAATAATAATAACAACGGTTATGGGTCGAATTTTAATGATACAAATGGAAATTGGACTTCGTTTGGTCAAGGGTAAATTTGAAAGAGGATTTTTAAAGAAAACTAAATTGCTGATTTTAGATACGGTCAACAAAATGTTGGAGGACCGATGAGACGTGGAAATATGGGAGGTGGTGGTCATGGTTATTCACCGTATAACGGCCGCGGTGGTGGACGAGGCCGAGGTGGAGGTAATCGTGACGGAGGAATGGGCGGTGATGGCGGCGGTGGTGGTCCATCTTGGACTTCATGGGATTAAAAGTAGATATCTTGATGTTCAATTGAAAATTTTGTGTTTTTCTTTCTTCTTCTCCTTCTTCTTTGTTTGTTATCGTTCATTCTGTATGTAAATCATGATATGGATTCAAATAAAACAAAAGTAAAAGATGTCATACAACAATTTTTATCTTATTTTCTTAATCGATAATTAATGTCTATCTGATGGTTGATCAAATGACTGAGCTTTCTCAAGGATATTAATGTTCATGATGATTTGATTTGATAAGAATATTGAAAAGACAAAACACAACAAAAAAAAATGTCTCTTATTATTGATTTTCAATATTCTTTGAAGTTCATTGAATTAAATAACTATACTCATCGATTGTAACAATAGACATGCTACATAAGCGCGCTTCATTCGACTCTATTGACCTTTTGTCCTAAATGATTTTTCGGTTGAAACTCGATCTATTGATGTCGATTAGTGAGAATATATATACATGCTATTGAGATATAAACACAAATGAGACGTGCCTGTTATTGCTCGACGTTCTTTTTTTTTTGTTGCTCGTTTTGGGTGTGGTTTACTTGTCGTCAGCAAAAGGTTGAATAGATCATTATACATTCATACAATTCCATTGACAGAATAAATTACGCACATAAAATTTCGATTTCATCAAGGATCATTAAAATCATTCTCAACGAATATGAATAATCAGAATGTGAGTGAAGTTTTTTTTTCGGTTTATTACGAAGAGCAAAAGAGAGAGAAAAAAACAAAGAAGTGTAATATGAACAAATCGAGAAAACAAAATTATCAATTTAGTTATAGTTCTTATGATACTGTAAATATCATCGATTGAGTGTGTAAATATCTATTTGACTAGGAATTTTGTTTCTCAAGACGACAACGACAATAAACAAACAAAGATTCGCGAATGATTTTATGATGAACAAGTTGTCGATGGTGGTGAAATAAAATTGTACAATGAATGTTGCTGAAATACATTGGCAGCATACTGTTTCATCTGAATAAAACGATATTTCTCTGCGTCAGCTTCGGCAAGACGTTTTTCTTTGGCACGACGATTTTGAAACCAAATCTAATCAACGAATAAAATGAAAAACAACGAAGGAATTCTATAGTTCAACTTACTTTCACTTGCGTTTCGGTGAGATTTAATGAAGCTGAAAATTCGGCTCGTTCAGCAATAGTTAAATATTGTTTATCTCGAAATTTCTTTTCCAATGCAAGTAATTGTGATGTTGTAAATGGTGTTCGAGGCTTTCGATTTTGTTTGTGTTTTCTTAATGAACAAATTTTCGCATTGATTTTCGGCAGTTCATTATTTCGTGCTTTATCAATGATTTCTGCATCAGGTAACCAAGATAATTTCGTTGTTACGCTCGTCTCATCTACGGATGATGTTGGCGAATATTGATTTGTTTCATTCGTATTATTTGTTGAATCGATTAATGATCGAATACTAAAATCTGTTGGACGTTTGACTTTTTTCAATGGTGGTTCCATTTTCTATTGTTATTGAGGTGTTGATGAAAGCAATCTCTAATTTGTGAAATCAAATTTGTGTGTCTGATATATTTTTCTGCTCGCATTTTTTCTTCTTTCTTTCTCTTCGAGAGTAAAAGAGAAGAAATCATAGAGAATCATTTGATTGGTTTGATCATTGAACTACGACGAAGAAAATCATTTATTGGACGAATCGGAGAAAAAAAATCGATGATTTCTCTTCGTTCTTTCTCGTACGCGCTTCTAATCGATCGGCGAAAGGAAACAGAAGCTTATCCTTCAAACGGATGTACGGATTTGATTTTCAATAGACAAGAAAAAAGCATATGTTACTTTTCTATCCTGATCAATATAATTTTTTTTATTAATAATAATAAATAAACAAAAAAATATCCGATAGATTAAATAATTATTAGTTATTTTTAATTAACCAATAATATTCGAGGTAAAACGAAAAACATATACAAATCAATAACGACACACACACACACACATTCGAATAAAAAACAAGAACGCACACATTAAACATGATTGATTTGATGTACTATACTAGACATTGATTCTACGGAAGTAAATCGTTTGATGAAAACGATTGAGATTCATCATAGCCCAGATGGCCACATCTTAAAACAAGCTATGCAAACGGATATAATCGGTCTCTTTCAACAAATACAGATATACACATACAATTCGCGTAATCATCAAAGCTGCTAGGAAAACCAGATCAGGTTAATTAGTTCGATATCGGTTGATTTTTTTTCTCTCTTTTTTTTTCGTTGAAAAACTCGAAAAGCGAATTGATTAAATATTCAATGAATTATATTTCGAGACAAGAAAAATGTAAATTTTGACAGGTAAAATAGACACATGACAATTGAATATTTATTCACTCGAATCGAATCAATGATATATATGAAAAGAAACAGTTAAAATTGACTTTTTATTTCGACAAGCAAATGAAATCTATGCGTGACACTATAATTCTATTTGCAAAAGAAATATGTATATACAAGTCAAATCGAGACAAAATGATAAATGACAATGACAATTAACTAAAATATAGACTTTTCGAAATAATAAAACGATCGTTTGTAGAAATCAATTAGGCCAATAACAAAAAAAAAAGAAATGGAACACAGGGAAAAACTGCCCTATTCTCGTTTATTTTGCCAGACAAATATCGATTAACCAGAAAACATCAAACTCTAATGAATCTGGTATTCTGTTTCGAACAAACGATACCAACTATCTCATTAGTTTGGTTCGTCGAAGATAATCCGTCCTTCTTTTATAAACAGTGAATGGTTGAGACGTGACACAACGAGTCAATTGCCATTCGCTTGATGAGGCTAATCGACTATTAACGAATGCGTTTATTTCCAAACTAAGAACTTTTAATCGTTAATAAATAGACATTATATATACTGTGTATACATTAAAAGAAAGAAGAAAAAAAAGAAACAAACGAACGAATGATGTTTCATACAAAGACTAGTTGGATGGTTATTAATGTAGAAAAATTTTCTTTGTACAAAAGTTTTTTTTTGTTTTGTCTTTTTCTCTATCGAAATGGAAAGTAACTTGCTGTCATTTCGAATTGTTTGGCTAATTGTTCTTTGATTTGAATGAAACGATATTTTTCTAATTCAGCTTCGGATAGACGTTTTTCTTTGGCACGACGATTTTGAAACCAAATCTAATCGAAAAATAAAAAACAACGAACGAATTCTATCGTTCAAATTTACCTTCACTTGTGTCTCAGTAAGATTCAATGATGACGAGAATTCAGCTCGTTCAGATATGGATAGATAATGTCGTTCATGAAATTTCTTCTCTAATGCTAACAATTGACTTGTACTAAACGGTGTTCGAGGCTTTCGACCATTCTTATGTTTGCGTAGTGGACAGATTTTTGTATCCAATTGTTCTGAATTGCAAATATTGTAAAAAGAAACAGATAGAAATTCAAAATCTTACCAGATAACCAAAATCCATTGGAATTCGTATTTGTTGTGGGTGTTGTTGTGGTTGTACTCGTATTTAATAAGGCAATTGCTGACCAATTCGGCGGAGAACATGATGATTTCGATGGACTACTACCGTTGGATGGATAGGCGTAATCACATTCGTCGTTATTATTATCATCACGTAGGAGAAATGCGACACTGAAATCTTTTTTCGATTTAGTAACCATGTGTAGTTAGTAAATGATTTCGTTTCTTTTGCTATTCGAGTTTGCTTTAGTGGATAATTATGATGCGTACGATTTGTTTTTCACCGACTAAATGAGGATATATATATCTATATGTATATGTATATGTATTTATGTTTGGTTCTATAACACCAATGAAATTGTCGATGAATGATGGTAGAGAAATGAGATTAGTTGCCCTTTTCACACACGATTGGTTGTATGAGAAAGGGAGGGAGAACGAGAGAGAAAAAGGAAAGCGAGAAATATAATATAATATAATATGTTTCTTTCTCGCTCATTTACGCTCGATTTTCTCTTTTCATCCGATTAATGCGATTGTACGTATCCACTTAATCGATGAATACGATAAAATAGGAGAATGATTTGATTTTCGATGTTTTTATTTTCTTTTTTTCCATTTTGATTTACTTGACTTCGAAATTTTTATTTCATTTCTTTGATAAACGAGTTGACACATTACAACTGTCACTTTTTTTCTCCTCTCATATTCATTCAGGTTACACTTAATCGATTCATTGATGATGATGATGTTTAACTACATTGCTCACGTTTCATGGTCGATGAACCTTATTAAAAAAATGAAAATTATTTCACTTCTCTCTTAATGTATGAAATGGGAACGAATGAATATAGGATAGGATATTATACAATATGTAAGGGTTGTCAAAAAGCGATATACATTTATATATATTGATGACGAGGAGAACGATCGATGATGGATTAATGTTAATTATAGATTAATGTCATATTGAGTTTTTGTATCGAGTAAATTGAAAAATGAAAGATAAATTCATTTGATAGAAAACAAAATTTATCACTAGACAAACACAATATAAATGTTTTTATTTCGATATTAATTATTTCACTATTGGAAAAGATGAATTGCAAACTATCATTGAGATTAATCTTTATATTAAAATATCATTTGTTGGTCTTTTCTTTTGCTTGTTTCAACAATTTTTGATAGACATTAAATTAATGATTGAATATCTCGAAATTTCGACCAATTCTTTTGACTTTCATTATATGCTGCACTACCACTTCCCATTTCAGTTGGTACATCCATTTTTTGTACGATTAAACGAACTAAATCCGTAATTTTTTCTAATTGACGTTGTGTATCTTGTTGTCTGAAACTGAAATTGTAAACCAGACAAACAAATCTTAAAAAAACAAAACTTACCGATGTTTTTGTTTGAGCATTTCAAGTAGAATAGTACTGTCAGGTGATTGATCTTCTTGAGCATCGAGAATATCTTTTGTACTCAACGGTCGAGCTATCCACTAAATTTAACTTTGTTCAACAACAAAAACAGAATGATACCAATAAAATGACGACATACATGTTTGAATAACGATGATACATTTCGATAGATTGGTTTGTTAATACGAATTTTGAATTCATTTTTATGCCAACGTTTGAGAAGTTTTGTTGGTATTTTCTTTTCGAGATTTGTATGATATTGAACCTAGATATTGAAATTATTGAATTTTCAAGAGCGTTCTTTTGCTATATCAAAAGAAAATACCTGCATAGCTAAACGTTTTAACCGAGCGTGCTGTTGGATTTGCATGAGATCACCAATGGCTAAACCAACGAGAAGATTCATTAATAGAATAGGCATAATAACAATAAATAACACAAGCATAATGAGATTGATTATTGAAAAATGTTGATCTTCAAATGATTGAAAATATGCACGATCATAATCAAGTTCGCCTAACATCATCGTTACAGACTTTAAAATAATCATAAAAAGATGATGAGGATACGATGGATTGAGATTCTAAAATTGATTTTATCCAAAACGAAAAAAAAACTTTTTGTTTATCGTATCTTAAATAGATTATTACTTGTGCAAATGGTCGAATGACACAGAATGTTAATGCAAAACCAACAATTAGAATTGAAAATAACGATAAAACATGTAACAATGTTTTAAAGATTTCCAAAAACATAATCACATAGATACCATAAATATGAAAATGTCCAAGTAAAAATAGTAAACCGAAATATGCAGTAAATATTCCAATCGATCCTGATACCCATTGATAATGCCATGATTCATTGAATAGAAAAGGCAATGCAAATAGATTTGTACTTATATACAATACCCATTGAACATAATTCTTAATATCATGAAAATATTCGAAACCATCCTGTAAAAGTTGCATGACTTCAAAAATCGAACTAACCAAACAGTAAAGAATCAGATACCATATACATAAAATTTGAACTATCGTAACATTTTCATTGAAGGAAGTAAAATTTTTATATGGACATGAATCAACGAGCTTGCTTATGATGATTTCATCATCATGATTACATGCAGGAAATGTAACAATAAAACAAGAAAATACCAGTACAAACAGTAGATAAAAACATAGATTCAGCATATAGATTGGAAAACCATATGACAGCCATTTTTGTTGAAGAAGTGTTTCACAAAGTGGATGACTCAAATGATTTGTCCGACCAAATTTTACCATCATCTATTTTTATAGAAATTAAATGCAATCAAAGCTTATTAGTGAATCAAAAATTGCATACATTTAAAGGTAGCATAGGATATCGATATTTTTTTCCATCGATATTGACTTCGTCTATCCAATTGATATATTGAAAATCGTATGTCAACTACAAACAAATCTTTCAAGCTACATTCATCCGTTGACCAATAGACTTGAACTTACGTGAAAGTCTCGATGTTTTCGATCATCATGGCTATGAGTAATGCATCGATCAAATAAAACAGGAACACAATCAGGTAAATGTTCAATCAAACCGAGTAATGGTCGACGGTATTTTTGACTAGTCAAATCTAATGCTTCTTTCCATCTGAACACATCAATCCCGTCAAATGAATTGATGATATGACTTTCTTACAGCTTACCTTTCATGAGCAATGACAGTTAAACAAACATGTTTTTGCTTTTTCATTATGGCAAGATCGAAGAATGTTTCATTATCACTATTCAATAGAAATTGAGCTGATTTCGAAAGAAGAAAATCAACGCATTCAGCATGACCATTCGATGCTGTACAATGTAATGGTGTCATGCCAAGACGATTAGTCGAGTTGATTAGATGAGTATGAGCCTGAAGAATTGTTTGGATAGTTGACAAATGACCATGAGCAGCTGCTTCATGTAATGGTGTATTTCCATCGTAACTTTTGGTGAGCTGAGCTCCTTTATGTAAGAGTAAATGAACAACTTTTGTATGACCATTTTGACAACAAAGATGAAGAGGTGTTTGACCAAGTTGATCAGGTTCATTGAGAATGCGTTTGAAACCAGGTGTATCTAGTAATTGTCGACATGTATCGTATCGACCGTATCTACGATGAAAAAAGATGATTTAACGGTGTTAAGGGTGAAGATGAGACAATTTACTGAGCAGCGAAATGGAGTGATGATTGTCTTTGATTGGTTTTCTTATTAATTTCTGCTCCATGTTTGATAAGTGTAGTGAGAACATTGACTTGTCCATCTCGAGAAGCGTAATGAATAGGATAGTATCCGTCTCGATCACGTTGATCGAACAAGACTCTAAAGTTATCTCTTTTAAAAAGATAATCTCCAATAGTTTCAATAGGAAGATTTTGCATGATGGTAAAATGAAGAAAATTTCGATCATTTTCATCTCGATAAACAAGTGATGCGTTGTTGGCTAGCAGATAACAAACAGTTTGAACGGATGAATTAAGAGCAGCAAGAAGAAGTGGTGTTCGTTTTAAAATATCACGTGCATCAATGTCGGATCCCTACACATAAGAATGCGATTGAAAATTAACGTAAATAGGTGTCTTACTGATTGAAGTAAAAGCTCTAAAACATCAACATGATCACCCATTGCTGCTCTAAATACGAGTATTTAATAAACGACTATAGAAAATCTCTGGAATATTACTTATGAAGAGGTGTCATTCCTTGAATATCAGCCATTCGAACGACTTTTTGTTTCAATTCTGGTTGATTAAAAAACATTAACGTAAGTAGTTCAAGTGATCCTTGTGATGCTGCCAAGTGAATAGGTGTTGATAAATCATCTTGTTGATCATCAATTTTACTGCCATTTGCTAAACAAATCTCTACAGCTTCAATGTTTCCACCTAATGACATAGATTGATAAATTATATTTTATGTTTTCTCAAAAGTATCTATTACCGATAACAGACAAATGTAAAGGTTTATTGTTTTCAGCATCACAAAAATTGAGTACATCATTGCAGTGTAAATTCAAAGATTTACCTAGAACGAATGATCGAATACGATTCTTAAACGTTCGATTTTCACATCTTACTGGTTTCAAATAAATGTTTAAATACTCGATTACTACTATTCAATGCGGCAACATGAATAGGATAATTTCCAACATCGCTCGGAACAGATAAACATGCATGATTATCGGTCTAGAAACAAGTCAGATTCTATTAGTGATACGTAGATGGAAGATTTTTGAGTAAACTAACAAGAATTTTTGCTGCTTCAACATTATCATAAAGAGCAGCATAATGAAGTGGAGTTTTTCGTCGTTCACCGGGTAAATCAACATGATCAGGACGTTTTGAAAGAATAAGCTACTCAAAAGCAAACAAATCTCTATTTAATCATTTCTATACTGTTAAACATATACTTTCAAAGCATTTAATTGATTATGAATAACAGTGAGATGAATTGGTGCTTCTTGTTGTTTATTCAGTAGAGTATCATCGACATCATGATCTAGTAAATATTCAATAGCATTTAAAGCACTATTTCGTGCAGCATGATGTAATGCTGTCCAATCATTCACATCTGGAAGACTCAAATCTAGAAATAATCATTGACACACAAAATTTTTAATAAAAATAATTCAACTACCTTCATTGTATTCTCTTATTAATGCTAAAATACCAGTTCTATTTCGAGCTGCAGCATTATGTACTGCACATAGGCCAGCAGCATTTGTTATGTTTAATTTCGATGGATCTTCTTGTATAATTCGTTCGAATTCTCGTACATTTCCCGTGCCTGCAACCTGCATAAACAATTGAAATTTTACTTTTATTTGAATCTGGTCAGCTGTTATTATAACATACTCGAACAATGTACTGTGGACTATCTGACACTAGACACACGTCATGTTCTTCAATAGTATTGTTTCGTGTAACTGATGGGACAGTATTTGGCTCAGGTGTTTCAATGACAATTGTTGAGAGAGTCGTCATTTCTTTGTTTGTACGAATACTTTTCTTTTTTTGTGCTCTACTAAATATATCTTGTACGAGTGTTGGTAATTCGTTGAATACTTGTAAACTAAATCGTCGATTTACTGTTTGAGAATCATCTCTACTTATCGAGAAAAACACACGCTTCAATTTGTATTAATCAAATCAACGAAAAATCTCTTACTCCGTGTCAGGCGTTAATATAAGAGCTGTTGATGAACGTTCTTTCATTGTCATAATGTATTCTCTATCTATTCGCAAATAGAAGAATGCAATGCTTTTTTTATTTATTGAGGAAAGCTCGAAAAAAATATATATCTTTATTTTCTAGTCAGTTTTAGTAAAACGGAGAAAAAAATCGATGATCAAACAAAAAAAAGATGAAAAGAAAAAACTTATATTTTATGTTTTTTCCCTTTGGTGACATTAATAAGATATGTTGATTAGTTTCGAAATAACTTCTCGTTCTTCTTTTTGTGTTTTCCAGAATGATTGTTCTTCAAATCAACACAACAATTCATAAAGTGCATGACTAAGACTATGAATTTATAATCTAAAATCAAATTAATAGAAAACTACTCTTTGCTAATCCTTTGACGTAAAAGAAAATAAATCTCCGCAAGTCGGTACCTTTCATTTTAATAGATTAAATTAATACGAGATAAAATCGTCTGATGAACATTTCAAATATAATTAATACTTTAAAATTTATCCTATTATGTAAAAACCTTGAATTAATTTAAGTTCGCAAAACGGGGACAAAATAGATTGCGATTGCATGACTATCGGAATAGTTCTCAATCATATATTTGTGTAATATATGTTATATTGTGATTCATCTGTTGATGGATTACACTTAAAATCGATGATTCAGTTATTCGAACGAATATCAATTTGATTAACAACTTTTACTGTATAGCCCAAAGCTACAAGTAATACCTGTGAAAAAGAAATCGAAAGGTGTAGCAATAAAACGAAAGAGAGGACGCTCGATGTCAACCAAACGTCAATTCACCGTACATCGATTGGCGTAAAATAATTTCAAATATCCCACTTTTTTTTTGTTTTGACTCATAACAAAAACACTGATTTGTACGTAGGAAAAAACACGCTGATTCAAATATGACTGTAAAATCACCACTTGTTAACTTTTTGCAAAAATTTATTCATTGATTTGCATAAATTTATGTTAGAATACTTCGTTGTTTTATTCGTGACAACTTAAACGAGTTGTCAAATGACTAAAGATCGTCTAGAAGATTTCAGAGCTAATGTAAGAACATAAACTAAAATCATAATTAATACTTTTCTTCTCTTCAAGATTGCGTTTCCAGATGTTTCGTATCGGAGACTATCGCAACAAGTATACTAAAAATCTGCAAAATCTGCAACGCTTTTCAGAACTAACCAAAGCTTTCTCTATGCATTTAACTCTACTAGCCAGCAAAAAAGGAGTATTTCTCACTTTTTTATTCCAATAGAATAATAGCAATGATAAACAATCAATTACAATCAATATTGATAATGAAATTGCTATCACAGATTTTCTATCCAAAGTATAATATTTAAAAAGAAATTGTGAATCAATATTATTTTTTTTCTTTTAATTAAATTCAAATATAGATCAATGATATTCGTTTAGCTATTGATAAAGTAAATCAACTTGCACAAGACATCAAAATTTTACAAACCAAAGTACACAATACACCATTGAGTTCAAGTAAAATATTTTTGAAATTCGAAAAAACAACAAGCTTTTCTAATAATTTCATTATTTAGAATTAAATGAAGAATTAGTTGAGAAAAACATCGAAATAAAACAATTGTACAATGATACTGCTGAACGACTAAAAAGTTTGTTTTAAAAATGATTTTTCACTTTATTTCTCTTCTTGTTTTGATATAATTAGAAATTGAATTAATTCATAATGATCTCGATCAAAATAGTGCCCAACGACGCATCAAAGAATCGCAATTATTTGTTTTATCCAGACGTCTTCGAGATATCATGATGGACTATAACCGAGAAACAGTAATATATCGTGATCGATGCAAAAAAGTGATTGTAGAACAATTAAGATTAGGTAATTTCTATGAAAACACAACATTTCATTTTGAAATCTCTTTTTGAATTGATTTCCTAGTCGGAGATCGAAAAACAAACGACGAATTAGAAGATATTGTTGACAATAATTTACGTGGTGACCTTCGTATTTCTGTATGAATAAAAAAAAAGAAATAAATAAGTCTATTTAAATTACAACAAAAATGACCTTGTAGGCATTGGTTGATATACAAAAATCTAAACAAACATTGAGCGAACTTGAAATTCGACATCAAAATTTACTGCAACTCGAAAATGCCATTATCGAAGTACGCAATATGATCGGTGATTTAGCTGAGATAATTGGTAGAC
>Ga0209915_1001038_pt1 | contig 46118 bp, 46 predicted proteins | sample ThiBiot_750_plan_FD_183952 | JGI IMG/M metagenome (GOLD analysis project Ga0209915, IMG submission 183952) | Wastewater bioreactor microbial communities from Cape Town, South Africa - Thiocy_cont_750_plan (SPAdes) | ecosystem: Engineered > Bioreactor > Thiocyanate-remediating > Anaerobic-Aerobic... | reverse complement strand
TGACCCTGAGCGATAAATTCTAAAAGGTACTCGCGCTCAGTATCAGGCAGTTCTACAATATATTTTTTGTTCATGCTATAACCTTACCAGATTATAGCTAACTTATCAATCAAATTTAGACTGTCTACTAGCTATTTATCATCACAAATAAGGAGTAAAAGACATGGGAGTCTTTAGAACAGGTTTCGTTCAACTGCGCGTACCTGACCTGGCCGCCGCCAGCAAGTATTACAGTGAAGTCCTCGGCCTGGTGGAAACCGACCGCGAGGCCGACCGGGTCTATTTCAAAGGCTGGGACGAGCACGACCACCACTCGCTCATTATTCGCCAGGATGAGCGACCGGGTCTGGACTGCTTTGCCCTCAAAGCCGAAGGCCCAGAAGACCTGCAACAATTTGAGAACAAGTTAGAGACCAAGGGCATCAAGGTTGACCGGATTTCCACCGGGGAACGCCTGGCCCAGGGCGAAGGTTTTTCCTTTGAAGACCGCAGCGGCCACCGGGTCGTGGTCTATTACACCATGAAGAAGGTCGGCAACGGCTTGCCTTTGGAAAACCCCGACCCCTACCCGCAAGGACTCAAAGGGATTGCGGCGCCCCGCCTGGACCACCTGCTGATGACGACCCCCAACGCCGCCGAAGACCTCGATTTTTACAAAGATGTTTTTGGCTTCCGCCTGACCGAGCAGGTCGTGACCCCGGACGGCAATCCTATTGCCATCTGGCTGGAACGCAGCCATACGCCGCACGACATCGCCTTTATCCCCGGTCGCCCCGGTGGCTTCCACCACATGGCCTACTGGCTCGATAGCTGGTACGAAATCGGCAAAGCCGCCGACGTGATGGCCCAGCACAACGTCAAGATTGACGCCGGGCCGACCCGCCACGGTATCACTCGCGGCCACACCATCTACTTCTTCGACCCCTGCGGCAACCGCAACGAAGTCTTTACCGGCGGCTATGTGCCCGACGCGGACAACCCGCCTATCACCTGGAGCGTGGATAAGCTCTGGACCGGCATCTTCTACTGGGACCGCTCGGAGCGCGGCAGCTTCACCGAAGTCTACACCTAGGATTCAGGCGAACGGCGCGGGCGGTCCAGGCCGCCCGCCTTCCAAACCAGATAGCACAAGGAGTAACCAAAGATGTCTTACGACCTTTCCCCCCAGGTAATCGAGCAGCGCCGGTTAGCCTATGATGAGTTGACCCGCCGTTTCGGACAGCGTGAGGCCACCCGCTACGAAGAAGGCACCATCGGCGTACAGCACCAGGAAAATTTCCACTATCGCCCCATGTGGAACCCTGACGTTGAAATCTACGACCCCTCTATGACCCGGCTGAAATTAACTGACTGGTATTCCTTCCTGGACCCCCGCCAGTATTATTACGCGACCTACAACCAGGCCCGCAATAAGACCATGGAAAATCTCGAATCCCAACTGGCTTATGTCTCTGAGAAAGGGATGCTGGATAAAATCGCGGGGGATTGGCATAATATTTTCCTGGCCTACCTGCTACCCCTGCGTCACTACGAATATGGCGGTGTTACCACCATGACTTACGTGGCCCGCTTTGCCTATGGCACTTCCATTGAACAATGCGCCAGCTTTAACGCTTTCGACAAAATGGGCAATTCCCAGATTATTACCAAGTTTGCCCTGATGCTGCCCAACGCCGACCAGCTATTGGCGGATGGTAAGAAAGCCTGGCTGGAAGACGCCCACCTCCAACCCCTGCGTTCGATGGTCGAGCATAGCTGGCTCATTACCGATTGGGCCGAGGCGATTATTGTTCAGAACTTGCTGTTGGACCCCCTGCTTTACAACCTGCTTTACCAGGAATTCGACCGGGTAGCCCTCGACAACGGTGCCCTGGCCGTGACCTTCGTCCATAAATACATGAGCGACTGGCTCAAAGACAACCTGCGCTGGACCAATGCCCTGGTCGAGGCTTTCCTCAACGACGAGCAGCATGGCGAAGCTAACCGGCAGGCTATCCAGCAAATCCTGGACGGCTGGCGGCCCAAAGTCGAGGAGTCGGTGCGGCCCCTGGCAGCAATCTTCGAAATGCCCCGGATTAAGGGTAATTTCGAGGCAAGCTGGCAGCAGGCTGCCCAGAATGTTGACCAGAACCTGGAACGGCTGGGCCTGAACACCGCCAGCGAAGCTCCCGCGATGGCCGGTTAGGCTGGTAGAAAGGAAAAACGCTATGTCAGCTACGACAATTGCGGGCCACACCGCCAAAGAACGGTTTATCGGCGTCGATTTGCAGGATAACGAAGAAGCGCGGCGGATTGTCCGGGCGATTGTGCGGGACAACCCGGAGGCGAAAGTCAGCCAGATTCCCGGCCTCATCAAAGTGACCTGCCACCACCAGTTGGATATAAAACGCGCCACGGTCGAGCAGGAACTCCACCACGAGTGGGATACCCAGGAATTTAACCTGATTATTATCAGCTATGTGGGCGACATCCAGGAATGGGACGACGACCACATCCTGGTCAAGTGGAATACCGATTAATTCCGTTAAACGTTGAACGAATCAACGTTGAACAGCAAGGAAGCATAAGGAAGGATTTGCCCAATGGCTAAGAAACTAGGCTTGCGAGAAACCTACGCCGCCATGACCAGGGGAGTGAACTGGACCCCCAGCTATGTCAAGGAAGAAGAAGCTTTCCCCTATCACCAGTTCGAGGGGATTAAAATCCACGACTGGGACAAGTGGGAAGACCCTTTCCGTATGACCGTGGATAATTACTGGAAATACCAGGCTGAAAAAGACCGCCGCCTTTACGCGGTCCTGGATAGCTTCAGCCAGAACCAGGGCCACCTCAACATTTCGGACGCCCGCTACCTGAACGCCATCAAAATTTTCTTGCAGGGTGTGACACCCCTGGAATACATGGCCCACCGCCATTTCATGTTCATTTCGCGCTATATTCCGGGTCCCGGCACCCGTATGGCCGCGCTGTGCCAGTCGATTGACGAACTGCGCCATACTCAAATCGAGATACACTCGATGAGCCCCTATAACAAGTATTACAGCGGCTTCCACAGCATGCGCCAGATGCACGACCGGGTCTGGTACCTGAGCGTACCCAAGAGCTATTTCGATGATGCTGTCACCGCCGGGCCGTTCGAATTCCTGACCGCAATCAGCTTCTCGTTCGAATACCTGCTAACTAACCTGCTGTTCGTGCCATTCATGAGCGGTGCGGCCTACAACGGCGACCTCCCGACCACAACCTTCGGCTTTAGCGCCCAATCGGACGAAAGCCGCCACATGACGCTCGGCTTGCAGGTAATCAAATTCCTGTTGGAGCAGGACGAGGCCAATGTACCAATTGTCCAGCGCTGGCTCGACAAATGGTTCTGGCGGGGCTACCGGCTCAACGCCCTGGTGGCGGCCATGATGGATTACATGCTGCCCAAGAAGGTTATGAGCTGGAAGGAAGCCTTCGAGCTTTACTTCGAACAGCAAATGCTGGACGGTCTTTTCCCCGACCTGGCTCGTTACGGTATCAAACCGCCGATGGGCGTCGAACAGGCCATCAAGGAAAAGGAAAAGATTTCGCACGAAGTCTACTGGACTCTTTACAGCTTTGGCTTCGCGGCGGCTTTCAACACCTGGATTCCGACCGCCAGCGAGCAGGACTGGATGACCCAGAAATACCCGGAGACCTTTGACAAGTATTACCGGCCCCACTTCGAGAAAGCCCAGAAGATTGCTGACCAGGGTGGCCGCTTCTTCATGCTTGGTCTGCCCCAGTTGTGCCAGGTCTGCCAGATTCCGATGCTCTTTACCGAACCGGACGACCCCGGCAAGATTTGCTTCCGCTCGACTACCTACCAGGGCGAGAAATATCATTTCTGCTCGGATGGCTGCAAGCAAATCTTCGAGTGGGAACCACAGAAATATGTTCAGAGCTGGCTGCCAGTCCATGAAATATACAAGGGCAACTGCGGAGGGCCGACGGTGCCGGAAGTACTGGCCTGGTACGGCATCCAGCCTGGCGACAACGGCGAATACCAGGGCTCGGTCGACCAGCAGAACTGGGCAAACTGGCATAAAGACCTGGCAACGGTCTGAAACAGAGTTGCGGAAAGGAATTTATAAAGATGGCTGTTGTATCTCTGAAACCGGGCTACGAGTTCCCGGCGCGGGACCGGGCCGAGGTCTTTGGCGACGATATGCTGGTTTACGTCCACTGGGCCGGAAATCTCTTTTTCTGCGCAGCGGCGGCCTACCGCGCTCCAAAGGCCATGAAGTGGGGCGACTTCAAGGCGAACATGGTGGATACACTCTTTTCGGGTGACCCCGATTACGCGAAGCTTACGCCGGAAAACACCCGCTGGACCTTGAACGACCAACCGCTTAATCCTTCGGCGGACGTGAGCCTGACCGAGCTTGGCATTACCCACAAAGACCTGCTCAAGTTTGAAAAGGTGGGCTAACATTCTTGTCATTCCGAACTTAGTGAGGAATCCCCGGTCCGTTGGACCATATCACGGTCGTTTGTGCTTACGCCAACGGCGCGAGATTCTGAACTTCGTTCAGAATGACAATAAACACGAAACCGGGGTAGGGGCGTGGGTCTCTACCCCTTGCTAACAGGCTGAATTTTTAGAAAACTAATAAGGGTAACTTTTAAGGGTAAACTGCTATGGCGCACAAAGTGACAATTGAACCACTTGGTAGAGAAATTAACGTCGGGGATAACCAGACCATCCTGGACGCCTGTCTGCGGCAAGGCATCTGGTTGCCCCATGCCTGCGCTCACGGGACCTGCGGCACCTGCAAGGTCCAACTGCTGGAAGGTTCGGTGCAGCACCAGGGAGCCAGCGAGTTTGCCCTGATGGACTACGAGCGCGAGGAAGGGATGGCCCTGGTTTGCTCGGCCAGGCCAGTGACGGATGTGGTCCTGGAAGCCGATGTCGAAGCCGACCCGGAAGCGGTCTTCCACCCCGTGAAGGATTACAACGCCACCGTCGAGACCGTCGAAGAACCGGCCCAATGGGTCCGCCGCTTTATCTTGAAGCTGGACAACGGCCCGATTCTCTTTATGCCGGGCCAGTATATCCAGGTCGAAGTGCCTCAACCGGGCAAACCTCCCCTGAAACGCTGCTATAGCATCGCCTCTTCGCCCCGTGACGGCACCCGGATTGAATTGCAAATCAAGTACACGCCGGGGGGCCGGGCGACGCCTTACATTTTTGAGGAATTAAAGGAAGGCTCTAAAATTAAATTTAGCGGCCCTTACGGCTTCTTCTTCCTGCGAAAAAACGGCCACGAGCCGGTTATCTTCCTGGCGGGTGGGACCGGGCTGGCCCCGATTAAAAGCATGTTGCGGGTGGCAACCGAAGAAAATCTACCCCGCCGCCTGACCCTTATTCACGGGGTCCGCAGCCAGGCCGACCTCTACGACTACGATTTCTTCCGGGAGTTGGAAAAAATTAACCCCAACTTCCGCTACATACCCGTCCTCTCGGCCCGCGACCCCGAAAAGGCCTGGGACGGCGAAGAAGGGTTCGTCCACGAAGCGCTGGGCCGGTTGCCGAGCTTCAAGGGACACAAAGCCTACCTCTGCGGGCCGCCCATGATGGTGGATGCCTGTCTGACCACCCTTATGAAGGGCCGCCTGTTCGAGGATAGCATCTACTGCGAGAACTTCTTTACCGAGGAAGATAAGTCCGGCCCCTTGAAAAGGAGCCCGCTTTTTAAGCGGGTCTAGGCTGGCGGCTTTTCAGAAAGTTGGATTTTTCAGGGAAAGGCTGGATAGACAAAATGCCTGGTATTACCAATGAGAAGAAACTGACCGCCCGGCTGAAACAGGTCAGCCCGGAGTTTATCGTATTCGACCTGACTATTTACGACCCGACTATTACCGGCGAGTTAATCTTGCCGCCGGAGCAGTTCCGGGCCTTCCTCCAGGAACAAAAAGTCTCGATTGTCACCGAAACCGAGGAAGACTACATCCTGAAGCTTAAACTCGATAGTCTGTAAACTGAACTGGAAAAGCTATAAAAACGAATGAGCCAGCGATTGCTGGCTCATTGTCTTTTCTTTTGGGGAAAACTCCGGCCCGGTTAAATGACTTACTGGGTGCGGAACCGGCGCGTGATGTTGCTGCTGAAAATCAGGGCTGTCATCAGGGCCAGGCCAACCGCCGCACTGACCAGGGTCGGCAACTGGGGCGCAATCGCAGAAGCGAATTCACGCACGAAGTCGGAAACGTTGTTCCAGACCTTCTGCAAGGTTTCCAAACGCCCTTGCAAATCGGGGTCACTGGAAGGGCCAAAGACCAGGTTGCTGATGGCGGGCCAGAGGGTCCAGAGGGCCAGGATACACAGCCCCAACCAGACGCCGGTGAAGACCAGGCCCATCGAATAGCGGCGCTGCTGCTTATCCAGAATATCGTCCACCTGGGCGGCGGCGGCATCGACCGGTTGCGGCAACGGCTTCACTTCCGGCGGCACGTACTTGATAACCGGGGCCGGGTTCGCAACCATCCAGGTAGCCGGGTTGCTAATCGGACCTGCTACCGAAGCCTGGGGCGGCAAAGCGGCAATTCGGGCCATTACCCGGCTCGACATATGCGATGGAGCTTTCAAAGCCGGACGAGCCGCCAGGACCCGGTCCAGTTCGTCCTTCTTATTCAATTCCGGTAGTTGTGGTTCAGCCATCTTAACACCTAACTTTATCTTTATTTCCCTGCTATTATACCAAATCCAGGCAAGCGTTCATATTAATTCCGATTAAATTTATTTATCAAAATCCAAAGCCCCTTTGGCTTCGAGTTCGAGCAGTCGACTCTTAAGCTGGGCTTTGGCCCGGTACAGGTGCGTCTTAACCGTCCCGACCGGCACTTCCAGGGCAACGGCTATTTCCTCGTAGCTCATTTCCTGGCTGTAATAAAGCGCGATAATTTCCCGGTATTTGACCGGCAGCGTGTCCACCTGGTCCCAGATAAGCTGGCGGCGTTCGCTGGTATCGAAACGCCAGGCCGGTTCTTCGGTCTGGTCGCCCGGCAGGTTCGCCAGGATATCGGTCTCGCCCTCGTCCCCATCCTCAAAGCTGGTTTCGACCGAGACTAGGCGGGGGTTACTTTTGAGCGAACGCAACCGGTTTAAACAGCCGTTGCGGACAATCCGGTAAGCCCAGGTCGTAAATTTCGAGTCGCCCCGGAAGGTCGGAAGGGCCTGCCAGATTTTGACGAATGCTTCCTGGGAAGCGTCGTCGGCTTCTTCGTAGTTCTGGAGGATGCGGAAGGCCAGGTTAAAGACAAAATCCTGGTGCATCTCGACCAGTTCGGCAAAAGCGGACTGGTCCCCAAGCTGGGCCTGGGAAATTAACCAGGCTTCACCGGACTGACCGGTCGGCTGGCCGGGACTATCGAAGTCTTCCCTTTCGAGGGCGGCGGTGTCCATCCCGGTAAATTTTTGGGGACCGACCTGGGGCGCGACCAGAGTAACCTGGGCAGTCCGCTGGACGGTCTGAGGCGGGATTGGCGCGCCCGTAAAGGCATCCAGGCGTCCCACGTCTTTAGCGGGACGCTCGGCGGTCTTTACGCTTCCTGAGCCTGAACTTAATATTTTACCGGGAAAACGGCCTAGTAAATTACCGGCGGTCGTTGAAAAATTCAACATGCGGATTCTCACAATTTTTATAAACGGTGCTAAGGTTTCCAGGGTCTACCTGTTAAAAGTTTAGCACCCTCACTGGCCCAAGGCATCGGCCATTGGACCAACCCCTGATTGGGCATTTCTACGGTAGTCTTAGCCGAGAGTAACCCTGATCGAACCAACCTGACTGCTGGCGCGAACCGGGACTCCGCCACCGGCCACCTGGCCTTCAAAACTATTACGGTTCTGGTACTTCAAACCTGTTACCGGTAGGACGGTATCAACCGTACCGAGGTTGCTGGAAGCTTCGAGGTTAAAACCGGTGCCCGGCGCGAAAACCAGGTTCACGCTGCCGACCCGGCTGACCACTTCACTGGGCGCCTTTGGGACGCCGCCCCGGTAAAAGACCGAACCGGTGGTCGCTTCCAGGTGCAACGACCCGGCGGTAACTCGTTCGCTGTGAATCCGCCCGGCTCCAGCTTTCATTGTGAGGTCGCCTTCCACGGTAGCGTCGTAAAGTTCGAGACTCCCTGTGACGGCGTTCGCGGCATAGCGGCCACAATTGATGCTGCGCGCCCGGATGCTGGCTGCTGTCGAGTCGAGGTCGAGGTCTTCTGCGCCAACGCCCGAAAGTTCAATCATCCCGGCCCCGGAACGAGCTTTCACCAGGCCCGCGGCCACTCCCTGCAAACTAAGCTTGCCGCTGGTGGTGTTCAAGGTAATATTCCGGCCACTGTTGTAGCTCTCGACCGCAATCGCACCCAGGTTCGTTTTGGCAACCAGGTCGCCATTATAGTTAGTGGTCAGGATTTCGCCGTAATTGCTGGTCAGGTCGGCGGCCAGGGCGGGCGGCAGTTCAATATCCAGGTCCATCCGGGGCGCCCGGCCAATCACCAGGCCCTGTTCGGGGTCGCCCGCTTCGACTTTTAGCACCCCGTTTTCAAAGGTGTGGGTCAAGCGCAAGCGGTCGAGCAGGATGCGCGCTTCCATTTCATCGTTGGCCCAGACCCGCTTGGTCGCCACGATGCGGACTTCCTTCAAACCTTCCTGGCCGCGCAGTTTCACACCGCCGCTGGTCAGGTTCAGGACAAAACTGCCGGTCTTTTCGTCTAGAGGTATCATCAGGTTGACCTGTTCGGTCCGTTCGGGGTAAGACCCCAGGTTAAAACTTACGTTTCCAATCGTGTTCATATTCCACCCAATTCCCTGTCTGTTTCTTGGGGCCGGGTTATAATTACCCCCCGGCCAGCCCGCCACCGGACCCGGCCCTGGTCCCGGTTGAGGTCCCGGACCCTGGCCCGGCCAGTTCGGCACCTGGGGTGGCCGGCTGTTTTGCGACCAGATACCGGTCGAACGGACGATAAAGCCCAGCCCACCCAGCAGCCCCAGTAAAATTACGAGGACCAGGAGCGCGCCTATCCAGCCTGAGAAGACCAGGCATAGAAAGGCGAACCCCACTTCCGCGAAAAATGCTATCCAGAGTAACCGAAGCGCTTTAGGAGTTTGCATTCCTTTTAATTACTCCACTGTAATATCACCGCTGCCGGTCCTGATGGTCATTACCGGCGAGCCGCCCGTTTTCAACGAGTGTTTATCTTTGCTGACAACCTGGCTACCCGGTAAATTGAACTTGATGTCGCCGCTACCCGAATTGATGTCGAAACCAAGCGGGGTGGAGTTGTCGAGACGCAAGTCCACGTCGCCGCTGCCGGTCTTAACGTTAGCCATGGTCGGGTTGTTCAAAGTAGCGGTGGCCTTAATATCGCCGCTGCCGGTCTGGAAATTGACTGCGCTAAGACGGTTGGTGCCGTTGAGCGTAATGTCACCACTGCCGGTATTGGCGTCGAGGGAACCGGAATAGTCGCTCAACATTATATCGCCATTGCCGGTCTTGGCGTTAATCTTACTCGCCTGTAAATTGGTAAGGTCCAGGTCGCCACTCCCGGTATTAAAGACCAGGATAGCCTTGTCGTTCTGCAAACCCCTGGCGTTAATATCGGCGCTGCCAACGGTGGTGGTTAATTGGGCCAATAAAGCCGGCGGCATCGTCACGCGAATGTCCACCTGGTCGCCAAACCCAAAGTTGAAGGACTGGTCGGTATTTTTGGCAACGATGTTAATGTTGGTGCCGTCCTGGACCACGTTGAAAGTAATCCGGTTGAAGTCTGCGTCACCAAAGCTGTGAATAATCTTGGTGCCTTCGACCTTTACCTCCGTCAGGGAAGGGTCGCCGCTAATATCGACCTGCCCGCCCATCGAGTTGATGGTGATATTGGCGGCCTGGCCGTTAAGCGGCAGGTTCTGGGCCGGGACATCTAGGCGGCGTTCGGGTCCAAAATTGATATTTCCGCCGGGGACCAGACTGCCAAACCCGTTCGGCTGAGCCAAAACGATTGTTACCGCTACGGTTAACTCCGCCGCGAGTAACAGGACAATTATTGGAACAAATACCTTTTGCATTTTCTTTTCCTGGTTTCTTTTAAATTCTTTACTGGTTTTGGTTTTCCCGGTTGCCCGGCTTTAATTTTTATTTTTTGTTTAATTTTCTTCGCCGGTTTTTTGCGGCGTTTTTGCTTTCCACTCTTAGGACACCACCGGTTTCAAGATTGTTTCATCAATCTTTAAGGATTTTTAAAAATATCTCTAAAATTTGCTTTGGGGCTAATTCTGGTGTAATTTAGAGGGAAACTGCTTCACGAGAAGTTTCGCACACAAGGTTTCGTAAAAATGCCAGTGAGTAAGACGATAGAAAAATACCCCAAAGTTAATAACGCGGCGGGTCTTAGCGGCAATTCCTTTGCCTACGCCTACCGCCGGGGCTCCGATTCGGAAGAAGAAGAATTTACCGGCACCTTTCACCTGCACCAGGGCATGGAGTTTTTATATATCCACGAAGGGGAAGGCGAACTGACCCTCGACCGCCGGACTTTTCAGGTCAGGCCGGGCATGCTGCTCTACTTTCAACCTTTTCAATTGCACCGCCTGATAATGGACGGGACCGGGGAAAAACCTTTTGTGCGGTCAATCGTTTTAATCGAGCCTAACCTGGTCGAGCCTTACCTGGCAGGACTACCCCACCTGGCGAATTTCTTCCAGCACCTCTGGCACGACAGCCTGGAAGTTAAATTTATCGAAGGATTGGCCGAAAACAACCCTATCGAGGCTTTGTTCGGCCAGTTCGAGCAGATTCTGCGGAATTTCAAGGGGACAACCGAGGAGCGGCTCGAAGAAATCGGCCTGTTCTTTATAAACTTCCTGCGTTTGCAGCGCCCCTACTGGCAGCAACACGCGCTGCCCAAAGAAAAGACCGGGCAGCATCCCAGCCACCCGGTCGAATTAACCATTCAATGGATTGAGCAAAATTTTAACGAGGAATTCCGGCTGGACCAGCTTGCCGCCTCGCTCCACCTCTCGCCCTTTTATCTCTCACGCCTCTTTCACACGGCTACGGGGACCAGCCTGACGAAGTATATAACCGACCGCCGCATCCGGGAAGCCTGCCTGCTCTTGCAGAAAAGCTCCCTGCCTATCGGTTTTGTAGGGCAGGCGGTCGGTTTTAACAATCCCTCTTATTTCAACCAGCTATTTAAAAAGGAAATCGGGCTAACCCCGCAGCAGTACCGGGCCAGGGCCACCCGCTCCTAATTCGCAACCGCGATAGAGGCCCGGTACTTCCTGATATTTTTGGCCGCCTCGAACGCCACTATCCAGTCGGCGCACCACTGGACATAATTGGGTTGGACCTGTTCGGGATGCTCGCGGCTGCGCGTTATAAAGTCGGGATAGAAGGTGCGCCCGGTCGAGGTGCCCGCCGGTTGGTAGCGCAAATCCAGGCTCCACCGCACAATATCGGACTTGTTCGGCAAACCCCGGTGAGGCGTGTATTTGCTCATGATGACGATGCCGCCTTTTTTGCAGGCCGCCAACTGGGGTGTAATATCCGGCAATTCCGAGGGGACGATGGTCAGACCGGCATAGTTCTGGTGGGGGAGGTAACCGTTGCGGAAAGCGCCCGGCAAAACTTGCATACAGCCGGTTTCCTCGACCGCATCCACCAGGGGTAGCCAGAAAGTCACGATGGGATAAGGGTCGGCGTCTTCCTGCATGGTGGCGGCATCCTGGTGCCAGGGGACATTATGAACATATTCCGGCACGCCTTCGGCGATAATCGGGGTAGGAATCTTGGCCCGCAGGTGCTGGATAGGATTGCACATGATTTCGCCGCCCACGATGCTCTCGACCACATCCATGAACTTTTCGTTATAGAGAAACTTATACATTTCTTCGAGCCGGGAGTTATAGATGTCAAGGTCGTTCTCGATTTCGCGGTTCTGGGCGTACAGCCCGGCAAAGCGTTTCTCGAAGGGCTGGCCCTCGCACAAATCCTCGATTTTGCCCTGGGCTTTTAGCTCACGGGCGCGGCGGTCGATATAGCCTTCGATGGCCGCAATCAGGGGCGCGAAATCTTCCTCGGTAAAAATGTCCTCGACGACCAGGTAGCCCTTATCATAAAAAAACTGGACTTGCTCGGCTGACAACTTCATAATAGATGTTTATCCTTTCTCTGAACAGGAATTGTTGGCAATTCAGCGTGATTGGAAAAATTATAGCGGACCCCGTTTCAATCGAATGACAAAAAATTGCGCTATTATGTTGTTTTAATATCCTCGTTAATTTATTGGGGAAAGGTTGCACAGTAAGAGCGGTTGGACTACCATGCAGGGCGGGAAAGTTCATTTTCATGCGGAAAGGTGGTAAAATATGAACGTAAATGCTAAATTAGAGGGCTTTGGCGCTTACCAGAACAAAGAGAAGATGGCCCCGGCTTTCAAACTGGCCGCGACTACGGGCGGGAAAATCGCTTCGTGGGATTTTAAACAGAAGCAGCCGCTTATCCTTTATTTTCTGCCGGGGTTGGATGACGCTTTATTGCAGAATTTAGAAAAAGCCGCCCTGAACTTGCAGGCTTACGGCACCGAAACACTGGCCCTGTTGCCCCTGCCGCTCGAAACCCTTAAAGAAGCCGCCACCCGCCTGAAACTGACCATGCCGCTTCTTTCGGATGAAGCCGGGGAGACTTTTAGAAAATACTTGAAACTTGTCCTGCCGGAAGATAAAAACGAAACCGTTGAGGTAAAGAACTTGCCCGCGATGGTCTTTGTAGCCGACCGCTTTGGCGCTATCAGCCGCTACGCCAACGCTACCAGCGCCGCCAATTTGCCCGGCGAAAAAGAAATAATGGGGATGCTGGAATTCTTGGGCAACCTTTGTAATCCGTAATGTTTATATTGATATAACAAGAATTCAACCGTAATTGGAATAAACCCACAAATCAGGAGTAAAGAGTTGGTCCCGGTCAAGCTCGAACTAAAAAATTTCATGTGCTACAAAGACGCCACCCTGGATCTGGATACCATCCACCTGGCCTGTCTTTCCGGCGATAATGGCGCGGGTAAATCGGCCATCCTGGACGCCCTGACCTGGTCGCTCTGGGGCAAAGCCAGGGCCACCGCCGACGAACTGATTGCCATGGGTGAAATCGAAATGCAAACCACCCTGGAATTCTATATCAACGAGCAACTCTACCGGGTCAAACGCTATCGTACTCGCAAAGGGGCCGGACAGACCGTTATTAGCTTTCAAATAAAATCCCCAACTGGCGACTGGCGCAATATCAGCGGGAACAGCCAGCGCGGCACCCAGGAAGAAATCGTCAAGGCGCTCCGCATGGAGTACGACACTTTTATCAACAGCGCTTTTCTTTTGCAGGGCCGGGCCGACGAATTTATGACCCGCACTCCCGGTGAGCGCAAAAAAGTCCTGTCCGACATCCTGGGGCTGAGTTTCTATGACGACCTGGAAACCGCCGCCAAAGAGGAAGCCCGCGAAGCCGAGCAACGCCGCCGCCGCCTGGACGAACGGCTGGCCGAACTGAACCAGGACCTCGATTTGCGCCCCACCTACGAGCGCCAGAAAGAGCAGGCCCAGGTCGAATACGCCGAAAGCCAGCTTGCTTTTGCTAAAAGCGAAACCGAGTTTGGCGATTTGCAGCGTCGCGAGGACGAGCTTAAGGCGAAGGACCGCCAGCTTAACGAGACCCGCCGGACGGTCGAGAAGGACCGCCTGGAACTGGCCGAAACGGTCCACTCGCTGCGCAAGACCAAAGACCAGATTGAGGTATGTCAGGAATATATCTCCCGGCGAGACTCGATTGAAAACGGCTACAAGGAATTCGTGACGGTGGACCGCGAGCTGGAAATTTTGAACCAGAAGTTCGAGCGGTTCCAACAGCTTATCAACCTGCGCCGCTCCTTGCAGGATACCATCAAGCAAGCCGGGATGCGCCTGGAAGCCCAGCAGCACCAGTTGACCCTGTCCTTAAAAGAAGTGGAAGAACTGAGCCAGCAGTTACCTCGCCTGGAAAAAGCTTTCGAAACCCTGAAAGCTGAAACCGCTACTGCCACCGAAGCCCAGCAAAAGTTGGATAAACTGAAAACAGCCCGCCAGGAGAAATTGGGCGAGAACCGCTTCCTGGGCGAACAAATCAAACAAAGCGATAAACTACTGGCCGAAATCAAAGAACGGGCCGACCACGTACCGCATGTCGGGGAAGCCTGCGAGACCTGCGGCACCCAGTTAACCGAGGAAGCCCGCGAGAAGACCATCAACGAACGCCGCCGCGAATTTGCCGACCAGCGCAAGGCCGGGCGCGAACTGAAAGAACGCCAGGAGGCTTTGCAAACCGAACTGCAAACTCTCGAAAAGGATTTGCGCGATTTAGAAAAACCGGCAGCAAAGCTGGCCGAATTGCAGCGCAGGAGCGGTAGTCTCGAACGTGAACTACTACAGGCCCGCCAGGCCAGCGACAAGGCCACCGATTACCGCAAGAAGCTAGAGGAAACCGGGCATCGCCTGGAAAAAGACGAATATTGCTCGGAAGAACGGGCCAAACTAATCCAGGTGGACCGCGAATCGAAAGAACTGGCCTACGACGAAACAGCCCGGCAGAGTCTGCGGGTCAAACGGGACAGCCTCAAGCAGTTCGAGCAGCAAAAGACAGCCCTGGTAGACGCCGAACGCCGCATCATCCAGTTGCAGGAGAGTTTGGAACGGGAGACCTTGCGGGAGAGTCGGCTACGCCAGAACCTGGCCGAAAATGAAGCCCTGGTTGAAAAGCTGGTCGTTGAAGTAGCCGAACTGCCCATGCTGACCGCCCGGCGCTTGCAGGCTTCCCAGCGCAAGGAGGAGGCCGACCTCAAGTTAAAAAGCAGCCAGCGGGCTTTGTGGCAGGCCGAAAGCAACCTCAAACGCTGCGACGAATTGGAAGAAGAAAAAAAGGTCAAACTGGCGGCCCTGAACGAAGCGGCCAATCAGAAAAGCGTCTATGGCGAACTGGCCGAGGCTTTTGGCAAGAAGGGGTTGCAGGCCCTTATCATTGATACGGTCTTGCCCGAACTGGAAGACGAGTCGAATAAACTGCTCGGCGGGATGAGTGATGGCCGGATGTCGGTCCGCTTTGAGACGATTCGGGACAGCAAAAAAGGTGATGCTATCGAAACGCTCGACCTGAAAATCAGTGACGAAGCGGGGGTCCGTTCCTATGAACTATTTAGCGGCGGCGAGGCTTTCCGGGTGAATTTCGCGGTGCGGGTAGCTCTTTCCAAACTGCTGGCGCGGCGGAGCGGGGCGGCCCTCAAGACCCTGATTATTGACGAAGGGTTTGGCTCACAGGATGGGTCTGGACGCGAAAGGCTGGTGGATGCTATCCGCAGCATCGAGGATGATTTCGAGCGGGTCCTGGTAATTACCCACATCCAGGAATTAAAAGATGTCTTCCCGGTCAGGATTGATGTCACCAAGACCGCAAACGGCAGCCAGATAAGCGTCAATTAGCAGTCAGTAGCCGGTAGCCAGTCGTCAGTAATAAAGAATGGGCAAATTTTACGGTTAAATGATAAAATAGCGAAAAATCAGAACCATTCTAAGCGCAGTATTTCCGGGTTAGCTTAAACAGAAAGCCATTATTTAATTATGTCAACCAATCCCGACCAGGGTCCGGCCATTACCAACAAACGAAATATGCTTCTTATCGCGGGACTGGCGGGGTTGACCTGGGCAGGGCTAGTCGGTTTGATTTTCCTGATGAACGCCGGGCAATATGATTTCTGGTTTCCTGGCCGGATTGTGGTCTACGTGCTGCTGCTACTGGCTCCGGCCCTGACCTTTATGCCGATTGGGCGCATCCTAGACTTTCCGCTCTACGGCTACTGGGCGGTGATAAGTTTTGCCCTCTTTGGCTATGTGCTGGCCTTTGTGCCGAGCGACCCGACCAAAGGCTGGTCGTCCAACACAGCGGGCCTGGGGCTGCTTTTGATTTCGGTCTTTATGGTGACTATTACCATCTTCCTGCCCATCTTCTACCGGCTCGGCTTCAAACTTTTCTCCCGCAAAGTCGAGCAGTACGACCTCAGCCGGGCCCGGCGCGAGGCGGTCCTGGCGGGGCTGTGCATTCTCCTCATTTCCTTCTTACGCATTGTCGGCGCGCTTAATCTCTTGATTGGGGTCGCCCTCATCCTGGCTTTTATTGTTTTCGAGATGCTCATCCTCACCCGCAACTACGGACGGCCCTAATTTTCCCAAAACTCTATTACAATTCCAATGGAAATCCTGATGTTTGGCTGGTAAAATTGCACTCGTGAGTTCAAAGAACGGGCAATTTCAGCTATTAGAAAAGGGTTCATCTCTAACAGAACTCTAACACCAAAACATGCTACTTTATCTTTTGCCACTGCGTAGAATATGGTAGCATAGAGCAAGTAAGAGTGCTAAAAGAATTGCTTGCTCGTGTAGGCTAAAAACAGCCGGAAACAATGCTTATATTAGTTAGCTATTATTCAATTCTTAATTAGCAACTAAAATCCTTAATTTTTGGAGGAATGAGAAACAATGGCTAAGATTTTGGGAATTGACCTCGGTACCACCAACTCCGCGATGGCGGTTATGGAAGGTGGCGAGCCGGTCGTTATCCCTAACGCTGAGGGCGCTCGGACAACCCCTTCGGTCGTTGCAATTTCGAAGAGCGGTGAGCGTCTCGTAGGCCAGGTGGCGAAGCGCCAGGCAGTTACCAACCCTGAAAATACAATCTTTTCGATTAAACGCTTCATGGGCCGCAAGTTCAATGATCCCTCGGTCCAGCGCGATATAAAACTGGTCCCCTACAAAATTTCCGCCCGTTCGAATGGTGACCTCGAAGTCAACCTGGGTGGTAAAACATACTCTCCGCCGGAAATCAGCGCGATGATCCTGGCGAAATTGAAGGCTGATGCGGAAGCTTACCTGGGTGAGAAGATTACCCAGGCCGTTATCACGGTCCCGGCCTACTTCAACGACACCCAGCGCCAGGCGACCAAGGACGCCGGTGAAATCGCCGGTTTGCAGGTTCTGCGTATCATCAACGAACCGACTGCCGCCGCTCTCGCCTACGGTGTGGACAAGAAGGGCGAGGAAGAGGAAGTCGCCGTTTATGACCTCGGTGGTGGTACTTATGATATTTCCATCCTGGGCCTAGGCGAAGGCGTTTTCGAAGTAAAATCTACCAATGGCGATACCCACCTGGGTGGTGACGATTTCGACCAGAAGATTATCGACTGGCTGGCCGACGAATTCCGCAAGGAAAACGGCATCGACCTGCGCCAGGATAAGATGGCTTTGCAGCGTCTGAAGGAATCCGCCGAGAAAGCGAAAATCGAGCTTTCGACCACGCAGTCTACCGACGTGAACCTGCCGTTCATCTCGGCTGATGCCAGCGGCCCGAAACACTTGAACGTTAACCTCTCCCGCGCCAAGCTGGAGCAGTTGGTAGGCGACCTGATTGACCGGACCGTCCCGCCGATGAAATCGGCTCTCGACGATGCCAAGCTGACCCTTAGCAAGATTGACGAAATCCTGATGGTTGGTGGTATGACCCGTATGCCAGCCGTGGTTGAGAAGGTTAAATCTTTCTACGGCAAAGACCCGCACCGCGGTATCAACCCGGACGAAGTGGTGGCGATTGGTGCCGCCGTCCAGGCCGGTGTACTGGGTGGCGAAGTCAAAGACATCCTGCTTCTCGACGTGACCCCGTTGACCCTGTCGGTGGAAACCCTGGGTGGCGTGGCGACCCCGCTCATCGAACGGAATACCACTATTCCGCACAAGAAGAGCGAAGTCTTCAGCACCGCCGCCGACGGCCAGAGCAGCGTAGAAATTCACGTGGTCCAGGGCGAGCGCCCGATGGCTACCGAGAACAAGAGCCTGGGCCGGTTTATCCTCGACGGTATTCCGCCCGCGCCGCGTGGTGTGCCGAAAGTCGAAGTTACTTTCGATATTGACGCCAACGGTATCCTGAACGTTTCGGCCCGCGACCAGGCGACCGGACGCGAGCAGAAGATTACCATCACTGCTTCGAGCGGTCTGTCCAAGGACGAAATCGAGCGGATGAAGCGCGATGCCGAAATGCACGCCGCCGACGACCAGCGCAAGCGCGCCCTGATTGAGGCCCGTAACAACGGCGACAACGCCGCCTACCGCGCCGAGAAGACTCTGACCGACTTCGGGGCTCAAATCCCGGACCCGCTCAAGGAAGAAGTCAACGGCAAGATTGCGGCGGTCCGCTCGGCCTTGCAGGGTGAAGACCCCGACATCATCAACTCGGCGACCGATGCCCTCAACGCGGCGGTCCAGCAGGTTGGTTCGGCCATCTATGGCTCCCAGGGTGGCCCGCAGGGCGGACAGCCCGGTGGGGACCAGGGTGGGCAGCCCGGTGGCGAAGGCGGGCCTCGCCCGGACGGCACCGTGGAAGGCGAATACCGGGAAATGTAATTTTCCCCGGTTAGCCGGACCTGAAATTGAACATGAGTCATCCCGAACTTTAAACTCAAAATTAAGCAGGGTAATTAACACAAAGAGAAACCTTTGACCTTATCATTCCGAGCCGCAGCGAGGAATCTTGGGCACCCACTTGTGGGTACCGTTGGACAATATCTGGTCCGTTGGGTTATCTAAACTCAACTCCTTGCCTTTCAAAACAAGGTAGCTTGGGAGGCAGTAATATTCGCCATCGGCGCTGAGGTTCCTCGGCTGCGCTCGGAATGACAATGTGGAGGCTTTACCTGTTATGGGTAAGCTTTCTCAGGTGTAAAAGATATTTCAAAATGAAATGAGTCATCCCAACTTCAAAATTCGGGATGACTCATGTTTTGTACCTTTTTATTGTGTTCTTTCCCTAAAGAACCGGGCTGGTAATTCTACCAGGAAGCACCGCTGGTAGGCGGTTTCGGGTCGGACGGGGTCGAAGGAGTGCCGGGCGTAAACCCGCCCTGCCCGGACCGGGCCGACGAAGTGAAATAATTTAACCCCGCGGCGACAACCGCCGAAACAATCACCGGCCAGGTGATCGGTTGGCCGCTCATAAACAGCGAAACCACCGCCCCTATCACGGCTACTACCAGGCCAACCCCAATCGTTTCTATTCCAACCGGTATACCCTTAATCATCAATTTCCCCTTTCTTATCCACCTTGTTTCAACCTGTTACTCATAAACGAGTTTTCCTTTATTGGATAATACAAAAATTGTGCCACAAATTGACCTATTAGCAGTTATCCACATTTTTGGGCCGTTTGGAGTTAATTTGAGTAAAAGAAATAAATTAGGTCGTGCACACATTTGCATTTAAAATTGCACAAGTGTGCATTGGTTTTTTTTTGAATATATTCACTAATAATTGTCCTATTTGACAAATGGTTTTTTTAAGGTAAAATTGCCTCATATGGGCCAGCGAAGTTGCTTCCCCAAAGTTAATATGAGAGTTCAATACACATTTACTAATGCTTTAAAACCCACCAGCCTTTATCTGCTCGGAACCGTCGGGGATAAGAAGTGGGTTTGAGAAAGGAGCATCCCAGGTTGTCTAACAAAAAAGTGCGGGTCGCGATTATTGGCGTAGGGAACTGCGCCTCGTCCCTGGTTCAGGGTGTGGAGTTCTACAAGAATGCTAAAGACACCGATACCGTGCCCGGCTTGATGCACGTGAACCTCGGCGGCTATCACATTTCGGATATTGAGTTTAGCGCGGCGTTTGACATCAACATCACCAAAGTTGGCAAAGACCTGAGCGAAGCTATCTGGGCCGAACCCAACAACACCATCAAGTTCTCGGACGTGCCTTTCCTGAACGTCCCGGTCCATCGTGGTATGACCCACGACGGCCTCGGCAAATACCTGAGCGAAATCATCACCAAGGCCCCTGGCCCGACGGCGAACATCGTCCAGGTCCTCAAAGACACCAAAACCGACGTGGTTATCAACTACCTGCCGGTCGGTAGCGAAATGGCGACCAAGTGGTATGTCGAGCAAATCCTCGAAGCCGGTTGCGCCCTCGTCAACTGCATCCCGGTCTTTATTGGCCGCGAAGAATACTGGCAGCGCCGCTTCCTGGAAAAAGGTCTCCCGGTTATCGGCGACGACATCAAGAGCCAGGTTGGCGCGACTATCACCCACCGGATGCTGACCCGCCTGTTCGAAGAACGCGGCGTGAAGCTGGAACGGACCTACCAGTTGAACTTCGGCGGCAACACCGACTTCTATAACATGCTGGACCGCAGCCGCCTGGAAAGCAAAAAGATTTCCAAGACCAACGCCGTTACCAGCCAGCTCGACAATTCGACCATTGACCCCAAAAACGTCCACGTTGGTCCGAGCGACTATGTGCCGTGGCTGGAAGACCGCAAATGGTGCCACATCCGCATGGAAGGCACGACCTTCGGCAACGTGCCGCTTATGGCCGAACTCAAGCTGGAAGTCTGGGACAGCCCGAACAGCGCCGGTGTCGTGATTGACGCCATTCGCTGCGCCAAGCTGGCCATGGACCGCGGCCTGGCCGGGACGATTGCCGGTCCTGCCGCCTACTTCATGAAGAGCCCCCCCGTCCAGTACCACGATGATATTGCCCGGAAAATGGTCCAGGACTTCATTGATGGCAAGGACGAAACCCGCCTGCCCTTCACCGACACCGTCGAAGCGACCGCCTAATCCGGTCTGCCCGGACTAAACGGCGTCAATTCAAGAATAAAAAACGCTCCCGGTTTTCTACAGTTTTGTAGGAGGGCCGGGAGCGTTTTTTTGTTTTCTGAAATCAAAAATTACGTGGCTAAACTGACAATTGGGTCAGGGGTTATGTTACTATATATTCTGAAAACTGCCACAAATGAGTTAAGAACTTGGGGTAGAAAATGTCTGAATTAGCCGGGAAATTTTATACTTTAGCCGAATATTTTTCCCTGGAAGAAAAAAGTAACCAAAAAAGCGAATATTACCAGGGCCAGATTTTTCAGATGGCCGGGGGTTCGGGCCGCCATAACCAGATTTCTAGCAACATCAACGCAATATTAAACGCCGGGCTGCTAGACCAACCCTGTATCACTTATACCAGTGATATGCATATTCTAGTTAAGGAACACGATTTATATACCTATGCCGATGTTAGCGTGGCCTGCGGCGAGGTCAAGTTTGTACCTAACCGGGAAGATACCATTCTTAATCCAATTTTGCTGGTAGAGGTGCTTTCAAAGTCCACTCGCAGCTATGACCGGGGCGACAAATTTGAATTTTACCGCTCGATACCATCTCTGCAATATTACCTGGTGGTTGACCAGGACCGTTTCTTTATTGAATTTCACTGCAAACTGCTGGATAGCACCTGGCAGTTGGAAACTCTCACTGACCCTGCACAAAATATCACGCTATCAGCCCTGGGTAATTTGAAGCTGCCCCTGGCCCGGATTTACAGTAAAGTTACTTTTCCAACTCGCCAACCACGGAGGCTACGCCAGGAAAGTACACCTCACCCCAACCCGGCTGAATAATAGCAGGTTCTGACAGAAGTAAGTAAACGAAAAGGAAGATAAATGCCCCCGAAATTTACCCAGGGCGACTTCCCGCCCAATCCCCTGGAAAAACCTGGCTACGTCCTCGAATTTAACGACGAATTCGATGGGCCGGAGCTTTCGCTCGACAAATGGATTCCCTTCTATCTGCCACAATGGAGTTCTCGCAAAAAATCGCGGCCCAACTACGAATTAAGGGATGGCAACCTGGTCTTGCAGATAACCGGAGAACAACAACCCTGGTGTCCTGAATATGACGGCGAAAACCGGGCCTCGGTCATTCAAAGCGGCCAGTTTTCGGGACCGCTCGGCAGCAAGACCGGGCAACTTCGCTTTAGCGAGAAGTTGGTTGTGCGGGAAGAACAACCAAACGTCAAAAAATATACGCCTCAATACGGGTATATCGAAGTGAGAAACAAGGGGTTGGATAGTGGCGGCAACCACGTCTCGTTGTGGATGTGCGGCTACGAGGATGAGCCCGAAAAGTCTGCCGAAATTTGCCTGTTCGAGATTGTCGGGTCGCGCACTACCCCTACTTCTTCCCGTATAAACTACGGGGTCCACCGCTGGACCGACCCGGCTATCACCGAGGAATTTTACGAGGAAGTCTTCGAACTGGACGCCCGCGCCTATCACATTTTCGCGGTCGAATGGACCCCGACGCACCTCGATTTTTTCATAGACAACCAGAAGATTCGGACCATCCGGCAGTCCCCAGCCTACGAGATGCAAATCTACCTGGGCATGTTCGAAGACCCCTCACAACAGGGCTGGAACGGCCCTTTTGACCCGTCCCGCCCCTATCCGAAAGAGTTTGTGGTTGATTACGTACGGGTTTACCGGCCTGAGCAGGGTTATCCCAACCCCAGCAATTTACCACCCCAGTAAAGCAGGGCTGTCATAAGAGTCCCGGTTGCCAGGCAAATCCCGACCGTCCGCCAGGCCCATTTTTTGCCAACCTCGGCGGTCAGGGCCATAACCGTACCCAGGCAGGGCGCGTACAGGGTCAGGAAGACCAGGAAGGCCAGGGCTTGCAGCGGTGACCAGACCATCCCCAGGACCTGGGCCACACCATCCTCACCGCCGCCATAGGCCACGCCCAGGTAAAGCAGGGATAGCTCTTTGGCCGGGGCCGCCACGATAAACCCGGCCAGGGCCTTACCACTAAGGCCAATTAGCCCGGCTAACGGGTCGAGCAGGTTGCCGAGTTGCATACCCCAGGTCGCGGTCTGGTCGGCTCCCGCCGGGAAGTTGAACATGACCCAGATAACCACCGCGAAAGGCGGGAAGAACAACAAAGCCCGTTTCATGGCGCTAATGGTGCGGGTTACGGTCGAGCGCAAGATGTTGTAAGCCGAGGGCATCCGATAGTCAGGCAGTTCCAGCACCAGGCCCGACTCCTTATTCTTAAAGACGGACTTTTTGAGGAGACGGGCTACCAGGGCCACCGCCACAAGGCTCAGCGTGAAGATAAAGAGCGTGACCAGGGTCGCCTGCCAGCCAAAGCCAAAGAAAATCGGCACAATCGCGGTTATGACGGCGATACGGGCCGAGCAGGGAATGAGCGGAGTCACCACGGCGGTAATGATGCGGTCCTGTTCGCCATCGACGATACGCGCCCCCATCACACCGGGAATATTGCAGCCGTAACTAGCAAAGAGGGTCATAAAAGCTTTACCGGGCAGACCTAACCAGCGCATCAGGCGGTCCAGCACGAATGCGCCGCGCGCCAGGTAGCCGACATCTTCCAGCAAACCATAAATCAGGAAGAAGACCACCAGCACCGCGAATAGAAAGACAAAAATCTGCTGGATGCCGGTCAAAATCCCATCCACCAGGACACCCCTTAACCACCAGGGCGCACCAGATAGCATTTCGCGGGACCAGTCAATCCCGGCCTGGAAAACCCCATCAATAAATTCGCTGACCGGCCCGGCCAGGTTATAGATGGCCCAGAGGGTGAAAGTGGCGAATAGAGCCAGGATAGGGAGCCCGAAAACGCGGTGGGTGGTGACGCGGTCTATCTTTTCGGAAAGGTTCACCCGGTTGGCTGGACGCTGCAAGACCTCATCCACAATCTGGCCTATTTCCTCAAACCTTTTCTCGGCTATCAAAATCTCATAGGAGTCTTCACTGGCGGCGGTCAGGGCGGCGGCTTTTTCCAGGGCCACGGTATTACCAGACGAGCGCAAATCCTCTATTATGGCCTGGTCGTTTTCGAGCAGTTTTACGGCCAGCCAGCGGGCAGGGTAAATTTTGTTTTGCAGGAAAGGCTCCAATTCGGCAATAGCCTGCTCGATAGCCGGGCCATAATTTAGCTGGCGGGGGGCCGGTTGGGCCGGGTTTTCGGCCAGGGTAAAGATAGTTTCGACCAGTTCGGGAACACCCTGCTTTTTCAGGGCGGCCATCGGCACAACCGGCACACCTAACCGTTCCGAGAGACGGTCACAATCAATAATGAAGCCGTTACGCCGGGCCTCGTCCATCAGGTTGAGGGCGATTACCGCCTGCCCGGTCAGTTCGAGGACCTGTAAAACCAGGTAAAGGTTGCGCTCTAAATTGGTGGCGTCAACTACCAAACCAACCACGTCCGGCTTATCCTGGATAATAAAGTTGCGGGCAATCACTTCCTCGGCGGAGACAGCGGTCAACCCGTAAGTGCCGGGCAAGTCTACCACCCGCGCTTTGCGCTGGCCCTGGCGCAACTCGCCTTCTTTTCTTTCGACCGTCTTGCCGGGCCAGTTGCCGGTGTGCTGGTTGAGGCCGGTCAGGGCGTTAAAGATTGTGCTTTTGCCGGTGTTGGGGTTACCGGCCAGACCTATACTTAACAGTCCTTCTTTTTTGAGGACCGGGCCGGGTGTGGTATCGTGGCAGGCTATCATATTTGCAGTCATTTGCTAACTCTTTCCGGTGGGACGGTTAGTTATAAGGGACGGTTACCAGGACCAGGGCGGCCTCGGAGCTTCGCAGCGAAACCGCCGAGCCGCGCACCCGGAATTGAATCGGGTCGCCAAGCGGGGCGCGTTTGACCATCTTTATTTCACATTCGCGGGTGAAGCCCATCGCCAGCAACCGTTGCAGGAGCAGTCCGGTAGCCTTTAAGCCGACAATTTTAGCGTGAGTACCCGGCGTTATTTTATTAAGTGGAATTATTTCTGGATTAGGCGATTGGTTCATTTTATGCCTTCGCTCTTTCAATTTTTAGATGGTTGCTTGAGTGGCCGTTCAACTGCCAGGCTGTAAGCTTTCGCCTTAAAACCGCAAACCTGCCGGATAGCGCAACCGCCGCAACTCGGCGGGCAACTACCCTGCTCATTACCGCTTTCCTGCAAAGCTCCCTGCCGCACCCAGAAATCGAGCATTGAGCTCAACAGGCTCTCGCGGATATTGAGTTTGCGGCTTAACTCGGCCAGGCTGACCGCCCCGTTGGCCGCCTCGAATTCCTGTAAAACTTGCCTGAGCATACCCGCCCGGCCTTTCTTCTCGTGTTAAATTTGAACGTTTCTTAGCTCTGAACCACGTTGTCCGGCTAGCTGATTCATTTCTTAGCTTGTGCTAATGGTATCAGTTAATACTGTCTAACTCAATCAAAATTTGGTAAAAATCCGTCAACATCAGGTTAAAAATTGTGAAGTCAGGCACGATTTGGTATAATTATGTGACTATAGCGGCATTGTTTCGCTATAGTCACATAAATTTTGGGCTTGCTAATAAAAGCGGCGGCTCCAGAAGATAAACCGTCACGTCACTATAGAGCGTAAAGGATTTGGATATGACTCTCGCAACCCCCAGTAAAATTGAGTACGAAGCGGTTATCGGCCTGGAAACCCACATCCAACTACAAACTAATAGCAAAATGTTTTGCGGGTGCCGGGCCGAAATCGCCAACAGCGCGCCCAATACCCAGGTCTGCCCGGTCTGCCTGGGTATGCCCGGTGTCTTGCCCGTCATCAACCAGAAAGCCATCGAGTATATCGTAAAACTCGGTTTGGCTTTGCACTGTGAAATTCCCGAATACAGCAAGTTCGACCGGAAGAACTATTTCTACCCCGACCTGGTCAAGGGCTATCAAATTAGCCAGTTCGATTTGCCGATTTGCATCAACGGCTGGCTGGAAATCGAGGTAGATGGCTACACCAAACGCATCGGCATCACTCGGATTCACCAGGAGGAAGATACCGGCAAGCTCGTTCACATGACCGGGCCGGACGGCGAGGAATATACCCTGGTTGATTACAACCGGAGCGGGGTTCCTTTGGTCGAGTGTGTCAGCGAACCGGATATTTCCACCCCCAACGAGGCCGCCGCCTACCTGACCAAGTTGCGCCAGATTGTGCGCTGGCTGGGTATCGGCACCGGCAACATGAATGAAGGGGCCATGCGCTGCGACGCCAATGTTTCGGTGATGCCCAAAGGCTCAAAAGAATACGGCACCAAAATCGAGGTCAAAAACATGAACTCGATTCAATCGGTCCACGACGCGATTGCCTACGAGATTATCCGCCAACCCCAGGAGTTGGAAGCAGGGCATGTCCTCAAGCAACAGACCCGCGGCTGGGACGAAGCCAAGCAAATTACGGTCTTCCAGCGTCTCAAAGAGGGCAGCAGCGATTATCGCTACTTCCCGGAGCCGGATTTGCCGCCCTTGCAACTGAGCGCCGAGTTCCGGGAAAGCATCAAGGCCAACCTGCCGGAATTGCCCGACGAACGCCGCGAACGCTTTATGACTGTCCTGGGTCTACCGGCCTATGATGCCGAAGTGCTGACCGGTTCGCGCCAGACCGCCGAATGGTTCGAAGCGGCCCTGGGGGCGAACCCGACTCCTGCCCGCGCCAAAGCGGTCTCGAACTGGATTCTGAACGACCTTTTTGCTCGCCTCAAAGAGAGCGGGGGCGAACTGTCCGAGGTCAAAATCCAACCGGCCCAACTGGGTGGCCTCATTGAACTGGTCGAAAAAGGGACCATTACTCCCAAGACGGCCAAGGATGTCTTTGAGGAGATGTTCGCCACCGGGCAGGACGCCGCGACCATTGTCAAAAATAAAGGATTGGGCGCAATTTCGGACGAAGGGGCAATTGCCGCTATCGTGGACGAAGTTATTGCCGCCAATCCCAAAGCTGTGACGGATTTCAAGGCCGGTAAGGAAGCCAGCTTGAACTTCTTAATCGGCGGCGTAATGAAGGCCACCAAAGGGAAAGCCACCAAAGACCTGGTGACCCGGCTGTTACGCGATAAACTGCAAGCCTAAGTTTCCGAGAAAATAACGGGAACCCTAGAACTTTCGAGGTTCCCGTTATTTTCCCAAAATCCCCAAATTTAAATATTTCGAATTCGAAAAGGAAGGCATACGACAATGACGACGGAAACCGACCAATCGCCAAATCTTCTCCAGACCGCCAGGAATCAATTTAATAATGTCGCCGATATTCTAGGGCTTGAAACCGGCTTGCGGAAGGTATTACTCACCTGCAAACGCGAATTGACGGTCAATTTCCCGGTGCAGATGGATAACGGCACCGCCGAGGTCTATACCGGCTACCGCTTTCAACATAACGTGGCGCGTGGTCCGGCCAAAGGAGGCATCCGGTACCATCCCGGCCTGACCCCCGATGACTTGCGGGCTTTAGCCATGCTTATGACCTGGAAATGCGCCACGGTGGATATTCCCTACGGAGGAGCCAAGGGTGGGGTGGTGGTAGACCCCAAAAATTTGAGCCAGCCGGAACTGGAACGCCTGACCCGCCGTTACGCCACCGAAATCTCCCTGATGATTGGGCCGGACACCGATATTGCCGCCCCCGATGTTAATACCGACTCGCAGACGATGGCCTGGATTATGGACACCTATTCCATGCAAAAGGGCTATTCCGTGACTGCCGTCGTGACCGGCAAACCGATAAATATCGGCGGCGCGGAGGGGCGCGGCGAGGCTACCGCTCGTGGGGTCCAATATGTCATCCGAGAAGCCTGTCGGGAGAAGAATATCCAGCTTGAAGGGGCGAAAATCGCGGTGCAGGGCTTTGGTAATGTCGGCGCGACGGTGGCCCGACTTTTAGCAGAAGACGGCGCGCTCATCGTGGCTATTAGCGATTCGGCCAACGGTCTTTACAATCCACAGGGTCTCGACCTGAAGAATGTGACTATATACCAGCAGGAGCATCATTCGCTGGCCGGGTATCCCAACGCCGATGGTATCTCCAACCAGGATTTGCTGGGTTTGGATTGCGACATCCTCATTCCGGCAGCCTTTGAAAACCAGCTAAACGGCCAGAACGCCGGGCAGGTGAAAGCCAAAATTGTGGTTGAGGCCGCCAACGGTCCCTCTAACCTGGAAGCCGACCGGGTTTTCCATGATAACGGGATTTTCCTGGTGCCGGACATCCTGGCAAACGCCGGGGGCGTGACTGTCAGCTATTTTGAGTGGGTCCAGGACTTACAATCGTTCTTCTGGAATGAGGCCGAAACCAACCGCCGCCTGAACACCATAATGAGCAAGGCTTTTGGCGAGGTCCATAAAATCGCCCAGGAGCGCAAAGTGGACATGCGGACGGCAGCCTATATCCTGGCGGTAGGCCGGGTCGCCGAGGCTTGCCTGACCAGGGGAATTTACCCGTAATGAGTCCCAGGGCAAGGTTTTAAGGTAAAAACAAAAACTTCTCATTAAACTGGCGGTTTTGAAGCCTATCTAATGAGAAGTTTTTGTTTCAGGAATTTTCCCGGTTTACAGTCTGTTTCACAACTATTGACCCCAAATAAGGCGAAGTTGATACCAGCTTGGGTCAATTATGTGGTGAGGACTTTCTGTTTCTGCAATGATACAACCAGAAGGTTGAGTTTGCGGCGTTTCTCCGCCAACTCAGTCTTACTCTTTTGCCGGACTGCCCATCCTTGTCTGGCCCATTTCTCAATTTTTTCAATTGACAAATCGAAGCTGTTCTCGTCGGTTACCCGTGGGAGGCCGCTATCACCGGTCAGAGGAAGTGCATTTAACAATTTACCGGGAGTTTTTCCGGCAACAGTTTCCGCAGTTTGAACAGTGGCCTTTAAGAGTTTACTCCTGGAAAGAAGGACCGTACTTGAGGCAACATTGTGCGTGCCCGTCACATCATTTACTTTGACGGCGTTCCTCATCCTGTCCCGGAAACTCTGTATCATGCCCATTGTAAGGAAGGTTTGAGGCGTAACACCCTCCACGGCGGTATTCAAGAAATTGGTGAACTCCCGCTCCATCTGGGGCATTCGCTCATTCCTGATTAAATCAGTACTATTCCTGATTCTTAAAGTAACCGGGTCCCTGGTAACGGGGGACCATTGCTCGTGGAAGGATTGCCCGGCCAAACCACCATACATCTTAAAGTGATAAAGTTTAGACTTCATCACGGTCAGACCTTCCCTTTCAGACTTTTTAATCTTTTCAAGGGCGTCATTGGTGGCTTGCTTTTGTACCTTCTCTATATCAGAAGCGGTCTGCCACTGCTGATCCCATTTCTGGCGGATGCCGTTCCACCAATCGACTCTATATTTGGCAACCCCAGGGATTTTGTTGGTTTCAACCATCTTAACAGCATCATCGCGCTGTTGGGCCAGGATACCCAGGACGTAATTCCTGAAATCGAGTGAACTGGTCCAAAGTTCCTGGTACATCTTATCCAATTCCCAGCCTTCGGAAGTGCCCCGGTTATAATTTTCCAGGGTGATGTTGTCCTCCCCAATCTTGGCGACAACCCCGGCATAGTGATAACCCCAGGCATTGGTCAGAGCATCATGTTCTTTTTGCTTGGCCGGAATGTTCAGGTCATTCAAACGGGTAAGAGCCTGGTTGAACTGGGTAACTGTAAAGTTCGTAGGCATAGGCGAATTGGAGGAAATAACATAACCTTCCCCGACTTCGGGGCTGGCTCCCTCGTTCACCCCAAAATGTTTGGCCCGTTTATTTGAAATTTTATCCAGGCGTTCTTCGTGGGAACCGGAAGTGGTCCCTTCGAGACTTTCCGCCAGGGTTTGCGCCGTATTGGTGCCATTATCTACACCTTTTTTACGGATTTGTTTGGTGATTGCCTTGGTGGGTTCTTTTTCCGGTTTAACTTTGGCTTCATGTTCGGAACCATCGTTACCATCTTTGAAAACTGCCACTCTGGGGTCATCCGAAGCAGAACCCAGGATATAAGTAATAAAAGAGTTACACTCTACTACTTCGCCGACTTCATCCAACAATTTATATTTGCCGGTATTCTCCTTTTTAGATGCGGCAGGGCCAAGCATTTTCAGGTTTATACCATTGACATCAAGACTACCGCCGGCTTCTTCAATCCTGAAGTCAGCGCCTACCTTCTCTAATTTTTGATTGCTTTCGGCTTTAACATTGTCGGTGGCGTACATAACTTTGGGCTCGGCCTGAGTATTTTCCAGGGCCATAGCCTTACCACCGGCTTCGGCATATTTTAGCTGGGGCAAACCATTAGCGGTGGGTGGGGTCGGAACTGGGGCATAGCCGCCCGAACCTTTGCGTTCTTTAGTCAGAACACCGGTATTGTTCTTGGTACTTTTCGTATAACCTTTAACCCCATCGGGACCGGTTTCAATCTGTTGAGAAATGAACTTTGCGGTTGCGTCAGGGTTATAGTCATTTTCATCAATAATGCGGTAACGCTGGACGATAGCGGGAGCGCTGGATTTTGAAGTGGCGGCCTTATTAAGCAGACGTTGGACGGCTTTATTACCCAGAGTTTGCTGCATGGCAAGGATGTCAGAATGATTTTTCAGGGAAGGGTTAAATTCACCCCGGTTGGCCCGCCCGCCATAGCCGGTAAAATTGTAAGTTTGGGTTTCAGGTTGTCTTTCATGAAGCTCGTCTTCAAGGTCATCCACCACGGGCAAAGCCTGGCGGGCTATTTTCCTTGTTTTGGAAGCAAAAGTGGGCTTTTTCATATTTCTGACTTTCCTGATTTAATAGACCCAAGGTTTTCAATGATAAAGAGTGTATGTTATTTTCTTAGAAATTACAATAACCATTCTAAGGCCAATTTAGGTGAACTTAATATTCCCTTATTATCCTTTAGGCAATTTGGACCCGGATTGGGCGGACTTGAAAAATGAGGCCGGTTATGGTATACTACCCAGGCTTTTGTAAAAGAAGCGCCGGAATCCAATGGGTTCGGCGTTTTATTTTGCCGGAGCGTTCTACTTACACTCTAACCGGCCCGGTTTACCGGGTTAATTCAAAAGGAAGAGCAGTCTAATGCCCAAAATGAAATCTCATAAGGGCGCCCAACAGCGGTTCAAAATTACCGCTACCGGGAAAGTGTTGCGGATGAAAGGGCAGAAAAGCCACCTGCGCCGCCGCAAACCGAATCGGGTGAAGAATCAGTACGATAAAATGTTACCGATGTCGCCCGTTCTCGCTTCCCACATCAAAGAGGCGCTTCCCTACGGTCTGCCTAACTAAGTCAGGTTCAGACCTTGCCAGGGCCAGTTAAACGGCCCCGCACCTATTGTATTAAAAGTGGTCCCACCGGCTGCGTCCGTGCCGGAGCTTTCTAAAAGCGAATGGGACTGTAATTGCTAAAAGAGCAAGAGAAGAAAGGTTTCTCAAAATGCCCAGAGCAACAAACGGCGCAGCGAGCCAGCAACGTCATAAAAAGACGCTAAAAGCAGTAAAAGGTTATCGCGGCGCCCGTCACCGACTTTATCGTATGGCTATCCAGCATGAGATGCGCTCTGGAATGTACGCCTTCCGCGACCGCAAGGCTCGCAAACGCGACTTCCGCGCCCTCTGGATTGCCCGTATCAATGCCGCCTGCCGCGAACTCGGCCTCTCCTACAATCGCCTGATTGAAGGTTTGACCAAGGCCGGGGTGAGCGTAGACCGCAAGATTCTGGCCGAACTGGCCGTCAACGACAGCGAAGCTTTTAAGAGCATTGTCGAACTGGCCCGCCAGCACCAGACCGCTCCGGTGGCCGCCGCTCCCGCGGAAGCCTAACCAACCAGGGCCGAGAGGCTCAAAAGTAGAACAATCCAGGCCGGGCAACCGGCCTGTTTGATTTAAGAGCAAGAAGTAAGTAAGAAAAAACTATGCCATTTAAAGGAAATTATAACCGGCCCGGCGGTTCCCAGAAACAGCGCCAGAGCGGCGACTTGCGGCCAGGTAACACCCATTTCCATCCGAATTCTTACGCTAACCAGGCCAAAGCCGCCCAGGACCGCAAAGCCTCGGTGGCTCCCCAGGAAGAAAAACAGCCCGGCCTGATTACCAGCCCTGACAACGACAAGGCCCGCTTTATCCGCAACCTTTTGAGTAAAAAGGACCGTTACGCTGCCAAACACTTCGTAGTGGAAGGGGTCCGGTTGGTCTGGGAAGCCCTGAAAGCCCCCAAACCGCCGATGTACACCCTTTATGATGCCGACGCCCTGGCGAAAACCACCGAGGGCCAGCGCCTCTTGATGCGACTGATTGAACTTGTCGAGGATAAAAAAGGTGTTTTCCCGGCCACCGAAAGGGTCATGGAAGGGTTGAGCGATACCGTCACACCCCAGGGGGTGGCGGCGGCAGTCCCATTTCTCCAGTGGCAACCCGCCGATTTTGCGGAGGCGAAATTGCACCTGGTCCTGGACGAAGTTCAAGACCCCGGCAACCTTGGTACTATCCTCCGCTCGGCCTGGGCCGCCGGGGAAACCTCGGTCTATCTCACCGAGGGAAGTGTCGATTTCTATTCCCCTAAGGTAGTCCGGGCCGGGATGGGCGCGCACTTCAAGGTACCGGCGGCCATAGGCCAGACCTGGGAACAACTTGGCGACAGACTTGAAAAAGCCGGGGTCGAGCAAATCCTGCTTGCGGACGGTGGTGACGAACCGATTCCGGTCTCCAAAAAGGAAAACCTGCCGGAAGTCAGTTATTACGAGGTCGATTGGAGTAAACCGACCGCCGTTATCATCGGCAACGAGGCGCATGGGGCCGGGGCGGAGGCGCGGAAAGCGGCCACCCATCTCTTGAGGATACCGATGCCGGGCGGAGCCGAATCGCTTAATGCCTCGGTAGCGGCAAGCCTGATTATCTTCGAGGCGTTGCGCCAGCGTAGCCAGCCCGCCTAAAACTTAAACGGGTAAGGCGCTGCCCTGGTAAAAATAGCCTACGTATTTAGGGGTGTTTTCCAGGTAAAACTCGTTTAGTTCCGAGATTTTAAACCCCTGGTTTTCGATTAATGTCCTGATTGGCCGGTTGAGATGACAATTCCCGGCCAATTTTTTTTGCAGCGGATTGAGGCGGTGCTGCCATTTCTGGACCTGGGTGTCGGGGCTAAGTCCGTGCTCGATAAAGATAAAGCGGCCTTCCGGGTGTAACACCCTCCTCACCTCGGCCAGGGCTTTATCAATTTTTTCGATACTACACAGGGTCCAGGTGCTAACCACCGTGTCGAAACTCCGGTCTGCAAAAGGGAGTTCTTCGCCATTGATTACATGCAAATCCACTTTTAACGCCGAATCCTCGACCACTTTGCGAGCCAATTTGTCCATTCCCGGATTGACATCGACGGCGGTCAGGCCGGTCACGGTCGCCGGGTAAAACGGTAAATTTAACCCGCCGCCAAAGCCGATTTCCAACGTTTCACCCCGCGCCTTTGCCAGGACCTGAGGCCGGAGACCCTCCATCCTTTTATCGCCCATCGCGGTATTTAACAGCTTCGGTAAGATTCGGTTCGTGTAAAATCCCATAATATTACCTCTTTAAGTTTTTCAAACTCGCCCAAGGACCAGGGCGGCGTTTATCCCGCCAAAACCAAAGGAATTGCTCAAAATAGTATCCACTTTGCAGTTCAGACCTTCGTCCTTGATATAGGCGAGGTCACACTCCGGGTCAGCGTCGCGCAGGTTGGTGGTCGGTGGTAGAAAGTTGTGACGAAAAATCAGGCTGCAAATGGCCGCCTCAATCGCCCCGGTCGCGCCGAGGGCATGGCCGTGCAAACCCTTCGTGCCGCTAATCGGCAGGTGGTAGGCCAGTTCACCAAAGACCTGCTTGAGGGCCTGGGTTTCGGTCTTGTCGTTGAGCGGGGTGCTGCTGGCGTGGGCGTTGATATAGCCAACCTGGGCCGGGCTAAGACCCGCCTCGTAGAGCGCCATACGCATCGAACGGGTCGCCTGGGAACCACCCGGCAGGGGGGCAGTCATGTGGTAGGCATCATTGGTGGTGCCGTAACCCAGGATTTCGCCATAGATAGGGGCGTTACGGGCTACTGCGCTTTCGTATTCTTCCAGGAGCAAAATGGCGCTCCCTTCGGCCATCACGAAACCGTCCCGGTTGCGGTCGAAAGGACGGCAGGCCAGTTCGGGGGTTTCGTTGGCGCTCGACATGGCCTTTATGACCGAAAAAGAGCCGTAGACCAGGGGAGCCAGGGGCGCTTCGACTCCACCCGCCAGCATGGCCCTGGCCACGCCCTGTTTGATTACCCGGAAAGCTTCACCAAGGGCAATCGTTCCGCTGGCGCAACTGTTGGCATTGGCTATATTCGGCCCATTGATACCGAGCTCGATGGCGATATTGCAACTGGCCGCCCCACCAAAGATGCTGAGAGCCAATAACGGGCTAACCGCCCTGATACCATCGGTCATATAAATCTCGTGCTGTTCCTCGGCGTAGGTGATACCTCCCAGGGCCGTCCCGATGTAACAGCCGACTTCTTCCGGCGAATAAGGGTTGGCAGCGTCTTTGAGGTTAAGCCCGGCGTCTTCCAGGGCCAGCATAGCCGCCGCCAGCCCGAACTGCGAAAACCGGTCCAACCGGCGCAGCTTTTTACCGTCGTGGACCCAATCTTGAGGGTCAAAATCGTTGACCTGGGCGGCAACCTGGCTCCGAAACTGGCCGGGGTCGAAGCGGGTAACCCGCTGGACCGCCGAAACGCCCCGTTTTACACCCTCCCACAAACCTTTCTGGCCGATGCCGATAGGGGTCACAGCGCCGAGGCCGGTTATAACCACCCGTTTCTGGCCTGACGGACGGTTTGTAGATTGTGCCGATTCCGGTTCCCACCGGTCTTCCCTGGTCATAATTTTTTGCTTTCTAAACCCAAATTGTTAGATTCCTCATTTTTATACTGTTACAGGCTCAGTCGCGGCCAGCAGTTTCACCTGTTTTAAGGTTTTGTCCGCGATGTTGTGGACGATGTTCAGGCTAATCAGACGGGAAGCGAGTTTGCCGATTAAGGGCCAGCGGGGGTTCCAATCGTGCGAAATCGTGACCCGGTAAACCCCATCTTCGAGCGGCTCGAACTTCCAGATGACCTCCATGCCCTTTGTAACGCCCTTGACGTGATTGTAAAAGACACGGGCGGCGGCAGGGTCGGGAGAAAATTCCAGGCGCTGGATGGTGTGCCAGCTAACCGGAAAAAAATCGCGCCAGCAACTCATATAGGCGTGCTTTATCTGGCCGCCGGGGCTGGTGGACTGGATGATAACTTTGCGGTAATGCGGCAGGCGTTCGGGCCACTTGGCTATATCACTCGAAAGCTCCCAGACGGTCGGCCAATCTCCCCGGACCACGATGGTATTTTCTATATACAAGTCAGGCTCCTTTGTTTAGCGCTTCCTGGTTTTCACCGACAATTACCAGCCGGGAGAATGGACCCCGCCGGACCCGTACTTTCCAGGTGGGGTCGAGTTGAGCCGCTCGGACCAGCGCTTCCATTTCTTTTATAGTGTAAGAGCGGAGGACCGAGAGCGGCCCATCGTGACGGGTGAAGGGATGGCGGGCCACCAGCAAAGTTAACAGCTTCGAACCAAACCAGCCGAACCAGCCTCGCCGCAAGTCGTTTACCACGAAAGCCCGTCCCGCCAGGTTACTCATCAGGCGCAACATCTCGACGCACAGCTCCGGTGAGAAATGATGAAAGGCCAGCGAACATGTCACAAAATCATATTCCCGGTCCTCCGGGTAGGGATAGGTAAACACGTCCGCTGTTATAGCCCGAAATTCCTCCAGATTCTCCCGGTGAGCCGCTTCCATGGCCAACTCGGTGATAGCCGGGTCAATATCCAGGGCAGTAATGGCAAGTTTGATGCCCTGCTTGCGCCAGCGCCGGGCCAGGGCCAACGGCACATCCGCCCCACCCGCCGCCAGGTCGAGGATGGTAAAGGCCACCGGTCTTTCGACGGACAGGAAAGGGCGCAGGCTTTTATCCACCGGGCTTAAGCCCCCAAACCAGCGATTGAGAAAGGCGATGTCCCGGAAGTTACCGGCCAGCGTTTCCCTTGAATGGCCCGGTTCGTCCAGCCACTCGGTTTCCAGGCGGCGGACCGGCAGGAAAGGGCTTTGTTTTATCCCGGCCAGGAGGGTAGATTCTTTTGAAGCGGAAGGATTGCTCAGAGCAGACATAGGGTTCTCAATCCAAATTTTTTCCTCTCCCCATTGTACCGCAGGATAGGAGACTTATTCGTTCAATTAGCGTTTTCGTATGATACCAGTAAAGAGCCTGACCAATCTTATCATAAACACCAGGCCAGAACCATTGTTTTAACACAAAACCCCGGCCCTACAGAGTAGAACCGGGGTTTTGAACAGGTGTTGAGAAACCTGACTTACTTCACGACGGCGGTAGCGCCGGCTTCGGCCAGTTTGGCGCGGGCAGCTTCGGCTTCTTCCTTGGCAACGCCTTCTTTAACGGCCTTCGGAGCGGCTTCAACCAGTTCCTTGGCTTCTTTCAGGCCCAGGCTGGTCAGTTCGCGTACGGCTTTGATGACGTTGATTTTGTTCGCGCCGATCTCCTGCAGGATTACGTCGAACTCGGTCTGCTCAACGGCAGCCGGGGCGGCAGCAGCACCACCATCACCGGCGGCGGCAGTCGGGGCGGCGAAGGCAACTGGGGCGGAAGCGGTTACACCGAAGGTTTCTTCCAGAGCTTTAACCAGCTCGGAAACTTCGAGTACGTTCAGGGTTTTGATGTCTTCAACAATCTGGGCAATCGTAGCCATTTTTGGCGTTCCTTTCTTAAAACATCTGTCAGTTGCCGGTTCTCATGCGGATAAGGCCACTGAATAATCTTGAAATATTCTTAGTAGCAGTCCAGGCTGACTGCCGGTAACAGACTAGGCGGAAGCAGCCGTTTCACTGCCTTCTTCCAATTTCTTGCGGTAGGCGTCCAGCACGTTCACCAGGCCACGGGTGGTCTGGGAGAGGACGTTTACCAGGTTGCGCGGCGGCGCCAGCAGCGAGCCGAGCATATTGGCGACCAGTTCGTTTTTGCTCTTGAGCTTGGTAATCCCTTCGAGTTGGTCAGCGCTGAGCAGTTTACCACTCAGGATACCCGACTTAACCACGATGGTCTTGTTGGTGCGGGCAAAATCGAGAACGGCTTTGGTACCACCGGCCAGGTCTTCTTTAACAAAGGCCACGGCGGTCGGACCGGCCAGGGCTTCATCCAGGCCGCTATAACCGAGCTGGTTGGCCGCGCGGAGCAACAGCGTGTTCTTGGCGACGTGGTACTCGGTCCCTTTAGGGCGCAGGTCGTTGCGAAGTTTGGTCAACTCCGAAACCTTCAAGCCACGGTATTCGGTCAGAATTGCCAGGGCACTGCCGCCAAGCAGTTCCTGCAAATCGGTGATTGTACCGGCCTTACGTTCGGTAGGCATCTATAGTCACCCCCTTCAGGTTGAATTTCGGTAGGTCAGGTTGCTCGACATTACGGTCAGGCAATCAAAAACCCCTTGCCAGCCGGGCCTTCGCAAAATCGCAAGGCAGGCGCAAGGGGTTCGTGTTTCTCAGGCCGGGCAAACCCATTCTCAACCTGTTTGGTTGGGATGAATGGTACTGAACCGGTTACTTAGAGTGAAAACCCTCTTTCGACCTTCACCTCGGCGGGCCCTTGCGTGAGCTTGGCTTAAGTCCTTAAACAGGACACCGGCTGTCTACGGTACGGTACTAAAGAGTAAACTCTTTTAGCTTGTTAATTCTTTCTCAGTCTTAAGCGCCGACTTCGGCCAGTACCGGGTTGACATCCAACCGGATACCAGGGGCCATCGTGCTGGTCAGGGTGATAGACTGGACGTAGACACCCTTCGCGCCGGTCGGTTTGTTACGGATGATACCGTCAATCAAACTGACCACGTTTTCCCGAATCTGCTGCTCGGTAAAGCTCAGTTTACCGACCCCAACGTGGACCAGGCCGGTCTTGTCGTTGCGGAACTCGACTTTACCCCGGCGAACATCCTGGATGACGCGAGGCAGATCGGCAGGCTGGGCAATTGTACCACTTTTAGGGTTCGGCATCAAGCCCCGGCGGCCCAGGATTTTACCAAGACGGCCAACTTTCGCCATCTGTTCGGGAGTGGCGATAGCAATATCGAAGTCGGTCCAGCCGCCTTCAATCTGCCGGATCAGTTCGTCGCTACCAACGAAGTCGGCCCCGGCCTGCCGGGCCAGGGTTTCGCCTTCGCCCTGGGTAAAGACCAGGATACGAATGACCTTACCGGTGCCGTTCGGCAGCGAAGCGGTGCTACGAATCTGCTGGTCAGCGTGGCGGGGGTCAATACCGAGCCGGAAGTGCAACTCGACCGTCGGGTCGAACTTCACATAGCTGGTCTTTTTGAGCAAACTGATGGCCTCATCCAGCTTATAAAGCTTTTCCGGCTCGACCAGTTGGGCTACTTCACGATATTTCTTACCGTGGTCCATTGAAAATTACCTCCTGTGGTAATGGCGGACGTTTTCTAAAGATTAGAAACGTCCTCCCACTAAATTAGTTCTCTACTACGTCAATACCCATGCTGCGGGCGGTCCCGGCGACCATCTTCATCACGTCTTCGATTTCGACGCCGTTGGTGTCCTTAATCTTGCGCTCGGAGATTTCGCGGATCTGCTGGGTAGTGATTTTGCCGACCTTTTCTTTGTTCGGCTTGCCGCTACCCTTGTCAATCTTGATAGCTTTGCGGAGCATATCGGCGACCGGCGGGGTCTTCAGGATGAAAGTGAACGAGCGGTCTTCGAAAACGGTGATTTCGACCGGGATAATTTCACCAGCCTGCTGGGAGGTGCGTTCGTTGTATTCTTTAACGAAGCCCATCAGGTTGATACCGTGCTGACCGAGGGCCGGACCAACCGGCGGGGCCGGGGTCGCTTTGCCCGCAGGCAGTTGCAACTTTACGATTGCTTTAACTTTCTTAGCCACTTGAATACTCCTTTTGTGGTATTAGGGATTTCTCCCGGTTGGCGAAGGTAAACCTTCTCCCACTGGATAAACCTTTATACGATGCGCTCCACCTGTAAAAAGTCGAGGGTGAGCGGGGTTTCACGTCCGAAGATGGAAACCATTACGGTTATTTTGTTCTTGATGTTGTCAATCGAGTCGATGACACCGGTAAACTCGCTGAACGGCCCATCGACAATCTTGACAGCCTGACCGACCTGGAACGAGGTCTTGACCTTCGGCGCTTCGGCTTCCATCTGGTGCATAATCGAGCCGACTTCTTCATCAATCAGCGGGGTCGGTTTGTTGCCGCTCCCGACAAAACTGGTCACGCCCTGGGTGTTGCGGACAACGTACCAGGACTCGTCGGTCATCATCATTTCAACCAGGACGTAGCCGGGGTAAACCTTGCGCTGGACGGTATGGCGGGCCCCGTTTTTAATTTCGGTCTCTTCCATGGTCGGGACGACAATCCGGTAGATTTTATCCCGCATATCCATAGATTCGATACGGCGTTCCAGGGCGCGTTTAACCTTGTTCTCGTAGCCGGAATAGGTATGGATAACATACCAGCGACGGCCCAGGTTTTCCTGTTGCCCGGTGCTCGGAGCTAACGAAGGGCGTTTTGTCGCCGGGGCAGGCTCGACGGCGGCAGACAGGTTCCGGGTGGTCGGTTCGACCTGGGCATCTACTGCCACGTCGGCAGAGTCGGCGGTATTGTCGAACGCAACGTCGCTCTCAAGGGTTTCCTGGTCGGTAGTACCGGCGGCGCTTTCCTCCGCTTCGAAACCTTCCTCGACGGTGGCTTCGGTAGCAGAGTCGCTTTCCAGGTCTATCGGCTCGGCTCCTTCGAGGGCCTCAATCGGGGTGCCGCTGGGATAACCTTCCTCATCGGTCGGCAGGTTGGACTTGCCTTCAAAGGCAACTTCATCTTCGTTATAATCTTCGGGCTGGGTCATCAACATTTCCTCCCGGCACTAACCGCCGATTAAACCTTGAAAGGTAGAATACAGGAAGGTCAAAAGCAGGTCGAACGAACCCAACGCCACTGCCATAACCGCGGTTAAAGCCAGGACCACAATGGTCAGGTTGCGGGTATCTTTGCGGCTCGGCCATTCGACTTTTTGCACTTCCGCACGCTCATCTTTGACGAAGCGGACTACAGCAGGTTCCTTTGTAGGGTCGTCAAGCAAAGTTTTTTCAGCCATATGTTTTCTTGTCTTTCTGCTTACCGGCGATGAATGTCCAGGCTCTATTTAATCAATAAAGGGGGCCTGGGGCCAATTGGCCTTGTCTTGCAAATACGCGAAATTTCCAGAAATCAGGAAAGATTACTTACTTGGTTTCGCGGTGCAGGACGTGGTCGCGGCAACGGCTGCAATACTTCTGAAGCTCCAGGCGGTTCGGGTCATTCCGCTTGTTCTTGGAGGTAGTGTAATTGCGCTCCTTGCAGGTGGTGCAGGCCAGGTGAATTACAATGCGGTCCTTCTTAGCTGCCATTTTAAACGGTCTCTTTCTCTAAAAAACTTGTCTGGGCTTTCTAGCGCGGGCCAGACGTTCAGGGAGAGGCAGGCGCTAAAAACAGTCAAAAAAATTCGGGGGCCTTTTTTCCCCACGAATGATGGAATTATACTACTTTTTCCGTTTCAGGTCAAGTTGCCCCACCCCGGTTAATTTCCCGGTAATGTGCTGTTCTTCTTTTGTAAGGAATTTTTTCTTTTTAGGAAATTTCTTTAAGTTTGGCGTAATTTTTTATTTCTATATTGAAATGGCGCCCAGGTTGTAGCTCCACCCGGCGCAAGTCCGGCAGACCACCAGGCAATGTAGCCCGTTCGGGACCGGCTTTCTATATACACTAACAAAACGGCAGTTTATTTAGAGTTGCTTAATCAGATTTCTGGATAACAAGCGAGAGGGAAATTTACAATGAATACTTTGGCCCATAAGTTTAGCCATAAATGGTGGGTGTCCGGGTTGGCCCTGGTCGCCGCCCTGACCATACTTCTTAACACCGCCGCCCAGGCCCAGGCGGCCACTTCCGATGACGCCACCGCTTTCTGGAACGGCTCGGCAGGGCTTTTCAGCCCGGATGCCATCTACACCCTGACCAACGCGGCCAACGGTAACGCGGTCGCGGTTTACGACCGGAGCAACAACGGCCAACTCCGGTTGGCTTCCTGGGTCTTTACGGCGGCAACGGGACCGGGGCGAACCTCGGTTCGCAGCAGGCCCTAACCTTGGAAAACGGCTGGGTTTTCGCGGTAAACGCCGGGAGCAACACTATCTCGGTGCTGAAAGCCTTACCTTACGGCCTTTACCTGACCGACACGGTCGACTCCGGCGGGGTGCTGCCTATCAGCGTGACCGCCAATGATGACACGGTTTATGTATTGAACGCGGGCGATGCCAACCACGCCAACAACATCACCGGCTTCCACCTGAACCGCTCCGGCAAGCTTGCCAAAATTGAGAACTCGACCCAACCGCTTAGCGATAAAGCGGTCGGCCCGGCCCAGGTCGCTTTCAGTCCGAATGGCCGTATCCTGGTTGTCACCGAAAAAGGTACCAACAAACTGGATAGCTACGTGGTAAACCGGTTCGGCCAGGCCACCAACCACAAAGTGACTAACTCCGCCGGGACTACTCCTTTCGGGTTCAGCTTTGACGGCAATACCCGAATAGTGGTATCAGAGGCGTTCGGTGGGGCCGTTAACGGCAGCGCCGCATCGTCCTACAAGGTCTCCGAAAATGGCGATTTAACCGTGGCAAGCGCCTCGGTCGCCACTCACCAGACAGCGGCTTGCTGGGTCGCGGTAACTCCCAACGGCAAGTTCGCCTATACCGGCAACCCGACCAGCGACTCCTTAACCGGCTACGCGGTAGCGGAAAACGGCCAGATTTCCCTGCTGAACAGCGATGGCAAAACAGGCTCGACGGTGGCGGGTTCCGCTCCCGAAGACATGGTGGTCAGCCGGGACGGGCGTTTCCTCTATACTCTGGATGTAAAAGCGGGCAAGATTTCCGGTTTCCAAATTGCCCCGAACGGCCAGCTTACTGCTATCGGTGACTTTGGCGGTCTACCCCTCGGCAGCGTTGGTCTGACCGGGCGCTAAACTCTAAATTCTCCGGTTTTTAAGCCCCTTTGTAGCCTGAAAAAACTACAAAGGGGCTTTTTTTGTAGGTGGTAATCAAACAAGGCAGTAATTGACCAACCGTTTTATTTTGGCTTGAAATCCGTTTTATACTATACTGGTAAAGAATTTTACCTGCTCCCTTTCCCAATCTACTTTTAACCGGCTCTATTTGCGAAAGGATAAATATGGACCTCAAACAGGTAGCGGAAGACATCCCGGAATATTCAACTTTTCTAACCATTGAAGAACTGGCCGCCTCGACCCACCAACTGAAGACGGACTTCCCCCATATGGTTTCGACAAAAGTAGTCGGGCACAGCCAGAGCGGTTTCCCGATTGAGCTAATTTCCATCGGCAGCGGGCCAAAATCGGCCCTGGTGGTAGGGACGCCCCACCCCAACGAGCCTATCGGCACCATGACCATCGAGTTTTTAACCCGCTACCTGTGCGAAAACCCCGACTTCCTGGAAGAAACCGGCTACACCTGGCATTTTATCAAGACGATTGACCCGGACGGATTGAAATTGAACGAAGGCTGGCTAAAAGGCCCTTTCACTTTAAATAATTACCTTACCCATTTCTTCCGCGAGGCTTTCCGCGACCAGGCCGAATACAGTTTCCCGGCGGACTACAAAATCCTAAAGTTCGACAAACCTACTCCGCAAACTCTGGCCTGGAAAACCGCCCTGGACCTAGTCAAACCTGACTTCCTATATTCGCTGCATAACTCCGAAATGGGCGGCGTCTTTTACCTGATTACGAGTGAAGCGTCGCCTCTGAAAGAAACTTTTGCCGAGTTGCCGGAATGGGCCGGTCTGGCCCTCGACCCGGTGGGTGAACCGGGCGTCTGCGACAACTCTTTTGGCCCCTCCATATCGCCTATGATTTCGATAACAAAAATTATTGATGAGTTAGAGGTGGGTGGGGTGACCGACCCAACGCCTTTTTGGGGTGGCGGTTATTCCAGCAGTGAATATGCCCTACGCTACGGCTCCTTTTCGCTGGTGGTCGAAATGCCCTACTGGGACAACAAACAATTCCTGGACGAGAGTCCAACCGGGCAGTCCTATCACGCCCTTTTACGGGAATTCCTGGCGACCGAGGAAGAATTTATGGGGTGGCTCCAGCCAAAAATCGAGGTGGTTCGCCCTTTTATTGATGGCGAAACGAACCTCTGGTTGCACGCCATTGACGAGCAACTCGGCGGCGCTACCCGGCGAAAGGCAGGATTGGGTAAGGCCCTCGAAAAACCTGAGGATGACCGACCGGCGACACAGGCCGATGTGTTTACCTATAATGGAGTCATGCGGCTTTTCCGCCAGCGGCCCCTGACCATGTTCAAACGCATGCTGGAAATCGAGCAAGCTCACGGCAATTGCCACCCCGAATTTGGCCCCTTACACGAGGCGGCGAGCGCCCGGCTGGCGGAGGTTTGCGACGAACTGGAAAATACGCTGTCTTACCGGAATATCCCTATACGCGACCTGGTGATGGTCCAGGCCTGCGCGGGCCTGGCGACTGCTGCCTTTGTGAAGGGCCGCAACTAAAAATCAAAAAGCCTGCCTGACTTTCAAAATAATCAGGCAGGCTTTTTTGTGTCAAAAAAGACCAGTCAGTTCTTTATGTCTAAAGCACCGGCCACAAAGGTATTGACCGTATCAAGGAAAGCTTTCAGGAGCGGCGAACCATTATCGGAATGCCACAGGATACAGAAATTGGTCAACCACTGTGGTTCGCCAATTTCCAAAAATTCTACCTCACCCACCCCCATACTGATAGCGCTGCTCGGAAAAGCGCTCACCCCAAATCCCGCTGCAACCAGCCGCACCGCGAACCACTGCTGCACCACCTCCTGGGTGACCTGCGGGATAAACCCGGCCTTTTCAAAGATTTTGTAGGTGTTATCATAGAGTTGCGGCTCTAACTGCCGGGAGAAAAAGAGCCAGGGGTCGTTCGCAAGCTGCGCCAGTTTCACGGTACCTGTCCCGGCTAACGGGTGGTCGGCTGGCACTCCGACCAGGGTCGGTTCGAGGACAATCGTCTGGGAACGGAGTTTCTGCTGGGTGTCGGCGGCCAGGATACCGGGCAGGTGGACGTAAAACCCTATATCAATCTGTGAATTTAGCATTTTCTCGATTTGCTGGCCGGTGTTCAGGTCGAGCAGCACCAGTTCGACCTGGGGATTGCGCTGGCGGAAAGACTGTAAAATCCTGGGTAAGAGGTGGCAGTAGACCAGGCTGGAATAACCCACCACCAGCCGTCCGGTCTGGCCCCGGCTGCTCCGGACTGCTTTCAAGATAGCCTGGTCGGCGGTCGCAAGGGTTTGGCGGGCTCCTTCCAGGAAGGTATACCCGGCAGGCGTCAGTTGAATCTGGCGCTTCTTCCGGCTGAACAGGGGAAAACCCAACTCCTTTTCGAGATCGTGGATTTGTTTACTCAAAGCCGGTTGCACGATATTCAACCGCCGGGCTGCCCGCACAAAATTGAGTTCTTCGGCGACCGTTATGAAGTAACGAAGATGACGCAGTTCCATAAGTTAGCTAAATTCTGGTGATAGATTGGCTACTTTCTATATATTGGACTTTCACTAAAACTCATCTTATCATAAAATTAAGCTATAGACAGCCTGGAAAACCAGGCAAGGTGCATACTTCTTAAAAGGACTTGTGGGCTAATAGATGGAAACCGTACCGAACCCGAAAACCGGCAGTTTTATTGTTTTGCTCTTATTATGTTCGACCCAGTTCATAGTGGTCCTGGATACGACTGTAGTCAATATCGCCTTGCCCGCCATCCAGCAAGCCCTCGACTTTACACCCCAAAACCTCCAATGGGTCGCCAACGCTTACCAGTTGATGTTCGCCGGATTGCTTCTACTGGGCGGGCGGATTGCCGACATCTTTGGGCGGCGCAAACTCTTTATTCTCGGCCTGATTTTATTTTCGCTGGCCTCGCTTGCCGCCGGGTTCGGCCTGTCCGAATGGGAACTAATCGCGGCCAGGGTCGTGCAGGGTATCGCGGCGGCCATAATTTCCCCCGCGGCTCTCTCTATTCTGACGGTGACTTTCCCGCAGGGCCGGGAACGCGACCGGGCGCTGGGCGTCTTTGGCGCGATGGCCGGTATTGGGGCGGTAGCCGGGCTGTTCCTGGGCGGCATACTGACCCAGTTTTTAGGCTGGCAGTGGGTCTTTTTGATAAATTTCCCGGTCGGGGTGGTTATTGCCCTGCTCAGCCTGGTCTACCTCGAAAAACAACCCGGCCTGGGCATCGAGAAAGGTTTCGACCTGCCGGGAGCCCTGACCGTCACCACCGGGTTGGTGCTGCTGGTCTACACACTGGTCCAGACCGGGGAAAGGGGTTGGAGTTCACTCTGGACACTCGGCTCGTTTGGGGTAGCCCTGCTGCTTTTCATCCTGTTCGTGGTTATCGAGCTAAAAAGCCCCGCACCGATGGTAGATTTTGCCATCTTCCGCTACCGCCGCCTGACCGGGGCCAACCTTATCGCTATCCTGGCGGCGGGTTGTATCGGGGGAACGCTTTTCCTTTTAACCCTCTACTTGCAGCAAGCCCTCGGCTACTCGGCCCTGGAAACCGGGCTGGCCCTGCTCCCATTTGAATTCGCCACCGTCTTCGCGGCGACCTTTTCGGCAAGGGCTGTAACAAGGTACGGGGTCAGGGTGGTACTCCCCATCAGCCTGACCGTTTACGCTGCCGGGCTGTTCCTTTTAAGCCGGGTCGAGACCGATAGCTCTTACCTGCTCATTTTGTTACCCGGCACCCTTCTGTTTGGGCTGGGACTGACCGGGTCTGGCATCCCGCTAACCATCGCGGCGGTGTCGGGCGTACCCCATTCCCAGGCCGGGCTGGCTTCGGGCCTGATAAGCACCACCCAACAAATCGGGATTTCTATCGGGCTGGCGGTTATCTCAACCATCGCGGCCTCGGTGACGGCCAACTTTACCGGGATAGTCCCGGCCAAAGAAGCGGCAGTACAGGGTTACCAGGCAGGTTTCCTCACCGCCGCCGGGTTTGCGGCAGTCGGGGTTGTCCTGGCCCTGGTCCTTCTTCGCGAAAAGAAAGTTCCCACTGAGCCGGTAATAGCCGAGCAACTGGAAGAAATTTCCCGATAAATTTTAAAACAAAAAACATGAATCATCCCGAACTTTGAGGGAAGGATGAACAAACAAGTGAAAGTCTTGGACGATGAGCCAGCCATAGCTGGCTCATTGCCATTCTTAAACGGTAAAGGGCTAAATCTACCTCAGCCAGC
>Ga0209915_1001037_pt1 | contig 46146 bp, 48 predicted proteins | sample ThiBiot_750_plan_FD_183952 | JGI IMG/M metagenome (GOLD analysis project Ga0209915, IMG submission 183952) | Wastewater bioreactor microbial communities from Cape Town, South Africa - Thiocy_cont_750_plan (SPAdes) | ecosystem: Engineered > Bioreactor > Thiocyanate-remediating > Anaerobic-Aerobic... | reverse complement strand
GGCTCGGGCTCCCAGAAGCGCTGCGGGCTCGTCATCATGATCTGCACCGCGGGGTCGTCCCAGGCCTGGATCATCGAGCCTAGCTTGCGGTGCACCTCGGGCAGCTTGGGCGAGTAGTCGAGACGCGCAGCCACGTTGGGAGCCGTCGCGACCACGACACGCTTGGCGCGAATCGTGATGGTGCTCTGCGGCTTGTCGTAGTTGAGCGAGCCATCGGTGTTGATGCGAGGAGTAGCAAGCGTCACATTGACGTGCTTGCTCTTTTGCTGGAACGACACAGCCTGCCAGCAGAGAGACGAACGCGTCAGTCGAGAGAGTGTGTGTGCGCCACGTTCCAAGACGTACGCGATGCTTGTAGTACACTTGTGCACCACGATCACGCAACGACTTGACAATCTTCTTGACCAAGACTCCGGTTCCCTCGTCCCAGCTGGTGGTGGTCGTGCGCAATGCAACACAGCGCCGCATGTAAGTGAGCAGCTCTGTGCGTGGCAGTGCGGTGCGAACCGAGAGGTGCACGTACCGAAGCAAGCGAGGCACCACGACGCCGGTGGGTTGGATGTTGGTGAGGCGCAGATAGACGATGTCAGCAGCAAAGAAGGTCGACAGCAGGCTGAGGTCCGAGGGGTAGTTCTCGAGCTGGAACATCCAGTCCTGCACGGCGGCGCGGCAGCGGGCGCCGACCTCCTTGCCGAACTCCTTGCTGTTCTCCTTGAGCCACTCGTCGAGCGGCACCTTGTCGAGGCGCGTGAGGTGCTTCAGTTGCGGCCAGTTGGGCTCCTCGACCGGCTTGCGGATCTTGATGTTGATCTCGCGGCCCAGGAGCCACAGCTGCACGCCACGCCAGCGACGAGGGTGAGCGAGACAGCGAGGCAGAGCGAGGCAGCGCAAGCGGCATGCAGTGCGAGTCAGCGAGGCATTCTTGCACGTGACGTACGCGCAACAACAAGAACGGTGCCGTGGCCAGGTTCTCGAGGTGCACCGACGAGAAGTTGAGCTGCAGGTTGGGCTGGAACGGCAGGAAGTCGTGCTCCTGCGCGAGTCCGAGCAGCGAGCGGTTGTCGAGCATCACCATCGTGCCGCCGATCGATGCCACGGCCTCGGTACCGAGGCGCGGATCGACCTTGGCCATGTCGTGCGAGCGCACACGGCCGCCAATCTGCTGGTCGGACTCGAAGATGGCGACGCGGGCATTGGGGGCCTGCAGCACGGAAGGTGATGGAGGGAGGGATGAGCGAGGGAGCGAGTGGCACGCACGCAGCGAGCGAGGGAAGGCGTGCGCGTGTCCAGCAAAAGGCAATCTATCCTCCCGAGGTAACCAACGCCACCAACGCGCAACAACAACCACCACCCGCCTCGCTCCTACCACGCTGGGTAACTCCTTCCACTGCTGAGTTTCAGCTGTTGGTGTTGCGCTGGTTCGCTCCACTCATTCATTCGCTCCTCACTGCCAGCCTTGCTGATTCTGGCGGCGGCGCGAGACAAACACAGCGGCATCAACGTACCGAGCGCAGCACGCGGTGGGCGGCACTGAGTCCAGCCAGGCCAGAGCCGATTACCGCCACGTCAAACTCAGCTCCAAACGCTACGGTGCCGTCGGTGGTCCATGTGGACCAGCCCGCCGAATCCGTGGGGAACGAAGCAGAAGAGGAGGCCGAGGAGGAGGAGGCCATCGAGGGCTGCTGAGAAGGAGGCGGCGCAACGGCACAAGGGGTAAAAGAGGCGCGAAACGCTGGAGGCTCGGGCGTGTACTGCTGCTGTGGTACGGTGGAGGCGAGGACGCAACAACGAATCGAGGGCGGGGCGAGGCGACGAGGTGAAGCAACTAACGACGGAACGGGAGAGCAATGCAGAGAGGAGGGCAGTGGGTGGAGGAGAGGGAGAGACAACGGAGCGGGAGGAGGACAAGGAGTGAGGAGAAGAAGTGGCGTTGCGGCAAGGCAACGCGTTGTACGATTGGTGGTGCTATCTGTGCGGTTCGCGGATCACGCACTCGAATATTGGGCAGCGTAAGCCCGGTACTGCGCGCGATAGATCGTAAGCCCGCCAGCGCCCTACGCTGCCGTGTGGCGCTTTGCTCTTCGCGCTCTCTTCGCCTGAGGCCGCGCGCTGCTCTCTGCCTCTGCGCCTCGTTGTCTCCTCCCCTCCTCGCCCTCGCTGCCGCGCCCTCGCCACCATGCTCTCCCGCGTCCGCTTGCTCGCCCGCTCGGTGTCTCTCGCCTCGACGCACCTTCGCCACGGCTCGACCATCTCGATCTCGAATGGCGTGCTGCAGGTGCCCAACGACCCCGTGATTCCCTTCATCGAGGGCGACGGCACTGGCGCCGACATCTGGCGCGCCTCGGTGCGCGTCTTCGACGCTGCCGTCAAGAAGGCCTACGGAGGCCAGCGCAAGATCGAGTGGCTCGAGGTACCTGCCGCACCGACGTCCGTGTGCGATTGGCGGCCGAGCGGCACTCGTTGACCACCGCCCTCTCGTGCTCGTCGTCCTCGTGCTCGTCGTCCGCGTGGTGGTGGTGTTTGGCGCGTAGGTGCTCGCCGGCGAGAAGGCCTTCAAGGCCACGGGCAACTGGCTGCCGGAGGCGACGCTCGACGCGTACCGCAAGTACCTCGTGGGCATCAAGGGCCCGCTCACGACGCCCATCGGCGGAGGCATCCGCTCGCTCAACGTGGCGCTGCGCCAGGAGCTCGACCTCTACGTCTGCCTCCGCCCCGTGCGCTACTTCACGGGCGTCCCGACGCCGGTCAAGCGTCCCGAGGTACGCCATCGCCGCGAGAGGACGAGGAACGCGCGCGCGCGGGTGGTGGCAACGTGTGTGCGACGACCGTGGGCGCGCGTGTATGATTCGAGGGTGATGGCGGTGGTGGCGGCTCGCTCACGCGATTGCGCATTCGCTATCGCCGGGCCGACTCGCGCACGCTCGCGGTGCCTCGTCGTACGCAGGACGTCGACATGGTGATCTTCCGTGAGAACACCGAGGACATCTACGCCGGCATCGAGTTCCAGGCTGGTACCAAGGAGGCCGGCGAGCTCTTCGAGTTCCTCAAGGCCAAGGTGCGGCATTGTATTGGATTTGTGCTGTGCTGCGTCGGTGTCTGCGCGTCTCGCGATCGCCACTCACCGCTCGCTACGCCGTTCGAATCCTCGCAGGGTGTCGCCAAGAAGATCCGCTTCCCTGGAAGCTCGGGCTTCGGCATCAAGCCGATTTCGCGCGAGGGAACCAACCGCCTCGTTCGTGCCTCGATCAAGGTGCGTACCACCTGCGCACGTAGCGCGCGTTATCGGCCCGTTCTGACGATTGGGTTCGGTGGTGGCTACGAAACAACAACAACAACAACAACAACAACAGTACGCGCTCGACCAGAAGCGCCCGAGCGTCACGATCGTGCACAAGGGCAACATCATGAAGTTCACCGAGGGTGCCTTCCGTGACTGGGGCTACGCCGTACGTTGCACGAACATTGCTCCTGCAGTGCCGCCACCTTCTCGTGCCACTCTGCTGACGATTCATTGCTGAAACTGGTGCGCGGTGCGACGATAGGTGGCGATCAACGAGTTCCGCAGCCAGGTGGTGACCGAGCGCGAGAGCTGGATCTTGGGCAACCTTGACCGCGACCGCAACCTGACGATCGAGGCCAACGCGCGCGCCATCGAGCCCGGCTACGACATGATGACCGACGCTCAACAGGCGGCCCTGCGCAAGGAGGTGTCGGACGTCGTGGCGGCGATCGGCGCCTCGCACGGCAACGGCGCCTGGAAGAAGAAGCTCCTCGTCAAGGACTCGATTGCCGACATTACGCTGCAGCAGGTGCTGACGCGCGCCAAGGAGTTCAGTGTCATTGCCACCATGAACCTCAACGGCGACTACTTGAGCGACGCGCTCGCTGCGCAAGTCGGAGGCATCGGCATCGCGCCCGGAGGCAACATCAACTACGACACGGGCCATGCGATCTTTGAGGCCACGCACGGAACGGCGCCCAAGTACGCCGGTCTCGACAAGGTACACGATTGAACCTCCCAGAGCGAGCGAGCGAGCGAGCGAGCAATCTCGCTGAGCAACCCTCTCGTGTCGCGAAATAGGTCAACCCAGGCAGTGTGATCCTGTCGGGAGAGATGATGTTCCGCCACCTGGGTTGGAACGAGGCCGCCGATCTCATCATCCAAGGCATCGACCGCTCGATTGCGCAAAAGACTGTCACGTACGACTTTGAGCGCCTGATGGACGGCAAGCCCAAGTTGCTCAAGTGCAGCGAGTTCGGTGATGCCATCATCGCCAACATGGGCAAGTAAGCAGGCAAGCAAGTGCGCCCATACGTGTGTGCCTCTCTCTCCCTCCCCCCTGTCTGTCGGTGTGCGTTTGGGTCTCTTCCTACTCGCCACGGCGCGCAAGGTGGCCAGCAATGTATGTGAGAATCGCCAGCATACGTGCCTCACCGCCGCCGAGAGGATTCGGGGTTCAGTTCAGCAATGAGAAGGAGGAACGGATCTGAGAGCGGGTGAGGAATGAGGGCGATAGGGTAGGTCGAGAGTTCAGCGTAGGGCGAGCAGGAAAGAAGCAAGAGCAACCAAGCAGCAGGGGCAGAGCGTATCGGAGAGAGTGGAGAGTGGAGAGTGGCGACGAGAGGGAGATTCGCTTCCTGGTTCACTCCGCTCCGCTTCCTCTTCCTCAGCCGCTCTCGGCTTCTTCCGCTGCCTCAGCGTTCTGGCTCTCTTCCTGCTCGGCTGCGCGGACTACTACTTCTTCTGGCGCGCGCCACGGCCTCCCGAACCTCATCTGCTTCGTCGTCGCCGCTGCCCGCCACCACCACCTACGCCCTCTCCCCGTCCCCGCAGTGTTCTGTTTGCTCTCGTAAGCAAGCCAGCCTCCCCTCGCTTCCCGTAACCGCCCCAGCTCGCCCACCACGACGCTCCTTCGCTCTTGAGCTCCTCCTCCTCCTCCTCGCTACACATCCATCCACCCTTCACGATGCTTGGCACGTATTCTTCTGCTGCCCCGACGCCGCTGCCGTTCACCTATGGCGGCTCGTTCGGAGGCAAGGCGCACACGGCCGCCGCTGCGGCGCAAGCGTGTGCGCAACGCTTTCCGCAGGTGCGCGCTCTTTCGCTTGAGCGCGACGGCCTCGTGGGCAACGCGCTCCACATGGCCGTGCTGCAACGCAACCTGGAGGCCGTCGTGTGGTTGACGCAGATGGGCCTCGACCCCAACGCTACCACCTCCAACTGCGAGACGTCGCTCCACCTGGCGGTCGCCACCGGCCACGCCGAGCTCGTGGCGCACCTGATCCGCGCCGGCGCGCACCTCAACGCCGCTGACGATGACGGCGACACGCCGCTGCACTGGGCCGTGCGCGAGGGCTGCCGCCCGGTGGCTGAGTGCCTCGTGGCGCAGCGCGCCGCCGGCTTGCTCGACATTGACGCCACCAATGCCGACGGCGACACGCCGCTGCACCTCGCGTGCTCGCTCGGCGACGCCGACATGACCGCGCTGCTGCTCGAGCACGGTGCCAACCCCAACTTGTGGAACGCCGTGCGCTACACGCCGCTCGACGAGGCGCTCTCCAACGGCCACTCGGGCCTCGAGCCGCTGTTGCAAAACTACAATGGTTCGCGCGCTCGCCCTCGAGCCGCCGCCGTCGTCGTCGCTGCCGTCGCTGCTGCCTCGTCGCCGTTCCAGACTGCGGCGTTCGACAAGCTTGGTGCTGCCTGCGCGGGACTGCCGGCCGCCGCGCTGCAGCTCAAGTGCAGCACCGAGCTCGAGCGACAGCAGGTGATTGAGCGCCTGCAGCATCTCTCGATTGCCACCAACCAGGTGTAAGTCGAGAGCACCCATCGCCGCCGCCGCCAATGTCGAGCCATCGCATGTGTGTGTCTCCCGAGCAGCTCGATGGAATCCTGTGCCATTCTGTACCTCGAACCCCTTGATCACGTCTCTCTCGCTCCCTCTCCGTCTCTCCATAGCGTTGCCCTCGCGCTCTCTCGCATCAATGCGATCCCTGCGGTCGCTACATTCGATTACCTGTGCAGCTCCTCCCTCTCGCCGAGTGCGAGATTTTTATTTTTTGAACCTCATTCGCTTGTTGCGTATGGCGGCGTCTCCTCTTCCTCTGGAGAAGCGCGACCGCCTGATAAACGAGTGCTCCCGAACAAGAATCGCAGCGGCGTGGATTCGTAGCAAGTAGCGGGTAGCAAGTAGCTTGGCGGGAAGGGCTCGCGCGTAGACAAGCAGCAGAGAGAGATAGTTGGAGGCGTAGGCCGCTGGGCCGCACGGAATCTCCTAACGAATCGATCAAGGGCGCAGCCTCTATAGTGCGCGCCTCCTCTCCCACTCTTCTTCTGCTCTTCGCTTCTCTTCGCTGCCGTCGTCTCGTCTCTGCCTCGCCTCGCCTGCCTCCTGCCTGGCCCTCGCCCTCGCGCTGCTCTTATCGTGTCGCGGCGCCATCGAGCTCCTCGGTCCCGTCCCCATCGTCCTTGCGTCTCTGCTTGTGGTACGCGTACGATCCCCTCTTCCCTCTTTCTCCTCCTCGCCTGCTCCCAAGCGAATGTGGCAGAATGCGAGCGAGGGCTCGCCATACCGAGTGGGCATTGCGCTGCTGCTTGCTTCGCTGCGAGAGCGTGGGTCTGTGAGTGTGCTCGCTTGCACGTGCGCGTCGTCTTCTGCAGTGTGTTCGCGCCTTTGTGGGGAGGGAGCCTCGCCGTGGCCTCTGCGCAGAGCCCGGGCACTTCTGTATGCGGCTCTTCAAACGCGAAGCGCAGCAGCGCCGCAGCAACTCCGGAGCCTCGGCGAGGCATTGCGGCCGAGGCGTTCGGTCTGCTCTTCGTTGCCCGCGAGGAGGAGGAGGAAGCCGCGCGCGCAACCCCGAGCCACACCGGCGGCGATCGATGCGCAATGTCGGTGGCGGAACGAGAGAGCCCTCGCTCCCTCTCTCACTCATTAACCATCCACCTGCGCGCCTCTCTCTCTCTCTCTCTCTCGTGTTGTTAATAGTTGGATTGGTGTTGGATTGATACACAGCACTAAGCAGAGAACGAGAGGAGGAAGAGGAGCACCACCACCATGCTTCGTTCATTGTCGCGTATCGCATTCTCGCATGCGAGCCGTAGCAGCAGCAACTCGTTGCTCTCGGTCGCATCGGCTCCACGCACCGTGCAGCACCAACCCGATGGCCGCCGCGTCGTGGCGCGCCAGGCAGGCAGCCTGTTGGTGCCTTCGTCGTATGTCGTGCAGCCGATGCATTGGAGTCAGTTCTCGACCAAGGCGGCGGCGGCGGCACCGCCCAAGGGCACGCCGTTCACCGAGCTCACGATCGGTGTGCCGCGCGAGGTGTACGCCAACGAACGGCGCGTCTCGCAGACGCCCGAGTCGGTGGCGCGCCTGGTCAAGGCTGGCTTCAAGGTCAAGGTCGAGCGCGGCGCCGGTGCTGCGGCCAAGTTCTCGGACGAGCAGTACACGGCGGCCGGCGCTCAGATCAGCGGCGCCGACGAGGTGTTCCAGTCCGACATTGTGCTCAAGCTGCGCCCGCCGACGACGCGCCCCGACGGCCGCCACGAGGTCGACATGCTCAAGGAGCGCAGCCATTTGATCAGCTTCCTGTATCCGGCGCAGAACAAGGAGCTCGTGCAGCGGCTCGCCGAGCGCCACGTGACGGCCTTCGGCATGGACTGCGTGCCGCGCATCTCGCGCGCCCAGGTGTTCGACGCCCTGAGCTCGATGGCCAACATCGCCGGCTACAAGGGCGTCGTGATGGCGGCCGACAACTTTGGCCGCTTCTTCACGGGCCAGATCACGGCCGCCGGCAAGGTGCCGCCGGCCAAGGTGCTCGTGATCGGCGCCGGAGTCGCGGGTCTCTCGGCCATTGCGACGGCGCGCAGCATGGGCGCCGTGGTGCGTGCGTTCGACACGCGCCCGGCGGCGCGCGAGCAGGTGCAGTCGCTCGGCGCCGAGTTCCTCGAGGTCACCATCAAGGAGGACGGCACCGGCACCGGTGGCTACGCCAAGGAGATGTCGCCCGAGTTCATCGCCGCCGAGATGGCGCTCTTCGCCAAGCAGTGCAAGGAGATCGACGTGCTCGTCACCACGGCGCTGATTCCCGGCAGGCCGGCGCCGAAGCTCATCTCCAAGGAGATGGTGGCGTCGATGAAGGACGGCTCGGTGACGGTGGATCTCGCCGCCGAGGCCGGTGGCAACATTGCCACCACGCGCCCGGGCGAGGCCTACCACACCGACAATGGCGTCTACTGCATCGGCTACACCGATCTGCCGAGTCGCCTGCCGACGCAGGCCTCGACGCTGTACGCCAACAACGTCCAGAAGCTGCTCATGTCGTTCGGCGACGGCAAGAAGAACTTTTACGTCGACACGAGCGACGACGTCGTGCGCGGCTCGATCGTGCTGCAGCAGGGTGAGCTCATGTGGCCGCCGCCGCCGCCGCCCGCCGCCCCACCGCCGCCCTCCAAGCAGGCGGTCGAGCACATGCTCAAGGGCCCCGAGATCTCGCCCTTCCAGCACACGCTGCGCAACGCCGCCTCGGCCTCGGCCGGTCTCGGCTCGCTGCTCGGCATCGGAATGGCGTCGGCCGACCCGGCCTTCAACACCATGATGTCGACCTTTGCGCTGGCTGGCATCGTCGGCTACCAGGTCGTGTGGGGCGTGACGCCGGCGCTGCACAGCCCGCTCATGTCGGTCACGAACGCCGTCTCGGGCATCATCGCCGTCGGCGGTCTGCTCAAGATGGGCGGCGGCGTCGTGCCGGCCGACGTGCCGCAAACGCTCGCTGCCGCCTCGGTCTTCATCTCGTCGATCAACATTGCCGGCGGCTTCAAGATCACGGCACGCATGCTCGACATGTTCCGCCGTCCGACCGACCCGCCCGAGTACAACTACCTCTACGCCGTTCCGGGCGCCGTTCTCACTGGCGGCTACCTCGCCGGTCTCGCCGCCGGCTACCAGAACCTCCATCAGATGGCGTACCTCGGCTCGTCGCTCTGCTGCATCGGCGGTATCTGGGGCCTGTCGTCGCAAAAGACAGCACGCCTCGGTAACGCGCTCGGCATGGTCGGCGTCTCGAGCGGCATCATTGCGACGGTCGGTGCGCTGCAGCCGAGCCCGGCGCTGCTGACGCAGATGGCCGTCATGGGTGCGTCGGGTGGTGCCATCGGTGCCGTGATCGCCAACCGCGTCGCCATCACCGACCTGCCGCAGCTCGTGGCCGCCTTCCACTCGTTCGTCGGTCTCGCGGCCGTGCTGACGTCGATCGGCTCGTACGCCGCCGATCCGAGCCACTTTGAGCACGACCCCATGGGCAACGTCGAGAAGGTCTCAATCTTCCTCGGTGACTTCCTCGGTGGCGTGACCTTCACCGGCTCGCTCGTGGCCTTTGGCAAGCTGCAAGGCATGCTCGACTCGAAGCCGCTCAGCCTGCCGGGCAAGAACGCCATCAACATGGGCATGGCGCTCGGCACCGTCGGCCTCGGTGCGCTCTTCATGACGTATCCATCGGCCGCCGTCGGTCTCGGCAGTCTCGTCGGCACGACGGCGCTCTCGTTCGGTCTCGGTGCGCACATGACGGCGTCGATCGGTGGCGCCGACATGCCGGTCGTCATCACGGTGCTCAACAGCTACTCGGGTTGGGCGCTGTGTGCCGAGGGCTTCATCTTCAACAACGACCTGCTGACGATCGTCGGTGCGCTGGTCGGCTCCTCGGGCGCCATTCTCTCGTACATTATGTGCCGCGCCATGAACCGTTCGCTGCCGAACGTCATCTTTGGCGGCTACGGTACCTCGAGCACCGGCACCGGCCAGGCCATGAAGATCACCGGCACTCACACCGAGACCGACGTCGACGCCGTCGCCGACCTCATCACCTCGGCCAAGAACATTATCATCACGCCCGGCTACGGCCTCTGCGTCGCCAAGGCTCAGTACGCTATCGCCGACATGGTCAAGACCTTGCGTGACAACGGCATCAATGCGCGCTTCGGAATTCACCCGGTCGCCGGCCGCATGCCGGGTCAACTCAACGTGCTGCTCGCCGAGGCCGGTGTGCCGTACGACATTGTGCTCGAGATGGACGAGATCAACGACGACTTCCCCGAGACCGACTTGACGCTCGTCATCGGCGCCAACGATACCGTCAACTCGGCCGCCCTCGAGGACCCCAACTCCATCATCGCCGGCATGCCGGTGCTCAAGGTCTGGGAGTCCAAGCAGGTCGTCGTCATGAAGCGCACCATGGGAACTGGTTACGCTGATGTCGACAACCCAGTGTTCTACAAGCCCAACAGTATGATGTTGCTCGGTGATGCCAAGAAGTCGTGCGATGCCCTGCGAGACAAGGTCGCTGGCTACTTTGCCGCCAACAAATAAGTTCGTGTTGCTCATATCTCAAGTTGTCTGCAACCAACTACCTATCCAAACCAGCTCTCTCTCTCTCTCTCTCTGTCTCACGGCCTTGAAGACAAGCATCAAGTTACCGTGTTGTTGCTTTATCTCATCACTCATTCAGTCATTCATTCATTCATTCAGTCAGTCAGTCACCTTGGCAATTGTTGCATACAACCTTGGCTCATCGATGCAGTTTTGGATCTCCCTCTCTGCTCTCTTCAGTTTGCTCATTCCTTCTCGTTGTTCTCTTGCGCAAACCAGTACTAGTATCACCTGAACAAGTTGTGCTCCTCACTCGCTCATTCTCTTTCTCGCTCGCTCTCTCTCTCGCTCGCTCGCTCTGTTGTTTGCACAATTGCTAATCATCTCGCATTATCATCCGCATCATCACATACAATACAATACAATACCTTTGTTCTATCTTAATAGACACATTCGAGATATTGTTAATGGAGGTGCTTGCATTCATTATGTAGTTGGTAGCAACGATATTCCGTAGGGACAGCGGGACCGAAACAGTGGCGAGGGTCTTGCCTCGTAGCCTGCTATCTGAATGTCGTCGACGATGACATCGTACGCCAGGCGCAGGATCACTCGCATGCCGTCTTGGTTGCGATTGCGCGTCACGCCGTTCAGCTTGTACCACACGCCGTATTGACGGAAGCTCAGCACGTGCGGAGGCAAGACATGGGCGCTGTCTGCTGCGGATGTTGCTGCTTCTGGTGCTCCAACGCCAGTGCCTCCCGAAAAGTTGGCAATCAATCGCGGATCGCGATCGAGCTCCGTGATGGTCGGTGGTAGCAGGCCTGGCTCGTCGAGGTAGATGGCAACCAACGAGTTGCAGTGCGCCGCCAGGTACTCGCGATACAGGTTCTCGTGCTGCTGCTGCACTCGCGACCGCCGTCGCACGCGGCGTTCGATGTCCGCCTCGATCGCCGCTGCAGTATCACGCGTGCTCGGTGCTGTACCAGTCCGAGAGTCCGAGTGACTTTGATTCGCTGACTCATGAGTTGCATCATCTCGTTCGTTCGCGTTCGCTGACTCGTCGTACAGGTCCGACAGATCGATCGGCGGCGAGGATGAGGTCGTGGTGCCCGCAGCCGAGGGTGTCCGCGGTGCTGGTGTCGGTACCGTGCGTGGTGCTGGTGATGACGCTGATGACACGGTTCGGTTGTAGTGTTGCTGGAAGATGGCGTGACCGAGAGGCGAGCTGTACGGCAGGTAGATCTGCATGCTCCACAGGATCGACTCGCCGCCTCGCGGTGGTGCGACGTCGATGTAGTACTGGTAGTCGCGCGACAGCATCAGGCACTGCGCACCGTCGATGCAGAACTCGGGCGAGCGAATGAACAGGAATGGAGGAGTCGAAGGAGGTGGTCGTGTGCGCAGAGCCTTGGCAACCCACGGAGCGTCGGATGGCGGATAGCGGCGGTAGGCCGCCAGCGTCTCGCTCGACGCCGGGTGCTCGAAGCTGGCGTCGGGCACGAAGTGGAAGCACTGGTACACGCCGTCGTCGCCGAAGCCTGCAACCTTGGCGCACTCGGAGACCTCGACGGGCAGCGCCACCACGATCGCAAGCACGAAGAACAGCAAGCGATAGAGCATTGGAGGACGAGACGGCGAGGAGTGGCGCGACGAGATGCTGGCGCTCGAGCTCGTCATAGTTGGATCATGGATGCGGCGGCTACGGGCGAGCTGGCGCCGTATCTCGGCCGCTCAAAGTCTCACACGCGGCGCACCCAGCAGCAGAGCAAACGACCAATCAAACAGCAAGTGGAATAGGCAGATGCGTGAGAGGGGTGTGGGAGTGACGAGGACCGGTGAGAGAAGCGTGAGAGACAAGAGCGCGAGCAGACGAAGGGAGCCGGTGTGGCGTTGCTGCTCTCACGGAGACGAGCGGTGCATTTCGCGCTGAGAGCGACACGCGCCCCGCAGCCAGAGAGAGCGAGAGAGAGACACCGAGACACAGAGCCACCGCTCGTCTTGTCGCTGCTGCTTCGTGTGTGTTGCTCGCCGCCTCATGGCTTCACAGTGGCTCGTGTTGGCTTGTGTTGCCGTGGCCCTGGTGGCCATCGTTGGTCCAATGTGGTGGGGAGGCGATGGTTGGCAGGCGGACGGCAGCGCGGCGGCAGCGGCGGCAGGCGGAGGGGTGCAGCCGATCGCCGACGCAGCAATGCTCGAGAGGAGCCTCGCTCGCTCGACACGACCGGCCTTTGTGCTCTTGTACGTCGCGACGTAGTGAGTCAAGTGTTCGTGCTGCCTCCTTTGAGCTGACTTGATGCGTGTGGTTGGTCGGCAGCTACGCGCCGTGGTGCACGCACTGTACGTAGGGCGCCGCAGCGGCACGAGCGCGAGCGCGCCACTGACGCCGCGGCTCGCAGGCAAGGCCGTGGCCCCCGTGTGGTCCAACGCTGCAGCGGCGTTCTCGGATCTCTTGTGGTGGAACGCTTCCAAGTCGACCGCGCAGGTGCATGACGACGAGCGGCTGCCAGCAGCAGGCGTCGAGTTCTTGGACCTGGACTGCGTGGCTCTGCCAGGTGCGCGCCTCGGCTGCTGCCACGCGGCCACCTGTCGCGCCTCTCTCACCGCAGCGTGGCACAGACGAGTGCGAAGCCATTGGGCTCGTTCATGGATACCCGACGATCGTGTAGTACGTTGCGGGAGGCTTGCGAGTACGTGCATGAGTGGTGAGCGGCGCTGACTGCCTGCGCAGCTTCGCACCGGCGTCCGACGCCGCCGAGGCTGCTGGCGATTCAGCCCACGAAGACCACCACCACCACCACCACCACCATCACAACCATGAAGATGAAGACCCAGAGGCTGCTGACCACCATCACCACGAAATCGAGCACCACGAGCATCCAGTGCCTGAGGCCGATGCGCCCGACGAGAGCGAGAACGAGAAGGCTCGCGAGCGCCGCCTGCAGCTCGCTCGCCTTGGAGCCTTGGCCCGACGAGGCCAAGTCTACGGCGGACAGCGCTCTGTGGCCGCGATCGCCGACTTCTTGTTGCAGCATGGAGCCCTACCTGCAGCGCTGGTGCAGCAAGTGCCGACGGAACACGTGCCTGCGTCGCAAGCCGACGACGACAGCGAGCAGCCGCCGCCGCCGCAGCCGCAGCAGGTGACCGCGCAACTTGTCGTGGAGCTCGATGCCGAGAGCTTCGAATCGCGAGTACTTGATGGCGGAGAGCCTTGGCTCATCTTCTTGTACGCGACGCGACATTGTAATCGCACACTCGGGCTTGCGAACCATCGATGGATTGCTGACGGCGTCGTTTGGTTCGAATGCAGCTACTCGCGCTCGTGTGGCTTCAGCGCGCACATGCTGCGCGAGGCTGAAGAGGTCGCGAAGCGAGTGACACACAGCGGCAAGTTCCACGTGGGACGCATCGAGGGCCCGCAGTTCGAGGTGCTCTGCAGGCAGCACGACGTTCGCGGCTTCCCGACCGTCAAGCTGTACATGAAGGGCCAGGAGGACAAGGTCTTCCGTGGATACCGCTCTGCCGACGCCCTGATCGCCTTTGCAAACCAACACATCCGCTCGGCGCCATCAGTGTCCGAGAAGGTGGCCGCAGTCGATGGTGGCGTGGTGGTGCTCAACTCGCACAACTTTGACAAGATGGTCAAGCGCGGCATTTGGGTCATCAGCTTGTACGTCGCTGGTATTGATTGGCGCACGCCGTCGGGTCATCATCGCTCACAATCGGGGCGCATGACATTGTACAGCGTGGCGCCGTGGTGCTCGTATTGCAAGGAGCTCGCGCCGCAGTGGCAGCTGATGACGAATATGGTGTACAACGAGCGTATGGGCGTGTTCGTCGGCCGCGTCGACTGTACCATCCACCGCTCGCTGGCTCGCCGCCTGAACATCACCAAGTTCCCCACCATTTACTTGTACGTCGGATAGAAGCTAGTGCAGTAGTACGGGCTCGAGCACTGACTGGCTCAATCTCCGGCGTGCACGACGAAGCTTTCACGACGGCCAGATAATCGACACGCACACGGGACCCCGCGATGCCGTGACGCTCGCCGACTTTGTTCGTTCGGCCGCCGCCAAGATCTCGGCGCCAGCGCCACACGAGTCCAGCGCGCCAGCAGCAGCAGGAGAGACGCAGAGCAATACACCAGAACCATGAGGGTTCGGAGATTGTGTACAGTACGCCTCTGCCGTGGCTGCCGTGGCGCACCGCATCGGATCCGCGGCAGTAAGAACAGCGAGCGCGCGAGCGTCGGCCTCGGCTGCCGTCGTCGTCCTCGCTGCCGCGCCTACCCACCAGCTCTCTCTCTCTCTCTCTCTCTCTCGTGTTCGTTTCTTCTTTGCAATATGGTCAGTGGCAACCAAGTGGTGGCACGCGTGCTGGCGGCGGCCGGGGTGCAGAATGCCGTGGGCGTCGTGGGCGTGCCGGTGACGGGGCTGGCCGAGGAGCTGCAGCGCCGCGCCGTGCCGTTCTACGCCTTCCGCAACGAGCAGGTACCGCGCCGCGCCATTGGTCGCGCTCGCTCGAGGCCTTGCGGCTGCCTCACCGGGCACGCAGCAGCAAGCGAGCAGACGTGCTGACACGCAGCGCGGCAGGCAGCGAGCTATGCAGCGGGAGCGATCGGGTACCTGACGCGCCGCGTGTCGGTGTGCCTGACGGTCTCGGGGCCCGGTGCGTCCGACGCGGCGCACGCGGCCTGCTCGCTGCCGGCGCTGCCTCACTGACTCGCTCGCGCGCCTCAGGCATGCTGCACACCGCCGCTGGATTGGCGAACGCGACCGCCAACGGATGGCCGATGCTGTTGCTGTCGTCGGCTCCGTCGTCGAAGCATCGCGGCCGCGGCGGCTTCCAGGTGCCGAGCACGAGCGCCACGCCCTCGGCACCCACGGCCTCCCTCACTGACGCTGCTGCTGGTGCTGCTGGTGTCTCTCGTGGTGCAGGAGACGCCGCAAATCGAGGTGGGCCAGGGTCTGGTCAAGTGGGCGGTGGCCGTGAGCAGCATCGAGCAGGTGCCGGCGGCCGTGGCGGCGGCCATGCACGTGGCTCTGGCGCTGCGCCCGGGCCCCGTGTACCTCGAGATCCCCGTGCGTGCCCGCCGCGCCTCACACCGCGTGGCATCATGCACTGACTCGAAGACGGTGCGTGGCATCAGGCTGACGTGCTCCTGGGCCGCGTGGACGACGCCAAGGCCGACGAGCTGGCGCGCGCGATCGGGCTCGAGGAGCTGGCGTCGCGCGTGGCGGCCGCGTCGCTGCCGCCTCTGCCGCGCGGCATCTCGATCCCGCAGACCGTGCCGCAGCCCGAGCCTGCCGCGCTCGAGGCCGCGCTCGACTTGATTCTCGAGGCACAACGACCTCTTGTGATTGGGGGCAAAGGCGCCGGTACGTGGCACGACGGCGGCGATTGGTGGTGCTGGTTGTGCAGGTGGTACAGGTGGTACTCACCGAGCTCCCGCTGGCGATGGCGGCCCGCACGGCGCAGCGTACGCGGGAGCCGAGGACGAGTTGCGCACGCTGGTCGAGCGGCTACAGCTGCCGTTCCTGCCGTCGCCAATGGGCAAGGGGCTGCTGCCCGACGAGCATCGGCTCAATGGTGCGAGCGACGCCGAGGCGTTGTTGGCGTTGCCGTGCGCTGACGCTCGAGGGCTGGCTGGTCGTGCTGATGGCGTGCGCAGTGTCTGCCGCTCGATCTCTGGCGCTGGCACGCGCCGACGTGGTGCTCCTCGTCGGCTGCCGGCTGAACTGGATGTTCCACTTTGGCGAGGCGCCGCGTTGGAACGACGGCGTACGCATCGTGCAGCTCGAGATCTGCGCCGACGAGCTGCACCACAACCGCGACGCCGCCGTGCCGCTGCTGGGCGACTGCACGGCGACGCTGGCGGCCCTCAATGCGCTGATTGAACAACGCCACGGCGTGGCAGTATCGAGCGACGTCGCGACGTGGACCGAGCAGCTGCAGGCCAAGGTCGAGGCCAACAAGCGCAGCATGGCGGCCAGCCTCACGAGCGACGCCGTGCCGATGGACTACTACCGCGTGCTGGCCGACATTCGCGCCGCGATTCCTCACGACGCCGTGATCGTCAATGAGGGCGCCAACACGATGGACATGTACGTGGTGCTGGCACGGTACCGATGCCGCCGAGCGGCTGAGATAGGGCTATCGCAACTTTTGGCTCACGGTCGTTCTCGCTGGCTGGTTGCCTTTGTGATGGCAGCGGCCGCGTGGTGCTGACGTCGCATCTGCCGCGGCACCGCCTCGATGCCGGCACACTGGCGACCATGGGCATCGGAGTGGGCTACGCGATTGCAGCCGCAATCTCACAACCACACAAGGTCGTGTGCGTGCAAGGAGACAGCGCCTTTGGCTTCAGCGGCATGGAGGTCGAGGTGGCGTGCCGCTACGGCCTGCCGATCACGTTCGTCGTCATCAACAACAACGGCATCTACCGCGGCCTCGACGAGCTGCCGGCCGGCAAGGCGGCCACCGTCATTCCGCCGACGGCACTGACGCCCAACGCACACTACGAGCGGCTGATCGAGGCCTTTGGTGGCAAGGGCTACTTTGTCACGACGCCCAGCGAGCTCGACGCGGCACTGCGCGACGCGCTGCAGCAGACCGACATGCCGACGCTGATCACAGTCATGATACGCACCGACACGCCAACACCGGCCATCGTACAGAACGAGGCCTCACACTAAAACCGCTCGCTCGCTCGCTCGCTCGGTCTCGCAATTTCACATCGCAAGGGAGTGTGGGCTCGGTTTAGATATCAAGACAAATGCAATGTATTATTATTATCTGGATGTTGGGGAAGTGGGGTAGCGGTTCCTGTTCTGGAGTGGAGAGGAAGACACACACAACGTATTGGTTTTGTACAACAGAGAAAGAACGAACACGAGCGATCGTGTCAAGTAAGACATCAAGGAGGGAGAGGAGAGGGAGAGAGGGAGAGAGAACCGTAGCAGTAGCAGTAGCAGGTGGGTGGAGGTGGGGCAGTTTTGGTAGGAGGATGGAGAGGCAGAAGAGGCTTCGAGATACCAACTCATGTGAGTACGACGAGCGCACACGAGGAGTGAAACAAACATAAGCAGCTCACTCCACGCTCACTGGCATCTTGGAAGGAACGAAGGCAATGCCGACCATCATGACGTCTTTCTCGTGCGGAGGCGGAAAAAGGGCGGGCGGGTACTGGAGGGAGTAACAACAAAATATAAGGATAATGACGAGGGAGTGCGATGGATGCTGAGACCAGGCGAGATGATAGAGGGTGACGACAACAACATAGAAACGAATAAATCAGGGTCAAAAAGGGGCAGTGGAGGAGGTGGTGAAAGGGGCATACGCAAGGAGAAGAGCAGAAGAGAAGGAGGAGAAGAAGAGGCCAATGACGACAATCGTCACTTGCTACTGGTGCATAGAGAAGAGGAAGGAGGAGAAGGAGAAGCAGGTCGACCTGGGTAAGCCGACAAGAGTAGGAGGGTAAGAGAGTAAGAGAGTAAGAGAGTAATAAGATCAAGGTAGAGAATTTAAGCCCAGACACGAATAGTAGTATCAGAGCTGGCGGTAGCAAGCGCGAGACCATCGTGAGAGAGACCGATGGACCAGATGGTTTGCGACTTGGGGTGGCGGTGACCGGCAAAGGTGCCGACGGGGGTGGTTTTCAGGGTGTCGAAGGCACGGAACTCACCATCACCGTAGGCGACGAAGATGTATCGAGCGGAGGCCGAGGTACAGACCGAGAAGACGCGCTCGGCGTCCTCGAAGCGCTTGTTGATGTCGTCGGCCTGGTAGGCGGCGAGCTCGCGGCCGGCACGAATGTCAAAGAGCTTGGCGGTACCGTCGAAGGAGCCGGTGACGAACTGTTGGTAGTTCTTGATCCACTCGACGGAGCGCACGTCGTTTCCGTGGCCGCGGATGGTCTGCAGCGGCCGCGTGCCGGTGCGCTTGTCCCACAGGCGGACGGTCTTGTCGTCGGCGCCCGAGAGGAAGATGTTGCCATCGGCGTTGAGGGCGATGGCGTTGACCTCGCCCTCGTAGTGACCGGTGAATTGCTGCGTGTTCTGGCCGTTCGAGAGGTCCCACAGGCGCGGCATGTCGCCGGCGCTCAGGAGGTTGGCATTGTCGATGAAGCGAATGGCGGTGATGCGCGACGAGTGGCCGCTGAGCGAGCGCGCGGCCGGGATCTTGGTGGGCGGCGGCGGGTTCTCCGAGTCGATCGAGCTGAGGTTGTAGACCGAGATGATGTTGTCCATGCCACCGCCGGCGACGTAGGTGCCCGAGGGTGCGAACGCCGAGCACCAGAGGTACTGCGAGCGAGGCATGCGGATGGCGTACTCCTTGAAGGCGCCGAGCGCGTCCCAAACGATCAGGAAGCCGTCCTGCGCCGCGGACACGAGCGAGTTGCTGACGGCCGACCACTGCAGAGAAACGACCTTCTCCGAGTGGCCTTGCAACGTGCGGCGCGCCTTGAGCTTGGGCTTGGGAACGGGCGGTATGTCGGAGGTGAGGTCGGCGATGGTGCCGTCGTTCAGCGTGCTGAACTGCTCGCGCAGCTGCCCCAGCAGACCCTCGGCCTCGGACTTGGCCGCATCAATGGCTTCCTTGCTCATGGTGGTGGTAGTGGTAAGGTGGTGGTTGTTGTTGGAGGAGGACGAGGACGAGTTGGTTCGTGGTGCGATACGTCACGAGAGGCGAGCGAACGAACGAACGAGGAGAGAGCGGGAGCGAGGGCCGCGCACACGAGATGATACACGAACGAAGCGCGAGTGTTGGAGAGCGAGAGCGCGCACAAGAGCAACCACCTGAAAGTAACAAGGAGGAGGTTGTAGGCGGCAGAGGTAGTCGTAGCAGCAACAAGCAGTACGACGACGACGACGACGTGTACGAGGGCCGAACACGAGGGAGGAGAGAGATCGAGCGAGCGAGCGAGCGAGCGCGCGATAGAGAGAAGGAGAAAGGAGAGAGCGCCGGAGAACGACAGCGAGAACAAGAGAGCGAGAGGCCTGAGGAGAGAGGACGCACCTCTGCTTAGGCGCCCTCTGAGCCCGCCATCGCTTTCGCTCCCATCGTCTCTACCGAGCTCGCGGGGAGCCTTACTCTAGTCCGCTGGTCCTTCCTCACGCAATCCCTGCGCCTCGGCGCATCCTTACTCAGTGCGTGGGCTCGCCATTGCACTACCGCGCACGAAATACCGAGCGAAACCACCGGCGCACGTGCGGCCCGAGCGAAGCAGCCGAAGGCGCACGTGCGGCGGCCAGACCAGAGAGGGATAGGGCAGCGATAGTTGGGCCGTCCTTCTCTCTACTCTGCTCGCTCGCTCCTCTTCGTCGCCTCCTCCCCTCTCGCTGCCCAGCCCCCGCCTTCGCTCCTCGTGCGCGCACCTGCGTCTGCTCCTCGCGTCTCGTGTCTCGTGCGTGCTGCTGCTGCCTTCTCATCTCATCTCATCTCATCTCCGCTCGTGGTACAGCACCGTGTGCTTTGTCGTCGGTATCGTTGTTCCTCACGTGCGAGGCGCGCTCCCGTCGCTCAAGATCATCAGATCATCTCTCTGTCGTCGGTTCTCTCGCTCTTCGCTCTCGCTTGCGTGCTCGCTCTCTCTCGATGGACACTCGTTCGCCATCCAACTCCTCGCTGCCTGCAGCCAGTAGCAACAAGGAGCTTCTTCTCTCGGCCGAGTTCGAGCCCGTGTCGCTGCCCGATGAGCGGCTGAGCGAGATCGTGCGGCAGTTCACCAACGCGCAGGAGCTCTCGGACCTGCAGGCCGATATCTTTGGCAGCAGCGCCGCCGCGGCCGCCGCCGCCGAGCACCACTACGGCACGGCTCTGACACTGCCGGCCTTCCTCGAGGGCGCCTCGGCTGCCGCCTCTGCCTCGGCCGCGGCCGCCGATCACACGCGCAAGCGCAAGCTCTCACCGCCATCGGCCTCCAAGAAGCACCAGCAGCAGCAACACCAGCACCAACAACACCAACCCGGCGCCTTTGTCGATGCGTTCGAATCGCCCTCGCCCAAGCGCCAGCGAGCAGCCACCGCGCCGCACGACGCCCCGGCGGCACCGGGCCTGCCGCCGCCGTTGCCTCCGTACGTGCCGGGGCTCTCGTCCGACGGCGCCGCTGGCGGTGCCAGCAGCAAGCTCAACCACAACCGCTCCGAGCGCCAGCGCCGCCAAAAGGTCAACGACAGCATCGAGGAGCTGCGGGTGCTCCTGCCGCCGCAGTGCCGCGAGGTCGCCGGCAACAAGCTCGCCATCCTGCAGGAGAGCGTCGGCTACATGCGCCACCTCAAGAGCTCGCTCGAGCACGTCCAGGCCGAGCGCGCCGCCGCCGCCGACGCCTACCGCCGTCTCTACGACGAGTACTGCTCGCTGCGCCACTACCTCAACACCTACCTGCCCAAGATGACGCACGTAGCCCACGCCCCGCTGCCGCTGCCGCCCTCGATGCCCTATCTGCCGCTGCCGCAGCAGTCGCCGCACGCGACGCACCTCCAGCCGCCGCCGCCGCCGCCATCGCCAGCGCCGTACGGCATGGCTTACGGCATGATGGCTCCACCGCCGCCGCCGACGGCTCCCATGCATCATCATCATCTGCCGCCCACCGCTCCGACCTCGTACCCGCCACCACCGACTCAACACTCGCTCTCGGCGCTCTACGCTCACCATCCTGCCTCGGCCGATCGAGCCCATACGCTCTAACGCCCACGTCGCGTCCAAGTCGCCGTCGTCTGTTATGATATGTGAATACTTGCAAGTGCTGTCGTTGTTCTTGCGTGAATACGATACCGAATTGGTATGTTCTTATTCATGCCTACTCTATCCCTCGATCTTGCTTTAGCTTGTCTGTCTCTTTCTCGCTCGCTCGCTCGCTCGCTCCTCCTTTCACTGCGCTATGAAGATTATACCTTCGGAACACCTTACGGTGTGATGAGTCAATCAATTTGCTACTTCTGAGCCCTCCACTCTCTCACTCTCTCGGTCTCTCGGTCTCTTTGTCATCTGCTGATTCACTAACACACGCCATCTATCTGGTATTTGTTGCAGGCTGCGGCATCATGCTGTGAAATAGCATTCGTCACGGTCACTCGCATCGCATCACATCGCATGCTATGATATTTATATCCAACACGTTGTCGCTTCGAACTTTATGCTACTGTCTCTCTCGTGGTCGCCTTCGAGCGATCACTCGCTCGAAGGCCGGTTAGTAGTACAAGTTGAGAGGGCCACACGCACACATACACACGCGCGCGCCATTCGCTCGCGCGCTCTTGCACTTCTCACTCGTCGATCGGTATCGCAACCGGCGTTATGCGCCGCTTGGTCGCTCCTCCTTGGCCACCAACTACTACGAGAGTCTCCTTCTGCGAGCTCGCGGTCGTCGCTGTGGCAGTGGGCACGCTCGGTATAGCAGCAGCAGGCGCAGCAGGCTTCTTCGGAGGATTGCTCGCTTCCTTGGCAGCCTTAGCTCGGCGCCGGGCCGTGATGCCCGACTCTGGTGCTGCACGCGCACTCTCGTCAGCCGGTGCGTGCCGTGGCGGCATGAGATATCTAGCTCCCACGTACGAGAGATATTCGATACGGAGCCCAGCTCGCCCTCGTCGAAGCTGACGATCGTGCAGTAGCCGTCGGTGCTCGTGATCACCAGCCATCGGCCGTCGCGACTCCTACGTCCGGGTTCGAGTGCTCTGCCCATCAAAACTCTGAAGCCAAGGGGAGGCATTCTCGTGCAAGAGCGCGACGTACCACGCGAGGTCGGTGAGCGAGCTGTAGTGGAGCTTCGAGAGGTACACGATCGGATAGAGCTGCTCCGTGTCATAGATCATCACGGAGCTCAAGGTCCCGATCGCGAGCAGCATTCGATACGGTGCGCGGTCGAATCCTCGAGGCTTATTCCTCGCCGTGGTCGTCGCGCTGTCGGCATCGGCATCGGCATCGGCAGGCTTGTTTCGCAGCTCGTACAACACGGGAGACCATCGACAAACGACGCTTGGTTGTTCGCAACTCGGCAGCATCACAATCGGCCTTTTACAAGTAAAGCGCCGCCGCCGAACACACGCGCAGGCAGCGGTCAGTGAACTAGATAGTAGGAGCACCAAGCACTGGATAGAGAGAGCGAGGGAGAGAGAGAGACACCTACCTCGCCATCGAACTTCGGCTCCAAACGTGCGAGCAGTTCGTAAAGACAGGCCGATAGCCCACGGGCTCGGTGCTCGGTGCTCTTGTGTGTGCAGCGTCGGCCGACGCTGTAGGCTCTTGCAGAGGTTGGGCTGCTTGTTGGCGTGGTTGTTGTGTTGATTCCCGTTCGACGTCCATCGACTCGGCATCATCGGCCTCGCTCTCGCCATACACTGGCTCGTATTGGACGCTCATTCCAGCCGGCGTCGCGAGGTATTGCCCATCGGGCGACCACGCGCACCGTCGAAAGAACCTACGCGCACACCGCATACATGATGATGTACTCAGCACCAAGGTCGCGTCGCTATTGCTGCCGTGTTCCCGAGTGTGGCGAGGTCAAGCCAAGCCACGCCACGCCACGAGCACGTACGATTGCAGCGAGGTACCGAGGAACAGCTTGGTGCGAGAGCCGCGAGCCTTGGGCCGCGTCGCCGCGACGCGACGCTTCCTCGGAGACCTCGAGCCATCGACACCCTCGTCGTCATCGTCGTCCATCTCATCGTCGGCGTCGTCATCGTCGCTGGCATCCGACTCATCGTCACCGCCACCGCGACCAGCACCATCGAGTGTCGTCGTGGTCGTGGTCGCCGTCGCACCGGTGTTGCCGTCGAATTGCGCCGCGAGCTTGAACTGCTTCGCGAGGCGCTTCTTGGCGCGCGTGGCTTCATCGAGCTCGAGCGTCTCGAGCACCATGCAGCGGCCGAGGCGGACCTTGTCTCGGCGGTTCGAGAGGTTCGACGCCTTGCTTGGGCTCGAGCTCACGTTCGAGCCTGTGTGCGCCGCTTCATTCGCGTCGTCGTTCGCCGAGGTCGCCCCGTTGTCGGTGTCGTTGTCTTCGGCATCGTTGTCTTCGTTTTCCTCTTGGTCTTCGACTGCCACACCATCTGCGGCAGTGCCCGTTGTTGGAGTTGGCGTCGGTGTAGTTGAAGACTCGAGTGTTGTTGTGGTGGTTCCTGTCGTTAGCGAGGCTGTCCCTGTCACTGTCGTGGAAGCTTGCTGGTTTGCCGAGGAGGGTCCTGAATGCACGAGCGAGTAGACTCGACACGAGCGATCGTTCGATTGGCTCACAAAGTACTCGTACAAGGGATCGCACGCGACGCCTTGCACGTAGTTATGGTGGTCGGTCACTTGCTTCTCCAGTGTACCTGCGGCTCGCGAATCAATCCGCCATCCAATACAGTCCACATCCAATCGATTCAATCGGCGATGGTCCACGTACCCGTGAGCACGTTCCACATGACGCAGGTGCAATCGGTGCTGCACGAGAACAGGAGCTCGGAGCACGGCGACCAGCAGATGTCGTAGACGTCCTTGCGGTGGTGCAGCAGCGTGCGGTACACCGACCAGCTCTCCTTCTGATACTCGGCCTCGCCCTCCAGCCCGCTGATGGGCTTCTCGGGCGTCAAGCGCCAGATCACGATCGCGCCATGTATCGCACCAACCGATCAACGTTAAGGATAGCAACCGTGCAACAGGTCCAACACACTCGAACACTCACACACTCACACACGGGAAGCAGGAGGATATCATCGGCACTCGATGCAAGAAACGCCCCTGCGATACAACCAAACAACCACGAGACATATCATCAGCGTCCCGGAGAAGCGGTGAGAGCTCTCGGCGCCCGTACCATCAGGCGAGAAGCGCACGCAGTTGACGCTCTGCGTGTGGCGCGAGAGCTCGGCCAGGAACTCGATCTCGATGCCGGCTCGCATGCCGACCCGCTGTCGCTGCTCGCGCTCGCGCTCCTTGCTGCTGGCGCCGCTCGTTGCCAGAGCGCTTGAAGATATGGAAGAAGAAGGAGCAACAGCAGCAGCGGTGGCACCATCGCTGGTGCCAGAGTCGAGCAGCGACGCCGGCCGCTCGGTCACCATCCAGATCTTGACGCTCTTGTCGGCGCCGCCAGTGGCCAACCGACCCGACGCATGGAAATCCGCCGCAAACACCGGCTCCTGCCCGTGCCAGCGAATCTGCAGCGTCTCAAGCTTCATTGCGAGAGTAGATGGTGCCACACCACTGGCTCGCTGGTCAAGCTGGGGAGTACAGCGCTGCCACCCACAATCAACACGCACGCACACAGCGGCAGGAGAGATCGATCAAGGAGAGATCGAGAGAAGAGACAAAAGCGCGGGAGACGATAGAAGGATAGAGGGCTCAACAGAAATATCAGTGGTAGGCTTATTGATAAAGCAAATGCAGGCTCGCATTGCCGGATCGTTTCGTTTGCGCAGGTAGGCAGCGACGACAACACGGGACAACCACAGGGCGAGACTCCACCGCACCACAAGGTGACGGTGATGTAGCCTTGTTGTCGTGGACCTTGCCGTCGACAGATTGATATTTGATAGATAGACAGTCGATAGAACGCAGAAATGCTCCGGAATATCAATCCCCTCGTTCACTCGTTCATTCGTTCATTCGCCCTCTCGTTGCTGCATCGCTGCTGCTTCTGCTGTCCGCGTGTACCGCCTCTCGAACATCGAGCAGCATGGAGCGCATCGCAGACTGGCTGTTGGAGGTCATTCGGCGTCGCAGCAACCCGGCAGCTGGTGCCGATGGTAGAGCTGCAGCGCCTGCTCCGCCTCGTACCGCTGACTCGGTCGTCCCATCCAGGCCGTCCTCGTCGGCTGCGTCGTCGTCGTCGTCGCGCGCTGCTACGTCGGCCTCACCGTCTGCGAGGCCGTCTTCATCATCGTCTTCCTCGTCCTCGTCGTCGTCGTCGTCGTCACGCGCTGCTACGTCGTCTGCAAGGTCGTCTTCAAAGTCGTCTTCATCTTCGTCCTCGTCGTCGGGATCAGGAGTTCGAAGTGCGTCGAGCACGGCAGCGTGGGTCGAGACGTTGTGGGACAAGTACGATATGCGCATATCGACCATCACCAGTACGATGATGGCACGTGACTGACCGACGCTCCCGTCGTGGTATGCGTGGGCGTCCAGGGATGCCGAGGCGGCGTACTCGCACTTCACCAAGGTCGCGTCCGAGTCGTTCTCGGCGCGGTACGCGTTCGAGGCCGTGCCCGAGGAGCCGCGCAAGCTGACGCAGGCCGAGGAGGAGCTCGGGCTCGTGGTCGAGCACGTCCTGGCCGACTGCCGCCTCGAGTACACCGAGTTGCTGAAGCTCGATCGCGCGGTCGAGCTCTCGTTCGTCGGCGACATGCACGTCGCTGCGCACCCGCTGGGCCCGCGCGGCGACGCGTGCACGTGGCGCCGCGACGACGACGGCTGGATGCTCGTGCCCGCCGTCATGCGCGAGTACCCGGTGCAACGCAACGCCCACGGCGGCATCGCCGACACGCGCCTGTGCTACTCGGTACGCGCGCCACGCTCACTCACTCACGATGTCTCACTCACTCGCTCGTTGTGTTGTGATCGATGCAGGTGACGGGGTCGTGGTGGGGCGGGCTGCGGTACGCGTTCGACAGCGAGATCCGACGCGCGCTGCACTGGAACCAGTTCAAGGAGCGCGTCTTCCGCGTCTTCGTGGTGCCGATCGCCGGCGACAACAGCGCGCGCGTCGTGGTCACGACCTCGGGCCGCAAGATGCTCATGTCGCTGCTGGACGACGACGCGCAACTGCAGGCGCCGCCGGCGCGGCTGCTGGCGTACCACATGCTGGCGCCGCAGCCCGGCGAGTGGGTCACGACCAAGGAGCTGATCTCGCGCGCCGACATGGACGCCTACAAGGAGCTGTGCGAGGCCGCCAAGCTGCCGAGCGGCGACGAGCTGGCCGCCAGCGCCGGCGTCGCTGCCGACAAGCTGCTCGAGAGCTCGAACGCGCTGCGCTCCTCGGGCTGTCTGCTGCGCTCCTCGACCGACGACTGGGAGGCGCTCGCCGACACGGGCGACCTGCGCATGTCGACCGACGCCATGCAGCCGCCGGCGCTCTCGGCCAGCCTGCTCACGGTGCCGGTCGTCGAGGACTACACCGAGATCGTGCTCGAGGAGAAGCGCCAGCGCAAGACCGCGCGCACCGGCACCGTGCTGCCGCTCTTTCCGCACCAAGAGCGCTCGGTGCTATGGATGCAGAAGGTCGAGGTACGTGCTGCGTGCTCGTGTCACTGCGCCTGCGCCTGTGATCCGATCGAGTGGTGCAAGCAACCATACTCCTCCCTCCACACGCTCACTCACTCACTCACTCACTCACTCACTCACTCACGTGCATTGATAGCTCGAGGACCTTCATCTCGAGTTCCCGCAGCTGCGCCGCTTCCATCAGTATTACGTGTTCCCGCACGGCCTCGAGCGCTCGACGCTGTCCAAGAAGGCCGAGATTCTGCAGATGCGCATGCCCAACGGCGGCCTCGTCGCTCACTCGGTCGGAGCCGGAAAGACCATCATCGCCATCGCTCTGCTGGCGGCCGATTACATGAGCGTCGATGCACACAACGGCACCTCGGCCGTCATCGTGCCCGATCATATTGCCTCGCAATGGTATCCACTTGGCAATGCTCTGCTCTTTGCTCTCGGATCTCTTGCAGTCAGTGAATGTGACTGATGATTGCGTACTAACTGCATGGCTTCGCTCACGGCAGGCAACGAGAGATTGAGCGCTTCGCGCCTCACTTGCGAGTGCACGTGATCCCACCAACGGGTCATCGACTGTTGGCTGCAGCCTCCACTGCAGGCCATCATGTCGTCATCATTCCATTCACGTATCTCGACCACAACACCAAGGATCCCGACATTATCCACTGGCACCGCATTCTCTTTGATGAACCACAAGTGCGTGTACCAGTCTCTGTTTAAACTCTTTGCCAGCTCACTCACTCACTCTCTCGCGTGCTGGGTTTGCATTCGACAGGAGATTGTCACTGCTGCGTTCTACGACACTGTCATCTCGCAATTCAAGGCTCCTCATCGCTGGGCCTTGACCGCGACGCCGTATCCTCACTTGATCGAGATCATGCAGCTCGTGTGGGGTGAGTTGATTCCTTCGCCGTACGACAAGGCCTTGCTGTCGCGCTTCATCCGCTATCGTGCCGTTCGAGACCCGCCGGGAGATTGCTTGCCAGTTCCGGCGCTGCATGTCCACATGCTGCCCGTATCGCTGACGTGGCAGGAGATGTCGGTCGTGCACATGCACGCACTCTCCGAGAACCTGCAAGCCACCATCCGCCTGGCCTCGTACTTTGCCAATATCGAGGATGGCAACCGCAGCAGTGGCAGCAGCAACCAACGCTTGCCGGAGCAACAGGACGTTTCGCGATTGGGCTCTCTCGATGACTGGGTTGCTCGCCATCGCATTCCGCAAGAGCAACAGCTCGCGGTACGCCATCATTCTCGCTCGGTCTTTGAGCCACTGCAACAAGTCATGATGATTTCGGTTCCTTGTTCACTGATGGTTACCTCGTGCACTACATGATGATGATGATGGTGACTGGCATCCTTTTCGCTAGCGCCTGGAGCCAATCCTTGCAGCGATCGAAACCGAGATTGCACACGAACAAGAGGAGAGACGCAAGCGAATCGCCTCCGAGTACAAGGCCAGCGGCGCGCAAGAGCGAGACACCGCCCGCGCCGCTGCCGATCAAGCTGCTGATGAGCAGCTCGCTGCCGAGTTGTCGGCCGCATCGGCTCGTTCAGCGGCGCTCGAGGCCGATCCTTCCCTTGCCGGCGTACCATTGTCGTCGTCATCATCATCGTCGTCGTCGTCCTCCGAGCCGCAGCAGACACTTGAAGAGCTTGCAGCCAAGTACAACGTCAAGCTCTTCATCGCCAAGCCCAAGTGGATGGAGACACAACCCGAAAGCGTGTGGCAGGCCTATCGTCGCAAGATCATCGAGCGACGTATCGAGCGCGCACACTATCGCACTCGTAACGAGAAGCGTGACCTTCTTGTCGAAGCGAGCAACGCACCCAATACCATGTTCGTTGGTGATGCCTCGACGGTCGAACGAGCTGCCGAGGCTGATGCCATCCGTGCCCAAGTGACACATCTCAAGTACGAGCGCCACCAACCAACCTCCTAACTCCAACCAATCTATCAATCACTCACTCGATTGCTCTCGTATCAGACGCGTTCTCTCGTTCCTCAAGATCGTCGAGGACACGCTCGACAATCCTGAATCAGAGTGTGCTGTTTGCATGGAGCTATTGCGAGGTCGTGTAGTGACCGTATTGCCGTGCTTCCATGCATTCTGCAACGCTTGCGTCGGTACGCAAAGCAAGAGATGGAACGAGAGCAATACGAGTGTGAACAACTGCACTCATCATCATGATACTGATTGAAATGGTTGGTTGGTTGGTTGGATCGATTGCAGCGTCCATGTTTGCGCAGTCCTACAAGGCTCCATGCCCAATGTGCCGTTCGGTCGCTCAAAAGAGGACACTCTGCACGTTCGATTGTGTGCGCAAACCGCCACCTTCTGCCAAGAGCAAGGTCACGACGACGAAGAAGAAGGATGCGGGCAAGAAGAGCACCTTCTTCGGCTCCAAGATTGCGGCTCTCGTGCGAGCGATCGAGCAGATCCTCACCGAGAATCCGACCGACAAGATCCTCATCTTTGCACAATGGGAGGGCTTGTTGTCTGAGATTTCGCGGGCATTGGTTGAGTTCGAGTTGGACTGCACGGTGCTTTCGACCGACAACATGAGCTTGGTACGTGCGACCGCTTGGTGCTGCTCCCACTCTCGCAATCGTTGTTGGCGCTATTCGAGAGACTGACCAGTGTTGCATCTCACAGCGTTGCGAGCAACTCGAGAACTTCCGCAACGATCCCGAGCGACGCGTCATGCTCCTGTCGTACCAACACCAATCGGCTGGCATCAACCTCGACGCCGCCAATCACGTGTTCATCGTGCACCCGTACTGCGCTCCGCACGTCGTGAGTGCCTCAAGCGTACCGCTCTCTGACGCACAGCACTTTGAGCGTCAAGCCGTTGGCCGCGTTCATCGCTACCCACAAGCCAAGGACGTGCACGTGTATCGCATGTACGCACGAGGCACGGTCGAGGAGGACCTGTACGCAGCATGGGGTTGGATCTGAACCCAAACTCAAACACACACAAAAGCACACACAAGCACACACAAGCATACTGCACTGACACGACTAGACACCTCGTTACTTTACTCGACCTGTACAAAATACAAAATCAAGTACCATTTCTGAACTGTTGATTCATTTCATCTGAGTCTCCACAACATCAGAGAGAGAGAAAGAGAGAGAGAGATTCAAAGAGGTCGAGTGTTGGAGTGGGTTGGTTGGAGGGTTGGTAGCAGCGACCATTCGTTGAGAGGAGCGGAGACCTTCGTTCATTCGCTCACTGCCCGCGCCTCGCTCACACCTCGGCTCTCACCCTCTCTCGCGCCCTCGCTCTCCCCGTAGTAGTGGTGGCGGCGTTGTGTTCTATCGAGTGCTACTCTCGCCTCGGTGTCTCCAGACGATGAGCTTAGCGTTACAGGATCTCAAGGCCTTCTGTGCTAGAAACGATGGTACTCTTGATATCGAAGGTATTGTACACCAAGGCTCTCTCGCTCCCGCTATCGATGTACACGCACGCGCGTTGCGTCCTTCGAACGCTGGATGACCGATAGCCACCTGTCCATCACAGTGATTGAGGCTAATGGATTGCTGCCGCCCAAGAGCAAGCGAACCTCGAACGTCTTCTTCTTGTTCGCGATATTGACTCGCACCGAGGCTCGCGACCTGTACGACTGCCCTGCTCTCTCTCTCTCTCTCTCTCGTGTTGCTGACAATGCACTGATACGTTGGCATCTCGTAGCGAGACACAACGTAAACGATTGCTCCAGATCAAAGCCAAGAGTACCTTGAAGTCGGCCGTACAAGAGGGAACGCTCGATCCCGTATGGAATCAACGACTCCGCATGTACGCTAACGATGCCGCCGATGATGGTTGGGCGCCATCGAGTACGCGAACCACTCACCAATGAGATGCCTGTGCGATTAGCCACATTGACAACTTGCGTGAGCTGCCGTTCGTTGCGATCGAGGTGTGGGATTCGCGTCGATATCTCGGCCGTGTGTCGATCCCTCTCGGCAACACGCTCGTGGGCAACAAGCAGGACCTCTGGTATGCCAGCCTCTCATCTCCTGCTGCGAGAATGCGACAGCGAGCGAGCGAGCGAGCGCTGATTCACTCGTCATATTGGTCACAGGCTTCCATTGAGTGGCTACAACGAAGCAACGAGCTCCGTCACGGGCGATCTCCATGTCAAGATGCACATCATACCAATCGTACGATCTCCGCGATGGATGGATTGATTGATCACGAAACTGATGGCGATTGAATCGTGGAACCGACACTGTGGGATCTCGTGGCTTCGTCGTACGCGCGGGCGGGCGGTACAGGTCGAGCACCAAGCCTTCAACATTAGTAACCTCGGATTGCAGGAGCTACCTCGCTATCTGTTTACATCGTATTGGGCGGCGCTATGCGTCCACGAGCTGACGTTCTCGCATTGCGAGCTCTCTTCGATACCGGCCGATATCAACAGCCTGTCGTCGCTCGTATCGTTGAACCTCTCACACAACCACATCAAGACACTGCCCGAGACCCTCCGTGACATGACGACATTGCGCCAGCTGGATCTCAGCTTCAATCAACTCTCGGATCTCCCAGCATGGTTGCAGGCGCTCACCAATCTCCAGAGCCTCAACGCTGCCGGCAATCCATTCACCGTGCATCCACCGACCCTGTGTCAAGTGTCGGAGGAGTTTGCAGCTCGTACCGTGCTCAATGGCACCTCAATGACGGCTGCCGCCGCCGCCGCTGCCGCCACTACGGCCACCAAAGCTTCACCTGTCATTCCTCGTCATACACCAGCAGCACCAGCAGCACCAGCAGCACCACCAGCAGCGGCACCAGCAGCAGCAACAACGACAACAACACCCGATGGCACCTCGAGCAGCTCCGATCCAGACTCGCTTCCAATGTCGTACAGCAACTTTGAGTTGCACATGTCGGAGCACACGCTGGAGCAGACCGACATTACGAATCCAGTGACACAAGCGACCGCGAGCGAACTCGAGAACATCGAAGCACCCATGTGTGCTACGCCGCCGCCGCCGCCACCCATGCCGCCGTATCGGCTGTCGTGGCGCGTCGCTCCGCGTTCCTCCCACATACAAAAGGCGGCGCGAGCGAGCGTCCTCGGACTCGCCAAGCTCTCGAACGCCAAGCCTCAGCCTCAGTCTCAGTACGTGCCGTTGTCGCGTGCATTGAGTGAGCGCGAGCGAGCCGACACGGTGTTTGGAGGCGACCTCGACGCACCGGATCTCGCCGGCGATGGCAACGTCAGCGGCGGCGAGGACGGCAACGGTGACGACGACGACGACCTCGACAGCAGCTCGTCGCTCTCGCTCTCGGACGACGAGGACGAGGACATTGTCGACCCGGAGGAGACGCTCTTCTACTCGCGCAGGTTCGCGACACCACTCGATACCAACTCGGTGCTCCAGCGACCCAAGCGCAAGAGCTGGCGCAAGGCTGGCAAGCTCAAGCCCATCCGCTCTCCGCCACCCACTCGCCATAGCGCCAAGGTGATGACGGCCGGCGACTCGCACCCTTCTTCCATCAAGTCCAAGGTGCTGGCGCCTCGATTGCCTCAGGCCTTCCTTCCCGAGCCACGTATCGAGCGACCTTCCACGTGATGGCTCCATGTTGCTCTGCCTGTATACCATTCATTCATTCATTGGTTCATTCACAGAGACTATTCATATCATTCAGCAGTTGTTTCGGTCAGTTCGATCGATAGCATATTCGCAAACACGCTCATCTCTCTATCAATGTGTCTCTTGCTTGTTCGTTGATATGTTGTTGTTGTTGTTGTTGTTGTTGTTGGTTTTTACTGTTGCCATCTGTAAGTGTACACTCCTCCTTTCCGTTGATTCGAATACACGATGATTGTCCGCCAGGTTCGTTGTTCACTCGCTCACTCGCTCGCTCACCCGCTCCCGCAAGAGGCTCTGCCGTTGCCGTTGCCGTGGTCGATTTCGGTTGAGATCAGATAGCTAGCGTGGAGTATGGGTGGCGATCCTCTTGCTCATGGTCTCGAGACTCGAATCGAACTCTCGTTTGGCATTGATCAACGAGGCCATGGTCCGTACGAGTTTAACGGCCCTCGAGGCTTGGCGTTCGACCATCATCGAGGTCTCTTGTTCGTCGTTGATAGCGAGAATAATCGAGTGCAAGTATTCTCGTGTGATAGCGATGATGGAGCCTGGTTCGTGTCCGAGTTCGGCGAGCAAGGCGAGGGACCAGGCCAGTTCATGAACCCGTATGGCATCGCGATCGATCACGATCATGATCGCATCCTCATCACTGATAGAGATAATCGTCGAGTGCAATCATGGTCATTGAGCGAGCAATCGTTCTTGTCGTGCGTCGGCCATCGTGAAGCAGGAGATCTCGCGTTCTTTGAACCCCGAGGCATTGCGATCGACAAGCATCATCATCGCATCATCATCGCCGATACGTTCAACAATCGATTGGTGTTCTTGTCGGCGATCGATCTCTCGTTCTTGTTCTCGGTCGGCGGCAAGCAAGGTTCTCAACCTGGCGAGTTGCGATTGCCATCAGGCATCGCAATCGATCATGATCGACATCGAATCATCGTCACTGATACCAACAATTATCGAGTGCAAGTATTGTCGCTGATCGATGGCTCGTTCTTGTTCGAGTTCGGCTCCAAAGGCCACCAACCATGCCATCTGTACGGTCCTCTTGGAGTGTGCATCGACAACCAAGGTCGAATCATCGTTGCCGACACTGGCAACAATCGATTGCAATCATTCACTCACGATGGCCATCACATCTCATCGTTTACTGACGAGACCTTCTTCCCCAAACTGGTTGCATTCGACGAGCATCGAGGTCTCATCGCCTTCTCGATAAACCATCGAGTGCATGTGATTGGAGCCAATCAATGGCTGCCTGACACGTTCACATGGCGACCAGATCGTCATCGATATGCTCCATCATGGATGAAGCAAGCGGCCTCGACGATGACGATGATTCGATCGCTGGTCGATGAGTCGGCGATGTCGATGATTCCGAACGAGCTCTTGTTCGAGATCTTCTCGTTCCTTTGATTGATGACGATAGAGAACGATCCGTCGCGCTCTGTCCGCCGTTGTGATTCTTGTTGGATGTGATGAACCAGCAGCTCTCCAAGGCCAACGAGAGCTCCGTACGCGGGCCCTGTACAGTCGAGAGACTCAGAGTGATTGTCGTTGTCGTCGTGCAGCAGCAGCAGCTTGTTGCTTTGTGTCTCCCTCTCGCGCTCGCACGCTCTTGGCTCATTGCACGATTACGTTACCGCTTGTATCTCTCTCTCGATCATAGTCAGCCTCTCTTTCGTTCTTTCATTCTTGGTTCGAGACATGGACCGCCTTGTGAATGATGTGCGCATCGCATTTTCGATTGGTATTGATCAACGAGGCGATGGTGATGGCGAGTTCAACAACACCTTCGGCATGGCGTTCGACCATCATCGAGGTCTCTTGTTCGTCGTTGATAGCGATAACCATCGAGTACAACTATTCTCGTGTGATGATGATGATGATGATGATGATGATGATGAAGGCTTCTCGTTCGTGTCCAAGTTCGGGGAGAAAGGCAACCAACCAGGCCAGTTCATGTATCCATGGGGCATTGCGATCGATCACGATCATGATCGCATCCTCATCCTTGATCACTGCAAAAACCGACTACAATCATGGTCATTGAGCGAGCAATCGTTCTTGTCGTGCATCGGCCAGCATGGATCAGGAGATCTCGAGTTCTACTATCCTCAAGGCATTGCGATCGACAAGCATCATCATCGCATCGTCATCGTCGATAGTTTCAACCATCGATTGGTGTTCTTGTCGTCGATCGATCTCTCGTTCTTGTTCTCTGTCGGCAAGCGTGGATCTCAATCTGGCGAGCTCCTCAACCCATCAAGTATTGCGATCGATGATGATCGACATCGAATCGTCGTCTCTGATACAGACAATCATCGAGTGCAAGTATTGTCGCTGATCGATGGCTCGTTCTTGTTCGAGTTCGGCTCCAAAGGCAATCGACCAGGCCAGTTCGATGATCCTCTTGGAGTGTGCATCGATAATCAAGGTCGAATCATCGTCGCCGACTCTGGCAACCATCGATTGCAATCATTCACCCACGATGGCCATCACATCTCATCCTTCGATCGTGATGCCCTTGGGGAACCATCGGATGTTGCATTCGACGAGCATCGAGGTCTCGTCGCCTTCGCGGAAGGCCATCGAGTGCATGTGATTGGAGCCAATCAATGGCTGCCTGACACGTTCATGTGGCGACCAGATCGTCATCGATATGCTCCATCATGGATCAAGCAAGCCGTGTCGACGATGACGATGATTCGATCGCTGGTCGATGAGTGTTCGGCGATATCGATGATTCCGAACGAGCTCCTGTTCGAGATCTTCTCGTTCCTTTGATTGGTATCTCATGGAGATGATGAATCTCTCGATATCAAGTGTCAATGGTGAGTCTCGATCGCTCGCAAATGTATCGCGAGCACCATTGCGCTGTCCATCTGTCTGTCATTCATGTCGAGAGCTGCAATCTCGATCCACTCCCTCGCTCTCTCGAATCAGATGCAAATACAAATGCATCATGCATCGCCATCGTCGTCGATTCTCAATCTCTTGGATGCTTGATGGACACCACGAAGGCGAGTGTCAATTGGAGGTCAGGCACACGCATCGACGAGCATCACATCGTGTCATCTCATCAAGTCAAGAAGAGGCTCTTTGTGTGAGAGTATCTTGAAGAGCGAATGGTGAGTGTGGATGGTGCTGTTCTTTGCTTCTTGGTCGTCTCGGTGCTGCATCGCATCACTCTTGCGTCGGTGGGTCTCTCTCGTGTCTCTCGTGTCTCTCGCGTCTCTCGTGTCTCAGAGGATGGGAGATGATACTCTTGATCGTGATGCTCGAATCAAGCTCTCGATTGGCACCAAACAACCTGGCGATGCTGATGGCCAGTTCTACAACCCTAATGGCTTGACGTTCGACCATCATCGAGGTCTCTTGTTCGTCTCCGAGTACAACAACAATCGACTGCAAGTACTCTCGTGTGATAGCAATGATGCCTACTCGCTCGTGTCCAAGTTCGGCGAGCAAGGCAGCCAACCAGGCCAGTTCCAGCATCCATATGGCATTGCGATCGATCACGATCATGATCGCATCCTCATCGTCGATAATGGCAATCATCGAGTACAATCATGGTCTCTGAGCGAGCAGTCGTTCGTGTCGTGCATCGGCCATCGTGGATCAGGAGATCTCGAGTTCTACTATCCTCAAGGCATTGCGATCGACAAGCATCATCATCGCATCATCGTCGCCGATTCCGAGAACAATCGATTGGTGTTCTTGTCGTCGATCGATCTCTCGCTCTTGTTCGAGATCGGCAAGAAAGGATCTCGGCCTGGCGAGCTCCATTATCCAATGAGCATTGCGATCGATGATGATCGACATCGAATCGTCGTCTGTGATACCCTCAACAATCGAGTGCAAGTATTGTCATCGATCGATGGCTCGTTCTTGTTCGAGTTCGGCTCTCTTGGCGATCAACCAGGCCAGCTCAAGTACCCTCGAGGAATGTGCATCGATAACCAAGGTCGAATCATCGTTGCTGAGTACTTCAACCATCGATTGCAATCATTCACTCACGATGGCCATCACATCTCATCCTTCGATTGTGGCCGCGAGAAGCCAGTCGTTGTTGCATTCGACGAGCATCGAGGTCTCATCGCCTTCACGGCAGGGCATCGAGTGCATGTGATTGGAGCCAATCAATGGCTTGCCGACACGTTCATGTGGCGACCAGATCGTCATCGACATGCACCATCATGGATGAAGCAAGCCGTGTCGACGATGACGATGATTCGATCGCTGGTCGATGAGTCGGCGATGTCGATGATTCCGAACGAGCTGTTGTTCGAGATCTTCTCGTTCCTTTGATTGGCATCTCATGGTGATGATGAATCTCTCGATGTCAATGAGCCATCTCGAACGATTGATATCGACTCACGAATGAGCACACATGTGTTGCAAGCATCACATCTCTTGCTATCTATGTATCTCTCTCTTTGCAATGGAATGATGATGTGGTTCACAACACTTCTCTCTTTGTTGAATGAATGCAATCTCAATCATATCCTCTCTCGATTATCAATACAAACATATTTGCATCAAGAGTTTGAAGCATCTCTCTTTGACATTGATTGGAAGGACAAGCAAGCATCAAGGATCATGATCAAGAACAGGAGGCTCGCAAGCTTCGCTCTCGATGATGGATCGATATCGCCATCTGCTTCATCGCTCGCTCGCGCACGCAGCTCCGAACCATCGCTCGCTCATCTATCGTCCGAACAATGTACTCGCGTTCGATCGTGATCGTTGTTCTCGCGACCTCGTTGTTGTTGTTGTCGGTGTCGTCGTCGTCGTTCGGCGCTGCGGCATCGCGCGCCCCGAACGCCGCCGCCATCCCCTTGGCACGTCGAGCGCATCCGAACTTCACGCCCGGTCTGTTCGCTGCTCGAGTGCATCACAAGTACACCGGCTCGTTCCTTCAGGTGTCTCGCGATGACGTGCTCGCTGCCATGGACCTCGTGAGTCCCTCGCACGACCAGCAGGCGACCATCGCGTCGCCGTACGTGACCCTCAACAACTTCCTCGACGAGCAGTACTACGGTCCGATCTACATTGGCACTCCTCCTCAGGTACACGTCGATCGCAGCGAGGCACCGCAACACAACAAGCAGCTGCCCATCTGGCATCCGATCGAGCAATCGCGATCATTGGTGACGGTCGGCTCATGTGTGAGTGTGTGAGACTCGTCGATCGAGTAGAGCTTCAGCGTGATCTTTGACTCGGGCAGCTCGAACCTCTGGGTGCCGTCTGCCTCGTGCAACAAGACCCACAACCCTGCGTGCAAGGTACCTCACTCTCTCCATGCCACACACACACACACACATCACCCCGAGAGAACGACAGGCCTCGAGAGAACGACAGGCCTCGAGAGAGATCGAGCTCGATCGTGTTCATGACAATGCGCGCACTCACACACACACACGCGCTCTCTCTCTTGGATATGCGGGCACCACACAGGACCACGCCAAGTACAACTCGACCGCGAGTTCGACCTACGTACCCAACGGCGAGCCGTTCGTCATCCAATACGCCAAGGGCGCTCTCTCTGGTACCAATCCATCCAACCCGTTCGTCGAGCCTGATCGCTCACTCGCTCACTCGCTCGGACGCGGGCAGGCTTCCTGTCGCAGGACTCGGTGAACGTCGCGGGCCTCCAGGTCGCGAACCAGACCTTCGCCGAGGCCGTCGACGAGCTGCTCGCCTTCGCCGTCACGGTCGCTGACGGCATCCTCGGACTCGCGTTCAAGGTCGCCCACCACACTATCGCTTGATGCCATCCAGATCGACGCTCAATCATGCTGATTCGATTGATTGCTGGCAATGTCGGCTCTCTCTCTCTTTGTGTGTGCGTGTGTCCACAGAGTGCGTCGGTCGATCGAGTGACGCCGGTCTTCTACAACATGATCGATCAGAAGCTGATCTCACAGCAGATCTTCGCCTTCTGGCTCAACAACAAGAAGCTCAGCCGCGATGGTGGAGAGCTCATGTTCGGTATATGATCGAGAGTGGCTCTCTCTCTGTGGATTGCTGGCTGTCTCGTGCGTGTGAGTAGCTGCTGATCGAACGGATGGCTTGGCGTGTGCAGGTGGATACAACACGGCTCGATACACTGGCCCCATCACGTGGGTGTCGCTCAAGTCCGAGTTCTTGTGGAAGGTTCGGAGCCATATGCCATTGGGCTTCGTTGAATCGGTTTGATGTGGCGCTCACTCGACTCGACTCGACTCGTGCGCTTGTGCGTGTAGTTCCAACTCGATGACTTCCAAGTGGCTGGCAAGTCACAAGGCTGGTGCCCCAATGCTGGCTCGTGCTATGCTGTTGGTACGATACAGAGACTCACTCACTCACTCCTGCTTGACCGCCCGCTCTGGTGGAGGAGAAGCATACTCACCCACGACACAGCCGACAGTGGAACGTCGTTGATGACTGGCCCGGCTTCGCAGATCAACGCTCTCAACAAGGGTCCGTCACTCAGCTCGCTTGCTGTCTCGCTCGATCGTGATTGAGTGCTCATCGTCGTTCTCCTTGGCCATTTGCATCGTCGTTGTGGCTGCAGCTCTCGGCGCCAAGGTCATCCCTGGCACCAACGAGGGAATCTTCCCTAACTGCACCACCATCCTCAGCTCCGGACCAACCATCACGCTCGTGATCGCTGGTGTCCCGCTGTCGCTCACTCCCAGTGCGTCATCGTCTTTGACTCACTCACCCGCTCATCGTTGTGCTCGTGCCTGCCACTCTGGCTCTGACCACGCGTGTATGCTGCAGGCCAATACGTGCTGCAGGCAGGCCTCGGCCCCGATGTCGAGTGCGTCAGTGGCTTCCTGGGCCTCGATGTGCCGCCGCCCGAAGGCCCGCTCTACATTCTCGGCGACAACTTCATCGCCGCCTACTACACCATCTTCGACATGGCCAACAAGCGCGTCGGCTACGCCAAGGCCGTGCACAACTGATTGCCACCGCGCGCGCTCTCTCGACCTGCGGCTGTGCTGTGCAATGGTGATTGACTGCTGCCAATGAACAAGATTGGATTCTCGTCAAGTCGTGCGTTCGAGAGCAATTCGTTGCATTGAAGGAGATAGATGGAGGGGTTTAATAAACTGATAGAGTAGAGAGATTGGCTAGTGAAGCAACACGAATGGGATAGATAGAAAGATGGATATGAAGAGAGGGAGGAGAGGGAGACAGGCCTAAATCATTGGTGCCTGGCTTTGGTGTGTGTACGGGCTCCTTTGAATGGAGCACAACAAATACGACACAAACCGATAATACGATCGCAATACTAATTGCAATCAACACAATTTACGAGTCACAAATACAAAGACTCAAGAATATAACAAGACCCACAAAGCCTTGCTGACAATCAATAGAAATACTGTGAACGATAGGCTTCAAACGATCGTTCATCAAGATTAAACATATGAGCAAACAGCGAATCCACATCATCAGAAGAAACACTGACAAGTGAATGATCAAATGAGCTGGTTGGCTCCTCGGTCCTAGTGTTGGAAGACAGTACTTGCTCGTCTCCAGTTGAATTGTTGTATGACATTTGATTAACAATAGAATATGTTTGCATATTAAGCACTTGGGTCTGTGTTGTACAAGCCCAAGCAGTAAGTATTGAGTGGTACAAGATCGATGTGCTCGCAGCATGCGTACAATTTCACTTTCAATACTTGGTTGTAGATTCATGGGGTCGTCCAATTCGAAGCGCGGACGCTTTGGGGACGAGGGGTCTTCGACCTCGTCGCGGAGTCGCTTGGTTCCCACCGCTGGCATCGATGGCTCGAGCGGCTGCTCGCTGCCAGGCACGGTGGCGTACGGTGGCATTGGCGCCATCGGCGCGCCGCCATCGCTCCAGTTCTGCGCAGGCGACATCGATGAGCCCCCTTGCTGCAACCCGCCGGCATTCAGGGCGGCAAAGTCCTCGTCCGGATTATCCGCTGCGACCGGAGTCGTCAGGAGATCCTGCAGCAACTCCAACTCGCTCGCGTCCAGAGAGGTAAGGAACGCGGCCGGATTCACCCCAACGAATGGAGTCGATGGGGCGTCATCCGGATTATCCGCTACGACCGGACTCGGTGGGTCATCTTGCTGGCATCCGCGACCATACTGCCCAACCGCGTCTGCAGGAGAAACAGGGTTGGCGTCGACTGGGCCAGCCACGAGAAATGGGGTGGCGGTGTGGACGTGGTGGCCAACACAAGGCGGAAGAGTCGCATCGACCGCAACCGTCCGACCTCGCGCGCGGAGCTTGTACTCCAAGAGGAATCCGTCCAGCACGACAAACAACCGGTCAGTTGCCTGCAGATCCCGGGCATCAGGAAGCTCGAGACGATGTGGATCAGCACGGCAACCGGCTTTCTCGAGGGAACAAGACACTTCCTTGGGAGGTTGGAGCGTTCCTGGCCCTTGCCAATGGATCGCGCCGTTGCGTAGTGCGACGAACCACACGTTGGTGCCCTTGGGTCGGGAAGGAGTGAGGCCGATGTAGTAGAGCGGCGGGATACCAGATGGCCTATTCACTATCATTGGCGGAAGGCGCTGGGGCGGCGGTGGAGGAAAGTCGCGTTCTTGGAGCGGCGGGAAGCCATGTTGAGGCAGCGAGGAGGGACAACAGGCGGATGGTGGATATGCCATGCTACGCGCAGGAACAGAACAGGAGGAGCGGGGACGGGATGGAGGATGGGAGAGAGGCAGGCGATGCGGGTGGGATGGGAGAGAGGCAGGCGATGCGGGTGGGATGGGAGAGAGGCAGGCGATGCGGCGGGGACGAGGGCAGCAAGCAAATGAGCAGAGTGGCGCGAAGCCTCCATCGAAGAGGGTGCGGTCGCAGCTTTCCGCTGTTCCTCTCAACCTCCGTCGCACTTGCTGCTGCTTATCAACCACACTACCTCCATCACCAGTGATACATCAACCATTACCTCCATCACCAGTGATACATCAACCACACTACCTCCATCACCAGTGATACATCAACCATTACCTCCATCACCAGTGATACATCAACCATACTACCTCCATCACCAGTGATACATCAACACTACCTCCATCACCAGTGATACATCAACACTACTTCCATCACCAGTGATACATCAACCACACTACCTCCATCACCAGTGATACATCAACACTACTTCCATCACCAGTGATACATCAACACTACTTCCATCACCAGTGATACATCAACACCACTACCATCACCAGTGATACACGAACACCACTCTCAGCCATGGATCAATACGGCAACACGGAGCTCCACAAAGCCGTCGAGAGCGGCGACCCAGACAAGGTCGATGCGCTGCTCTCCTCTGGCTTCATGATCGCGACCTCGCACATTGGCGCCACTCCTATGCACTCTCTGGCGTACGCTCGCTGCGATGTCGATCGTCTCTCGCGCATCGCCAGCTCGCTCGTGCGACACGGCGTCGACCCGACGCAGCGACGCCACAACGGCATGGACGCCTTGCTGCTCTCGGCCAAGGAGGACAATCTGGCCTCGGTGCAGGTGCTGCTCTCGCTGCCGAACGTCAACCCCAACACCACCGACAAGTTCAAGATCACGCCGCTGCACTGGGCCGCAGCGCATTGCGACGAGGCCATGGTGAAGCTGCTGCTCGAGCACAAGGCCGACCTCAACGCCACGACCGACAGCGGCGACACGCCGTTGCATCTCGTCAACTATGACCCGGCCCGCGAGGCCGCCAGCTTCAACGTGTGGCACACGCTGTGCGAGCACGGCGCCGACCCGTGGCGTCTGAACCTCGTCAACGAGTCGGCGTGGGCCAAGCGCCACCGAACGCGCGTGCAGGAGCTGCTGTCGCAATGGAGCCCGAATGCTTCGCTGCATCGCCAGCCGATCAACGCGGTGGCCGAGCGCTTGTTCGGTCTCCAAGCAGAGAGCGTGCTCAGGCGTCTGCGCTCGAGCAACCGCGATGACTTGATCGACGACCGCGGCAACGCGATCGCGCTGCTCGAGGTCCTGCGTCGCAAGGGCCACCCGAGCATCAAGCGCGCCGTCACCGAGAGCCTGCATGTCTTTCTCGACCATTCGAACATTTGGATCGAAGGCAAGAAGCTCGCGCACTCGCTGCGCACCGGCGCCAACGTCGAGGGCAGTGGCGAGGACTCGCGCTGGCGCCTCGTGCAGCGAGCCTTGTTGCAGGTTCTCGAGGAGCCGCAACTGCTCGGCGCCAAGCGCCAGCACCACGAGATGACCGTCTTCAAGTCCGAGAACCGCTCGACCTCCGAGGCCACGGAGCTCGCCAAGCGAGCCTTGCCACCGACGCTCACGGTGCACATTGATCAGCGATCGGCGCGCGGCCAAGAGAAGATGGTCGACATTCGCATGAACAACGAGGTGCTCGAGTGCGTCGACCGCCTCGTCGCACAGGCGTCGACCGTCGCGCAGGCGTCGACCGGCTCGCTCGGCATCAACTATCGACCTCACATTAGCAAGGCCGAACTCGACATGGTGTACGAGAGCGAAAAGACGCGCCAGGTCGTGGTGCTGGTGACGGGCGACGGCGACTTTGCGTCGTGCATCGAGACGGCGCTCACGCGCTCGCAGGACACGGACCTCGTCTTTGAGGTGTGGAGCTGGAGCCACTCGGTCTCGACGCAGCTGCAGGCGCTCTGCACCAACCGGCGCTACACTGGCCGCGTCTCGATCCACACGCTCGACAAGTACTTTGATCGCATCGGCAAGCTCCAGCTGAGCTGGACCAGCAGGGCGCCGCTCCCGAAGCGCCGCATCGAGCTGCCGAACCTGCTGCACAACCAGGCCACCGCAGAGAGGCTGCAAGAGTGGATCTCGAAACAACGCGCCATGGTGTGCTACGCCGAGGGCGATCTCGGTAGCGACCTCATGTACATTGTGGTGCCCGAGTCGCGTAACGAAGACGCCGTCGACTTTGACGAGCTGACACGCAGCGCCAAGGCCATGGCTCTCGAGGCGCGACGACTGCTCGAGCCCACCGCTCCATCCATGCCGACCACCGACAATATTTCGGCCAACACCTCCTTGTCATTCACGTCGTCGTCGGCAGCAGCGGGGGCAGGGGCGGTCAACGGCACACAACGCCTCCATCCCGAGCCCTGTCGATGGCGCAAGTACTGCGCCTACGCTCTCAAGTCGTGCACCTTTTGGCACTCAGCCGATGACCTCGAGTTTGTGCGCAAGCACGGTCCGAGACAGCTACGCGGCACCAAGCTCTGCACCAACGGTCCTCCATGCCGAAGGAGGCAATGCACCTACGCGCACCACATCTCCGAGGTCATTTGTCCAACGTGCGAGACGACCGGACACGAGCTGAACGAAGCATGTATGCAGAAGCGTCGCGAGTTGTTGCTTGCCGAACAACAGCAGCAACAGCAGCCGCCTGTATCTAGCTACTCTCGCTCAAGTGCTCAAGATGTGGTTTCGTCGATGATCCCAACGCCAGTCGCGGCACCAGCATCTCCTATCGGCAGTCAATCACCACCACAACAACCTCCTCAGCATCAGCCCAGCTCGAGCTGGGCCGCTGTAGCAGCAAGCACTGCCACTCTGCGAAGCGAGCTGGCGAGTTCCATCAAGGACTCGTATTCGGTGCAAGAATCATCCACTTCCTCTGAACCATCCAACCAACAAGTATTGAATGCCATCAAACAACTCGATGCACGTTTGACGCGTATCGAGGAGAATATCGAGTTGCTGCTCAAGCTGCAGCGACGCTAAGAGCTCCCTCCCCCAATCATGTCAATCATATCCTATCATTCTCACAATATGTTTAGTATCCTATTTCAATGAATGAAGTTACAATTCCGCTTGAAAGTGCCTCATCCACCACACTTGATTCTCGCGCAAAGGTCCAGCGCTCCAAGAATGGGATGAAGTGGGGGTTTTATCAGTCATTGCTTGGTTGCTGGATGCGTTGTGCTGGTATCTACAATGAGGAGCTGCCTGCGTGCCTACTCGTGCGAATACAGGCAGTTGTCCTTGTCCCTGCATTCCTGGCCCCATCGACACCGCCCTCGTGGAGCCCTTTGCAGGGGCTGGGCACTGGCAATCTCCATGCTGCTCACAAGAGCGTGCAGCATCTCAGATGCGTCCGGCAGTCGGGAAGCGGAAGCCTTTCCACCTCGACCTCGGCCTCGGCCTGCCCCTCCACGAGCTCGACCTGCCGGAGCGCACGCTCTTCGAACATCGCTTGCGCACGACGTGCGAGGTGCCTCGAGACGCTTGGGTTGGCGGACGGGCACAGGCACGGCGCTGTCGAGGGGAGCCCGTCCACTTGCCACAACCTCCCTAGTGGTCGTGGTCGTCACAGTAACGACTCGGCGGTGCTGGATTGCTTCGGTCGTTCGGTGGAAGGCCCCCGAGATGGCCTCGGCACTGCTCTCGACTGACATGAAGGTGCAGTGGTCCGGTTGGCACAGGGCCTCCAGTCGGGTGCGATATTCGGCGGCGATACCCACGCCGATGAGGATCAAGTGGAAGTGCGGAGAGCCGGGCCGCCTGAGCAACTCCGCGAGGTCCTGCTCGCTGATCGTGGACGAGTTGTCCTCGCCGTCAGTGAGCACCACCAACTCGAAAGCTCGCGAGGAGTCGGGGTGCGTTCGGCGGTGCTCGATCTGCTGCGCGATGGCATCCCTCATGGCGGTGCCACCACCAGTCTGAATGGTGGCCAACACGCTCCGCATCGAGGGGATGTCGCGCTTGCGGCACATCGGGAGGATCTCGTTGACACTCTGAGAGAACGTCCACACCGAAACTAGGTCACTGGGCCGCAGCGAGTTGTACACATCAAGAACTCCGGAGCGGGCACGCTCGATCAAGGATCCAGCCATGCTTCCGGAGGCATCGATCACGAACGCGACGCTGCACTTGGCCGGGCTGGATGGGCGGGCGGCACGGGTGTCGATGATGGTGAAGGTCGTCGTGGACGTCGAGGAGGCCGCAATGACCGCCGTCGGACGGCTTCCGGATGAAGACGACGTGCAAGTGACAGGGGCGGACGAGTGACGGCCACGAGACGAGGACGAGCGGTGATCCATCGTTGCTTGTCTGGTTTGGCTGTTTGGGGCTTGAGGGGGCTTGTGAGGCTACAGGGGTTTGTGTGCGGACGGAGGTGGGGGGCAGGGAAGGGCAGGAGCAAGAGGTGCTGTACCGTAGAAGAAGGCAGGCTTAAATATCGCAAGCAAGTGCGACCACACAGCACAGAGCGTCCTTTCCCTCCTCATTCCGCTGCAGTCGCACATACCCATCCATCACTCCAGTCGCACATACCCATCCATCACTCCACTCGCACATACTCATCCATCCATCCATCTCTCTCGTCGCACATACCCATCCATCCATCCATCTCTCTCGTCGCACATACCCATCCATCTCTCTCTCGTCGCACATACCCATCCATCTCTCTCGTCGCACATACTCATCCATCCATCTCGCACTCATGATAAGATAGCTGCTTCGACAACAATGGCCGATAAGAAGAAAGACAAGGATCGCGTGGTCGTGGGAGATGGAGGCAACAGCAAGCGAGCGAGATACCAGACCGAGATACAGGACATGATGTACACGTTCGGCGACTCTCGCAACACATCGTCCGACTCTTCTGAGCTCCTGGAACAACTCGTACGCGATCACATGCGTCATCTCGTACGTATTCACGCGCATTCTATCATGATCTATCGTATTCTATCATGATCTATCGTACTCTATCATGATCTATCGCATTCTATCATGATCTATCGTATTCTATCATGATCTATCGCATTCTATCATGATCTATCGTATTCTATCATGATCTATCGTACTCTATCATGATCATGATCTATCGTACTCTATCATGATCATGATCTATCGTATTCTATCATGATCTATCGCATTCTATCATGATCTATCGCATTCTATCATGATCTATCGCATTCTATCATGATCTATCGCATTCTATCATGATCATGATCTATCGTACTCTATCATGATCATGATC